>Ga0187892_10011330_pt1 | contig 10973 bp, 10 predicted proteins | sample MA1701073metaG_FD_139345 | JGI IMG/M metagenome (GOLD analysis project Ga0187892, IMG submission 139345) | Bio-ooze microbial communities from a basaltic lava cave in the Kipuka Kanohina Cave System on the Island of Hawaii, USA - MA170107-3 metaG ... | reverse complement strand
CTCGATATTCGACGTCCCGCAAACGGCGCTGCCATCCCGAACGCAGCCGGCCTTCGTTTCCGAGAGGCCATCACCGTCGAAGCGTGGGTGAACGTCCGCGAAGCGCGCGTCGAGGCGCTGCAAACCATCGTCGGCCAGTGGGAACCGCGGACGCAGTTTGACGCATTCGACGCGTACGACGCCGGGCGCACAGCCGGCATGGACACGACCGGTTTTTTCGGCGCGGTGTTCGACGGACGCCACGTTTATTTCGTTCCTCAGCACGACGCGAAGGATCGCCACGGCCGCGTCCTGCGTTACGACACGCACGGCGCGTTCAAGGCCCCGGCAAGCTGGGGAGCATACGATGCCGGCCACACCGACGGACTCAACACCAAAGGGTATTACGGCGCGGTGTTCGACGGGCGGTTCGTCTTTTTCGTCCCGCGCCGCGAACCCGGGCGCTTTCACACGCGCGTGCTGCGCTACGACACGCAATCCGAGTTCAATGCTCCGCAAAGCTGGGCGGCCTACGAAGTCAACTCGGAGAACCGCTCCTATCAGTCCGCCGCATTCGACGAACGGTACATCTACTTCTGTCCCGGTCACTGGGCCGTGCCCAAGGGCGAACTCAAGTCGGCGCCCTCCAGCGTTTCACCAGCGGTCACCGGCCTCGGCAGCGAGCACTGGCAACTCGGCAACAGCATGGTGCTGCGCCATGACACGCGCGGCGGGTTCAAAGACCCGCAAAGCTGGACGACGTTCGACGCCGCGAACACCAGCGGCCTGGAATGTTGCGATTACGACGGCGCAGCCTACGACGGGCGTTTCGTCTATTTCGTCCCGCTCAGCACCGGCAACGCTTTGCGCTACGATACGCGCGGGGAGTTCCAGGACAAACGAAGCTGGCTCGCGCACGACATCAAACCGCTCGGGATGAAACTCGCCGTCGGCGCCGTGTTCGACGGGCGCTTCGTCTATTACGTCCCCTACGGAGAGACGGAGGCGGTGATCCGCTACGACACGCGCGGACCATTCGATGACGCGCGGAGTTGGAGCGCCTACCGCTATCTGCAAACGAAAGCCGTCACCGTGCGCGGGTTCGACGGCGGCTTCTTTGACGGGCGGTACGTTTATTTCGTGCCGTACACGGACGGCGTCGGCGTGTTTCATTGTTGCGTGCTGCGTTACGACACGAGCGGCGCATTCGACGACCCCGATAGTTGGACCGCCACCGACGCCAGCCAGACCGACGGGCTTTACACCGTGGGCTACAATGCCGGCGCGAGCGACGGGCGATTTCTCTACTTCGCTGCCTGGCAGGACGGCGCGACGTTCCCCGGATCGATCGTCGGCCACGGGCGCGTGTTGCGGTATGACACGCTCGGCGACAACGGCTCGTTCAGTCTGCGCTGGTGCGACTACGGACACAACGGCGGTCTTTGCGCCGCGTTGCCGGGCCCGCGCTTTCTCGTCAACACCCGGCAAGGTGCCAGAAGCGTCGCAGCGAATCGTCCTCCCTCGCCCGGACGGCATCACCTCGCCGGCGTCTATGATGGCAACTCCATCAAGCTGTTCCTGGACGGCCGCCTGACCAACGAACAAGCCGCCACCGGACCGATCATCACCGACGACTTCCCGGTGACGGTCGGCCCCTTCGATGGCGAGGTCGAAAGGGTTCGCATCTCCGATTGTCCCCGCCCTGCCCCGTGGATCGAAGCCGCCTCAAAGGAACACCAGCCCCATTGAGCACCCGCGCCCACGGTGGCGCTCCCGGGCCGGCATCGGGAAACAACAAAGGCGACAGGTGTCGCCTGCCGCCCTTGCGAACGCGTTCTCGTTGCCGGTCTCGATCAGCTCTTGGGTTCGTCCTTCTTCATCATCGGGCATGCCGTTTTGTTCGCCTTCTCGCACTCGGCTTTGCACTGCGCGATCTGCTCGGCGGTGAGGATTTCCTTCAGTCCCTTCATGAACTTCGCCTGGGTCGCCTCGGTGCAACCGTCCTTGTCGCAATCCGCCTTGAGGGCCTCGACCTTTTTCTTCTGTTCGTCGGTGAGGTTCAATTTGGACAGGACGTCGCCGCAGCCGCCGGCCTTGTCGGCCTGGTCTGCCTTGGCTGCCGTCTTGTCGCTCTTCTTTGAGGGGCAACATGCGCCGCCCGCGTAGAGCGCCGGTCCGCTCGCGAGAACCGCGCTCACCAACATCCAACTGAGAATTCGTTTCACTTATTCCATCTCCTGTGGTTGTGCTCTGTCAGACAGGAGACTAGCAGGGTTTGTTCAAAGCTCCAGTGAAATTTTGCGCGGTGCAAGAATTCTTGCGTTCCGATTCGCACCGCAATAGTTTCCGCTCCGTCATGTCTGAGTCTTACATGCAAAGCTTGTTCGCCGAACGCATCGGCGGCCGCAGCTACGGCAAAGGCGCGCAGATCTACAAGTTCGAGAAGATCAAACGCGCCAAGCGCGCCGCCATGGCCGCCCACCCGGACGTCGAGTTGATCGACATGGGCGTGGGCGAACCGGACGAGATGGCGTTCCCCGAGTCGGTGCGGGCGTTGTGTGAGGAAGTCGCCAAGCCGGACAACCGCGGCTACGCCGACAACGGCGGCCCCGAGTTCAAACAGGCCGCCACGCGCTGGATGGACCGCGTGTGCGGCGTCAGCGGAATCGATCCCGACAAGGAGGTGCTGCATTCGATTGGGAGCAAAGGAGCGCTGACGATCCTGCCGGCGTGCTTCGTCAATCCCGGCGACGTCGTGCTCATGACTGTGCCGGGATATCCGGTGTTTGGCACCCACGCCAAGTATTACGGAGGCGAGGTCGTCAATCTCCCGCTCACGGAACAGAACCACTTCCTGCCCGACCTCGGCAGCGTCCCGGTGGACAAACTGAAACGCACCAAGGCGCTTGTGCTCAATTATCCGAACAACCCCACCGGCGCGAGCGCAACGCCGGAGTTCTTTGCCGACGTGGTGCGGTTCGCCCGGAAACACAACCTGATCGTGATCCACGACGCGGCGTATGCGGCGCTGGTGTTCGAGGGCAGACCGTTGAGTTTCCTCGCCACACCCGGCGCGAAGGACGTGGGCGTGGAACTGCACTCGATGAGCAAGGGGTTCAACATGACCGGCTGGCGTCTCGGGTTCGTCACCGGCAACGAACTGATCGTGCGCGCCTACGGCGATGTGAAGGACAACAGCGACAGCGGGCAGTTCCTGGCCATTCAGAAAGCCTGCGCCTACACCCTCGGTCACCCCGAGATCACGCAGAAGATCGCGGCCAAGTACTCCCGCCGGATGGACCAGCTTGTGGCATGTCTCAACAAGCTCGGCTTCAAAGCCACGAAACCGAAGGGGTCGTTCTTCCTCTACGTCCGCGCGCCCAAAGCCGTGATCGGCCATGATGCGCATCGCACGGAGTTCAAGACCGCCGAAGACGCCTCGCAATGGCTCATCACGGAAACGCTGATCTCGACGGTGCCTTGGGACGACGTCGGCGCCTATCTGCGGTTTAGCGTGACGTTCCTCGCCAAAGGCAAGGAAGACGAACGCCGCGTCGTGGACGAAATCCACAGGCGCCTCGGCGACGTGAAATTCGAGTTCTGACCCAACTGGGCCGTCGAAAGGGCGCTACCCTCCGGCAATGGCGCCGATGATCAGCAGCGGTTCCTTCCCGGACACGACCGCCTCGGGCAACGGCGCGTCGGGCGAATGGTGCGACCAGTCTTCCTCACAGACGTAGAATCGCAGGAAGGGTCGGCGCTTTTCAGTGACGTGATCGCGGATCGTGCCGCGCAGGACCGGGAAACGCGCTTCGAGTGCGTCGAGCACCGCGCGCAACGTGACCGGTGCTGCAACATCGAGCGACACTTCTGCCTCCACCTTCGCGAGGTTTCGCAGGTGAAATGGGAGAGTGACGCGAATCATACGAAGCCACAGCAACGAAATCCGAACCGCGAAATCCGAACGCTATTCGAATTTCGTTCTCTCTCACTTCAGCGTTTGCACTTCCACCGACAACACCGCCGGCAAATCGCGGACGATGGCATTCCAACTGTCGCCGCCGTTGGACGAGCCGTACACCTGGCCACCGGTCGTGCCCAAGTAGATGCCACACGGGTCGAGTTGATCCACACACATCGAGTCGCGAAGGACGTTGACGTAGCAATCCTTCTGCGGCAGGCCCTTCGTCAGCGCCTCCCATTCGTTGCCGCCGGTGCGGCTGCGATACACGCGCAGCTTGGCGTCGGGCGGATAATGCTCCGAGTCGCTCTTGATCGGGACAACGTAGATCGTGTTCGGCTCGTGCGCGTGCACGTCGATGGGAAAACCGAAATCGGTCGGAAGATTCCCGCTGACTTCGTTCCACTGCTCGCCGGCGTTGTCGGTGCGGAGCACGTCCCAGTGTTTCTGCATGAACACGACGTCCGGTCGCGACGGATGCATCGCGATGCGGTGGACGCAATGGCCCACCTCGGCGTTCGGGTTCGGGATGTACAACGAATGCAGGCCGCGATTGATCGGCTTCCAGGTCTTGCCCCCGTCGTCGGTGCGGAAGGTGCCCGCGGCCGAGATGGCAATGTAGATGCGGTTGGGGTTGCTCGGATCCAGCAGGATCGTGTGCAGCCCCATGCCGCCGGCGCCGGGCGACCATTGGGGACCGGTGCCATGCCCGCGCAACCCGGCCAGTTCATGCCACGATTTGCCGCCGTCGGTCGTGCGAAACAGGGCCGCGTCCTCCACGCCGGCATAGACCGTGTCCGGATCGGTGAGCGACGGTTCCAGGTGCCAGACCCGTTTGAATTCCCAGTTGTGTTGCGTGCCGTCGTACCACTGGTGCGTGGTGAGCGGCTTGCCGTTCGGCGGAGCGGTATCGTACACGAACTTGTTGCTTTCTCCCCTGGGAAATCCATCCGCGCCTTTCAAGTCCTCGGGCTTGCTGCCGGGCGTGTTCCAGGTCTTGCCGCCGTCATCGGATCGCTGGATGATCTGCCCAAACCACCCGCTGGTCTGCGACGCGTAAATGCGATTCGGGTCCGTGGGGGAACCTTTCAAGTGATAAATCTCCCAGCCGCCGAAGTGCGGTCCGTTGACATCCCAGTTCTGGCGTTTGCCGTCCGATGTCAGGACGAATGCGCCCTTCCGCGTGCCGACCAACAGTCTTACTTTGCTCATGGTGGTTTCCGTATTCGATTTCGATCCCACTATACGGCAAACGAGTGTCTTGTGTAGGACTTTGTTCGCCTGATTTTTCGCGCCGGTTGCGGCCAACGACTATCTCGACGCGATGGAGGGTACTGCGGATCGGGGACATGGTTGAACGAACCGGGAGGGCGCATGTCCGCTTGGGGAATTCGTGCACTTGCGCCTCGCTTGTTTTCGGGTGCGGCCCTCCCTATAGTCCGCACGTGGCCACGTTGCGCGAGCATGCCGTCGAGATTGTCCGCACCCTCCGTCAGGCAGGGCACGAAGCGTACTTTGTCGGCGGCTGCGTGCGCGATGAACTGCGCGGCGTGCAACCCAAGGACTACGACGTGGCAACGAGCGCGCATCCGGAGGAAATCCAGCGCCTCTTTCCCCACACGATCCCCGTCGGCGCCGCGTTCGGGGTGATCCTGGTGCGGGTCGATGACGTTCGCTTCGAGGTGGCGACGTTCCGCAGCGACGACAGCTACACGGACGGACGGCGGCCGGACCACGTGACGTTCACCGATGCCGAGCACGACGCTCGCCGACGGGACTTCACGATCAACGGGTTGTTCCTCGATCCCGTCGGGGAGCGCGTGCTGGACTTTGTCGGTGGCCAGGCGGACATCGAGGCCAGGATCGTGCGCACGATTGGCCGGCCCGAAGACCGCTTCATGGAAGACAAGCTCCGAATCCTCCGCGGAGTGCGCCTCGCGAGCACGCTTGGGTACGAGATCGAGCCGGCGACGTTCGCCGCGATTCGCAGCATGGCAGCCCAGATCGGCCAGGTCAGCGCAGAACGGATTCGCGATGAATTGATCAAGATGTTCACGGGGCCGAATGCCGGTCGCGGGCTGCAATTGCTCGACGACAGTGGCCTGCTGCATGAAATCCTCCCGGAAGTGGAGGCCATGAAAAACGTCGCCCAACCCCCGCAGTTTCATCCCGAGGGCGATGTCTTTGTCCACACGAAGCTGATGATGGACGAACTGCGGGAGCCGTCGGCAGTGCTGGCGTTTGCGTGTCTGCTGCACGACGTGGGGAAGCCGCCGACGTTCCGCGTTTCGACCGAAAGGGACGGCAGCGAGCGCATCCGATTCAACGAGCACGACCAGGTCGGCGTCGAGATCGCGGACCGGATCCTGCGCCGTCTCCGCTTCTCGAACGACGAACGCGAGCGCATCCTCGCGTGCATCGAGAACCACATGACGTTCAAGGACGTGACGAAGATGCGCCGCTCGACGTTGCGGCGGTTGCTGGCCCGGTCTACGTTTGCGGAGGAATTGGAGTTGCATCGGATCGATTGCCAGTCGAGCCACCGCGATCTGTCGAACCATGAATTCCTCAAGGCGAAGCAGGCGGAGTTCGCCTCGGTCCCGCCGAAACCACCACCGTTGATCACTGGCAACGACCTCATCGCGCTCGGGCTGCCGCCGGGGCCGGCCATGGGAACGTTGCTGCGGGAGATCGAGGAGCTTCAGTTGGAGGACCGGTTGCGCTCGCGCGAGGAGGCGCTCGCTTATGCGAGAGAGCGCATCCCAAAAAGTGCTTGACAAATTGCACCCACTCGATATCGGGCGGACAAAAGTTTTGACAGAAAAGGTCGAGTGCTGATAGAAATCACGGACAGTTGGTCTGGGTTTCTGTGAGCGACGTCGAGAGAGAAGCTTCATTGATCGAAGGCAGCCATGAAGGCCGGGGCGGCCCGTCTTCATGGCTTTTGTCTTTTCGATCTTCCAGGAGGTGACACGACTATGGCGAAAGGTGTTGTGAAATGGTTCAACGACAAGAAGGGCTACGGGTTCATCCAGCAGGAGAGCGGGCCGGATGTGTTCGTGCATTATTCCGCGATTCAAGGCCAGGGATTCAAGTCGTTGCAGGAAGGTCAGCAGGTCGAGTTCGACATCTCGACCGACGAAAAGGGCGCGAAAGCGCATAACGTGATCAAGCTGTAGCTGGCTCCACAGCCAGTTTCGCATTTGCTCGGGGTATCTTGCAGTAGGCTCTGCGGTGGCGCTGTCTCATCGCCCGCCGTTGCCCCCGCAGTGAGCCAGATTTTGTCGGACCCGGCCTTAAAATCGTTGTCTTTTCCCGAGTGAACTGCTACACGCTCGATTGAACCTTAACCATCGGAGGAAAAATGGCTGACGCACCAGGCTCGTCGCAACCACCCGCACCCGCACCCGAACCCGCACCGCAGCAACCGGCATCCGACGTCGAGAGTGGAAAAGTAATGACCGTATTGTGTTACATTCCCATCGCGGCCGTCGGCCTGATTGTGTCGATTGTCTGTCTGGCGACCAAAAATAACGCCTTTTCCCTGTACCATGCCAAACAGGCGTTAACACTGTTCATCGCAGTCTTGGTCTGTTTCCTGTTTTGGTGCATCCCGATCTTGGGGTGGATCGTTGGAGCTCTGGCGGGACTTGCGGGGCTCGTGTTTATGATCCTTGGAATTGTGAACGCGGCCCAAGGCAAGTATGCGCCCTTGCCCCTGATCGGCCAGTTCGCTGACAAGATGTTTGGCGGCATCCAGGTGGAAAAGAAATAGTCCCTGCTCACCCGAAAGCTCTGAGGAACGACATGAAACGAGTCGGCAGCATTCTGCGCCTTCATCCCGACAAGATCAAGGAATACAAACGGTATCACGCCGCTGCGTGGCCGGAGGTCCTCGATCGGATCAAGAAATGCAACATTCGCAACTACTCGATCTACCTCAAAGACGACATTCTCTTTTCGTACTTCGAGTACGTCGGCAAGGACTTCAAAGCCGACATGGCCAAGATGGCGGCGGACAAGAAAACGCAGGAGTGGTGGGCCATCATGATGCCCATGCAGGTGCCGTTTCTTTCCCGCAGGCGGGGTGAGTGGTGGGCTGAAGGCGAAGAGGTGTTCCACGTCGATTGATCCGGCTCCGATCGGCAGTCGTCACACATTTGGCTTTCCAGCGAAGGCCTGGCGCAGGTCATTCTCATGAAAATCTTCGACGGCGTGCACATGATCCAAGGCGAGGTGGGCGGGCGCCCGCTGCAGTTGATGCTGCTCGTGGGTGACCAATCGCTGCTGATGGACACCGGCTGTCCGCCCGACGCCCGAAAGGTGATCTTGCCCTACTTTAAGAAGATCGGCCTCAGCCCACGCGACCTTACCTACATCGTCAACACCCACTGCGACTTCGACCACACCTGCGGCAACTGGGGAATGAAACAGGCGTGCCCGGGGGCGCTTTTGGGCTGCGGCAAACTCGATCAGCCGTTCTGTGAGTCGCCCTTCACGCTGTATTCGCTCCGCTACGACGCCTACCGCAAGGACCACGGGATTTTCTACACGGGTGAAACCAAGAAATGGATCAAACAACAATGCGGCAACAAACCGCAACCGATGGACCTCTGCTGGATGGGCGGCGAGAAGATTCGCCTTAGCCGCGACTGGGAGGTCGAGTTGTTGCACGTGCCCGGTCATTCTCGGGGCCATTTGGCCGTGCTTGATCGCCGGCATCGTGCGATCTACAGCGCCGACGCCATCCATGGGAAAGACCTGCGCGGCATCGATGGCAGCGTGAAACTTTGCCCGACGTATCTCTGGGTGGACGAATATCTGCAAACGATCCAGCGGATCGAAAACCTCGACGTGGACACGCTCATCGGCTGTCACTGGCCAATCAAGCGCGGGAACGAGATTCGTTCTTTCTGCGCCGAGAGTCGCAACTACTGCCTCGAAGCGGAGGAGCAACTCCTGCGCGAACTGCGCGCAAACAAGCGCGGCTTGACTATGCGTCAGCTCTGCGAGCGGTGCGGAGAGCGGCTCGGCGCGTGGCCACGCAGCGGCGACATCGAACTGGTTTATTCGTTCAACGGCCACGTGCTACGCCTGGAGGCGATGGGTCTGATTCGCGTGGATCGTTCGAGGCGACCGATTTCCTATCGAGCCGCATAATTCTTAATACCCAATCACCCCATTGCCCATCTCTCTCTCTCTCCATGAACACGAACATCTGGAAACTCTTCAGCCTCAAAGGCCGCGTCGCGCTCGTCACGGGCGGCGGACAAAACCTGGGGTACGACATGGCCGAAGCGCTCGCCGAAGCCGGTGCGGACGTGGCGATCACCTCGCGCCATCTCGACAAGGCGCAGCGTGCCGCAAAGCAACTCCGCAAACGCACCGGCCGAGCCATTCTGCCGTTGCAACTCGATGTGACCTCCGAGGAAGACATCACCCGCGTCGTGCGCGCTGCCATCGCCTGGAAGAAGCGGCTCGACATCCTGGTCAACAATGCCGGCAGCCGGAACGCAGACGCAACGACAACCGCCAAGTACTTCGACAACGGGCTGGAACACGAGCCGCTCCGCGATTGGGAGGCAACGATGCACAGCTACTTGCGCGGCACGTTCCTCTGCGCCAAACACGTCCTCCCGCAGATGAAGAAGCAGAAGCGCGGCAGCATCATCAACATCTCCAGCATCTCCGGCATGGTCGGACGCCAACGCTGGGTCTATGACGGCTCGCCCGGCATGGTCGGCAACACGACCGATTATTCCGCGGCCAAGGCCGGTGTGCTCGGCTTCACCATCGATCTCGCCGCGCAGGTCGGCGAGTCGGGCATCCGCGTCAACGCCATCTCCCCCGGCGGCTTCGAGCGCGGCCAGCCCAGGGAATTCCTCAAGCGATACAATCTGCTCACCCCGCTCGGTCGCATGGGCACCGACGGGCTCGATATGAAAGGCGCGGTCGTCTATCTCGCGTCCGACGCGTCGGGTTACGTCACCGCGCACAACCTCGTTGTGGATGGCGGCTTCACGGCCACGAAATGAGCGACAAACCTCACGTGCTTGTGGTCGGCGGCGGTTCCATCGGTGAACGCCACATCCGTTGCTTTCTCAAAAGCGGCGAATGCGACGTTTCCTTGTGCGAAATGGACGCCGGCAAGCGGGAAAGGATCGCCAAGACCTATTCGGTGCGGAACACGTTGCCCGAGTTCGAGAAGATCGATCTCAGCGACTTCCACACGGTCGTGGTCGCCACGCCCGCGCCGTTCCACATCCCGCAATCGCTCGCCGCAGCCCGTGCCGGCTGCCATGTGCTCTGTGAAAAACCGCTCTCGAACAAATCCGACGGCATTCAGGAATTGATCGACACGCTCCAGGCGAAACAACGCATCGGTGCCACCGCGTTCACGATGCGTTCCGTCACGCCGGTTCGGCGCGTGAAGGAACTGATCGACCAGGGAAAGATCGGTGCGCCGCGCTTCGGCGTCATCAACATCGGCCAGCATTTCCCCAGCATTCGCCCCGATTACCAGCGGATTTATTTCGCCAAGAAATCGATGGCCGGCGGGACGCTCTTCGACATGAGCCCGCACTCGATCAACATGTTCGAGTGGTTCTTCGGCCCCGAGCGGGAGGTTTCCTGCATGGTGGACCGCCTCGCGCTCGATATCGAGACCGACGACGCCACCTTGATCAACTTCCGCTACCGCAACGGCGCGCTCGGACAGATCAACACCCTCATGTTCGCGCGCAACTACCGCTACGATATCTGCGTTCACGGTACGGAAGGTTCGCTCGTCTATGATTACGTGAAAACGGAAGTTGCGTTGCACACGAATGGCACTCCGAACACCCCGCCGGCCGCCGTCGAGAAATTCCCCTCCGAGCGCGACGACCTCTACGTCGAGCAAGCCCGGCATTTCCTGGCCGCGACACGTGGAGAGAAGCCGGTAGCTTGCACCCTGGAGGAAGGCTGGCAGACGTTGCGCGCCGTGTTCGCCGCGCAACGCTCCGCGGAAAGTGGCCGGACCGAGCGCGTCGAG
>Ga0187892_10011329_pt1 | contig 10973 bp, 9 predicted proteins | sample MA1701073metaG_FD_139345 | JGI IMG/M metagenome (GOLD analysis project Ga0187892, IMG submission 139345) | Bio-ooze microbial communities from a basaltic lava cave in the Kipuka Kanohina Cave System on the Island of Hawaii, USA - MA170107-3 metaG ... | reverse complement strand
GTCGAGAGCATGCGAGAGGCGAACCCCATGCTGGGCCTGCGGGGCATCCGCCTGGGCCTTACGTACCCCGGGATCATCGTCATGCAGGTTCGCGCGATCCTCGAGGGGGCGTGCCGCGTCACTAAGAAAGGTATCACCGCGATCCCCGAGATCATGATCCCGCTCATCAGTCATATCAACGAGCTCCGGGCGAGTCACCGCGAGCTGGAGCAGGTGGCGAAAGACGTGATGGCCCGCGAAGCAATAACGGTCGACTACAAATTCGGGACGATGATCGAGCTCCCGCGCGCGTGTTTCGTTGCCGGCGAGATCGCACAGCTGGCCGAGTTCTTCTCATTTGGCACGAACGACCTTACGCAGACCATCTTTGGGATCTCGCGCGATGACGCCGAGGGGAAGTTCCTCTTGCAGTTCGTCGAGCGGGGACTTCTACCCGAGAATCCATTCCAGACGATCGACCGCGCTGGGGTGGGGGAGATCATGCGGCTGGCCGTCGAGCGCGGCCGCGCGGCGCGGCCCGACCTCGAAGTGGGCATCTGCGGCGAGCATGGCGGCGATCCGAGCTCGATTGAGTTCTGCCATGCGCTCGGCCTCAACTACGTGAGCTGCTCGCCCTATCGCGTGCCGATCGCGCGCTTGGCTGCCGCCCAGGCGGCGCTGCGTGAAGGTTTGAAGGCGACGAAAGACGTCTAGCTCGCCGCGGGTCGGCGGAGTGCCGGCGGATCATCTACTGTTTCCTAGCGCCACAACTCGGTCCGGGCCGAGTTGCTGTTACGAAAGTGTCCGCGGAATCAATTGCCGGGAAGTGCTTGAGATCGCCAGGCACAAGAGCAAGCGGCAGGTCGAGGAGTTAGTCGCGCGACTGCGCCCCCAGCCGCCGGTCGACAACGGCCAGTTGCGGTGCCGCGCACATAATGGCCACGAAGCCGAGCTGTACTTCGGCAGACCCCAGCCCAAACAGGAGTAGCCGCAGGTGCGCCCGCGCGAGGTGACCGAGCAGTGGGAGGCGAGGACGCTGCATCCCCGGGCTGGCCGGGCCGCCACCAGCCGCAGCCGCGCCGAGCCAGAGCCCGACGACGATCTGCGCACGGCCTTTCAGCGGGATCGCGACCGTGTCGTCCACACCAAAGCGTTTAGGCGGCTCATGCATAAGACGCAGGTCTTTCTGGCGCCGGAGGGCGATCACTACCGCACACGCCTGACACACACGCTGGAGGTCGCGCAGGTCGCGCGGACCATTGCACGGGCGCTGCGTCTCAACGAGGACCTCACCGAGGCGATCGCGCTCGCTCACGACCTGGGCCATCCACCGTTCGGGCATGCCGGGGAGGCTGCGCTCGATGCCGCGATGGAGCCGTGGGGTGGATTCCGGCACGATCTGCAGAGCCTGCGGGTCGTCGAGCGGCTCGAGCAGCGCCCGCGCGCCGACGGCAGCATCATGATAGGCCTCAATCTAACCTGGGAGGTCAGGGACGGGATCGGCGGTCACTCGAAGGGTCTGCGCGACCTCCAGGCGCCAGACGGCCGCTCCCTGCCCACGACCTTAGAAGGGCAGGTCGTGCGGCTGGCCGACCGCGTCGCGTATCTTCATCACGATACCGATGACGCTGTCCGCGCTGGGCTCATCGAGGAGGACGGTGTGCCGCACGAGATACGCGCGGTGCTCGGGCCGACCCGCGGCCGATGGCTGGAGGTCATCGTGAGCGACATTGTCGAGACTAGCCGTGACGCCCCAGTCATTGGGCTGTCCGAACCGACCCGCGATGTGCTCAACAGTCTGAAGGATTATTTGACGGTGCACGTTTATCTGGGGCCGCATGCGGCGGTGGAAACGGCGCGTGCGCAGCGTATGCTGCGTTTGCTGTTTGAGCACTTCATGGAACGGCCTCAAGCGGTGCCGGCCGAGACCCGTGCGCTTGCCGCTGACGAGCCTCCCGCTCGCGCGGTCTGCGACTTCCTGGCGGGCATGACCGACCGTTACGCCATCCGTACGTTCAGGGACGCGTTTGTCGTGCAGAGCCTCGACGGAACATAGGAGGAGCCATCTTCCGGGTGCAGAAGCACCCGGTAACGGGCAGCATTTTTACGGATGCCGCGACCGACACGAGGAGGGGCGTGGTGGTCAAGGGACGGCAGGCCGGTGACGTTCCGATCCGCGTGCAGGGTAAGCACATCGCTGTCACCGACGCCCTCAAACAGCACTCCGAACGTAAACTCGCCAGACTTTCTCGCCACTTCGATCGCATTCAGGATGTTCAGGTTTTCTTTAGCATCTCTCGCGACAAGACACTCGGACGCGCGCAGATGGTGGAGGTCACCGTCTGGGGGAACGGCCTCGTGCTGCGCGCGGAGGAAGCCTCCGACGACATGTACACGTCGGTAGACCGCGCTGTCGACAAGCTCGATCGTCAGATCCGGAAGTACCGCGCCCGCATCATCGAGAAGCGCCGTCTGGACGAATCGCGCCGGCGTCGCCGCACCCGCCAGACGGCTGAGGCGGCGCTGCTCTCGGAGGCCGTTCCGGCTACAGGGGACGGTCCTGGCATCGTGCGCACCAAGCGGTTTGCCATGAAGCCGATGACCGCCGATGAGGCGATGATGCAAATCGAGCTGCTCGGGCATGCCTTTTTCGTGTTCCGCAATGCGTCCACGCAGGAAGTGAACGTCTTATACCGGCGCCGCGACGGCGCCTACGGATTGATCGAACCCGAAGTATAAAGCGTCTCAGAGCACAGGCGATGGCCCGGGATGGCGACCAGTCGACGGTGGATCAGGCGGAGGACATTATCCGCCGTTTGCGCGGCGTGGCTGCCGCCCGCGTTGTCCCGACCCCCTCGGGCGACATCGACATTGTCCACGTCCTCGGGCAAGCCGATCGCAGCCCCAAGCTGATCGCGGTCGATGTGGTCTCCGCGGTTGCCGCCGAGTTGGGCGTGACGCTGGAAGCGCGTCAGGTGCGCGTAGCGGCGATGCGACCAGAGGATCAGCCGGCGCCACCCGCGCCGCCGCGTCTGAAGTTCGTTGGGCTCTCCCTCAGTGTCGTGCGCGACAGCGCCGAAGTGAAGGTCCACCTGGAGGACCGCGGGTTGCTCTACGAGGGGATCGCCTCGGGGCCCAACGTCCCGCGCCACAGGTTGGCGCTCGTCGCACAGGCCACGCTGCGTGCGGTGGAGGTATTCCTTCGGGCGCCCGGCCTGCTCGCCTTTGAGGCGGCCGGCACGTTTCACGTCGGCGAGCACGAAGTGGCAGTCGTAGTGGTGACACTCACGAGTACAGATCAGGAGACCGTGTCGGGGTCTTCAATCGTCGGCGAGGATCCGCGGGAGGCTGTCGTCCGCGCGGCGCTCGCGGCCGTCAACCGACCTGTGTCCTGGCTAAACCAGAGCCGCTAGCAGGTTTCAATATCGACGTCGTCCCTCGGAAACATCCTCTATAATAGGACCGTTCTATAATAGGACCTGGCGGGCAGTGTGTGGGTCCGGCGTGAGACCGACTTTGGGTATGAGGGGACTATGCGTGGATTGCTGAATCGGCTGCTGGGCGATGCGAGCGACCGTGAGATCGGGCGCCTGCGGCCGACAATCGAAGAGATCAATGCGCTCGAGCCCGAGATGCAGGCGCTCTCCGACGACGCGTTGCGTGAGCGGGCGGGAGGGTGGCGCAAGCGCGTGGGTGAGGCCGTCGAGGGCCGGGACGGTGACGGCCGGAAGGCGGCACTCGCCGATGTTCTCGAGGAGCTCCTCCCGGAGGTCTTTGCGGCGGTACGCGAAGCGAGCCGGCGTACCATCGGACTGCGCCACTTCGACGCCCAGTTGATCGGCGGCGCGGTGCTGCACAGCGGCAAGATCGCCGAGATGAAGACCGGTGAGGGGAAAACCCTCGTCGCCACGCTGCCGATTGCCCTCAACGCCCTGGCCGGGCGCGGCGTCCATCTGGTGACCGTCAACGACTATCTGAGCCGCCGCGACGCCGGATGGATGGGGCCAATCTACCACGCCCTGGGCTTCTCGGTTGGTGCGATCGGTCACGAGTCCTCGGGAGTCTACGATCCCGCGTTCATGGATCCAAAGCCCCATCATGACGACAGGCTCAACCACTTCCGGCCGGTCGATCGCCGCGAAGCCTACGCGGCGGATATTACATACGGGACCAACAACGAGTTTGGCTTCGACTACCTTCGCGATAACATGGTGCTTCGCCCGGAGGACCAGGTTCAGCGCGACCTGTTCTACGCCATCGTGGACGAAGTGGACTTCATTCTCATCGACGAGGCCCGAACCCCCCTCATCATTTCCGGCATGGTCGAGGGCGGCGTCGAACGGTACGAGCGCTTTGCCCGCGTCATCCCCCGACTGCAGCGCGACACCGACTATACGGTGGACGAAAAGCTCAAAAACGCCATTCTGACCGATGACGGCGTCACGCACGTCGAGCGCCTGCTGGGGATCGACGATCTCTCGGATCCTGAGCACGGTGATCTCATGCACCACGTGCACCAGGCGCTGCGGGCGCATGCCGTGTACAAGCGCGACGTGGATTACGTGGTGAAGGACGGGCAGGTCATCATCGTCGACGAGTTCACCGGCAGGTTGATGTTCGGCCGGCGCTACTCCGACGGTCTGCACCAGTCCATCGAGGCGAAGGAAGGTGTCAAGGTCGAGCGCGAGAGTCAGACGCTCGCCACGATTACGTTTCAGAACTACTTTCGAATGTACGACAAGCTGGCGGGCATGACGGGGACCGCCAAAACCGAGGAGGAAGAGCTCGCGAAGATCTACAATCTACCGGTCCTCATCATCCCGACACACCGTCCAATGATCCGCACCGATCACCCCGATCTCATCTACAAGACCGAGCGAGGCAAATGGAAGGCGGTCACAGATGAGATTGCGGATTGGCACAAGGCGGGCCGGCCGGTCCTGGTGGGGACCCGATCGATCGAAAAGAATGAGCATCTCTCGGAGCTGCTGCGGCGTCGCGGAGTCCGTCACGAGGTGCTGAACGCCAAGCAGCATGAGCGTGAGGCGGAGATTATCGCGCAGGCCGGCCGCGTGGGCGCGGTGACGATCGCGACGAACATGGCCGGCCGCGGCGTGGACATCATCCTGGGGGGGAATCCCCCCGATCCAGGCGAGGCCGAAAAGGTCCGCGCGCTGGGGGGTCTGCACGTTATCGGCACCGAGCGGCACGAGGCGCGGCGCATCGACAACCAATTGCGCGGCCGGTCCGGCCGGCAGGGCGACCAGGGGGCGAGCCGATTCTACATCGCCCTCGACGACGAGCTCATGCGAATCTTCGCGGGCGAGCGCATCGCTGGTTTGATGGATCGCCTGGGCCTCGATGAAGACACGCCCATCGAGCACAACCTGGTCACCCGGCAGATCGAGGGCGCGCAGAAGAAGGTCGAGCAGTACCACTTCGACGTGCGCAAGCACGTGCTCGAGTACGACGACGTCATGAACGTGCAGCGAAAGGTCATTTACACCGAACGCCGCAAGGTGCTCGACGACCAGAACGTCCGAGACAACGTCCTGGACATGATCGAGCGGCTCATCGCGGCTCAGGTAGAAGCCGTGTGCGTCAAGGACGTCCATCCGGACGAGTGGGACCTCGAAGGTCTGGTGGAAGGGTTGGCCCAGATGGTTCCCGTGCTGGCCGCGATCGATGCAGGGTCGCTGCGGGGCCAATCCGCCGACGACGTGACCGAGCGGTTGGTCGCGGCCGGATTGGAGGCCTACGAGCGGAAGGAAGCCGAGCTCGGCCCAGACGTGCTGCGAGAAATCGAGCGGCTGGTCCTGCTGCAAACGATCGACCGGAAATGGATCGATCACCTCCACAACATGGATGCGCTGCGGGAGGGTATTGGCCTGCGCGCGTATGCGCAGGTGAGTCCGCTGGTGGAGTACCAGCGCGAGGGCTACGACATGTTCCAGGCGACGCTGCAGGCCATTCAGGATGAAGCGGTGAGGATCCTCTTCCGCGTGCAGGTGACCCCCGAGCAGCGGCCTGTGGCGAGACCGCTTCAGCCTGTTCGCGAGCCGGTTGCGGTCGGCGCACGCGGCAGCGGCGGGACTGCGACCAAACTCGGGCGCAATGATCCATGCTGGTGCGGCAGTGGCAAGAAGTTCAAGAAGTGCCACGGTCGGGAGGCGTGAGCGGGCCCGGCCTTCCGATTCGACCGATAGGCGCCCTGTTGTCAGGGCTGCTCCTTGTGCTCCTCTTTCCGGCTCCGGATCTGGGCTGGCTCGCCTGGGTCAGCTTGATTCCACTGCTCCTTGCGATCGATGGGCAGTCGCCCCGCACGGCGTTTCGCCTCGGCTATCTCACCGGGCTGGTTGCCTTCGGCGGCACGCTCCTGTGGATGCGACTCTTCACCGTGGCCGCGTGGCTGCTGGTGACCATCATTACCGCCGCCTACATTGGGGCATTCGCGGCGGGGGTGCGACTGCTCGCCGGCGCGCGGCGCGCCGCGGGGCTGTGGGTCGTGCCGTTGAGCTGGGTAGCCATTGAGGTCATCCGGTCGGTCGGCCCCATCGGGTTTCCCTGGGCGCTGCTGGGCCTGTCGCAGTACCGCACACCGCTTGTCTTGCCGTTGGCCCGGATCATCGGTGTCTTCGGCCTCTCGGGCGTGATCGTGCTTGTCAACACGATTGGGGCGCACCTGATCGCCGGGCGGCGCGTCACCCTGGCCGCTGCCGCGTCGTACCTGCTCGTTATTGGTGTCGTCACGGCCGCCTACCTCACCAACCCTACCGTGACGCCGGACTCGGGCCCGAAATTGACGGCCGCGGTGCTGCAACCCAACGTGTCGCCTATGGCCCGCGTTGATCCGGCCGTAGCGCCGCTGACCATCTCGGGCCTGCTGGTGTTGACTACAGAGGCGCGGCGCAACGGCGCCGCCCTCATCGTCTACCCTGAGTCGGCTGTCCCGGCGGATCTTGCCGCAATGGCCAACCTTCGGGAGTCAATCGCGCGCGCCGCGGACGGCGCCGTTGTCGTCGCCGGGTCGTTAATGTCGGGACCGCGAAATGGACTGGTCGTACTGAACGCGCAGGGCGGGATAATCGGCCGCTACGCCAAGCGCCGGCTCGTACCCTTTGGCGAGGCGGGGATCCTTCCCGGCGAGTTTCCTCCGACCGTCGTGACTCCGGTGGCCACCATCGGCCTCGCAATCTGCTACGAGTCTGCGCACCCCTTCATGATCAGGTCGGCCGCGAGCGGCGCGGACGTGATCGCTCTACTCACGAATGACGGTTGGTTCGGGCGTTCGTCTGGACCGGCGCAGCACGCGGCGCATGCGGTCCTGCGGGCAGTGGAAACCGGCCGGAGTCTGATACGCGCGGCCAACACAGGCACATCGATGCTCATCTGGCCCGATGGGACGGTTGCCGGCGCCCTTCCTGAAGGACGGCACGGAGTTCTTGTAGCGGCCGTGCCGGTGGGAATGCCGCCCACACCGTATGTCCGGTGGGGATGGCTGCTCGGCCCATTCGCGGTTGCCGTATGGCTTGGGGCGGTTGCGCCGCAGGCCGTCGGCGTTCTCCGGCGGCATTCGGTCGAGTTCCTGCGACTCGCGGCAGCCATTCTCATTCCTGGGGTCGTGTGGCTGGGTGGGCGCGCGGCGGGATTTGACGAAGGGATCCCGCGGTTGCTCCTGATCACTGCGATGCTCGGAGCCATCGCCGCCGTCGGCCGTGGACGCCTGTTCAGGCCGCGAGGCGCACTGGTCTCCGCCGGCCTTTCACTGGCCGTTGCCGGCGTACTCGTTGCGGTGATGCAGATGGGCTACGCGCAGTACGGGATGCGCATGCCACTCGTCGCGCCCATCGGCGGCTGGGTGTGGGGCGGCCTGCAGTTGATCGCCGGCGGCATCGCACTCGAAGGCTGGCTACGCGGCGCTGTCTTCGGGTCGGCTGCGCGCATCGGCGGATGGGTGCTCGGTGCAGTCATCTCGACGATCATCGGCATTCTCGCTCACTGGGGCCTACCTCAGGAGATCGTCTACTGGCACCTGGTAACCGGGCTCGCCTTCAGCGTGATCCGCGCGCGTACGGGGGATGCCGTGGGGTTGGGAATCGGCCGGGGCCTCGGTGACGCCGCGGTGATGTCGCTGGCAGGCCTGCGATAGCGCTGGTTTCGCCAGGATCGCGGCGGTTTGTTATACTACAGGCCATGATTCATCTGGAAGAGTTAAACACCCAACTTAAAGAGAGCCGCCGCCGCCTCCAGGATCTTCGGGGGCACCTTTGACCTTCCGGGGAAGCACGCCCGGATCACCGCGCTCGAAGAGGCCATGCAGGAGCCCACGTTTTGGGCGGACCCGGACCGCGCTCGCCAGCTGGGTCAGGAACTGAGTCAGCTCCGCGCAGCCGTCGATGGGATCGCCGCCGTCGAGCGGCGGCTGGATGATCTTGAGGTCATGATGGAGCTCGCGGCCGAGGAGCCAGACGGCGTGAGCCTCGGTGACGTCGAGGTCGAGGCGCGCGAGGCCGCCGCGGCCCTGGTGGAGCTGGAAACAGAGGCGCTCCTTTCTGGCCCGCACGACCGCTCGAACGCCATCCTGGCAATTCACGCGGGCGCCGGTGGCACGGAGTCGCAGGATTGGGCCGAGATGCTCCTTCGGATGTATCTGCGGTGGGCCGAGCGAAAGGGGTTTCGATCCGAGATCGTGGATCTCTCCCCGGGCGAAGAGGCCGGCCTGAAGAGCGTGACGGTCATTCTCACGGGCCCGTATGCCTACGGCTATTTGAGGGAAGAGCGCGGGGTTCACCGTTTGGTGCGGCTTTCGCCCTACGACGCGGCGCATCGCCGGCACACCTCGTTCGCCCTCGTGGACGTGATTCCCGAGGTCGAGGATGTTGGCGTCGAGATCCGCGACGATGAGATCCGTGTCGAGACGTATCGGGCCGGTGGGGCCGGCGGCCAAAACGTCAACAAGGTCGAAACGGCCGTGCGCATCACGCACCTGCCCACCGGTATCGTCGTCCAGTGTCAGAATGAGCGATCCCAGCACGCGAACAAGCTGACGGCAATGCGGGTCCTCCGCGCGCGGCTTGTCGAGGCAGCCGAGGCCCGGCAGAAGGAGCAGCTCGCCGAGCTGCGCGGCGAGCATCGCGACGCGGCCTGGGGGAACCAGATTCGCTCGTACGTTCTGCATCCTTACCAGCTCGTGAAAGACCACCGCACCGGGGTTGAGATGGGAGACTCGGGTGGTGTCCTCGACGGGAACATTGACCGTTTCATCGATGCCGAACTCCGGGCTGCTGCGGGCCGCCACTGATCGGCGTGCGGCCCCGCAGCAAGAATGATTTCCTTCTACGCTGCGTGAGCCTCGCATGAGACGCACGGGATGGATCACCCTGGTCCTGGTGGCCGCCATACTCGGCGTGCTGCTGTGGGTTTCGTCGTGGCTGGCGAGCCGCCAGATCGCCGAGGTCCTGCGGCCGCATGTGCAGCAGGATGGTTCCCTGCGCGCTATGCCTGGACTACTCCGCTTGGTTACCTGCGGGGAGAGATCCGGCGACTCAACGTGGACGCTCGGGAGATCAAGCTGGGGGATCTGACAGCCGATCGTCTGCGGGCCTCGCTCAGCGGGGTGAGACTGACGCGAGGCCCGTCCTCGGCGTCCCAGCCTCCGGTGCGCGCCAGGAGCGGGCAGATCACGGCCGAGGTCGCCGCCGATGACCTCGAACGCTTCTTGCGCACGCGCGACGTGCGGAACCCCGTGGTAAAGATCGACCCTTCCGGTGTCGCCGCAAGCGGGCAGGCGCGCGCAGGCGCCGTCGAGGTCGAGACCCACGTGCGGGGACAGTTTGACGTGTCGTCGAGTCGGGATCTGCGCTTTCGCGTCACCTCGCTGCAGGTGAGCGGGATCGAGGTGCCGCCCGCGGTGGCAGGGACGATCGTTGCCGCGGTCCAACCGGTTATTTCCTTGCAAGGGCTTCCGTTTCCCCTCGCCATCGACCGCGTCTCTACAACTAAGGGGCGGATTATCATCCAGGCAAGGGTTGCGGAGACGCCACCATGACCCGGCGGGCGCTGATGGCGTGCATCGCGCTGGGAGCGGTGGCCGCCGCCGCCGTCCTGGGCCTGCGGTGGCGCGTGGAGTCTGATTACCGCAAGGTGGAGATCGTTCTCGACGCTCAATATTGGGTCATGCTGATCCGGCGTGAAGGCGGCGATGTCCAGCCGGTCATGCGCGACCTCCGCCGTCTTGGCGCGACTGCGGTTGCCCTCACCGATGTCACGTTGAAGCAGCTCGCCGACGAGGGCGTCATCACGTATGCTGCCGGCGGCACGCTACAGGCATTGAGCCGCGTCAGCGAGCTTCGCGAGCCGTTCCGCGCGCTGGCGGCTTCCGGGTCCATTCGTCCGGGCGCGGTGTACGTCGCAGGCCAACCCGAGACGGTGAGCTTTGTTGCCGACCGCATGCGGGCGCTCCTTGGCCCGGGGCGTGTGCGCACCGTGCGCGGCGCGGTGGAGATCATCGGTACACAGCCGGACCTTGAAGAGCTTGGGCTCGGTTTTCGGCGCGCCGATGTCGAGCCGTTCATGCGGTCGGGATTTGAGATCGTGCTGCGCCCGCGCAACTATCGCGGGCTGACGGCCGCCAGCCTGCACACCCTCACCGAAGGATACGGAAACGTTGCGCCGTCACCGACTTTGATCTTCGCGCTGACCGAGATACAGGGGTATGAGGCGCTCATTGATGAGGCGGCGACGGAATACCAGCGTATCGGCGCGCTCTTTGGGCGTATCGAAGTCTTTACCGCACGCCGCAAACAGAGGGGGGAAGATCGCCTCACAGCTCTGATGCGGCCCGAGGTCGTCCGGGTGTTCAGCATCACCCCGGAAGAACTACAGGTGCTGCGGCCCGACGACGTCGCCGATCGGTTTGTCCGCGCGGCCCAGGAACGCAACCTGCGCGTGCTCTACGTGCGGCCTCTGCTGTTCACCCCGGCCGGGGTTCCCGC
>Ga0187892_10011328_pt1 | contig 10975 bp, 6 predicted proteins | sample MA1701073metaG_FD_139345 | JGI IMG/M metagenome (GOLD analysis project Ga0187892, IMG submission 139345) | Bio-ooze microbial communities from a basaltic lava cave in the Kipuka Kanohina Cave System on the Island of Hawaii, USA - MA170107-3 metaG ... | reverse complement strand
GTATGGCGTGCAGCGCGTGGCGGATATGGACGAGCTCGCGACGACGCTCATCCTGTTCGCACAACCGCATCCGGTCAGTGCTGGCGGCCTGGTGTCCCTGCATGATTCGGGCGGCGAGCGGCAGCTACTGATCGATCTCGCCGAGGATGTTGGTGTCCCGCTCGCCCGGCTTTCGACCGCAACGACGGCGAAGCTCGAGACGCTCCTGGATCCCGGCTTGCCCGCGGTCAATCCGCTCGACGCCTGGAGCACAGGGGGTCCCGATTCCCATGCCGGGATGGAGCGCTGCTTCATGGCGCTCATGAGCGATCCGCAGGCGGCCCTCGGCGCCGTGATTCACGATCGCGTCGCGGGCGGCGGCATCCATCGCGAATACCTGGATTACCTGCGCACCGGACACGGGGTATCCGGCAAGGCTGCTTTCCTCGTCGCCAATCGCCAGGGCACGGGCGCCGATCCGCTGGTCGTCGAGGCGACGCGCGAAGGATTTCCGGTGCTCGACGGCCTGCAATCCTTCCTCCGCGGCACACGGCATTTATTCGACTACCGCGATTTCCTCGCGCGCGAGCGCGCCTCGCCGGTCCGGTTGCCCGCCGCAGCGCTCGCCGCCTGGCGGACGCGCCTGGCGAACAGCACTCGCATCGGCGAGAACGAGGCCATGCAGCTCCTATCCGACATCGGCTTGCCGGCCAATCCCGGCCGCGTCGTCAAGAGCGACGTCGAAGCACGCGCAGCGGCGCGCGAAATCGGTTTTCCGGTGGTTCTCAAGAGCGCGGTCCCCGGCGTCGATCACAAGTCGGACCGCGAAGGCGTCAAGCTCGACATCCGCGACGAAGCGGCGTTGGCTGTCGCCTATGGCGACCTGGCGGCGCGCATCGGCGCAGAGGTGCTGGTCGCGCCCATGGTTGCCGTAGGCGGCGTCGAGATGATGCTCGGCATGTTTCACGACGAGCAGTTCGGCCCGGTTGTGCTGTTGGGTGCCGGCGGATTGCACGTTGAGGCGCTTGCCGACGTGGTTTACGCCTTGCCGCCATTTGACGCCACCGAAGCCCAGCGCCTGCTGGACCGACTGGCGCTTGCGCCTGTGCTTCGGAGCCGCCGCCACCACCGCCCGCCGGCGGCCGGGGCATATTGCGAGGCTGCCGCGCGTTTCTCCGCGCTAATCGCGGATTTAGGGGGCCAGATCCGCGAAATCGACCTGAATCCCGTGATCGTGCATCCGGAGGGCTGCGCCATCGTCGATGTGCTCGTCGTGCCCCGTCCGGCGCACAATCAGCAGCAGACCGAACTGAGGAAAGCCCTATGAACATGCAAGCACTCGCCGTACAGAGCCGGGGCCGCTGGCAAGCCGCCGCGGCGACCGCTCGGAAGAAGATCGAGACCCGGTTGTTCATCGACGGAAAATTCGTCGATGCGGCGAAAGGCGGCCGCTTCACCACCGTCAATCCCGCGACCGGCGAAACGCTTGCCAAGATGTCCGCGGGCACCGCCGAAGATATCGACCGCGCAGTCGCAGCCGCGCAGCGCGCCTTCAAGTCAGGAAGCTGGTCGCGGATGGCACCGCGGCAGCGCATGGACGTCCTCAACAAGTTCGCCGCGCTCATCGACAAGAATGCCGAGTCGCTCGCGGTGCTCGAAACGCTCGACATGGGCAAGCCGATCGCCGACGTCGTCGGCATCGACCTGCCGGCCGTCGTCGAGACCATCCGTTTCATGGCCGAATGCATCGACAAGGTCGACGGCGCCGTCACGAGCACGGAGTCGGGCGTCATGCACCTGGTGCTCCGCGAGCCTTTCGGCGTCGTCGGCGCGATCTCGCCGTGGAACTATCCGATGTTGATGGCGACCTGGAAGTTTGCTCCCGCGCTCGCCGCCGGCAACACGGTCGTGCTGAAACCTGCCGAGCAATCCCCTATGAGCTGCCTCAGGCTTGCGGAGCTCTTCGTCGAAGCCGGCGGGCCGCCCGGCGTGTTCAACGTCGTGAACGGCCGCGGTGAGGAGGCGGGGCGCGCGCTCGCGCTGCACAACGACGTCCGCAAGATCACGTTTACCGGTTCGACTGACGTCGGCAAGCTGATTCTGCAATACGCCGGCCAGTCGAACATGAAGCAGGTGGCGCTCGAATGCGGCGGCAAGACGCCACAGGTGTTCCTTGCCGACCTGGCCGATCTCGATCGTGCGGTCACGGCCGCGTACCGCGGGATTTTTTCCAATATGGGCGAGGTCTGCAACGCCGGGTCGCGACTGCTGGTCGATCGCAAGATTCATGATCGCTTCGTCGAGCGCTTCATCGAACTCGGCCGGGATGCCTACAAGCCCGGCGATCCGCTTGATCCGGAAATCAACATGGGACCGCTGGTGACGCACGACGATCAGAAACGGGTGCTCGGGCTGATCGAAAAAGGGCGGAAGGAAGGAGCAAAGTTGCAGTTTGGAGGGGCCGCGCCATCCGATCTGCAGGAAGGCGCCTACGTCTGCCCGACGCTCTTCACGGATGTGAAGAACGACATGACCATCGCGCGCCAGGAGATTTTCGGTCCGGTGGCCTCGGTGATCCCGTTCGACGGTGCCGACGAGGCAATCTCGATCGCCAACGACACCATTTACGGCCTCGCCGCGGGTGTCTGGACCCGCGATCTCGATACGGCGTTTCGTCTCGTGCGCGGGATCGAGGCCGGCATCATCTGGATCAACTGTTTTGACGAAGGCGACATGACGCAGCCGTTCGGAGGTTACAAGCAGTCCGGCAACTCGCGCGACAAGTGCCTCGACAGCTTCAAGGCCTATACGCAGACCAAGTCTGCGTGGTTCCGGTTGCAGGAAGGATGAAGCATGGCGGAGGCGCTGATCCGCTCCGAGCGGCGGGACGGGATCGCCCTCCTGACGCTCAACCGGCCCGAAAAGCTCAACGCCGTGAATGGCGCGATGATCGAAGCCCTCGGCCGCGCGCTCGACGAGGCCGAATCCGACTCCGCGGCGCGCGCCATCGTGCTCGCGGGCTCGGGCCGCGCGTTTTCCGCCGGTTTCGATCTCGACATGGGCGTCGGCGACGGCGCGCCGGATCCGGCGGCAGTGCGCCGCGCGCTGCAGAATGATTTCCGGATCATCATGCGTTTCTGGGATTGCCCCAAGCCGACGATTGCTGCTGTTCACGGTTATTGTCTCGGCAGCGCCATGGAGCTGGCCCTCGCCTGCGATCTGACGATCGCCTCGGACGACTGCCGCTTCGGCGAGCCGGAGGTGAAGTTCGGGAGCGGCATCGTTGCGATGCTCCTGCCCTGGCTCATCGGACCGAAGCAGGCGAAATATCTGCTGCTCTCCGGCGACGATCGCGTGAGCGCGGCCGAGGCGCTGGCGCTCGGTCTCGTCAATCGCGTCGTTCCCGCCGCGCGCCTGATCGACGAGGCGCTCGCACTCGCAGGGCGCGTTGCTGCGAACGACGCGTTCGCCGTCCGGATGACCAAGCAGGCCATCAATCGCAGCATGGACATCGGCGGCATGCGCCAGGCCATGTTGCAAGCGCTTGAGCTCGACATCGTCGTCGAGACGTCCGAGAACGCGGAGTCACGGGAATTCAACGACATTCTGAGACGCGACGGAGCGAAAGCCGCAATCGCGTGGCGAGCTGGGAAGAGTTCATGAACAAGGCCGGCAAGCGCGTCCCGGACGAGCTGCAGAAATTTCTCGAGCGCTATCCGGACACGCAGAACCTCGAGCTGCTGCAGCCGGACATGCTCGGCATCCTGCGCGGCAAGCGGGTCGTGCGCGCCGAATTTGCGAAGCCATTCACGGATGGCCTCAACTTTTGCGGCGCCACGGTCCTGCTGGACGCCAAGGGCCTCACCTTCCACCGCATCGACAACGGGGGCCGCGACGGCGATCCCGACGCGATCTCTACCGCGGTCCCGGGCTCGCTCGCGCCCGTTCCATGGGCGCAGGTGCCGACAGCGCAGGTGCTGCTCGCGATGAACGACTCGCAGGGGCGGCCCTTCTTCGCCGATCCGCGCCAGGTGTTCCGCCAGGCCGCGCGGCCGCTCGCCGAGATGGGACTCACCGCCGTCGCCGCCACGGAACTCGAGTTCTATCTGCTCGATTCAGAGGGAGACAGGCCGTCACCACGCGTCGGGCGCGTTCCGGGCACACGCCACAGGCAGAGCGGGCCGCAGTACGGCAGCATGGAAGACGTCGAGGACGCGGATCCTTTCCTCGCCGAGCTTTACGCCGTCTGCAAGGCGCAGAACATTCCCGCGGGCGCGACGCTCAAGGAATTCTCGCCCGGCCAGTTCGAGGTCAATCTGCATCATGTCCCGAATGCGGAGCTCGCGTGCGACCACGCGGTGCTGCTGAAGCGCGCGGTAAAGGCCATCGCGAGGAAGCACGGTCTCGGCGCGAGCTTCATGGCGAAGCCCTTTGCGGAATGGGCCGGCAGCAGCCTGCATGTCCACATCAGCCTGATCGATTCCGCAGGCAAAAACGTGTTCGCCGGCACGAGCGGCGGCGAGCCTTTCTCGGAAACCCTTCGCCACGCGATCGGCGGCTTGGCGGCCGCAATGCCCGAATCGATGGCGATCTTCGCGCCAACCGCAAACTCCTATCGCCGGTACCGCCCCGGCGTTTTCGTTCCGCTCGCGCCGAACTGGGGGCGCAATCACCGCGGCGTCGCGCTGCGGATCCCGCTATCCGGCCCCGAGGACACGCGCGTCGAGCACCGGCCGGGCGGCGCGGACGCCAATCCGTATCTCGTCATGGCGGCGATCCTCGCAGGCATTCATCACGGCATCACAAATCGATGCGATCCGGGCCCCATGGTGCCCCAGGAAACGGTAATCGAAGAGAAAGCGGAATTGCCGGTACGCTGGGAAGCGGCGCTCGACGCATTCGACGCCGGCATGATCCTGCCGCGGTATCTCGGCGAGCGTTACCACACGCTTTATGCGACCTGCCGCCGCGAGGAGTGCGACCGCTTTCATTCCGAGATCAGCGACCGCGACTACGATTGGTACCTGCGGGCGGTTTGAGAGGCCAGCGCGTTTCAGGAGGCCAAGGCGGCGTTTCGCTCCGCGACCGCGCCCCGCGCCGGTGCCTCGATGAGCTTCGCAATCGGCAACCGCGCACGGATCCCGTCTTGGAATCCCGCGAGCACGATTTCCTTGTCCGACAAGATGCCCTGCGTGTAGGCGCCCGATTCGAGGCCGCGCTGCACCTGGCGCGTCAGCACCTCGTCCTCCATCTGCACGCGCGAGTTAAGGCGCGCACAGAGGAAGCGCGTGGCGCGCATCTCGCGGCGGTCGTCGATGAAGCCGTAGGAGCGCGCGCGGATCAGCGTGCGTCCGGGCCCCCGCGGCAGGACGTGGAAGAAATCAAGCCATTCCGGGTAGACGTCGAAAAACACGTTGGGGAACAGGCCGAAATACGTCCAGCGCCGGCGCATGTCTTCGGGAAGGTGCTCAATCACAGGCAGGAAGCGTGCATAGCGCTCCGCGCTCCAGGACTTGAGCGGCTTCTCGCGCATGCGGTGCGATAGGCGCATCGTGCCGCCCGGGAAAAACTCACGGTCGTACTGCGGCTCCATCAGCGCGTAGAGGCCGGGATGCCCGATCGGGAAGTGGTAGTCCTCGACGTAGTTCTCGACGACGTTTTTCCAGTCGATTGCGAGCTCGCGTGTCCACAGCTCGTCGAGCGGCACCATCTGTTCCATGCGGTAATGGGCGAACTCCGCCCGGTGCGGCGCCATGCGCTCGGCGACCGACGGCTCGCCGGCGCGGAAGCGCACGAACACCATCCCCATGAAAACTTCGAGCTCGATCGGCTTGAGCCCGAATTTCGAGCGGTCGAACTTCGGAAACGTGTCGGGCGCGCTGACGCTGCGGTTCCGGCCGTCCAGGTGGTAGGTCCAGCCGTGGTACATGCAGGTCAGGAATTTGCCGCAGCGTCCGCGATCGCCCTGCACGACGGCGTGCGCGCGGTGCGCGCAGACATTGTAGAAGGCGCGGAGCGCGCCACTGGCATCCCGGACGACGAAGCCGCGCCGACCGAAAAACTCGAATGTCACGTAATCGCCGGTCGTCGCGAGCTCGCTCACATGGCAGACGACCTGCCACGAGGACAGGAACAGGTGTTCTTTCTCGAGTTCATGAAACTCTTCGCTGTGATAGACCCAAGCCGGCAGCGTGACGCGGAGCGCCGGGTCAGTGGCGACGGCCGGTTCGGGCGCGCGCTGCCGCGCGGGCGCCGCCGCCTCGATGCGCGGCGCGAGCCAAGGAAAGACGCTGCATAGATACGCGCGGCATTGACGCCGCGCCATTTCGCGATCGAAATCGTCGCCCTCGAACAGAATGCCCTGCCATTGCTGGTCGATCAGGCCCGTGAGCCCGAGGGCGACGGCCTCGGCATCGGGCCAGGCGGACGCGCCGCGGGCTGCGATCAAGCGCCGACAAAGATCCGTGACCGTGCGGCTCCAGGCCTGGTCGCGATCGCCGCAGATCCGCTGGTAATCAGCGCGCGCATTCGTCTCGGCGAGAAACGCGTACCACACCGCGATCTTGTGCGAATCGGAAAGACGCCGGCCGAGGCTCGTGTCGATGATGCCGAGGAGCGCGCGGAGGTCGTCGTCGCCCGCCTCCTCGAGCACGGTCGCCATCGCTTCGGCGAATTCCTCCGACACTTCGCGGAGCGTCGCGAGCAGCAGCGCTTCCTTGCTGCCGAAGTGGAAATTGATGGATGCGGCCGTGTGACCCGCGGCGCCTGCGATTTTCGCGGAAGTCAGTTCCGACAATCCGTGACGCGAAATTGCAGCGACCGTCGCCTGGATCAGATCGAGCTTGGAGCCGGTTGGCCGCAGTTCGGCGCCCGCTTCGAGATTCGCTGCCATCGCCGTTCTCCCTCGTGAATGAAGGGAATTGTAGTCCGGTGACCCCGCTTTCTCAACCGACATTCAGTAATTTGAATGAGCATTCAGTTCCAGCGAACTAGCTGTTTATACGAGGAATTTCTCATTTCACGAGCGTACATAATCCGTTTACGCTCACGCCGTGGCCATTTCCCGCTCGCCCGCCGCAGGAATCCTGACCGCACTCCTTTGTTTTGCTTCGATTGCGGCGACCGGTGGATCGCAGGAATCCAAGGCTTCATACGGAATCCGATTGCAGCCCGACTGGATTGCGATGGCGGACGGCGCGCGTTTGTCGGTCGACCTGTACTTGCCGGAAGGCGGCGCGTCGGCCGAAAAATATCCGGTCCTGCTCGAGTACCTGCCCTATCGCAAACACGAGGCGCGAAGCCGCAACTACGCTCTCTATTCCTATTTCGTGCAGCGCGGCTATGTCGTGGCTGCCGTGGACATTCGCGGCACGGGCAACAGCGAAGGTCGGCTCATCCCGTATGAGTACTCCGACATCGAGCAGGAGGACGGCGAGGTCGTGATCGACTGGCTCGCTCAGCAGAAATGGTCGAACGGCCGAGTCGGGATGTTCGGGATCTCCTGGGGCGGCTTCAATGCGATCCAGATGGCGTTGCGAAACCCGCCGGCGCTCAAGGCCATCATCGCAATCGACGCCACCGAGGACCTGTTCCAGGACGACGTGCATTACATGGACGGGATCATGCATGTCGATTCCTGGGAGATGAGCATGGATCTCGACAATGCGCGCCCGGGCGCGCCCGATTACGACATCGACGAGGAATATTTCCGCGATCGCTTCGACACCGAGCCCTGGATGCTCACCTACAAGACACAACAGCGAGACGGGCCCTTCTGGGATCGCGCCTCGGCAAGAGGCCGGTACCAGGACATTCGCATACCGTCATTTCACATCGGCGGCTGGTACGACGGTTATCGCGACAGCGTTCCGCGTATGCTCGCCAATCTGAAGGCGCCGGTGAAAGCGATTGTCGGTCCCTGGTCCCACGCCTGGCCGAATGAACCGTACCCGAATCCCGGCATCGAATGGCGCCACGAGGCGGTGCGCTGGTTCGATCACTGGCTCAAGGACGTGAACACCGGAATCCTCGACGAGCCGCGTCTGGCAATCTACGTCCGCAACTGGCATGCACCCGGGCCTTATCTCGAGCACGCACCGGGAAACTGGCGATACGAAGACGGTTGGCCGATCGCGCGAATTCGCGAACAGGTTCTCTATCCGCAGCCTGATCACACGCTTGGTGCCCGCGTGCCGGCTGCGACCACGCATCGGCTCCGCTATCTGCCCTCGGTCGGTGTCGAAGGCGGCGGACCGGTCATGTGGTGGGGCGACGTCGCGCACGATCAGCGACCGACCGACGCCTTCAGTCTCGTTTACGACAGCGCGCCGCTCACCGAGGAATTGGAAATCCTCGGCCTGGCTCGGGCGTCGTTGATGGTCGTGACGGACGCGACACGCGCCAACTGGATCGCGCGCCTGTCGGACGTCGCGCCGGACGGCACGGTAACGCAGGTCGCGGGCGCAGCCCTGAGCGGCAATCACCATCCATCGGCGCGCGAGCCGTCGCCGATCGCGCCCGGCAAGGAATTTTCGATCGACATCGAAATGCATATCACGTCCTGGGTGTTTCCCAAGGGCCATCGCATTCGGCTCGCGGTCAATAATTCGCAATGGCCGATGCTGTGGCCGACGCCGGAACCGATGACGACGGCGCTTCGTCTCGGCGGGAAGTCCCGTCTGATTCTTCCGGTCGTGCCGTTCGAAAAACGGCCGCGGCCGGCGTTCCTGCCGCCCGCGTCCGACCCGCAGTATCCCGGCTACGAGATGCTCGAGGCCGGCACCACCTCCGGCTATGGGGAAATCTCCTCGGTTGACCGCAATCCGCAGACCGGCGCGGCCATTGCGACCGCAACCAACGGCGGCGGTACGCGCTACCCCTGGGGAACCGAGCGTACGCTCGAAACGATCCGGCACGAGGTCAAGGACGACGCGCCGGCTGAGGCTTCGGTCCTGGGAACGCACCGGATGGAAGTCGAGCTGCCCGGCCGCAAGCTGGTCTGGGATGCCGAGCTGTCGTTCCGCAGCGACCGCGAGAACTTCCATTACAGTTACCGGCGGCGGCTCGCCGAGAACGGAAAGACGTTGCGCGAAAAGACCTGGACGAGGACCATTCCGAGGGATTACCAGTGAAAATGAGAACAATCCGCAGCTTGTCGCTGACGACCCTATTGCTGCTGACCGCCGCCGCGATCACCGGCTGTGCGCGTGAGGCGAAAACAAATGTCGAGGCTGCCGAGCTCGCTTTGACGGGCGGCGCGATATACACGGTGGACGGCGCGCGCAGTTGGGCCGAGGCGGTCGCTGTCCGCAACGGACGCATCGTCTATGTCGGCACCGACAAGGGAGCAGAAGGGCACATTGGCCCGGAGACGAAAGTCGTCGATCTCGAGGGCCGCATGGTGGTGCCGGGATTCCAGGACTCGCACGTCCATCCGATTTCGGCGGGCGTGGAAGCCAATTCTTGCGACCTGAACGCGGTCGACAACGTGGAGGCTTACGTCGCGACCATCAAGAAGTATGCCGACGCGCATCCGGACGAGCCTTGGATCACGGGGGGCGGCTGGCTGATGTCCGCGTTCGGCCCCGGCGCCCTCGCCCGCCGCGAATTGATCGATGCGGTCGTGCCGGATCGGCCGGTGATTCTCTGGAGCCGGGACGGCCACACCGTCTGGGTCAACTCCAAGGCGCTCGAGATCGCGGGCATCACGAACGACACGCCGGATCCCCCCGACGGTCGCATCGATCGCGATCCGAAGACCGGTGCCGCGATCGGCAGCCTGCAGGAAGGCGCCGAGGATCTGGTCGCTTCCAAAATGCCTCCGACCAGCGACGCAAAACGCGAGGAAGGACTCCGCTATGCGATCAAGTATTTGAACGGTTTCGGCATTACGGCGATCCAGGATGCTTCGGTCAACGAGGAGGACTTAAAGGCTTACCGCAAGCTCGACGAAGCCGGCAATCTCAGTCTCCATGTGGTCGGCTCCATCTGGTGGGAGCGCGGCGAGGGTGTCGAGCAGATCGACGGAATGAAGCGCCTGCGCAGCGAATACACGAAAGGCCACGTGGACGCGGGCACCGTCAAGATCATGCAGGACGGCGTAATGGAGAATTACACGGCGGCGATGCTCGAACCGTACCTGCTGCCAGGCAAGAAAGACGTTCGCGGCATCCCGATGGTGGAGCCGGAAAGACTGATGGAGGCCGTGACGCGGCTGGACGCCGAGAATTTCCAAGTGCATTTCCATGCGATCGGCGACGCGGCGATCCGCCAGTCGCTGGATGCCGTCGAAGCAGCGCGGAAGGTCAACGGCGATCTCGGCCATCGCCATCACATTTCGCACCTGCAGCTCATCGACCCGGCGGATATTCCGCGGTTCCGCCAACTCGGCGTGGTCGCGAATTTCCAGCCGCTCTGGGCCTACGCGGACGATTACATCACCGAGCTCACGATTCCATTCCTCGGACCGAAGCGATCGGCCGGCTTGTATCCGATCGGCAGCGTGCAGAAAAGCGGCGCCATCGTCGCCTTCGGCAGCGACTGGTCGGTGTCGAGCCCGAGCCCCTTCGAGCAGATCGAGACCGCCGTCACGCGAATGGGCGCGCTCGGTGACACCACAGAGCCATGGCTGCCGGAAGAGCGCATCGCCCTGCCAGAGGCGATCGCCGCGTTCACGATCAATGCGGCTTACACGAACCGCTTGGAGAAGGAGACCGGCTCGCTCGAGGTCGGCAAGCGCGCGGATCTCATCGTGCTCGATCGAAACCTGTTCGAGATCGAGCCGACTGCCCTATCCGACGCGAAAGCACTTGTAACGCTGTTCGAGGGCAAGCCGGTGCATGGAAACCTGGAGGCACTGTGATGAAAAAGGCACCTCATCTCGTCGATCCGCAGGGAACGCGGCTGCCGATCAAGCTCGACTCGACCAGCAATGGCGAGTTCATGCCGGTGCCGCTCGCGCCAGCCAATCGGCTGGCCAATCAACTTGCCCACGAAG
>Ga0187892_10011327_pt1 | contig 10976 bp, 8 predicted proteins | sample MA1701073metaG_FD_139345 | JGI IMG/M metagenome (GOLD analysis project Ga0187892, IMG submission 139345) | Bio-ooze microbial communities from a basaltic lava cave in the Kipuka Kanohina Cave System on the Island of Hawaii, USA - MA170107-3 metaG ... | reverse complement strand
TTATCCGGAGTTCCTCAGTATAATATGCATATGCATGAATAAGCCGGGGAGGTAATTCCGATGACCGTAAAGGACATTGTATTGAATGCGATTTCACCATCACCGCTTTTCCTCGTGGAGCTGCCGGATACCAAATGCAGGATAATTAAGAATAATCATTCCAGGGTTTATTGCGGAGTATATCCGCTCATAGGAGGCCTCTTCAGAAAGGACGTTGAGGAGACGAAGAAGTTCGGAAGGGCGATGTGCGACGCAGTCGCGGAGAAGATGAATAACCACGGGTTTTTTACTACCGATGAAACACCGGAGCATGGTATCTCGTACGGCTTGTCCGAGAGGGAATACGAATACATATATGAGCGGACGGGGGCTTCGAAAGACCGCCATCTCGTAGTCATGTTCGCCTATCCCGAAAGGGAAGCCCTCGAGACTCAGACTTGCTTCGAGGAGCTCCTGAGAAGGGAATATATAAGATACAGGTTCGAGGACGCAGGGGTTTCCTCCGGCCTTGAGTTCCTCTACGAATAGAATTGGCCAAAGTCTAAATCGACGAAAAGAATTTTATGAGCTCGCCGCAAACATCTTCCGGTTTTTCTTCGGGGAGGAAATGGCCGCAGTCGAGCGCACGTCCCCGGACGTCAACAGCTTTTTCCCTCCAGGTTTGAAGCACGTCGTACGTGCGGTGCACGAACCCCTTCCCGCCCCAGAGCACAAGGAGCGGACACGTAATCCTCTTATTGAAGTCTTCCTCGTCGTGCACTAAATCGATCGTCGCCGCGGCCCTGTAATCCTCGCAGCTCGCATGTATCGAGGCCGGGTCGCTGAAGCACCTGACATACTCCATCACAGCCTTGTCGTCGAACCGTGCTCCCGGAGCGCTCCAGCGCCTGAGCTTCTCTCTCAGATAGTATTCCGGGTCGCACCCTATCATTTTTTCAGGGAGGTTGTCGGGCTGAATGAGAAAGAACCAGTGGTAGTACCCCGTCGCGAACGCCTTGTCGGCGCGCTTGAACATCGTATGCGTGGGGGCGATGTCCATGACCGAGGCGGCTTTCACGCGGTCGGGATAATCGAGCGCCATCCTGTGTGCGACCCTCGCGCCCCTGTCGTGCCCTGCTGCGAAGAAGCTCTTGTATCCGAGCGATTCCATCACCTCTACGGAGTCCCTGGCCATGGCGCGCTTCGAGTACGCGTAGTGGTCGGGTGTGGATTCGGGCTTCGAGCTGTCCCCGTAGCCTCTTAAATCCATGCACACGACGTGGAATCTTTCAGCGAGCTTTGGCGCGGTCTTATGCCACATGACGTGTGTTTGCGGATAACCGTGGAGGAGGAGTAAAGGTCTGCCCTCCCCGCCGTGGACGAGGTTTATGAGAGCGCCCGAGGTTTCGATTTTAGCCGATTTAAATTTGTGGCCGAACATTATCGATTGCTTAATACATTACAACCGGATACAGGTACTGTCGAGCGGTTCGAATTTCCAAGTCAGATAGAAGGGTATTGTATTGACAGTTAATTTAGAATTGATTTATAATGGGTCTGACAGGAGGGGAGAGACAGGGCGGGGTGATTTATAAAGCCGAATAATCTTACTTCAGATTCTACTTCCGTTTACTCGATAACTCCGCCCGTCCCGGTATCTGAATTCTCTTACACTTATTAGTATTTTATCGGTATTTGCTTTTCTGCGTTTGAGTAATGCGGGTTGAAGACGGCGATGAGAAGCCCCGTCTGCACGAAAAAAATGATTTCATGCCGCGTACTGAGGAGTAAATTCTTCCGGCAGCGGCAGGTATTGTTACTGCATTAATGCGTTAGAGAGGAGCAAGAGGCAAGCATCTCCAATGACGATACGTTTCGGTTTGTCATACCGGCGTATCCTTTCTAGAGTCTTGTCTCACAAGCCCGGAGTTTTATTACAGGTGCCTCGAATGAAATATGGGGAGGTGAGCGAATGATTCTATTTAATATTCTTAGCCGCGACTTAAATTCGTTATTCCGAATTGTGATCGTTATTTCCGTGACGATTGTCGGATCTAGCTCTCTAGCCAAGGCGGAGGAGTGGGTCCGGGTCGCATCGGGCGTATTCGGTTTATCGGAACAGGTGCAGCCGGATGCCATGGTGATATTTGATAATTACATATATCTCGCGACGAGTATAGTTCTGCCCGGCGGCGATAAGCAGCCGAAGATTTACAGAGCCGCGATTCATGACGATACCGCATGGAGCGAATTCTCTCCGCCCTGGGGGGCTGCCGGGGAAGTAACGGATATGGTCATATTCCAGGACCGTCTTTACGTCAGCAACTCGGATGGGCAAATATGGAGACTCGTTGGAGGAAGCTCGTGGCTTGATGTGACTCCGGATTGGCCCGGCAGCAGCATTGTGCATTCGATGGCGCCCATGCTCCCGAGAGCGGGCGGATTCAGGCTCTGCGCGGTGCGCGGAGGGATCGAGATATGGTGCGGAACCCCCGGCGGAAGCTGGGACCGGATTTCCGTCCCTCCCGGGTTCGACGGCGACCCAACGATACAGAACGCGGTTCTGCGCAGGCTAGGCCGTAATTTATATCTCGGAGTCGGCGGCGAGTCAGCAGGCAGCAGGCAGTGCGAGGCTTGGAAGCTCACGACGCCTGAAAGGTTTATGACGTCAGTCGATTGGAGCCCCGTTACGACTGACTGTTTCGGGTTCGGAGACGAACTGACATGGGTCTCTGCAATGGCGGAGTTCGATTTTATGCTATATATAGGCACTGCAGGACATGGAGCCCCTGCGGTGGTCTATAGGACTAACGGCAGTGAATCGGAGGATGTAACTCCGTGTCCGCTCTATGCCGATTGCTCGATGTTCGCTCTCCCCCCGCTGCTGGCGCCGGTGAGGTACGGCTCGATGGCCGCGACCGGCGATAGAATTTACGTAGGTACGAGGACGCCGAGCCTGCCGGGTGAGCTGATGGGCGCGGACGTTATCTTTACTGAGGGTGACGGTCTCTGGGAAAAATCAAATGAGCCTGGATTCGGTGTTATGGGAAATGACGCGGTAACGGCTCTCGGGAGTGAGCGAGGACACCTGTATGCGGGTGTCTTGAATATTGTAAACGGACTCGAGGTATGGAGGCGTACACCCGCACTCATCGAGCTCCTGCCTTTCATGCTGCGTGATTTAAAGGAGATGGTGATACTGAAATCACGTCTCCAGCGCTGTCTATTTCCGCCTTCACCTTTTTGCCCTTTTAACCTTGTACCGTTTTCTTTAGTCTTCGAAGCGATTCATACAGGGTTCGACAAAGCCGAGGCCGATAATAAGGACCTGCTTCAGGAGGCCAGGAAAATGATGGAACAGGCTCAGAGTCATCTTGCAGAAGCAGAGCAGCTCGCGGCCCTCGCCGACAAAGAGAATGACCCTCGCGCAGCACAGAAGCTCCGTATTCAGTCATTAAGCAGCCTGAATAAAACCATAAAAATTACACGCTTCACCTTACAAATGACAAAGAAGGCACTTCAAAACTAATTCACTGCTGTGCAGTCGCAGTGACCTGTAGTAGTGGGGGCATTTTTTTAATAATCAGTAAACCCATCCGAACGCGAGGTCTATGCCGCTCTCGCTGTTGAAATCGTCCGAGCCCAGCATCCGGTATACGTAATCGAGCTTGACGAATATCGAATTGACGAATGTGTATGACACCCCGCCCGTAAATACAGTTCTCTCATAGCGCGGATTGTCGAACAAAGCATCCCGCGGGTTGAAGAAGGTGTCGTAATAATCGACCCTGACGAACGGTTCAAGCCTGTGCAGATGATTGAGGCCGACGTAGGTATTTATGTTGTATCCGATCTCGCCCCAGGACGAAAACGCGTTGTCCGAGACAGCCGTTCTGGGTACGTCCAGATTGTTGGATAACCTCGCATTCCTTTCGGATATTTCTTCCGCGTCCCACAGGTGTCCCCATATAACGTCTCCGCTCCCCCGCCACCTGCCGTGCTCGAATATCACGTGCGCGTCCAGCAGCAGGAGCGGAGCGTCCACATCCGGCAGGTCGTCCTTTGGCCTGTTGGCCGACGTGTCGATTCCGTAATATGCTGACGTACCGATAAGAAGGCCGTAGTTGGGAAGCTTGAAATCAATTCTGCCGACAAGCGCGAGGCCCGTTGCCTTTATCGTCTCGAATTTACCCTGATGGCCTTCCGTCACCCAGTTGAGCGAGCCGAATCCGGTTGAGTCGAGTCCGTTTACCACCTGGAAGGTAAGGTCCCAGTTGTCATTGACGTAATACTCGAAGCTCGCACCCATCTCGTCCCATACTGCCGGTATGACGTTCGTCTCGGACTCCGGTCGGCGGGCCGCGAGATAGTCAGTCGGCTTGCTCAGGAACGACATCAAGCCGAACGCGAGGTAAAACCGCCCGGCTTTAAGCTTTGCCCAATCGCCGAATTTTTTGTATAGGTAGAGCTCCTCTACATATACCTCGCCGCCCTTCTCGACTTCCTGCTCGAATTCTCCGAATTCCTCATACTCGATTTCGAATGCTGACCCTGTGCCTCCGTGCTCGAATTCTATCTCCGCTTCGAACCCCAGCCCGGCGAACATTTCCCCTTCGAGCTCAAGCACGAACCGCGTCAAATCGAACTCGAGCCTGTTATCTGAGCCAGAGCCGCCGGGGCGCGTCTGATCCGGGCCGTAGCCGTACCAGGAGAAGAGGATGTCGGCGTAACCTTCCCATGTAAGCTTGAACGGTCCTTCGTCCACGAGCTTTTTATACGGCTTATCGCCGGCGTTTATCCTCTCGAAGAAATCTTCTTCGTCTATATCTCTTTCATCATCCTCGGCTGTGTATGTCTCCTCTTTCTCTGCCTCTTTCTCCTCCCCGGCGGGCGCCGCGGTCTTAGGCTGCTCCGCCGTGAGATCGTCTATGCGTTTTTCAAGGGACTGTATCTTTTCGGCGTTCTCTTTCTTGAGCTCCTCGAGCTCCTGAATCCGTTCCGCGTTTTCTTTTTTCAGTTCCAGGATCATCTCTTTTAATTCCTGAACATCGTCCTTGCCGGGCGCGGCTTGAGGATAAGCGGATATCGTTAGAAATAAAAGCGTCAGGCATATGCGCAGCGTGTGCAGGAGTAAACTATATTTTTTCATGTCGTCTTCCTTAGAGTGATTGTAAAAATTTGATGAGCTTCCCGCGCTCTTCCCCGGGCAGGCTCATGAAGCCGTCTTTCGCGTTTTCAGCTTCGCCGCCATGCCATAGAATCGCCTCTTCGAGGGTTCTGGCTCTCCCGTCATGCAGATAGTTCTGTAGTCCTAGAACAGTTACCGTGAGACCTATGGCCCATAGGGGCGCGGTCCTCCATTCCCTGCCCGTCGCCTGAAAATCCGGGCGGTGATCAGCCAGGCCTTCGCCCATATCGTGCAGGAGCAGGTCGGTAAACGGCTGGATTACCTGATTCCTCAACTCCGGGAGCTCATGGTCACCTGTCTCCAGCAGCGATAGATGGCATTGGCTGCACCCAAGATCAAAAAAGAGACCCTCGCCTTTCACCACGTCCGGGTCGTCCGTTTGCGCACGCAGCGGTACGGCGAGTGTTTGGGTGTAAAAAGTAGTCAGGTCGAGTGTTTCTTCGTCTATTTCCGGAACAGGGTCACCTCCCGGTATGTCGGGGCTGGAAACGCCCATGTCTTCGGAGTATGCAGTTGCGGCCTGTTGTCTCAGGTTAGGGGCCGAAGCTTTGCGCCCGAACCTCCCGATTTCGGTCGTCGAGGTGATGTTGTTCCAGACCATGTTCGGTCTTCCCGATATACCGTCGCCGTCTTCATCACCGGGATCGGCAGCGGCGAGAATGACCTCCTCCGGTATCGCTTCGAGGAGCCCGAGGCCGATTACCGGCGGGGGAACCCTGACGGAGGTAAGATAATTGCTTCCGAGTGGTTCTCCGTCGGGAAGTATTATGGTAAGAAGCGGACGTCTCAGGCTGTACGGGGTTCCGTCGGGATATGTTCCGGAAACCTCCTCCCACTCGAGCGTCACATCCGCTTCAGGCTCGAACCCGAACGTGGCGTGGTCCTGGATCTGATTCCCAAGGCCTTCGACCGGGGGGTTGCCGCCCGGGACGTCCGGTGTTCCCCCGGGGTCGGAGACCCTGACAAGCGCGAGGCTCCTGAGCCCGGTGTTGCCGAATTCGGGAAGGCCTCTACCGTTTTTTATATGGCACGACTCGCAGGAGACGTTGTTAAAAAGCGGACCGAGTCCGGGATTGACGACAGCAGGGGGCGTTACGAAGACATCGCCGAACGTGATGTCGCCCTGTGCATGCTTTTCGAAAGATTCTTCGGACAGATTCGCGGCCGGTTCTTCGAACGCGAACGAGGTACGGTTTTCCACGCTGGTGTCGCCTCCAGCCCGAATCGGAGGAATCTCATCACCTGATCCTTCCCCGTCACAAGCCGCGAATAGTAATGCCGTTACCATCGATATCAAAACGAATAAAGAACCAAAAAATTTATAGAGATCTCCCGTTTCAGTCTCACCCGTACGAGTCATGTTCCCTCACCACGTTTACAGGCGCCAAATCCGGATCATTCATCCTCCGGAATTGGCGCCCGATCGTTTATTTATTGCTGGATTACCGGTAACACTTCTTCGTTCAAAGTATCGAAGACCCGTCTGCAAGCTTCCTGCGCGGCTACGATCTCGTCAGCCGCGTCCGGGTCCAGGATCGCGTCCCTGAAAGGCTGAGGGATCGCTAAAATCGCCGCAATGGCTTCGTTGATCTCGTCTTCTGTCCTTTGAGCCAGCTCCGGGTCTGTCTCGGCGACGAGCTCGTTAAGCCCGGTGCCGATCAGCCCTAATCCCGGATGGTCTCCGGTATAGGCATGCAGTGCACCGCGAACATCGTTCGCAAAGTCCTGGCGTGAATTGAAGCTGAATTGGCTTTCTACAGCTTCCACGTCCTGATTGTCGAACGGCTCCGCGATCTTTCCGTTCGCGACTTCGTCGAGGATAATTGACATACCTTCGATTATCTGTTCGAGAGCGCTCACCTGCGAGGGGAATACGGCATTGTTGCCCGCGCCCTTCATTATCTCCCCGAACGGCTCATCGCCCTCAGCCCAGTCCGTGTAGAGCTCCTCTGCCGTAGATTCGATATCTCTCACGACGGATATGAGATATTCGAATTCTCTCGAGCCGAGCTCATCGACCTCAAAAGCGAAGAGGAGATATTCAGCGGTGTGGAACCCCTTGAGCGTGGGATCCAGGTTCCTGACGAATTGCTCGGTCAGCTCGTTATCGCTCTCGAGGACCGCGTCGAGGTCGGTCCTGTTGACGGGCCAGCTGTCGAGCGCGGGGTCGTGGCCTTTGAAATCTACAGGCCCGAAGAGCCATGCCTCGCTCTGCTCCCACGGTATCCTGGCTGCAAACCACGCCTGCCGGGCGGCATCGAGGTTTTCTTCCGTCGGGTCAGCTTCGAGATCTTCGCAAGCTTCTCTTAGTGCGGTTGACCGTTCGCGCAGCAGATCGTAGGTGGGAATAACTACGTTATCCACGTAGTCGTCGATTATACGCTGAAGGAATTCATCGTTATTACCGCCCCCGCCTCCTCCTCCAGAATCATCGGACCCCCCGCCCCCGCAGCTTAGAAAGAAAAGTACTGAAAACACAATCGACAATATCCTCTTCTTACTTACCATGTCTAATTCCTCCTCTTTGATTACAGGAGGCGTGTCGCCCCCATGAAATTGAATATGACTATCATTAACATATTATCGGTGCTAAATTGTTCTGTCAAGAAATAATGAATAATGAAGGATTGTTAAGTGGTAAGATATAGTATATGATAATGATTATCATTACTGTAATCATGCATTTAGGTGCATCTATTGCATAAGCAACAATTCAATTCATTAATTCTTGTATGAGATTATAAGTGAGCAATCCAGAGCTTAATCCGACTGATAGACTATGATTCTATATAAAGAGTGATGGGAGGTTAAAAGAATGATCCGCTGGTTTTTTTATGACTGAAGGGAAGTGCATGGGAAGATAGTGGTGCTCAGTGACTGAGCTGATTAAGATACGATTCTTTCCTAACCTATCGATCTTATCTGAATGGCATCTATACCCGAGCCGGCGATTATGTCCGAGATGACGACCACACGGTCCCCGGGCTGGAACCCTTCCCGTTTCTTCAATGTGGTAAAAGCGTTCTGAATCGTTTTTTCAGGGTCCTGGCTGAATTCTATCCGGTGGGAAACAACGCTGCGGTTTAAAAAGAGTTGTCTCCGTGTCCTGGGGTCATTGGTGAACGCGTATATGTATGTCTTGAATGGCCTGCAGTTGGTCAGGAACTGTGCCATAATTCCGCGCCTCGTTATCACGACGATACCGTTCGCGTTGATTGCCTCTGCATGCGCTACAGCTGTAGCGGCCACGTGCTGCTTGTCGTCTTTTTTAATTAATCCCCTGCTGAAGTTGAGACCCGGCAGTTTCTCGGATGCCCTGGCAATCTTGTCGATGTACTCGATACAGCGGACCGGGTACTTACCGACTGCGGTTTCCCCCGACAGCATGACGGCATCGACCTCTTCGTATATTGCATTTGCGACATCCGTTACCTCCGCCCGTGTAGGAATCGGGTTCTCGATCATGGACTCGAGGAGGTGAGTGGCGACGATAACGCGTTTCCCTTTCTCGGCGCACTTACGTACTATCGTACGCTGCACGTTCGGAAGCTCTTCGAGGTTGATCTCGACGCCGAGATCCCCGCGTGCGACCATAATCGCGTCCGACACTTCGATAATCTCGTCGATGTTGTTTACTCCCTGACGGTCTTCGATCTTGGAAACTATTTTTATCTTGTTTCCCTTGCTGCCCAGGAGCTCCTTTAACTGCAGTACGTCCCCCGCCTCCCTGACGAAGGAGGGTGCGATGAAATCCACCTCCTGATCCATCCCGAAAAAAACGTCCTTCTTGTCCTTTTCGGTGATCGAGGGCAGGTTGACACGGATGCCGGGTAGGTTGACGTGACGCTGGCTCTTCAACATCCCGCCGTGGATGACTCTGCACGTCATGGTGCCGTGAGATTTCTGGAGTATCTCCAAATTTATGAGACCGTTGTCGACGGTTATCTGGTCGCCTTCATTTACGGTATTGATCAGGTCTTCGTAGTTAATGCTGAAAGACGATCTCTCCACGTCTTCCGGGCGTACGGACACAGTGATAACGTCGCCCTCTTTTAGCTGGAGATCGTTCTGAAGAGTGCCCGTGCGTATCTCCGGTCCCTGAAGGTCGAGCAGTATCGGGATCGCGTCCTTTATTTTCTGGTTGATAGATTTGACGGCTTTGATGATTTTCTCATGGGAATCGTGGTCGCCGTGCGACATGTTCAGTCGCACCACGTTCATGCCGGCCTTATACATACCCATGAGGACATCGCGCGAGCTCGTCGAGGGGCCGATTGTGCATATGATTTTTGTCTTTCTCAAAGCGTTCTTCATAAGTGAATATTCAGCTTAAATTATGACGGGTAATTGATTAATGTAAATTTCCTGAACGTAACGAGAAAACTCCTTTTGGTATTTATTACCTAATGCAGGATGGTATTGATTTCCCCTGTTCTCCGGGCCCGGTTCCTGTCGGGGATTTCCGTAATATGGTATTAATTAAGCGCTAACTATTACTGAGCAGGACGGGATGAAGATTCTATGAATAAAATTACGAGCGTGTGGGAAATCGAGGAGAATGCCAAAACATTTCTCGAATGCGAGCGTGGGGCAGTCCCTGGCGCAGAATTGCAGTTGGAAATTATAGGAAATATTGCTCGGCAGTGGTGCGAAAATCCATTGAGAATTCTCGACCTGGGCTGCGGCGACGGCATTCTGGGCCGCTTCATGCTAAGCAGGTTCCCTTCCGCCTCCGGAGTATTTATTGATTTCTCGGACGCGATGCTCGATGCCGCGCGTAAAAATCTGAATGACCCGGGCAGGTCGGTTTTGGTAAAAGCAGACTTTGGTACACCTGAGTGGCTCGATTCCGTCTCCCCTTACAAACCGTTCGACGTCGTCGTTTCCGGTTTCGCCGTACACCATCAGCCGGACGAGAGAAAGAGGGAGCTCTATTCGGAAATCTACGGCCTCCTTTCCCAGGGTGGAGTCTTTCTCAATCTGGAGCACGTCGCGTCACCGACACCTGAGGTGGGAAAGCTATTCGAAGAATTTTACATAGATCATTTGCATGAATTCCAAATGAAATCCGATCCCGGCACGAGTAGAGAAGCGGCAGCCGATATTTACAGGAACAGGCCGGATAAGCATGAGGACAAGCCGTCGCCGGTTGATGAGCAATGCCGGTGGTTGAGAGAGATCGGCTACAGTGACGTCGACTGCTTTTTCAAGGTCTTCGAGCTAGCTCTATTCGGGGGAAGGAAATAATTAAGTATGAACAATAACGCAGAACGGCAGTCTTGAAACTTTTACTATTTCAAAACGTCTAATGCGATACGATATTTCCGTTGTTTACACTCTTAAATGGAGACAGTCATTCGAATCACAGTGCAGGAACGGTCCATGTACAGAAATCCGCCGGTCATTACCTCGAAGGTGATTCCGTCGTATAGACTGCAAGACTCTCAAATATTGGAGAGATTATGGCCGGAATATTGACGGTTTTTCTTGCCGCAGCGCTGCTGTTTTTCCTGTCGTTCGCGAACGGCGGGAATGACGTTTCCAAGGCCATAGCCACTCTCGCCGGGGCCGGAGTGACCTCCGTCCGCGGCGCTATCGCGTGGGGAACGCTATGGACAGTGGCGGGCGCGCTTGCGGGGCTTCTTTGGGGTGGTCTGCTCATTAAAAATATCAATGGGAGCATCTACGTAGAGTCTCATGATTTTTACATGCCGCTTGCGCTCGCGGTATCTATTGCGCCCATCCTCTGGGTCGCGCTCGCGACATGGCGAGGCTGGCCTGTATCCACGACCCACGCCATTGTCGGCGG
>Ga0187892_10011325_pt1 | contig 10977 bp, 13 predicted proteins | sample MA1701073metaG_FD_139345 | JGI IMG/M metagenome (GOLD analysis project Ga0187892, IMG submission 139345) | Bio-ooze microbial communities from a basaltic lava cave in the Kipuka Kanohina Cave System on the Island of Hawaii, USA - MA170107-3 metaG ... | reverse complement strand
CTCGACCGCCTTGGATCCCTGCTCGGTGGCGAGCACCGCGGCACCGGTCGCCTTCTGGATGTCGCCCAGGATCGTGCGCACCTGGCCGGTCGCCTGCTTGGACTGCTCGGCGAGGCTTTTCACTTCCTGGGCCACCACCGCGAAACCCTTGCCCTGCTCCCGGGCCCGCGCCGCCTCGATGGCGGCGTTCACCGCCAGCAGGTTGGACTGCTCGGCGAGGTCGTTCACGGTGGCAATGATCTCGCCGATCAGGATCGCCGCGATGCCCAGGTAGGCGGTCGCGATCGCTGCCGCGAGGAAAACAATCACCAGCCCGAATCCGGCGAACAGCTTGCCGCGCGTGGTCAAATCGAGGAACCATTTCATGCCTGTTCTCCCTGAGCGGTACTGCAGGTCCGGCTCCGCTTCTTTGTTATCCCTCCACCTGTTCCAGCACGATGATGCGCTCGTCCGCCAAGAGCTTGTCCGCATCGAGGATCACCACGCGCTCGGCGGTCACTCCCCTCAGATATGCCTCGCGCACGCCCGTGAGCGTGGGCAGGGACGGCTGGATTTCGTCAACCGGAACGCGGCGCACGCCAGGGACGGCGTCCGCAAGGATGCCGAAAAGCATGTTTTCCGCCTCGAGGACGATGACCTTGTTGAGGTCGGTCAGCCCCTTTTCCGGCAGCTCGAAAAACTTCTTCAAGTCGATGACCGAGAGGATCTCGCCGCGCACGTTGACGATGCCGAGCACGAACGCCGGCGTGCACGGCAGCGGCGTCAGATTTTCCAGGGGGGAAACCTCGCGCACGCACCGCGTTTCGACGGCGTAGCGCTCGTAGGCCAGGACGAACTCGACGACTTCGATTTGATCCGCGGCGGCCCGCGCTTGCGCCGGCTCCCTGGCGAGCGCCTCGGCTCGCGCTCTCAGGATCCGTTTCATTTCGCTCAAGCGAGCAGTTCCTCGGGCGGGCGCGGCAGGCTCGAGCGCACCGATGCGATGATCTCGCCGAACCGGCCCGCGGTCAGCCCGTCCGACTCCGGCAGGACCTCGTCTCGCGGGTACGCACGCGACAGCGACAGCGCAGTGTCGAAATGCCGCTCCGCCTCGCGCCGCCGGCCGCGCGCCAGCCGCAGGTTGCCCAGGGCGAAGTGGGCAAGCACGAAATCCGCATCGGGATAGAGCGCCCGCATCAGAGACTGCACGGCGCCGTCGTGTTGCCCCAGCTCCTGTTGAATGGCGGCGAGGAGGTAATGGCATGCCGGATTGAGCTTGTCGGCGGCGATTGCCTTCTCGCAGCACTCGGCCGCCTCGGCGAGCTCGCCCCGGTTGGCGCAGGCCCGCGCCTGCTCGAGGCACGGCGCATCGCCGGGCACCGCAGCCGGGCGAACCGGCTCCGGCGGCGCTTCTTCCGGCGCCATGGGCGACGCCGCTTCCTGAACGAAAGGCTCCAGATACAAGGGCTCCGGTAACAGGAGGGGCGCCGGCACCGCGGCCTTGCGGTACAGCACCGCGCCGGGAACTCCGACTGCGGCGAACCGGGAAAACAGGCTGTTCGAAGTTTCCGTGGGGCTGACGATCAGCCAGCCGCCATCCGCGAGCGATCTATGAAGCTTGTCGGCGACCCTCTTCGCCTGGGGCGGCGTGAAATACATCAGCACGTTGCGGCACAAGATCACGTCCATCGCGTTGGTGTTGTTCGAGAGCGAGGGATAAGCATCGTCGGCCAGGTTCAGATGAGAAAACGTCACCCTTTTGCGCACAGGCGGCCGGATCTCGAACCGCCCGTTTTTCTTCCTCCTGAAATACCGGTCGCGCAGCCAAGCCGGCGTGCCGCGGAACGACCAGTCTCCGTACACGCCCTGCGCCGCCTTGCGCAGGAACTCGGGGTTGATGTCCGTGGCCAGGATGGTGATGTTCCATTCATCGATATCCGGGATCAGCCGCTCGAGCAGCATGGCGATCGAGTAGGGTTCCTCGCCCGTGCAGCAGCCCGCGCTCCAGATGCGCAGCCGCCGCTCGGCGTCCCCGCGGGCGCGGATCAGGTCCGAAAGGATGCGCTCCTCGAGGATCTCGAAGCTCCTCGGCTCGCGAAAGAAATAGGTCTCGCCCACGGTGAGGTGGCTCGCCAGGATCTCGACCTGGCGCCGGCTCAACGGCGACCCAAGCAACCAGTGGATGCACGCCTCGACGCTCGCGTGGCCGAGCTCGCGCGCCGCCGCGCCGATCCCGCGCAGCAAATCGCCGTAACGCTCCGGCGGGAAGTGCAGCCCGATCTGCCCGGCAAGAAACTCGCTCAGCTGAGCGAGCAGGAGGTCGGGCGGACGCTGCAAGGTCTCAGGCATCCGGCATCGCCTCGTCGAGATGCCGCTCCTCGTCGAGGGACAAGAACCGGCCGAGATCCTGGATCAGCACCATGCCGTCGGCGAGCTTCACGACTCCGGCGATGTAGTCCGTGCCCGGCACGATGGCCTGTGCCGCCGCGGCCTGTCCTTCCGCGTACTCCACAACTGCGCTGACTGCGTCCACGACCAGCGCCACGGGACGACGCGGCGTGCGCGCGATGATGAGCTGGTCGCTCAAGCGAAGCTCGCGTTCGCTTAACCCGAATCGCTTGCGGACGTTCGCCACTGCGATCACCCGGCCCTGGACGTTGACGACGCCGAGAACGATGTCCGGCGCCTTGGGCAGGGGGGTTATTTCGACGATGCGTACCACTCTTTCGACGAGCTCAAGCGGCAGGCCGTAGCGTCGCTCTTCGAGCCCGAACACGACAAGGCGTGTCGCGGAATGCATGACATATCAAGCTTAATCGTTCGGCGATCATCGTCGACGAAATGGCGTGCGGGATTTCTCTTTTCAGGGAGCGGGCCGTCAAGATTTCCCTACAGAAAAGTCCGTGTAACAATTACGCGCAGAGGGCGGCTGGTGTTCCTGACGTTGCCTAGGCTCCGCGCAGGAGGCCGGAGGTCGCCCGCAGGCCGAGGAAGCGCGGATCGAAGGCTGTCACGTACCTAGCCAAAGCCTCTGTGGAATCGCGCTCGGGATCCACGCTGACCATGAGCACCTGAACCCGCTCGGCGTCAATCCGGTTTCTGCCGCACTGGCTCGACTTGCTGGCGATCGCCACCGCGATCCTCGCGGCGATGGAGCTGCACAAGCGGTTTTTGGCGCGAGCGCGAGGGTAGGCGAAGACGCTAGCGAAGCTGGTGCACCGGCTGCCCGAGCATCTCGGGCGTGATCAGGGTGAGGCCCTTCTCGGTGACGCGGAAGCGTCCGTCGTCGCAAGGTCCCTCGTTCAGCCGACAATGGCGGTCGATGACCGCGCGCCGAACGCTGACCCCCGGTCCGACGACCACGTCGGGCAGCACCACGCAATCCTCGACCAGCGCGCGATCCTCCACGCGCACGTTGGAGAACAGCACCGAGCGGCGCACGCTGGCGCCGCTCACGATGCAGCCGCCCGACACCATCGAGTCGACCGCCATGCCGCGGCGGCCCTCGTCGTCGAACACGAACTTCGCCGGCGGCAGCTGCTCCTGGTGGGTCCACACCGGCCAGTCGCGGTCGTACAGGTTGAGGTCGGGCGTCACCTTGGCGAGCTCCATGTTCGCTTCCCAGTACGCATCGAGCGTGCCGACGTCGCGCCAGTACGGCTCGCCGCGCGGCATGTCGACGCAGCTCTCGGCGAAGCGGTGCGCGTGCACGCGGTAGCGGCCGATGATGTGCGGGATCAGGTCCCTGCCGAAATCGTGGCTCGAGCGCCGGTCGTCGGAGTCGCGGATCAGCTGCTCGTAGAGAAACGGCGCGTTGAAGACGTACACGCCCATGCTGGCAAGCGCCCGGTCGGGCGCGCCGGGCATCGGCCGCGGCCCGGCCGGCTTCTCTTCGAAACCGCTGACGCGCCCGGACTCATCGACGTTCATCACGCCGAAGCTCGACGCCTCGGCGAGCGGCACCTCCACGCACACCACGGTCGCATCGGCCTCGGCTGCGGCATGCGCCTCGAGCAGCCGGCCGTAGTCCATCTTGTAGACGTGGTCGCCCGAGAGCACCAGCACGTACCTGCAGCCGTCGCGGCGCAGGACGTTGAGGTTCTGGAACACGGCGTCGGCCGTGCCGCGGTACCAGTTCTCGGCGACCTGCTGCTGCGCCGGCAGGATGTCGACGTGCTCGCCGATGCGGCCGTCGAGGAAGGTCCAGCCGCGCTGCAGGTGGCGGATCAGGCTGTAGGACTTGTACTGCGTGGCGACACCGATGCGCCGCACGCCGGAGTTGACGCAGTTGGAGAGCGTGAAATCGATGATGCGGTACTTGCCGCCGAACGGCACCGCGGGCTTGCAGCGCCAGTCGGTAAGCTCCTTCAACCGGCTGCCGCGTCCCCCGGCCAGCACCACCGCGTAAGTGTCGCGCGCGAGCCGGCCGAAGATCCGGCGGCCGATCTCGCCCTGGCCAACCTGGGAAACCTGCTCTCGGGCGGTCATCGTCGCTCCCCAAAAAGGGTTTACGCCAAAACCTATCGTACTACCCGCGCAAGATCGCGCGTAGATCCGCGGCCAGGTCCCGCGCGATCCGGTCGTGCCGCACTAGCAGCCGCAGCCGCCCCTGCGGATCGATGACATAGCTCTGAGCGCTGTGATCGACGGTGTAGCTGTCGCCTTGTTTCCGCTTCTCGAAGTAGATCTTGAACTCGCTTGCCACCTTTTTCGTCGCCGCGAGATCGCCGCGCAGCCCCAGGAAGCGCGGATCAAAGGCCGTCACGTACTTCGCCAATGATTCCGGGGTATCGCGCTCCGGGTCCACGCTCACCATCAGCAGCTGCACCCGCTCTGCGTCCGGTCCCAGGGTCTTGATGGCGTGGGAAATCTCTGCCAGCGTGGTCGGGCACACGTCGGGGCAATGCGTGAAACCGAAGAACAGCACCACGACCTTCCCCCGCCACTCCTCGAGGCGGCGCGGCTTGCCCGCGTGGTCGGTAAGCTCGAGCGCCTGCCCGTAGGGAGCGCCGGTGATGTCCGTGCTCCGGAACCGCGGGCCGCTGTCGCAGCCCGCGACCAGGCTACAGATAGTGATCGACCAGAAGAGCCGCGAAAAGGAAGGCAAGGTAGGCGATCGAATAGCGGAAGGTCCTTTGCGCCACGGCGTCGCTGTAGGCGAAGTAGATCCGCAGCGCATACCCCAGGAAGACTCCCCCGAGGACCAGCGCGGCGCCGAGGTAGGCCAGCCCGCTCATGCGGATGACATACGGCAGCAGGCTCGCGGCGAACAGGATCAGCGTATAGAGAAGCACCTGCAGCTGGGTGTACTTCCGGCCGTGCGTCACGGGCAGCATCGGCACGCCGGCGCGCGCGTAGTCCTCGGTGCGGTATAGCGCCAGCGCCCAGAAGTGCGGCGGCGTCCAGGCGAAGATGATGAGGAACAGCGCGAGCGCCTCGGTGGTCACCTCGCCCGTCACCGCGGACCAGCCGAGCACCGGCGGCATCGCCCCCGAGGCGCCGCCGATGACGATGTTCTGCGGCGTGGCGGGCTTCAGGATCACCGTGTAGACGACGGCATAGCCCACGAAGGTGGCCAGCGTGAGCCACATCGTGAGCGTGTTCACGTAGTGGTGCAGCAGCCACAGGCCGACGCCCCCCAGCGCGCCCGCGAAGACCAGCGTCTGCGCGGCCGAGAGCTCGCCCTGCGGCAGCGGGCGCCAGCGCGTGCGGCTCATGACCGCGTCGATCTTCTGCTCGACCAGGCAGTTCACCGCCGCCGCGGACCCGGCGACCAGCGCAATGCCGAGCGTAGCCGTGATCAGGGTCGTGAGTGGAACCATTCCCGGCGTTGCCAGGAACATGCCGATCACGGCGGTGAACACGATGAGCGACACCACGCGCGGCTTGGTGAGCGCGGTGAACGCCCGCAGGCGCTGGACGAAACCGTGGGAGAGAACCTGTGTATTCACGAGCGGGAAAAAAAGTTTAGCACGACGAGCGCGACGAGCAGCGCCGCGGCGCCCGCGTTGTGGGCCGCGGCGAGCGCGAGCGGCAGGCTGAACGCCACGTTCGCCACGCCGAGCGCAAACTGCAGCAGCAACAGGCCGGCAATCACGGCGCCCAGCCCGCGAAACGCCTTCATGGCCCTGAACGCGGCCCAGCCGACGACCGCGACGACCACCAGCGCGAACACCCGGTGAGTCCAGTGGATGGCGGTCAGCGCCGCCTGGGGCAGCAGCTCGCCTCCTTCGGTGCGCCCGAGCTCGCGCAGCACCTGGAAGGCGTTGCCGAAATCCATCGGCGGCACCACTTTTCCGAGGCACAAGGGCAGGTCCGGGCAGGCGAGCGCCGCGTAATTGGCGCTCACCCAGCCGCCGAGCAGGATCTGCACGCCGAGGACGAGCAGGGCGAGAAGCGCGGGAATGCGCAACGCGCCGGCCCCGGGCTTTCTGGCATAAAGCGAAAGGCAATACCAGGTCAGCAAGGCCAGGATCGCCATGCCACCCAGCAAGTGAGCCACGACGATGGCGGGCTTCAGCAGCATGGTCACGGTCCATTTGCCGAGGGTCGCCTGGAACACCACCAGTGCCGCGATCGCGGTCGCGAGCCAGGGCGACTGGCGCGTGCGCCACGCCGCCAGGGCGAGTCCGAAAATCAGGATGCCCAGCGCGCCGGCCAGGTAGCGATGCCCCATTTCCTTCCACGCGCGGGCGTCTTGGCCCGCGTCGGGCACCGCACGGCCGTAGCAGAGCGGCCAGTCGGGGCAGCCGAGGCCCGCGTCGGAAAGCCTGACGTAGGCGCCGGCCACGACCACGACGAAAGTGAGCGTGAGCGTGGCAGCCGCGAGCCGCTTCATCCGATGCGCGAGTACTTCAGCAGCCGTTGCAGGTCCTTGATCATTTTCGACGGATCGGGATCCCGCGGGAAGCGCAGCATCAGGTTGCCGAGCGGATCGACCAGGTAGATATGGTCTGCGGCGTTGGCCTCGAAGGCGTTCACAGCCTGGATACGCGTGCCCTCGATCGCGGCGAGCAGCTCGGGCCGCGGCTTGCCCGCGTCGGTAAGGACCCACAGGCGCTCGACGCGGTCCATCGCCTTGCCCTGCGCGCGGCGCACCTGGCGCATGAAGTAGAGCTTCTTCTCGCAATAGGCGTCGCAGGCGGCGGCGTCGAAGGCGACGAGCACCCACTTGCCGCGCAGCGCTTCCATCCCGGAAACGGCGCGCGGCGCGATCAGCTCGCCGTAGTTCGAGGCGTCACCCGGCGTCCAGCCGAAAAGCCAGGCGGCGGTGCCGAGCACGAAGGGCGCCGCGCACGCCAGGCCCACCAGCACGAGCTTATTTCGCAGGATGTTCAATTTTGCGGAACGACAGCACGAGCGCGAGGACCACGGCGAGCGCGGCGAGCGAATACCACTGCAGCGCGTAGCCAGCGTGCTTTTCGGCGCCGGCGTCGGGCCGCGGCCATTCGCGCAGCAGCCCGTCGGCGATGCCCGCGTGCTGCTCGATCACGAAGGCCTGCAGCGGCAGGCCGGTCTCGACCGCGAACTCCTTCAGGTCGACGCTCTGCCGCACTCGACCGGAACTTTTTTCGGAAAGTCTCATCGGCTGCGGCAGGCGCTCGAGCACCACGCCTTCGACGCGGATGCGGCCGCGCGGCGTGCCGACCTCGGGCAGCTGGTCGCGGCGCGGCCGCGCCTCGATCCAGCCGCGGTTCACCAGCACGTGGATGCCGTCGGCGAGCCGCAACGGCGTCACCACCTCGTAGCCGACGCGCCCGCCGCGCAGCTTGTTGTCGAGCAGGACCGTGCGCTCCGGCAGGAACTCGCCGTGCACCGCGATGCGCTGCACCTGCGTGCCGAGCGCGCGCTTCTCCTCGGCGCGGCGCGACTGCCAGTTGCCGGCCGCGATGCCCGCGGCGCACGCCGCCGCGGCCAGGGCGAGCGCCCAGGCGCGCGGGCGGAAAGAGTATCCTGCCGGCATGCGCTACGTGGTGATCGCCATGCTGATCGCGATCGTCGTCAGCCTCGGCTCGGCGGCGGTATTCATGCTGCGCAGCCGGGGCGATTCCACGCGCATGGCCAAGGCGCTCGCCTGGCGCGTGGGACTGTCGGTGACGCTTTTCCTGCTCCTGATCGCGGGCTACGCGCTCGGCTGGTTCGCGCCCGGCAGGCTATAGCCAATAGACGAACACGAACAGCCCGAGCCACACCACGTCGACGAAGTGCCAGTACCAGGCAACGCCCTCGAAGGCGAAGTGGTGGTCGGGCTTGAAATGCCCGCGCAGGCAGCGGAACCAGATCACCGCCAGCATGATCGCGCCGATGGTGACGTGGAAGCCGTGGAAGCCGGTCAGCATGAAGAACGTCGTGCCGTAGACCCCGGTGGTGAGCTTGAGGTTCAGGTCGCGGTAGGCATGGGTGTATTCGTAGGCCTGCACGCCGAGGAACGTCACGCCGAGCGCGATGGTGAGCGCGAGCCAGACGAGGAGCTTCGCGCGGTCGTTGCGCAGCAGGGCGAAGTGCGCGAACGTCACGGTGACGCCGGAGGAGAGCAGCAGCGCCGTGTTGAGCGCCGGCAGGCCCCAGGCGCCCATGATCTGGAACGTCTCGAGGAAGTTCGGGCCGGCCGAGGGCCAGTGGGCGCTGAATCCCGGCCAGAGCAGCGCGTTGTGCTCGATGCTCGACAGGTCGGGCACCGAGATCACGCGCGCCCAGAACAGCGCCCCGAAGAACCCGCCGAAGAACATCACCTCCGAGAAGATGAACAGGCTCATCCCCCAGCGGAACGACACGTCCTCCCAGCGCCCGTACTTGCCGCCCTCGGACTCGCTGATCACGTCGCCGAACCAGCGCACCATCATGTAGAGCAGCAGCATGAAGCCGGCGGCGATCCCGATCCAGCCGGCTCTCGCGCCGTTGAACAGGAACACCGCGCCGAGCGCCATCAGGAACAGCGACATCGAGCCCATCACGGGCCACGGCATCGGCTGCGGCACCGCGTAGTGCTGCTGCCGTTCGGTTTGTGCGCTCTGTGCCATCAGCTCTTCCCTCCCCGGCCGGCGACTTCGAAGAATGTGTAAGACACCGCGATCGTATCGACGTCCCTGGGCAGCTTCGGGTCCACCACGAACGTCACCGGCATGCGCCGCGTCTCGCCGGCGGCGAGCGTCTGGTGGGTGAAGCAGAAGCACTCGAGCTTCTTGAAGTACTCGCCGGCGCGCTGCGGGCCGTAGCTCGGCACCGCCTGCCCGGTGACGGCCGCCTCGCGCACGTTGACGATCTCGTACTCCACCGTGGTGAGCGCGCCGGGGTGCACCTTGACCTCGGCGACCAGCGGCCTGAAGCGCCAGGGCAGGTTGTGCGCGTTCGAGTCGAGCTCGATCGTCACCGTCCGGGATGAATCGATCTGGGAGTTCACCACCGCCGCGGGCTGCGCGAGGCTGTTGATGCCGAGCGCCGCGCAGATCTGGTTGTAGAACGGCACCAGCGCGAACGCGAACCCGAACATGCCGAGCGCCACGATGGCGAGACGGCGCGACAGCCTGCGGTTCTCCTGTTTGCTCACTTCAAGAACCAGTATTTCGCGATGATGCCCAGGAAGAACGCGAGCGCGATCGACGCGAGAATCAGGGCCGTCTTGGCGTTCTTGCTCACTCACTTGATGACCGGCTGGGTCTCGAACGTGTGGTAGGGCGGCGGCGTCGGCAGGTGCGTCCACTCGAGCGAGTCGGCGCCCTCCCAGGGCTTCTGCGGCGCCGGCTCGCCGCTGCGGATGGTCTTCACCACGATGTAGAGGAACAGGATCTGCGCGAGGCCCATGCCGAACGCGCCGAGCGAGGAGATCTTGTTCCAGGTCTCGAAGATCAGCGGGTAGTCCGGGATGCGCCGCGGCATGCCGGCGAGGCCGAGGAAGTGCTGCACGAAGAAGATCATGTTGAAGAAGATCAGCGTCAGCCAGAAGTGCCACTTGCCGAGCGTCTCGTTGTACATGCGCCCGGTCCATTTCGGCAGCCAGAAGTAGACGCCGGCGAACGCCGCGAACAGCGCCCCGGCGACCATCACGTAATGGAAGTGCGCCACTACGTAATAGGTGTCCTGGAGCTGGATGTCGACCGGCACCACCGCGAGCACCAGGCCGGTGAACCCGCCGAGCGTGAACATGAAGAGGAAGCCGCAGGCGAAGAGCATCGGCGTCTCGAAGGTGAGCGAGCCCTTCCACATCGTCGCCACCCAGTTGAACACCTTCACGCCGGTGGGGACTGCGACGAGCATGGTCGCGTACATGAAGAACAGCTGCCCGGTCACCGGCATGCCGACGGTGTACATGTGGTGCGCCCAGACGATGAACGAGATGATCGCGATCGACGCGGTCGCGTACACCATCGAGGCGTAGCCGAACAGCGGCTTCCTCGAGAACGCCGGGATCACCTGCGAGATCACGCCGAACCCGGGGAGCGCGATGATGTACACCTCGGGGTGGCCGAAGAACCAGAAGATGTGCTGGTAGAGCACCGGGTCGCCGCCGCCGGCGGCGTTGAAGAAGCTGGTGCCGAAATGCCGGTCGGTCAGCGTCATGGTGACCGCGCCGGCGAGCACCGGCATCACCGCCACCAGCAGGTAGGCGGTGATCAGCCAGGTCCAGACGAACAGCGGCATCCGCATCAGCGTCATCCCCGGCGCGCGCATGTTGAGGATGGTGGTGATGATGTTGATCGACCCCAGGATCGAGCTCATGCCGAGCAGGTGCACGGCGAAGATCGTGAGGTCCATGCCCATGCCCATCTGCGTCGTGAGCGGCGCGTACATCGTCCAGCCCACGCCCGGTGCGCCGCCCGGCACGAAGAACGACAGGATGAGTAGCGTGGCGGCGAACGGCAGCAGCCAGAACGACCAGTTGTTCAACCGCGCGAACGCCATGTCGGGCGCGCCGATCATCATCGGGATCTGCCAGTTCGCGAAGCCGACGAACACCGGCATGATCGCGCCGAACACCATGATCAGGCCGTGCATGGTGGT
>Ga0187892_10011323_pt1 | contig 10979 bp, 7 predicted proteins | sample MA1701073metaG_FD_139345 | JGI IMG/M metagenome (GOLD analysis project Ga0187892, IMG submission 139345) | Bio-ooze microbial communities from a basaltic lava cave in the Kipuka Kanohina Cave System on the Island of Hawaii, USA - MA170107-3 metaG ... | reverse complement strand
GGTCGCCCGCGCGCTCTGCTACAAGCGCCGCCCCTCGATCGGCAAGACCCCCGAGGAGGCCGTCCCCCCCGGCGTCGACTACGACCTCTGGCTGGGCCCCGCGCCCCTCCGGGCCTTCACGAAGAACCGCTTTCACTACAACTGGCACTGGCACTGGGACTACGGCAACGGCGACCTCGGGAACCAGGGCATCCACCAGATGGATATCGCCCGGTGGGGCCTCAACAAGAAGACCCTCGCCAACAAGGTCCAGTCCGTCGGCGGCCGGTTCGGGTACGAAGACGACGGCGAGACCCCCAACACCCAGATCGTGGCCCTCGACTACGGCGACGCCCAGCTCATCTTCGAGGTCCGGGGCCTGGACACGGACGGCTACCGCGGCGCCAAGGTCGGCGTCGTGTTCCACTGCAGCGAGGGATACCTCGTCAACCCGAGCTACACGAGCGCGACCGCGTTCGACCTCAAGGGCGAGAAGATCAAAACGTTCGGCGGCGCCGGCGACGACGCGCTCCATTTCCGCAACTGGCTCGACGCGATCGAGAGCGGCAAGCGCGAGGACCTGAACGCCGACATCGAGGAAGGGCACCTCTCGAGCGCGCTCTGCCACCTCGGGAACGTCTCCTACCGGCTGGGCAAGCTCGAGGCGATGTACAAGTCCAACCCCTTCCCCAACGACGAGCCGGCCACGGAGACCTTCTACCAGATGAAGGAGCACCTGGTCGCCAACAACGTGAAGCCCGACCAGACCCAGCTCATGGTGGGGCCGGCCCTCACGCTGGACCCCAAGACCGAGCGGTTCGTGGGGAACGAGGAAGCCGACAAGCTCCTGACCCGCGAGTACCGGAAGCCGTTTGTCGTGCCCGAGAACGTTTAATGTAAACTTTGCGCCGCATCGGCTAATGAACGAATGAAAGGATGGGGGACGCCATGACGCAGTTCAGCCGCCGCAAGTTCCTCGGGTCGTCGGTCCTGGCTGCCGCCACCTTCGCCGGCAAAGGATTGGCTTCGGCGGCTGAAGGCGTGGGCTTGCCCGCCGTAGCCAACACGGGACCGGCGAAGGCGGGGGCCAACGACATCCTCCGCGTCGCCGTCTGCGGCGTGAAGGGCCGCGGCGGGAGCCACGTGAGCGCCTTCAGCGGCATGAAGGACGTCCACGTCGCCGCGATCGTCGACATCGACGAGCGCGTCGCCGGCAACGCGGTCGACTCGATCGAGAAGAAGAGCGGGAAGAAGCCCGCCTACTTCCAGGACTTCCGGAAGATGCTCGAGGACAAGTCGATCGACGCCGTCTCGATCGCCACGTGCAACCACACGCACACGCTGATCGCGATCCACTCGGTGCTCGCGGGCAAGCACGTCTACGTGGAGAAGCCGCTCAGCCACAACGTGTGGGAGGGACGGCAGCTCGTGAACGCGGCGCGGAAGCACAACCGGATCGTGCAGCACGGCACCCAGAGCCGCTCCAGCGGCGGGTGCCGGAAGTCGGCCGCCTTCCTCGCCGCCGGCAAGCTGGGGAAGGTGCAGATCGGCCGCGGCCTCTGCTACAAGCGCCGCGGGTCGATCGGGAAGACTCCCGAAGAGGCCGTCCCGCCGGGCGTCAACTACGACCTCTGGCTGGGCCCGGCGCCCGAACGGCCGTTCACGAAGAACCGCTTCCACTACAACTGGCACTGGCACTGGGACTACGGCAACGGCGACATCGGGAACCAGGGCGTCCACGAGATGGACAAGGCGCGCTGGTACCTCGGGAAGTCGACGCTCCCGAACAAGGTGATCTCGGTCGGCGGCCGGTTCGGCTACGAGGACGACGGCGAGACCGCCAACACCCAGGTCTGCCTCTACGACTACGGCGACAGCCTGATGATCTTCGAAGTGCGCGGCCTCGACACGGACGCCTTCATGACCCAGAAGATCGGGCAGATCGCCCACTGCGAGAAGGGCTACCTCGCCGGGACAACGGCATTCGACACGACGGGGGCCAAACTCGGCCTCGATGCCAAGGACGACGGGCGGGACGGCGACCACTTCCGCAACTTCATCAACGCGATCAAGAGCGGAAAGCACGAGGACCTGAACGCCGACGTCCTGGACGGGCACCTCTCGAGCGCGCTCGGCCACCTGGGCAACATCTCGTACCGGCTGGGCGAGCTCCAGCCCATGTCGAAGGACAACCCGTTCGGCACGTACGATGCGGGCAACGAGGCCTTCGCGCGGATGCGCGAGCACCTGAAGGCCCAGGGAGTGAACCTCGACAAGTCGCTCCTCCGCGTGGGCCCGCTGCTTTCGTTCGACCCGCAGGCGGAGAAGTTCGTCGGCAACGACGCGGCGAACAAGCTGATCACCCGCGAATACCGGAAGCCGTTCGTCGTGCCCGAGGTCCCGGCATAGGAGACACTCGATGCGTCTTCTTTCCATTTTAGTCCTGGCGGCGGCGTCGACGGCAGACCAAGAGAAGCGCGGCACTTTTGTCTTCAAGCAATTCGTCGTTCAGGCACACGAAGTCGATCGACGCTGGGTTTTGGCGGAAGGGACGGTAGAGGAAGCAGCGGTGGGCCCGTTCCGAGTCTTCGAGGCAATCACGGATAAGGAGGTCCACAGCCAAATTGACGGGCGCAAGATCAGGTGGCTGGTCCCCTTTATCGCCGCAAAGGACAAGCCACGCTTCGATCTCCGAAAGGGGCCAGCTACGTCGCCGGCGCTGTCGCTGGCGGACGGGCCGGAAGGATCGATCTCGATCAAGGCGTCCGACCGCGAGATCACGCGCTACTACGCCACGACCGGGAAGGCGAACAAGAAGCCCTGTTTCTATCCCCTGATGGCCCACGGCGTGAACGTCTTGCGCTGCTACCCGTTCGAGGACCGGGCGGGCGAGGCCAAGGACCACCCGCACCAGACGGGCGTCTACCACGCCTTCGGCGACGTGAACGGGCACGAGTACTGGTCCAAGACGGACATCACGAACAAGCGGATCCTGAAGAAGGAGGCCGGGCCGGCCTACGCGCGGATCATCGCGGAGAACCACTGGGGGGAGGACCTGGTCGAGGTACAGGACATCGCGATTCTGAATGTCGGCGCGGACGCGATCATGGACTGGACGATCACCTGGACGGCGGCGAACGGGCCGGTCGTCCTGGGCAAGAACCAGAAGATGGCCAAGGAGGGCAGCTTCGGCGTGCGCGTGGCGACGGAGCTCACGCGCAAGGGCGACGCTCCCGACATGATGGTGGACGCGCTCGGCAACAAGGGGGAGAAGGCGATCCGCGCGACGAACGCCCCGTGGGTGGATTACACCGGCGACTTCGCTGGCAAGAAGGTGGGTGTTTCGGTCATGAATCACCCGTCCAGCTTCCGCTACCCCGGAACCTGGCACGTCCGCGCCTACGGTCTCTTCGCGGCCAACCCCTGGTACTTCTCTGAGGCCAAGACCGTGAGCTGGAAGGAGCACACGATCGCCAAGGGCGAATCGCTCGTCCTCAAGTACCGCGTCTACGTCCACACAGGCGACGCTCAGGAAGGCAAGGTCGCCGACGTCTTCGCCGGCTACAGCCACGCCGCGATCGCTCCGGAGTAGCTAACAAAACAAACCGTTTGTTTTGTTAGGACCTACTTGGGGCGGTTGGGACAGGGGTGCTCGAAGGGCAGTTTCCCGCCGCGCCAGGCGCCTTTCGCCTCGTGCTCCAGCTCGGCGTACTTCTTGAGGAGGTCCACGACGGCGTCGTCGTGCTTCTCGACTTGAAGGTCGAGCCAGACGCCGTCGACATCCTTCTTGGCGATCCGGATCCCGGCGGCGAGGCGGCCCCGGTGGTCGCCCCCGGCGCAATCGGCCGCGACGAGAGCCGCCATGAGACGGTCCGCCAGGCTCCCCTGAGTCTCTTCGAAGGCCTTCGCCATGGCGACCACGACGTCACGTCCGGTGAGCGTGTTTCCGGCGCAGGCGAAATTCCGCCCGCTCATGGCGCCCCAGTAGATTCCGTTCGGGAGGTCGGGCTGGCCGGGGTTCCGGGCCAAGGCTCGGCCCTGCATGTCGACGATGAGGAGCTGCCGCTTCTCGCGGTTCTTGTCGTCGCGCAGGAGCTCTCCGAAGACCTCCTCCGGGAGCTTTCCGGCCGCCAGGAGGTCGAGCGCCACCTCGCCGAACTTGGGGTTGTGCCAGTGCTGCGTGCAGAAGGCGCCCACCCCGGCCCGGACGTACGGGACCACCTTGCCGACCGAGGGATACTTGCTCGCCACCGCCGCGCCGCAAGTCCCCGCCTCCGGGTCGATCGCCACGATGGAAAACGTGGCCGAGATGCCGAAGTCAGACGTGTCAGAAACCCCCGCGCACCCCGCCAGGAGGAACGCCAGGGAACAAAATCGTCTGGCCATTTTGTTCCTCCTAGAAACCGAGGACGAAGCCGCCGCCTACCGCCCCGCGGGCGTCGTCGTCGTGCTGCCCCACGAGGGCCCACCACCCTTCCAGGCGCACCGGCACCCGGAGGTTCACCACCGGCCAGAGCATGAACGACAGGTCCAGCCGCAACCCCACCCCCGTGCTCGCCGCCCAGTAGTCCCTGAACCGGATGTCCGAAAGCTCCGAAGCGGCGTACCCGGCCTGGCCGAAGACGAATCCGCGCAGGTCCTTCAAGATAAGCCACTCGCCCAGCCCGATGATCTCGAGCGGCTTCCACAGCAGGTCGCGCCAGATCGGGAACCGGGCCTCCAGGGTCACCACGCCGCGCTCCAGACCTTCGAGGTCCTCCGCTCCCCGCAGGATGTCGTCCAGCTCCAGGATCTCATCTTCCAGGAATTCGTCGCCGACCAGTTTCTCGTACGTCAGGCGGCTCCAGAGGATCACGTCCTGGGCGACGTCGCGCGAGACCTCGAAGAAGCCGAAATACTCGTTCAGGTCGCGGTCGCCGCCGAAGTCCTCGCGGAAAACCGTGGCCGTTCCGCCGAAGGCGAACCCCCACGCCCGGTCGCGGAGCTGGTAGCTCATCTGGTTCGAGTAGAACACCGACGCGGTGGGCCCGCTGTCGAAGAAATGAGGGTCGGGGACGTCGTCCTCCTCCCGGTCGCGGAACCGGCCCACCCAGCCGGCGCCGGTCGTGATCGTGGTCCATAGCGGCAGCTCCAGGAAGCCCTCCGCCCGCGCTTCGGTGAGGTCGCCCAGCCGCCCGCCGAAGACCGTGGCCCCGATCGAGGGCCTCCAGCGCGTGTTGACGACCGTCGCGCCCCCGCCCCACGACCGGCTCCCCGTCCCGCTCGCCACCAGCACGAGCGTGTTCTCGGCGTCCCGGTCGCCGAAGCTGAATTCCACTCCCGGCGAGACCAGCGAGGTGCTCAGGACCGGAAACATCAGCCAGTTGACCCCCCACACGCGCGACTTCTCGGCCGGTTGTCCCTGCGGGGGAGGCTTCTTGAACGGGTCGTACCAGGGCTTGCGGTCCTCCTGCTCGAACTGCGGCTCGTCCTGAGGCTCGGCCGCCACCTTGTACAGGTCCTGCCCCCGCCCTTCGTAGTAGGTCACGACGAGCGAGCCGTCCGGATGGTAGGAGGGGTACGCCACCCCGCCCCGAAACTTCGTCAGCCGTCTCCCCTTTCCCGTCGCGGGGTCGACCGCGAACGCGTCATAGACGCCGCCCACGTCCGCCGACACGACGATCGACTTCCCGTCGGCCGACCACTGCGGGTATTCGAGAAGCGCCCACGACGTCGACACGGCCTTGCCGTCGACGGTCAAAATCGTTCGCCCCTCGGTCTCCTTGATCCAGGCGAGCCGCCCGTCGCGGCTCCAGGCGGGCGTCAGGTCGGCCGCCGCATCCTCGGTCAGACGCTCCACGCGACGATCGGCCAGGTGAAGGACGTACAGGTCGCTCGTCCCGTTCTTGAGCGCGGCGAACGCGATCTTCGAGCCGTCGGGATGCCACGAGGGATCGTACAGCTCGTCGAACTGCGGCAGCCGAACGCTCTCCGTCCCGCCCTCCACGTCGACCAGCAGCAGGTCGTCGCGGTTCGTCGTCCACTCGATGACCGCGATCCGCTTCCCATCCGGCGACCAGGAGGGCGGCGAGACGACCCATCCCAGGAAGATCCCGCGACGCCAGCCCAGCATCCCTTCGCCGTCGACATACAACTCGGGCCAGACGTCCGAGTCGCCGACCCAGGCAAGGCGCGTGCCGTCGGGACTGTAGCGGCCGCCCCACGCCCGGCGGCGGTAGTAGGCGCGCGAGTCGGTCAGCCGCTCCGAGGGTACGGTGCGCCCCGCCATCATCGGCTCCCACCGGCGCTTCAGGTTCTCGGCGAACTCGCGCTCGACCTCGTGTCGCGGCTTGCCGGTCACGAACTTGATCGGCCGGGTGGAGGCGAAGTTGAGGCGGTCGTAGCGGTCGAAGACGCGGCGCGCCGTGCCGGCTCCGAACTGCTCGTCGAGGAACCGCCAGAAGTACGAGCCTTCGTAGTAGACGGAAATAAAGTCGTAGGGATTCAGGATGTCCGGGAAGAACAGTTCCTTGAGATCGTAGAGTCGCTCCGAGGCCAAGTCGCGGACGTACTGGTCCTTCGCGCTGTCGAAAATGCCGGCCAGGTAGTCCGCGCCGCCTTCCCAGAACCAGAACGGCGTGAGCGGGTCCTTGAGGGCGATGAGCCAGCCGGGCATCCGCCAGGGAAAGAGGTGCTCGAACTGGACGTGATGCGCGAGCTCGTGCTTGACGAACCAGTAGTTCCACCGGTCGCTCGCCTGGCAGTGGATGAAGATGCGGTCCCGGAGCGGCTCCGCCAGCGCGAGCGCGCGGGACCGCGGGTTCGGGCGGCACCGGACGCATTCCTCGCGGGGGGGCGACCGGTCGGGAAGCGCCGGGCGGCGCATCCGCTGGGAGACGGGCTCCGCGCGCGGGGACCCGAGAAAGCTCGACTGGAGAAGGTCGTGGAAGGAGCGGTAGAGGAAAACGTTGACGCGCCGGGGCTCCTGTCCGGTCTGCTCGACCAGCTCCGCCCGCGCCTTCTCGAACCACCCGCCGAACTCGCGCGCCCGGGCCAGGAGCTCGGCGGACGGGTAGTAGACGTTGAAGTTGGCCGTCTCCAGGAGCTTCCAATCCTTGGGTTCGTCCCTCACCTGGACCTGGAGGAGGGCGGCCGCGGCCAGGAGGGCGTTCATGGGCGGCTAGATTCTGCCCGATTGGGGCCATGCGGAAAAGGAATTTGGGACTCGCGGCCTCGTAACGTCTCCGTCCCGTTTGGGCTCCTCCCCAATGGAGAGGGTGATTCGAACGGGTACAGCAGGAAAGGGACGGTTATGGCAGATAGAGAAAAGAAGACCGGCAAGAAAGGCGGGACCGGTTCCCGCGACCCGCGCGACCGCTCCCCGAAGCAGAGTGGACTCCGCGGAGAGCGCACCGGGGAAGAGCGCGGCCAGGAGAGAGGCATCTCCGGCGAGTACGGTTCCGAAGAGCGGGACCTGGGAAAGAGGCGGGGCGAAACCGGCGAGGACATGCCCGCCTAGATCTTCAACGCGCGTTCCGGGACCTGGAAGCACAGTCGTTGCCGACCTGTTACCTCCTGATTCGCCCCTGACATCAATCTGTCTTCCAGGTCCCCTACGCGCTTCCCGCCCTGCCGTATCTCTCGCACCCTCAGCCGTATCCTTTCGGATACGGCGTCCCCTCAAAGGCCTCATGAATGGGCTTGGCCTTCCGCTTGCAAGCAAAAAGTCATGATACTGCCCCGAATCCGCGCGTCTAAGGGGTAGTTCCTGGCTTTGAGTGGGCGAAAGGAGTGGGTGATGAAGACGACGACGTGGGTGGCGGCGGCCGCGGTCGCCGCGCTCCTGGGGGTGGGCTGCGGCTCCGCCCAGGACGAGAAAGTGTCGAGCCTCGAAAAGCGCGTCGAGGCTCTGGAACGCGAGTTGGCGCAGCTGAAGGGCACGGCCGTCGCGCCGAAGGAATCCAAGGCGAAAGCGGCGGCGGTGCATGCGTCCTGGAAGAGCGTGCCGCTGGACGGCTCGGTCGAGAAAGGCCTCAAGTGGCTCGTCTCGGTCCAAGGTCCTGACGGCGGCTGGGGGCAGGACGGCGGGAAGGACGGCGACGCGCGCTCGGGCGTGGCGCTTGAGACGTCCGGAAACGACGTGGCGAACACGGCGCTGGTGTGCATGTCCCTGTTGCGCGGGGGCCACACGCCCAAGGAGGGCGCGTACAAGGACGCGCTGACGAAAGGCATCGGGTTTATCCTGAAGCACATCGAAGGGTCGGCTCCGGACGGCCTGGCCGTGACGTCGCGAACCGGGACGCAAATCCAGCGGAAGCTGGGCCCCCACATCGACACCTTCCTGGCCACGATGCTTCTGTCGGAGGTGGACGGGCAGGTCGCCGATGAGGCCCTGGCGAAGCGCGTGCGCGGGGGGCTGGAGAAGTGTGTCGCCAAGGTGGAGAAGAACCAGGACAAGGACGGGAGCTGGAACGCGGGCGGCGGCTGGGCGCCGATCCTGTGCACGTCGATGGCCTCGCGCGGCCTCTACCGGGCGCAGGAGAAGGGCGTCAAGGTGAACGACGTAGCGCTCCAGAGAGTGGACAACTGGACCAAGGAAAACTTCGACGCGCGGACCAAGTCCTTCAAGGGCGACGCGGCGGCGGGCGTGGAGCTCTACGCGGCCGCGCAGAGCCTGGAGCAAGTGAGCCGCCGGCCCATCGGCGGGAAACCTGCCTCGTCTGCGGGCGTCACGGGCGTCTTCTCCGACGACGAGAAGAAGGAGGTTCAGCGCGTGGCCACGGCCAAGCTGGCCGACGAGCGCTTCGTGGGCGGCTTCGGCTCGATGGGCGGGGAGGAGTTCGTCTCCTACATGAACATCAGCGACAGCCTCTGCCGGAGCGGCGGCGCCGAGTGGTCGAAGTGGAACGGCAAGATCAAGGGGCACTTGATCAAGCTGCAGAACCAGGACGGCACGTGGGCCGGCCACCACTGCATTACCGGCCGCGTGGCCTGCACGGCGTCGGCGGTCATGACGATCCTGACCGAGCGCTCGGCGCCCCGGATGGAATGAGGAGAGCAGTCCTTCTCGTTTTGATCGCCGCCGGCGCCGGATGCGGAGTGAAGTCGGCCCCGCAAGACTCGGCGTCGGCGGCGATCGCCCGGGCGGCCGCCTGGCTCTGGGCCCGGCAGGCCGCCGACGGGGGCTGGCACAGCGAGACCTACGGACTCCTCCGTTCCGGGCAGTCGCTGACGGCGTTCGTTCTCGCGGGGCTCCTCGAGGTCCCATCGGCGGTCGCGACCGCGCCGCGGGGCGCCGTGGACCGGGCCTTCGAGTTCCTCCGGAAGCACGTCGATGCGGACGGCGCGCTCGGCCGGTCTGATCCCCTGCTGGAGGACTATCCGAACTACGCCACTGCGTTGGCGGTCTTGGCGTGGTCCCGCGCCGGCCGCCGGGACGGCCTCTTGGAACGGATGACCACGTGCTTGCGCCGCCAGCAGTTCGCGGAGGAATTGGGATGGTCGCCGGGCTGGCCCGCCTACGGCGCCTGGGGGATGGGCGGACCGCCGCGCCGCCCGCCCCATACGGGCCACGTGGATCTCTCCATGACACGCCACGTCCTCGAAGGACTCGCGGCGGCGGGCCTCAAGCCCGGCGAGTACGCTTTCTCGAAGGCATCGACCTTTCTTGAGCGCTGCCAGAACTCGGACGGCGGATTCTTCTTTTCGAACGTGATCACGGATGCGAACAAGGCGGGAGGGGAGGGCGGTTCTTTCCGGAGCTATGGGACGCCGACGGCGGACGGGGTCCTGTCGCTCCTGGCGATCGGCGGAGATTCGAAACGGGCCCTCGAGTGGCTGGCGCGGAACCACCGAGTCGATCGCGTGCCCGGCTTTCCGGACGGCTTCGCAGAGGATTGGGCCGGCGGCATGATCTTCTACTACTGGGCGGCGAGCGCGCGCACGTTCCGGAAACTCAACGTTTCCGAAGCCCCCCCAGGCCGGGACTGGCGGAAGGACCTCGTGGCGGCGGCGGCTTCCCGCCAGCGGTCGGACGGCTCGTTCCGGAACCAGAGCTTCCTGATGAAGGAAGACGACCCTCTCATCGCGACGACGCTGGCGCTCGGGGCGCTCGTGGCCGCGAGGTAATGATGTTGCAAAAGACCCCGGGGTCTTTTGCAACATTCAAGGTTTGAGCCAGCGCTCGAACCAGTCGCGGGCGGCCTGCTGCTGCTCGTCGGTCACCTTGTGGCCCACGCCCAGGGCGACCATGACCTTCAGCTTCTCCGGGCAGCCGGCGGCCTTGTAGGCCCCCTCCGCGGCCGCGATGGCGAGGCGGGCGCCTTCCACCGGGCAGTTCGCGTCGAGCTCGCCGCTCGGGATGAGGAGCGGGCGGCCCGCGAAGAGGCGGATGAGGCTGGGACAGTCGAAGTCGTCGAGGATGCCCGGGACGACCTTGTTCCAGAGCGCGCGGCAGACTTTTTGATTGACCGCCGGCTCGCCCAGGTCCTTCGCGGCGGCTTCGTGGGCGGCGGCGATCGTCCGCGCCCGGCCCTGCCACTTGTCGTTTTCGAGGCTCCAGCGGAAGCTCTGCGCGGCGATGGCCGGGACGGCGACGGCCACGCGGTCATCCACGGAAGCGGCCAGCCACGTCTGGATCCCGCCCATCGAGAAGCCGATCATGCCGATCCGCTTGGGGTCGACGTCCGGCCGGGTTTCTAGGTAGTCGACCACCCGCCAGAGATCCCAAGCCGTGTCGTAGTAAAACGGGTGCTCCTGCTCCTCGGGCTTGGCCTTCCAGGCGCGGGTGATGGCCTCATTGTACGCGGACGCGCCCTTGGCGCCCGGTACCCGCTCGCCGTGGTAGCGCGCGTCGATGGCCAGGCCGATCATGTTCTTCTTCGCGAGCCAGTTCAGCCAGGGGCGCTGACTTTCCTTGTTGCCGCCGGTCCCGTGAAGGACGATGACGGCGGGCCGGCGTCCCTCGACCTTCTCCGGCCGCACGAGGAGAATCGGGACGCGCTCGGTCTCGCCGCTTTTCT
>Ga0187892_10011321_pt1 | contig 10980 bp, 26 predicted proteins | sample MA1701073metaG_FD_139345 | JGI IMG/M metagenome (GOLD analysis project Ga0187892, IMG submission 139345) | Bio-ooze microbial communities from a basaltic lava cave in the Kipuka Kanohina Cave System on the Island of Hawaii, USA - MA170107-3 metaG ... | reverse complement strand
TACTTGTTCAGTCATATCTTATCATTACAAATCAAATAGTCTGAGCCTATTCGGCATTCTTGTTTATCAGTGTAGTAAGTGCAATGCTTACCTATTCCTATACATGGTTTATCATGTGTCTTAACATCTAAATCTGAATCAAGAAAAACAATAAACAGAGCAAGATACACAGAAGTTGATATTATTCCTAGTACCAATAATGTATCTAGGGTTATTTTATTCATACATCTCACTCAATTCTTTCTTGGTTTTTCTTTTTATCAATGTTGCCGTAGGTTCGTAAGAATCATACATGTCAAAGAATGGTTTAAAGAATGTAACAGGTATTGGAGGTAATATATTAATGTCGTTAGGAGTTTCTCTAGTATACTGAAATGCTAAAGGTTCTTTTGTCTGAGAATCCACGAATACAGAACTATGATATACTACTTCTGTAATATTGCGTAATTGATTATCTACTAGGTGGGGAAATTGAGTATCCCACAAGATATTTAGATTTCTTTTTCCTGATTGACCCGTTAAACCACCAAGTAAATAGTTTTCATTAGACATGCTACGCCGAGAGTTAAACCATTTATCTGCTTCTTGTATTAGCAAAGTCTTATTATCTCTGTCCATGACACTGAAAGGGATTTTCAACATGTCATAGGGATTCATTCTTGTAAATTCAAAAGGTGATTTTAGAGCAAAGTTTGCACTTATCTGGTGTCCTAGTTTGAACATATTAAAAGCATGAAATACCATGAATAGGGTTTTTCCCGTTCTAGGCATGCCGATAAATCCTATAATCATTATCTTGTCAATTCCTTTAATGCTTCAGGTAATAGAAAATATACCACTAGTGCGAGTACGCCCCATGGAATACCTATTCTAATTAAAGCATCTTTCCAATTCTCTATAGGTTCTGGTTCTATTGGTAATATCATTTTCTAACCCTCTCGGTAATATCTCCTACAAATCCTTTTATGAAATCTATTCCACGTTTTATAATATCGTTAGTTTCGAAAAGATAATCCTGATACTCTTCTAACTTGTCTATAATGTCAGACATTTCTCAATTCCACCTTATGACTTTTATCTTGTTTATGGCATGATTCGCATAGTCCATATTCTTTTCTTTTGCATATCTTGCAGTAATGAGGATAGAATTTCTTATAGCAAAAAGCACATTTTTTCTTTTCCCTATAGACTAAGATAACCATTAATCTACCATCTCCAAAATAAATACTAACCATGCTATTACATAGACAGAAATAAACCACCATTTTGCTGTAGGAACCACACATTGTTTTTTGCCAAGTTTAAAATTAAATATTTCCTTTATCATTTTATTTTACTCCATTTTATGCTTGGGTAGGCTAGCAATATAATCATAATTATCATGTAGTAAACACTCCAAGAAGTAATGTGGTGTTACTTCTTTACACTTGGAACAATATTTTAATAGCAATTTACAACACCCCAAAGAATTTCTTTTTCTTGGTATTCTGTGGTATTACTTCAGTTCCTGCTACTTCATTCTTTAGGGCATTAACTATCTCATGCGCTCTTTTTCTTCTATGGCTAATCATTTTCAATATTATCTGAGTATCCATAAAGCCTACTAATTTTTCGTCATTAATGTCTTTCCTATGGAATACTTCTTGGACTGACTTTCTCCATGTTTCATTCTTTACCATGAACTTGGTAGTCTTTGCTCCAGTATATTCAGTGATAAGTTCTAAATTGAGTATCTTGTATGTTTCACCTACCATATTAATTTCTTTTTCTGATATTTCTAACAGTTTAAGAAGTGCTTGGACTTTATCCATTTGCTGGACTTGGGACATTATATCCAGAATATTCTTGGTAGATAATTCGGCGTTTTGTTGTTGAGGTATACTCATTTAGGTTTATCACACTCACATTCAAAACACTGACATAGTAATACTGCACCATAATGTAACACCGTTTGTATTTGGTCAACATCAATTACTTCAAGCAAATGATTACAATTTTCACAATAATATTTGTCTTCGCTCAAATGTAAACTCATTTAGTATTCTCCTTTGGTGTAAAAGTATAAGTTCCTAATCTTGTTTTTAAGATTCTATTCTTTTGTAATTTCCTAAACCAGAATATATCATAAATCACAACTGTACAAAAAGCAGTTAGGAAAAGTAATGTTAGTTCAATCAAATAAACACACCTAGAATAAATCCTGTTACTGTATTACCAGGCGGTGGTTTAAGATATTGTGCAAGTAATTGATTTGTCTTTTGGTTATCACCTATTACATAGAATAATGCGCCCATCATGATAACTAGAACTATACCCATTATCAATAATAGTAATACATGACTATTGTCTAATCCCCAGAATGTATCCACAGTTTTTCTTTTTACTAAATCCCATACATTCTTTGCATCTATAGAAATTCTATCGCCACATTTGCCACACATATCTATAGGGTTGCCACTAGAATCTTCTAAATTAGTTTTTTGGTGATACAAGAATCTATATGTTCCGTCTGATTCGTTTACTTCTACGTGCAAGTGCCCTAATCCCTTTTTGTCATACCATATGGCATCTTGAGCAATAGGGAATATCCTCTTTTTCCATGTAAAATCCTGGTCATATAATTTCCTTTTTACGGTAGTAATTTCCAGATTAGGATTAGCCATGATATGACAGATGAGAACTTTTTTCTTGTTATGCCTGTGAAATTCCTTTAAGGTAACTTCTATCTTGTCTGTCATCTATTGCCACTAACCCTTATTCTATTGAATATATAAACATATCTAATCATTTTTTGCCACCATTAGAGCGCCTGTAAGCATGAATATAGCACCTATTAGACCAAATAATACTTTGGGCAATTCTGTGAAAGGATACAGCACTTGTTCAGAAGTTGATTGTGTATTTGGAAAAGCAACATTCTGTATTACTGTATCGAACATTCGCATTCTCATGTCTGAAGCTGTAATTGATGTCCATGAAGTCGCGCCGAAGGTAAATACCTGCCTATGCGTTATTGTAGAATCAAAAGGATTAGTAGGGTCACCTCTGGTTGCTATGTAATTCAATGAATTTGATACTCCACCTACTAGTGATAATCCTACTCTATCGCCTGATTGTAATACCCTTTCATTGCCTTCAATTACACAAAACGTATAATAGGTTAATGTGGTAGTAAGTGAACTTGCCGACATTGTTCCATATTGCTGTGCTAGATTAGAACCTGATGAATTTGTGTATATTCCTATAAATATAGTTCCCGTAGGGCTACCAAATTTATTCAGGTATAATTGTATACACTGTAATTCTTTTCCAACTAATACCGAACTAGCATTTGATAAATATTCTACTCTGGCTATTTGTCCACCAGCAGAATTAAACATATTGAGTATAGATGCATCGTCTGTATCTACCTGATAATGCATCTGTGTAGCATTGGCAAGTAATTGTTCCCCCTCTGTAGTGCTGACTAGTGGTATAGTATCTGTTATTATATTGTCTGTAGATACTGCAAGAACTAGAATAAATATTCCACCAAAACAAAGCATGGCAGGAATTTGTGGATTCCTGATAAATCCAAATATTGCTAATGCTATACTGGTTCCTACAAGTCCTAGAAATAATTCTACTGGTATATCCAATTAGCCCACACTCGCAAAGGGTGATATTATTTTGTACAGCATCACTGCAATAAATATGTAGCATATAGCATAAGCACTAATTACTATTATCAATGCCAATAGATTCAAATCTACTATGTCATAACCGAATATGTTAAATCCCGTAGGCAGTATAAAGAATCCTATCAATGTAAAAGTCTGGTTTATTCTTTGAAGTGCAGAACCTATAAAATCTCCAGCAAAAACGAACCACCCACTAGGAAATCCCAGAGTAACAGCATTATAATCCTTATTTGTGATTTGAACTTGAAATCCTGGACTGCTTAAAGTATCTATAGAACATCTAAATACAGTTCCATCATCACCATATGTTACTCCAGCAGTATCATTAAGAATTACTACGAATCCATCTATAGTTACATTAGTAGCATTCCATTGTCCATCATAACTAGGTAATGGGCAATTCATTAAAAACATTTGTCGTTGAATCTTTATTTGTGATTCTACTCCAGAATTACCTATTATAGATAGTATGATAAGAAATATTATCCCGAATACTCCTAATCCAATTAGATTTACTATTCTTATTCACCTCTGAATAAACCACTATCACCCAATACACCCTTTACTTTTGCAGTGGCTAAAGCACTTACAACTATTACGGCAACTATTAGTATCGTAGGGTCTACGAATCCTAATTGAGTCATAGCGCCTACTATCGCTAAACTGCCAATAAACCATACGAATGTAGGTATTTCTGATAATCTACCGTCAGAACCAAGATAAAGCATTGATACAAATATTCCCAATGCTATGGCAAGATAAAAGAATCCTATACCATTAGTTGTAATGTCTGGATTATCTGGAGTAAAATTACCATCTTCATCTTGAGTGCATGGCAATAATCCTATCATACATACAATGTTAGTTCCTGACTGATTTAATAATGTGCTAGTTCCTGTTAGTGGTGGAACATCTGCTAATCTACATGTAAGTATATTTTCATTCTCTGGTAAGGAACAATCTATTCCACCTATAGGAGGTTCTGGGGGGAAAAATTCAGAGACAGTATCGTCAATTACTATAGTGTTTACTGTTTCGGGGCATGTTATAAAGGTATTAGTTGTATTAAATAATCTCTTTGTATCTGGTTTAGGCGTAGTTGTTCCTTGATTACATACTGAAACTGTAGTCAATACCTGATTTGCATCTATATCTAAAATACTAACATTATCTGTGCTTTCATTCACTTGATATAATCTTCTACCTGTATCGTCAGTATTAATTGTGCAAAATCTAGGCGTAGTTCCTACTGTTACCACTGCTTGCTGTGTCAAAGTAGCCATATCGTATTTGTAAACTTTGGCAGCAGAACTTTCGCTAGCCCATACAAAATCACCCATAGTGTCTACACAAACACCGAATAAGAAATTAGGGACTGCATTACTATCAACTTGAGTATGAGTATCTAAATCTATTTTTATAATATCTGCATTAAACCCACTACCTATATCAACTCCTGTAAGATATGCAAATCCCGATTCGGTATCAAAAGCGCAATCTAATACAGCATTAGTTTGCGGGTCAGTGTAAAATGTAGTAGGTGTTAATGTAACTTGGTTTACTGTTCCATAACTGTCATTAGTGCAGAAATATAAAGTCTCACTAAAGTCATCATAAATTAATTTCCTCGTATTGGTTGCTATTCCACTAGCCAACTGTACGGAAATACCTAAACTAGTAGAAATTTTATAGAATTTATCATTAGTGGCTACATAGATAAATAACATGTCTGGATTAAATTCTATTGCTCTGCCAGCAGTAGAACCTGTTAAGGTTACATTGAATATAATATTATTAGAACTGCCTGATTTTTCCCAGACATATACAATACCTCCATTAGTTCCTAATATATATGCGGTAGTATCAGGATTTGCAGTATCTTTTCTATATGTTACATCTATCGTAGTAGTTCCAGCGGGAAAAGTTACATTAGAAGTAGTTACAGCACTTGCATAATTCATTGTAGAAGTATAAATTCCAAATACCATTATCAAAATGCCTATAATGGCATAACTGAATACATGATTTATTTTTACCATGCTTTTTTTCCTTTGAAGTTAAGTTGCTAGATGGATTACAAACACACCTAGGGTAAATTCCGAAAAGGAATTGATTTTTTTCTAGTCTTTCTTTACATAGTAGGCGTATATCAGGATTATAATCAATGCTACTGCCGAAACGATAGGCAATAGACCAAAGATAGTCACTGTATTAGAATCCCATCCCGTAGTGTTTGCATTGAATATCTGTGAGAAGGCAATAGGCAATAGAATCGCGGCAAGCAATAGCACTACGAATATGTTGATAACGCTTTCACTCATAGCAGCCAATTAGAAAAACCCCCCTCTGCATAGTTTACCATATAATTAGTAGATATATAAATATTACCCCTAGAGGACTTTCCCCTAATCCCCTAGAGGAGTAGATATGGCATCGCCTTACGTGGTATTATCATATGGTGAACCTAGTTTATAACCTTTATATGCTTATAACACATTCAGATAGATTTATAAATTCTGGTATTGTATGCATGGTAATGCGATTCTGCCAGAAATGCTCTGGTAGATTGATTATTAAAGGTTCGGTGTATATCTGCTCTAAATGTAAAAGACATTATAATAATAATAATAATAATAAAAAATATAATATCCATTAATCATATAGAATAATTCAAACTATCAGTTATTAGATAGATTGATTATTTACTACTTGCGTTATAGATTGAATTATTCTATTACCATTAACAGAGAATGACAGTTTAGATTTTCTTTCCAAGAACCGTATAATCTGAGTAATACATAAATCACAATAATCAGGCGAAGCAATAAAATCTTTAGAAGTTAAATCGTCAATATCAATACGTTTTGTAACAAGTATTCTAGGTATTAACTTGTTATTCATAATATAAGGGCGCCTGCAAAAATCACAAGTTCTCTCCCATGGTTTGTTCTTCAACCTTTGTATAAGAGATAGTAGACTATATAAACATATCTACCATAACAGTGGTATCTACTCGAAAAGTGGTAGACATCTACAAATTTCATAGTAATAAGGTGTTATTACAACATAATCTTTATATCAATGTCAATCGTTGTAAGGACTTACCTATGAAAACGAACAACGACGATTTTAGCAACGCATCGTATCCAAAGGAGCACAACATATCTGCGTCGTTCAAGTTCAATGACCTAGAGGGTAATTATTACACTCTGGACTTGGACTTTTCACCGCAGAGTTTTCTAAATGTTGTAGGAAAGAATTGTATACGTAAGCCTACGCCATGGGCAAAGTTCAATAGGTTTACTGATGAAGAGCAAGCGCAGGAACTGAAAAGAAATCCCAGTAGCAGGCGAAAAGGACTTTACAAACCCGCACCTAATGTAAACTCTATAATCGCAAGTCTAATTGAAGAAAAGGTAACACAATAGACTTGCCTTCCTCTTTTTCTCTTTTTGAAAGAACTAAAGATATTCTAACTTGTGGTATTACAAATATTCCACTTACAAAGCCAGCAAAGGTTTATTTCTTTGCTGACTATGAACCATATGATAATGAAAAGCAAGTTCAAATTTACAATATGTTTGAATCAATGAAAATACCATTTAGAAGAGAAGATAACTATTATTCTGATAAAGTATTATTTACTACACTACAAGAAATAGAACCAAAACAAATCAAAATGATATTTAGGAACTTTAGGACATTAAGACCTAAACTAGATACAAAGTGGCGTTATCTCTTTTGGGAGATAGATACTGTATATAGTAATATATTACATAAAGTATTAGACTTGTATTATGATTTAGGATTGCCTGTATACTATCATAGAAGTATGAAGGGTTATCACTTCTTATCAGTAAAACCAATAACTACAGACATGTTTGAAAATGCTATTCAATTGTTACGCCCTACTAACGAAAAATATCCACCTATTACATTACGAATTAATCCTAACAAGTATGTTGACGAAGAAAAGATATTCTATGATGGTGGAATACAATATCATACTAAACATTCAGATACAATAGCATTAAAAAGAATGATAGAAAAGAAAGATTGGATAAAGATAGGACAGCAATATCAGATAGTATGGTATAAGGCAGACAATAATGACATTGATAATAAAATGACAATTGAAGAGAGAACAGCATTACACCTAAAACAAATAGAGGATTCGCCATGATGTGTGTATGCTTAATGTGTTTAGAACAATTTACTCCAGAAAAAGATTCTAATGGTAATGAACTAAATCTTAATTATTGTAAGCGATGTTTGGAGACAGAAGAATGACATACTATTTATGCGGAAAATGTTTACATGCAAAAAGTAGTCATACCAATAATCATTCATTTATGTATTGTTTAGTATGTTTCAAACTATGTGATATTGAAGAATACAATTACAAGCATAAACCTACAGACATTAAAACCATGATGGAGATAGCGAATAAAAAACAATGATAATTGACCAAATGAAAAGAATTAACAAACAGGTATTTAATATCAATACATTACTTCAACCCGCTATGGGTAAAAGTGGTAATACTAATGTATGTCCTAAATGTCATTCAAGATTTGTAAGGATACATGCAGAAAATAACAAAGCAAGATTATACTGCACAGAATGTTATTTTGAAGTATTTTATATGGTGATAAAAAAGTGTGATATTTGAGATTTGTGAATATTGTAATGGATATGGAAAATTACAGCGTGTAGCACCAAAAGGATTAGAACATTATACACCTTATGGTTTTGATAAACCATTTGACTGTCCTTATTGTAATGGTTCGGGTAAAAAAGTGATAAAAAAATGACTTATGAAAAGGCTTTAGAATGGTTAGAAGCAAACGTCAATAAATATGACTATGATACTTTTAGAGATTGGTATGAAGCATGCAAAGAAAAGATACAAACACCTAACCTATTTGATAATCCTGATTTCAATAGAGAATTAGAAGATTCATGGCTAAATGAATTTGGTTCATTCGATAGGGAAGAGATAGATGTTACACCTTCAGATATTCCAAGTGGTCAGCAAGAAATTACAATAGACAGGCAACCACCTATAAAGTTATTCAGTAAAGCACCTATAATAATACAAAAACTACCAGAAGAGGTAAGAATACTACCAATAACAGGCAAAGCACCATTACCAGAACCTATAGCAGTAGTCTTGCCTACAGCATTACCAATAGAGCAAAAGAGAAGCATCTGGAGTAGAATAGTAAGTCTATTCAGGCGAAAGAAATGATTAAATATTCAATATTACACACTATATGTAATGAGTTTAGAACATGCAACGTTAGAAGAACTGAAACAAGCATTAGAAGAAAGAAAGAAAAAGGACAGAGAACAAAAACGACTGGATTCGGCGAACGAATTCGTAGACAATGGTGTAAGTGGATTCGTGGAACAAGTAAACCAGAGAACTTATTCCATAAAGGAAATGAATTCACTATGCAATTCGTTTTGCGCAAGATACTTGCGTGCAAGAAAAGTACTAGGCTTACACGTAGGTTCCCCTGGAAGAAAAAAGAAAGACTAGAACAAGTCCTCTTATTTTTTTTATTTTTTATGATATTTAGCAGTATCTTTGCTACGTTAGACGGTGGGTTGTATGCTTCTCTTACTTGTATAGAATATGGTGACCATGATGCTAGATGTTTAGAAGCATTGAGGTTATCCAATTGATAGTATGTAATAGGAATGACAAACAAGTTAATAATAAGGGAGTTAACGTATAGATAGATATGGAACGAAAAGAAATGATAACAGGAAAAATCAAGGACTTGGTGTGGTTACAGAAATACTATGTCGAGAAAATAGAAGAGGTAAAAATGGAATTAGAAGTGTATAGAGAATTATTGGTGAAAGAACAATGAAACTTTTACCTACGATTATGTTTACTTGTATTACAATAACGTTGGTTTTTGGAATAGTATTATATCTGTCTTGGTATTTTAATACAATATACGATATAATAGAATATGAGAAATCAGTGTATACAGAATGCGGAAGACCTACCCCTCATGGTTATGGTTCTAGTCAGTGTGTGATAGAATTACAGAATAGGATTAATATACTTGAGGAAAGACTAAAGGAGATAGAGAAATGACTGATAGAATACGAACTCCTACAAATCATTGGATAATAGATAATTTACCTCATATTATATTTTTTGGATTTCTTGGTTCTCTTGCACTTACAATGATTATTGTAGGACATTTAGTAGAAATTAAAAAAGATTCAATAGCAGAACAATGCGGAATAAAATTCAATCCAGCATTATCATTATCAAACTATACTTCATACCAACACTGTATAGAATACCCTGATACCTACGGAGTAAAGCCATGACCTACGAAAAAGACTTGATACAATTTCGTGCTAGTGTACTAATGAAAGCAATACTTAATAATAGTCCTATTACTATGGAATTACAAAATGATTATGACTTTATAATGAACTATGGTAGCGACATTCTAAAACAGACAGTAGTATCAGCAATAAGATTAGTAAAGGAAATAGACAAGTTACCATACTTTAATGAGAGGGATAAGATATGACCACTAGAGAACTATTGGCATTTGAATGTCCTGTATGTCATAAAACATTCTTGTCTTATTGCTATGGTAGACATATAACTTATGGTTGCCTGCATGATGGTATTTGTTTTTACGATAATACCATAGGCGAAATCCATGATAATCATTATCTTAATCCTGTCAAAGATTCTAGAAAATGTCTAGCATGTAGAAAATCACATCAACTAGAGGAATACATAACATGAAAAAACATTATCCTAAAAGAAAAGACCTGGTATCAATATGCGAATGTGGACATTCAATATATATTCATGGTGGTGCAATATTTACGTTTAAATCACCATGTTATAAATGCATGTGTCCTAATTTTAAACTTGATGAATCATAAATGCTAGTAAGACACAAGTGCATCAAGTGTGGTAAAATGATAATCTATAATCAATACAGAAAAGTAACATTCTGTAGGATAGTTCATTGGACATGTTAGCCAATAATCCTAGATGCAAAGAATGTGGACACAGAAAATCTAGCCATTATAAGAACATTCATACCCATAGAACCACAGGAACTTGTAGGGCATGGAATTGTATATGTAATACAATTTATGATTTGATATGAGCAAAGTAAATTACGAACTACATAACTTTTGTGTAACATGCCGAGTAGTAGTATTGAAACCAATTAACAGATGTCCAGAATGCCATAGAAAGATAAGAAGTATTAGGAGAGATAAGAATTGAGTTACCAGTCTAATT
>Ga0187892_10011320_pt1 | contig 10982 bp, 23 predicted proteins | sample MA1701073metaG_FD_139345 | JGI IMG/M metagenome (GOLD analysis project Ga0187892, IMG submission 139345) | Bio-ooze microbial communities from a basaltic lava cave in the Kipuka Kanohina Cave System on the Island of Hawaii, USA - MA170107-3 metaG ... | reverse complement strand
TTTCGGCCGGACATTAGCTCAGTTCGTGGAGCACGGTTGGATCGTCTCGGACCTGCACGCCGGCAACATGGCGCGTCTGCTCCGCGCGCCGCATACGCCCGTCATCACGGACCCCGGCCTCGCATTGGCGATTCATCTGGAGAGCATGGGCGAGAGCGAGATTCCGGAGATTTGAGACATGTCCGAGCCGCATCGGATACTGCTGACGATTACGGTTACGAATCGTTTTTGGGGGCGCGCTACTCTCCGGTGGATGCGGGAGGAGCGTTTCTTAAACAACTGGACGATTTTTTTCGAGTATCGTGGTTTCGAGGGAGGGCAGATGAAAAGAGATTCCGATTATGAGTTTGTAAATACGTTCGATGGAAAGCCCGAAGCGAAAGCGGCGGCGCGGCGGCTTGCGCAGGAGTTTCATGTGCCGATTTATTGGGAGGGGCGGGAGCCGCGTAGTTGAAGAAGGGGGAAGGGAAGGGAAGGGAAGGGAAGGGAAGGGAAGGGAAGGGAAGGGAAGGGGGAGGGGCGCGCGATGCGGCGGACCTACGACCGGACGCTGGAGCACCTGAGGGGCATCCTGGCCGGAGACGGCCACGACGAAGCCTACCGCACGGCGCGGGACTGGCTGGACGTGCTGGCTGAGTTGCGCGGGCTGGGGCATTCCATCCACGAGGCGCAGGTGGATATCGAGCGCGCGGCGCTGGCGCTGAAGCTCTTCGGACCCCGGACGCCGAGCCACGAAGAATTAGCCTCGCGGGCCGACCGCGCCGAGCCGCCGCACCGGCCCGTCGCGGCGACGGACGCCACGGAGCACCGCATGCCGGCGTGACGCCGGGACGTGCATAAGCGCGGGGACCGGCGCTGAAGATCGGTTTGCGAGTTCGCCCTCCGCCGATCTGACAGCCTTCCCCCGGTCCCCGCGCCGTTTTATCCGGGCGATGACGATGGTTGGAGTTATTCTTCCAGGAAGTCCTTGATTTCGCCCCAGCGGTCAGCGGCTTGAGTTAGTAGCGCCTTTTCGGATTGGTGCCGGTCAAGGTCGGTTTGCCATTGGTCCTTGTCCTGTAATCGCTCGATATGAGTTCGGATCAGGTCCACGATCACGCCGGGTTCCAGGGCGTCCAGTTCCCAGGAATCCTCGCCGAACTCGGCAATGTAGGCTTCGGCGCGGGCATCGGTGGTCTTGGCCGGATTGGGCGGCGGATGGTACTGGTCGATCTGGTCCATGTTCAGGGCCAGCCGCTCCAGCCGCACGCCGCCCATGAACAGTTCGAGCCGGTCCTTGATGTCGCGGGTCATGTCTTTGCCGGATGGATCGTGGTCCCCGAAGTGAAAAACGATCGGGATTTGACTCTTGGCGGGGTTCTTGGTCTTGATCCAGTGTTCCATACGCCGCGCGCCGATCCACATTTCGGACTGGCTGGTGTAGCCCCGGCAGGAGAAGTACGGGACATCGAGTTCACTACAGACGCCCTCGATCACGCCGACCAGGGCGTCCTTCTCGATCCAGACCTCGGGCCGGTAGTCCTGCTTGGCCCACATATCGATCCGGTAGCTGTCAGCGGCGGCGCGGATCACGTCGTCCGGTGTCTCCCAATGCGAGTTGCCACGCAGGTTCCGGGTGCGATCCGTGATGCGCAGCCAGTCGATCAGCCCGGCGAGCCGGGCGTCGTTGATGATGCTTCCGAGATTCTTGTAGGACTTGAGGCTGTTGGGCAGGATGTCGCGGGCCACGAATTGATAGTAGATTTGCCGGAGCGTCAAGTCGAAGCCCTGTGCGACGTACTCGTCGATAATCTCGTTGGCCTTGTTGATGATGGACTTGCTGCCGGTGGAAAAGCGTTTCTGGACATAGCAGATTTTAGGCATCCGTTTCTCCCGAGCGGCGCGCCTTCAACCACGCCCGTCCGGCGTCGGTCAGGCCGTGGCCGCGCATCCAGAGCAATCGGACTTCGCGGACATAGGGGGAACGGTCCATGTCGTCGTGGCTCTCGTGCCAGAAAACCGCGAAGGCATTCTCGCCCTCGGGGGTCTGGTACGAATAGACCAAGGCCGCCGGCGGATCGCCGGGATAACGGCCTTGGTTGGACAGTAAGACCTCGACGATTTCGGGGCTATTAATGGTTGGCATCGGGGGCCTCGGGAGCGCGCGGGGACGGGGGGCGGGTATTCTCGATCGTCACGTGCCGGCACGTCTGGCAGACGAGCCGGAAACTCTCCGAGGCCACGTCCAGTTGGACCACGACCTCCGGGCCGTTGCAGTTCTTGCATCTGAAGCGCGGGAGCATTTCCGCGATGCGCTGCAACAGCTTCGGCGTAATGGTCACGCCGTGGCTGACAATGACGCCTTCGAGCGCCTCGACTGTCTCAGGCGGCGGGACGGAGATGGGGATGGCGAGAGCGGTGGAGACGAAAGGGACTGAGACGAGAGGGGGCGAGGGCGGCGGAGACGGGGCGGGCGCGGGATTGTTTTCCATGAAGCGCATGAAATCCTCAAGCGCGGCGACGATGCCGGGGACCAGGAAGTCCGATGGGCGATGGTCGCGCCGGGTCAGGATTTCGGTCAAGGCGTGGATTTGGGCCTGGAGCAGCGTCGTTAATGCCGCGATATGAATTTCCTGCGGCGTGCGCTGTGGATACCGGGCGCGCAGCGCCGCTCGCATCCGCTGCTCTGCGGCTACCACGTCCGGGTGTCTCAGATGGGATGGAATCATTGTGCAGGGTCTCCTTGTCCTGGGTCAAGCAATCGCTTGACGGGTTCCATGAGCGTGACGTGAAATGCCAAGTGGACCATCGGGGACTGGTCCGGTTGTTGGACGATGCGGGCCGAGAGGCCGCAGCCGTGCAGGACCGCGCCTCGATTGGGTTTCAGCCGCGTCTCGGCGTCCCGGATCAATTCTTCCGCGAGCTTGCGGAGCCGGTCCACCGAGGGCAGGCCCTCGCCGGCCGCGTCGCCGAAATCCAACTTCATGTCCAGCACGCGCATGACCTCCCGGACCCGCTCGAAGGGAAAATCGTCCAGGCAGGGCGCATGCGGCGCGGGGGACGCGGGGGGTGTATCGCTCATGCTTCGATCTCCGGCAGGGCTTGAACGACGCGGTTCTCGGACTCCCAGGCGTCCGTGGCCTCGATCGCGGCGCGCTCCAAGCAGCGCCGCAGGTGTTCCGATTTTTCCAGGAACTGCTTTCTACTATACGAGCGAATGAAAGTTCGCACACGATGTAGTTCCTGGTTCGTCCAGCGGCTTTACTACACCACTGTCCCCAGGCGTGATTTCCCCACAAGCCGTGGGTACACTTTGTTTGGCAAGCGCGCACAGGTTCGATGCCGCATTAGCATCCCGGTCCTGCGTGTGCCCGCATCGGTCACAGCAAAAGACACGCTCCAAGAGCGACAGAAATTCTTTCACCGCGCCGCATCGGCTGCATGTTTTTGACGACGGATACCACGGGTCAGCCAGAAACAGATGCGTCGAATACAGCTTGGACTTGTACTCCATCTGCCTCTTGAATTCGTAGCACCCGACATCGACAACTGCCCTTGAAAGCCGCCGATTCTTCGACATCCCGGAAGCATTCAAATCCTCAATCCCGACCGCTTGGTTCTCGCGGCAGAGTTTCGAGGTAATCTTGTGCCAGAAGTCGGAGCGAATCGACGCTATGCGAGCGTGGACGCGCGCAACCTTCCGGACAAGTTTCCTGCGATTGGAACCGCCCTTCATCCTTCTCGACACAGACCTCTGTATCCGGCGCAGTTTGCGCAAAGCGCCCTTAAGCGGCTTTGGAGCCTGCACAGTCTGTACCGAGGTCTGACCGTTCACATCTCTCATGATAGTAAGCGCGTTCTTGATGCCCCAATCCGCTCCCGCAATCCCTTCGCCCGTGCGCTGACGCTCAGGTTTCTCCATTTCAACTTGAATCGCAATAAACCATCTATCCGCTGTCCGTGAAACGGTGGCCGATATGATTTTCCCTTGGAAACGCAACTGCTCGTACATGCGTATCTGACCAATCAATGGAAGACGAACGGCCCACCCGTCATACGTGACGTGGAACTTATCATTTGCAACGTAGAATGAATCGCGCTTCCCGCGAGCATGAAACTTCGGGTGCTTGCCGGTATTCTTAAAGAACGAAACGAACGCCTTTTGGAGGTTGGCAAAGGGTTGAGAATGGCAATCCCTGTGAACATTACGCATCCACGGATATTGCTGGTACTTGATTTTATTAAACGCCTGCTTGAGTTTCATGCCAGAGGGTTTACCGCCGGCCTCGTATTCTCGATTCCAGGCTTCAAGCGCCCAATTCCAAACGAAACGCGCACAACCGGCAGCCTGCGCGAAGTAGCGCCGCTGCTTCACCGTTGCGTCCAAGGCTATCTTATGGGTCAAAATCACCGCTTAAACGCCTCCTTCAGTGGTGAACGTGCAGATATACCTTGAACCACGGCGTCCACAACAGCGTGTACCGCGTGAGCAGTATTTCCGGAATGCCGATGGTCTCCCGCCAGGGCCATTTCATGGCGCGCCCCCGTGCTTATCTCGCATCGTTGTAATCAGGAGTATTCCTACGGCCAGCAGCGAGTATCCGCGTTCCGGTTTCTCGGCATGAATGAAATAAAATCCGATTCCCAATAACGAAAGCGACGCCACGGCGATAACCGCGTTTCGTATCAATTCGTGAAACCGAATCCATGCTCCCATGCGCCCTCCTTCCCTCCCTCTCTTCCGCGCCTAGCGGCCAATGGTCAGTTTTGGCCGCCGCGCTCGCGGCATGGCCCGGATGATCTTTGCGCGCCGGTCGCATTCGTCGCAAGCGCGCAGGATATCGCGCGCCATGCGCCGCGCGACGGCCGGCGTCGTGGCTCCGAAGCAGGACCAGTTGACGCCAAGGCGCGCCAAAAACCCGTAGTTGTCGGGGTCGTCGGGATGGCCGGGGCCTTTCAAATAAGGGCTTTTAGAGGCTTCAAGGGTCACATGCCGCCCGAATTTCCGGAACCGGTACAGGCTCATGGCGCGTCTCCTTCACTCTCCCCACTCTCCCCGTCGCTGGCGTGCAGCACGGTCCGCTGCGCCCGCAGTTCGAGCTTGAGGTCGTACACCCGGTTCATAACCTGGGTGGGCGTCTTGCCCCACTGCGCCGCCAGTTCGGCCTCATAGTCGTCCAGTTCGATATGCAGATAGGCCAGCAGCGCGGCGACGGTCTCGCATTCGATCCCATAGAGACTTCCCAGCGACCCGCACTTTATGCCGCTTCCGCCGCGCTCTCTCCCTTCTCCCTTCTCTCCCTTCTTTCCCCCTTCATAGCGCAGCGCGAAGAGCACGATGCCGCTCCGTTTCTCGGCCAGGATTTCATCGATGTCCGCCCGCACCTTCTCGACGGCTTCCCGCTGCGCCGCTTGCCGCGCCTCTGGCTCTGTCATTTCATTTCTCCTGGATTCCATTAGTAGCCATTTCGTCTCCTTCAAATCCAGACGCTATCTTTCCTTCTTCTCTCCCGCGTGTCCTCCATGAACCCCCGGACCGCGTAATCGTCCTGCCGCCTGATTTTCGGATTGAACACGCGCATCGGAAACAACGTTACTTTCGCCGGAGCCTGTTCGGGAATCTCCTTTCTCCAGCGCGAAACGTTCTTTCTGATCCACGTCAACGGAATCATGGTTCGTGCCGGCACCGATCTTCTCCTGCGCCCGTGCCCGGCCGGTGGGTCCACTCGATTGAAGTGCGGTTCATCGCCGTGGCCTCCTAATGCGCGCAATCGTCCCAAGGTGTCCGGGTGGGGTGCCGCTCGGCCCAGCGGCGGGCGCGGGCGAGCCGGGCCGCGCCTTCGACCTCGGCCCGCAAAGCGGCCAGCCTTGCGGCCGGGGAATTAGAGAGGCTTAAATTCCGCCGCCGGTCCCCCGCGACATCGGCGCGGATCATATCGTGGTCCTGAGGCGGCGGCCTCTCTGCTTGTTTGGGCGGGCTGCCTTGGCAGATTTCACAGGTACAACTCCGATCTGCCGACGTTATGCAGCCCTCCTGCGCCGGAGGCTGCTCCACCTTGCGCAGAATGTGACGCTCTTCGACGCCATCGCAGCCAAAACATGCTCGTTTGTATCCGTTATGCGCCGCCCAAAAGAAATGCAAAAACGGTTCCTCGTCTCGTGGTTTCCGGAACTCCCCGGTGTCCTCATATCCGTCCGGAATATCGGCCGCCGAGGGCCAGGGCGCGACGAGATCGTATGACGGCTCGGCGATGTAGGATTTTCCCGCACCTGTGAGCACGTGGTAAAACTTTTCACCGGACAACTTGTCAATCTTCCACGGGTAGTGGCTGCCGCCAGTTCCGCAGTTGTCCTCCACGTAGGCTTTACTCCCGCCGCGTGTCCTGTACTCGCGTCCTGCCTCGATCGTGAAGCTCATCGGCTATTCTCCTTTCGCTCTCGCTTTCGCGCGCGCCGCTCGATGGACACCGGCGACTTCGGATGCAGCCGCCCACGGGCGCGCTTTGTTTTTATCAGGCCAACTTCCACGGGCACGCGCCGCCCCGGAAACAGGAGGCACTGGAATACGAGTTTGACGCGCTTTTTCCCCTGCATGCGGATCGGAAGTTCGATGCCGTAGTAGCGAACATCTTTCTTTTTCTTCATCGCGCGCCTGCCTCTCCCGCGCAATCGTAAATCCATTGCCGGGCAATCTCGCAGAGCGCCACGAAAACGGCGTCCTTGTCGCGCTCAAGCTGACCCAGCTTGGCATAAGGCACCAGATCGGGATGCGTCTTTTTGACGGGATCGCGCTGTTCGCCATAAACCCAGCCCATCTCGAAGTACGCCTGCATCCAGGAGCCGTGCAGTTCCTCGGGCGAATGCGACCGTTGCGGGCCGCATTGACGCTCGATGACCTTGACGAACTGGTCCTTGAACGGTTGTTCGCGCTCCGCCCACGGCTCGGGAACGATCGGCGCTTTCGCCGCGATCGCGGCCAGCCGCGCGGCCTCGTACACGAACTCGGCCCGGCGCTGGTCGAGCAGCAGTTCCGCTATCGTCTTGTCCATGTTGATGCCTTGCCCTCCTTTCCTTTCTTCTCTTCCTTTCTTCTCTTCCTTCGCCGCAGAAAGTAATAGGTGTGGGCCGCGATCGTGGCGAGCATTTCGCTCACGACGCGGACATCCATGCCCCCCGCGCCCTTCGTGCCCCCCATGTCCTTCATAATCTCCGCGCCGGGCCACACATAGCGTGGGAACAGCGCGGCGCAAGCGGCCGGGTTCGTGAACGGCGCGCCGTATTCGGCGATGTGTTCAGCGTCCACGTGCGAGTTGACACCCCTAGCCGATCCCAGGTATGCCTTCATCTCGCCTCTGTTGTTACGGACCGCGACAATCCCGTAGGAAACGTCCAAGCGCGAAAACCACTGCACCTCCTTGATTTCATAGCTCATGCCTTGCCCTTTCCGCGCTTTGCTTTCTTTTTCCCCGTCCCTTTCCCTTCCGGTGGATTGTGCCGTCTCCAGGTCTCCATGTCCTCCGCGTTTGGACGCGAGCAATTGTTATGGTACGCGCCTACGATATGCCCCAGGCAATGCTGGCCGTAGTAACGGGCCAGTGGCCCGCCGTGACGCGAAGACACATGCTCTATCCGCATCAGCGCCGTGGGGCCTTCACCGGTCCGCACGATCTGGCCGGCTGTGAATGAACCATCGCCCGCGCCCTCCCCCGCACCCGCGCCCTCACCTTCGCCCAGGAAAATATCGCAGTTCCGGCGGCGGCTGACCTCGTTGAATTTCGCGATCACGGCGGCTTCGAGATCGATGCCCTCGCGGGCCGCGAGCAGATCGGCGTAAATAATCGTATCGGCGAGTTCGCTGCCCAGGTCTCGGCGCGCGTCCGGGCCGGCGTCGCCCCGGCGCATCTTCTTGACGATATTACAGGCTTTGCCAACTTCCCCGGCCAACGCGCAGGCCCAATCCTGCGCCGACCACGCCGTGAGCGCGTGGAATGCCTTCTCGCACCGCGCCACGTTCGTTTTCCGCAACGCCGCAAACGTCAGTCCGTTGCCCATCTCGCCCTCCCTTTCTTTTCCCTCTGCTACGGTTCTACTTTTGGCATGCCCTCGGCGCGATTGTCGTTCTGCTTAATGCGTTCAAGGCGGGCTTTTTCATGTAACGCGCCTATCCGGTATGCGCACCGGAACACAACCAATTGATTCCGCGCCAATTCTAGTTGAGCGGGCGCAAGTACAAGATATAGTGTGAAGACTTGCGGGTGGGATTCTGCGTTCAAGCGCAGAATCCCCAACACGATCCCGCATGAGATTGGAGAGCAGCATGCGGAAAAACCGTGGCCCCGCAAAGCGGGCCAAAAATCCCCTATGCGTCGGTGTCAAATCTGCATCCGGCAACGACCTGTGGGCGTGCGCAGAAGGGGCGGCGTCTATCTTCGGATTAATGGTGATAGTCGGGATTGGAACAGGCTTACTGTCCGCCCTATTCAAGAAATAGACGCCGGACTGGATTTCATCACACGAGACACAATGGGTTGATTGCCTATTGGTGGTGTCATAGTGTCTAAACCGGATAGGCACTTCATGTAATTTGGACGACCAGACGCGCAACAAGGTCACTGCCTCGTCCTTGCCACGTCCAAAATACGATTGAGCCTCTGCCATCAACAGGCCCGCAGCCTCTTCCAACGCGCTCGCCCTGGCCGCGTGATGACGCCATGCCGCATCGCGTTCGTCTATGTTACCCATCTCGTCCTCCCGCCGCGTCAACCGGCGACTTGCTCGAACGTAACTTCCTGCCCGACCGCGATGCCCGGCGCGCGGTCTTTCGGAAAGTACACCAGCAGCACGCCGTGGACCTGCGGCATCCGGGAGAGATCGCCGTCCTCGTTGACCGGCTCAAGCTCCACCTGGGTCTCGTCGTGGGGCGTGCGGATCGCCGCGACGCGGAATTTCAGGATCATGCCCGCGCCCTCCCCGCGTACTCGCCGCCATTGACGTATCTGCGTGTAAAGGCCGTCCGCATGTTCTTGTTTTTAACCGTCAGGTACGTTTGCTCTCCGGCCTTGAAGTTATAATCGTGCGCGTCGCCTCTGGCATGATTAATAGCGTCAATTCGCCGTTCGTATTTAGCGACAAACGAATCGCCTTTGAATATCCACCAGGACTGCGTTTCAGGCGACCAGCGCACCAGCCAACGCAACCGCTCGGTTTTCATTTCTTTTCTCCTTCGCTCCCGCCCCCGCTCCCGCCCAGCAGGAGCGGCGGCTGGAACTTCCGGACCGCGTGCGGCACCCGCGCCGACATGCGCCGCCGCGCCTCGTCGGCCTCGCGCGCCGCTTCCCGCGCCGCCGTTTCATCGGCCGTCTCGAAACGCTGTCCGTCGCGGGCATACAGCGAGAAAAAACGCTCGGGCCAGACTTCCGGGTTCTCGGCCACGAGCCAGCGCCCGTAGCCGTCGCAGAGATCGGTCTTGAGCGTCAGTATCCCCGCCGCGCTCCCCGTCGCGCTCCCCGTCGCGCTCCCCGTCGCGCTCCCGGCCGCGCTCCCCGGCAGGCGCACGAGTTTGACTTTATCGCCCACCCGGAAGTCCGGCCGTCCGCCCGCCGCGCTTGCGCCTGCGGACATCGGGCCGTACACCCCTACCGCACCGCCGCCCATCCCACCGTTCCCACTCTCACTCTCGCCCATCCCCACCGCGCCGCATGCGCCCATCCTCGCTGGTCAATTTCTTCCCAAATCAAGGCTTCCAGCATCTCGTCGTCGAATACATCGTATTTCCAATCTTGCCAATCCTCCTGAACCATAAGCATCGTCGCGCGCCAGGGGCAATATACGTCGTGCGTGGCTGCGGTCAGCCGTTGCTGGGACAGGCAGAACGGGCATTGTGCCATCGTTACGCGCCACTCCCCGCCACACCCCCCGCCGCGCTCCCCGTGTCCGTGCCTTTCTTCGCCGCCGCCACCGCGCGCTCGTCCCGCTCGGCCTTGCGTTTCTTGCGGCACGCGCGGCAGCGTTTGGGCGGCTGGTAGCCCTGCCCCTCGAACCACTTCTCTTCGCCGGCCCGCAGCACAAACTTCTGCTTGCATGTCATGCAGACCAACTCCCGGTCAGGCATTCCCCACGCTCCTTTCCCCGCTTCCCTCTCGCGCCTTCCCCTGCGCCCGCGCTTGCGCCTTGTTTTTCTCGGCCCGCGCCTCGCGCGCCCACTGGTCCAACAACGCCGCCCGTTCTATGCGCTTACGGGCCGCTTCTTCGAGTTCCAGCGCAAGCGCCTTGTCCAGCAGCGCGCAGCCCTGGCGTCGCAGCCAACGAATCCGCTCTTGTGGCGTGTCGTATCGGCGTTCCGTGAGAATATCCGCGCGCCTTATCCACTCGGCATTCGCGTCTTTCTGTGTGGTTTGCCCTTGCGCCTGCCCCTGCGCCTGCGGCTGGTCAAAAAGCGTGGGACCGTCCAGCCTGCGCGGCATGGCGTAAGGACTCGCATACCCATAGTGCTTGTCCCGTGGCGTGGCGCTCCCCGCGCCGGCATCGTGGCCCACCGCGACGCGCCGCTGTCCCTCCGCCGTGGCCGGTGTTCCCACTTCGACGGGACGCGCCTGTTCCTGCGAAGCCGGGGCCTCGGCCGCGCCGGGCGTGGCCGCGACGGAAGCCGCCGCTACAGGCGCGTTGCCCGTCGAAGCGAGATCGGGCAATCGCTCGACCAGATCATATTCTGGACCCGAAGTCATCATGCTCTGACCATCAGGCATCCATACGTTGCTGCGCCAGCACCACCAACGCTGTCCGTCCGGCAATGGAGATTCTGCATTTAGTTCCTCCGAGCACTCGCGTCGTTGCTGCCCTGTTGAGTCCTTGGAACACACAAAAACCCGCGCGCCGCCCCGCATCCGGAAGCACCCTCCCACGACCGACGGCACCGTGTCCCCGCGCCGCGCCTGTCCCGCTTGCCCTGTCTGTCCCGCCATCCGAGCGTCGTTCGTGTTCATGGCTCAATCTCCTGTGATCCG
>Ga0187892_10011319_pt1 | contig 10983 bp, 11 predicted proteins | sample MA1701073metaG_FD_139345 | JGI IMG/M metagenome (GOLD analysis project Ga0187892, IMG submission 139345) | Bio-ooze microbial communities from a basaltic lava cave in the Kipuka Kanohina Cave System on the Island of Hawaii, USA - MA170107-3 metaG ... | reverse complement strand
TCGCGCGCTGAACCGGCGCCGGGGCGAACTCGGACGGCCCGTCAGGCGCGGCCTCCCTCCGGATCCCGCCCTCGACACACCTGGTCCGAACAGCCTACGGTGTCATGAGTGGGTAAAGGTCAGCACCCGGCGCGGTGAGTCAACGGACTTTCGACTCGGGAGGGCTAGCCTAGTAGCCAGCTACGGCGTAAGCACCACGAGCTCCGTGATCATGCCCAGTGCGGCGTGAAAGAAGATGTGGCAGTGCATCACCCACCGTCCGATGGCGCCGCCGGGGGTGACGAAGTCTTGCCGGGCTCGGTCGGTCAGCTTCACTCTGTACACCAGGCTGAGCCCGGGAGGAATGTCGACCACGTCGACGAACTCGTTGTAGGTGAACTCGCGGACGCTGGTCCCACTCGCATTCTCGACGAATCGAACCGGCTGGATCGAGAATCCGTGCGGGTGCCAGGGGTGATGCGCATTGGTGGTGTTGCTGATCGTGAGCTCGAGGAGGTCCCCGACCGCGGCGTACCGGCTCGAGGGGATGTGGGGAATCGTCGTGAAATCCCCCCCCGGCAGTCCTTCATCGAAGATGGAGCCGTTGACCGTGTCGATCGCCGGCAGCATCGTCGTCGTCGTCAACGCGAGCGTGGGATTCCCAGAGCCCGTCGAGGGGGGCGGATTGAAGAGCGGGATCGGGTTGGTGGACAGCTCCTTGAGGTTCTCGACCGGCGCGTTGACCGCGGGGTTGAGCAGCAGGGGTTCCCCTTCGAAGATCCAGAAGGGCCGATTCGCGAGCCCCATGATGCGGAAGTGGGCGATCGGCACCGTCGGGAGCCCGGAGAACCCGCCCGGTGGCGCTCCCGGGCCCATTCCGACGCGCCGGTAGTCCTCGGTCCAGAGTGTGACGATGTCCCCCAGCTGTCCGTCCGGAACGACGAACACGACGTCCTGACGCTCGGCGACCGAAAGGAGGATCTCCCCGGCGTCGTACAGCGTGTCCAGCCTGCCCTGAACCCCTCCCTCGACGCGGACCCGGTCGAGCAAGCCCCCCTGACCTCCGACCCGGTACAGCGTGACGTGCTGGCCGTTCTGGTCCGTCATCCGGAGGCGGAAGTAACGCGTGGTCGACCCGCTGAGGAGGCGGAGCCTCACCCCGTCTCCGGCCTTCACCTCGATGACCTCGGCGGCGGGCGCCAGCAGTCCCGGCGTGCTTGGAGAGCCCCCCCTGGCCGCCGGTACCCGGCCGTTCGCCAGGACCAGCTGGCCTTCGTTGATCCGGGGCGGGGGACAGAACGGCGGGTTCGTGCACCCGGTCCCTCGCGGCTGGATGTTCGGGATGTCGCCGGCGGCGTGAGGCACGGCGGGCGTGATGAGAAACCCATCCGCGTCACGCGGGGTCTCGCACAGGTCCTTCGGGGTGGGGGCGGCGGTGAGTCCCGGGAAGGGCGGGTGGCCTGGGAGCTCCTCGGTACCGATCCAGGGAAGACTCGGATCGGCGGGGAAGGTCGCCGTGTCGTTCGAGCCGGCCGCCTTGCATACCGTCGTGTCACCCATAATCAGCGTCATGGTCTGACGCTCGTCCGGGAGCACCCCCAGCCCGATCAGCGTCTGCTCGGCGGGCTCCTCCACGATGATCGAGCCGTAGAACCCCTTGAACGAGGGGTTCGTGGGCATGATGTGGGAATGATAAAAGTAGACCCCCGGCCGGGGCACGATGAACCGATAGGTGAACGTTCCCCCAGTGAGGACCGGGTTCTGCGTGACCCCCGTCCCGTCACTTTCGTTGTCGAGCTCGATGCCGTGCCAGTGGATGCTGGAGGGCTCGGCCAAGAGATTCGTGAAATGCACGATGACGCGATCGCCAACCCTGAGCCTGAACTCGGGACCCGGGATGGCGCCATTGAACGTCTGAGCGTTCGCCAGGACCCCGTTGCCGATATCCACCGTGGCGTCCACGGCGACGAGAAACGTCTCGAGGGTCCGGGGGCTCGGATCGATGTCAACGGCACCGGGGAGATTCTCTATTCGCCGCCGTTCTGCGTGCGATCCCACTCCTTCGATGGGCTGGGATCCAGTCAGGGTCAGCGTGCCCACGAGGAGGAGGCCCACCGTCCCGCGGAGGCGCCATACGTGAGCCGTCGCCTGCCAGCGCTGCCATCTCATGTGCGTCCTCCCCCTCGAAATTCGCGACGGTCGGGCGAATGAGGCGGGTCCGACGGTGCACAGCAATATGGGGAGACGACCGGGCAGGCTTCGCCCCCCCTTCCCCCCTAAATGTGACGGGCACGATCGTGCCCTTGTCGTCGTGGGCTGTCAAGTATCACGTTCGGGCAGAGCGCGGCGGAAACAGTTGCGCCACCGCCCAGCGGGGCCAGCCCGCCCCTTCGGCCTGCCGAAGCCAGGGCGCCACGCGTCCCCCGCCCCGGCGCCGGCCTTCGCGTCGTAAAGGGTCGGCTTCTCATCGTCGACGTTCAACTCGGACTGGATCGTGCGGAGTTCTTTGGGGCTCCAGACCCCCGGCGTGAGGACATCCGGAGGTGGTCCCGCGGCCGCCCCTTCAGCGCTTGGCAGAGTGTCGCGCGAGGCGGCGGAGAGGGTGAGCGCGCGACCGGCCGCCCGCCCGCGCTACCATGGGCCAATGAAAACTCTGGGAGAGCTGGGGCGAGCGGGCCGCGTCCGCGCGATGTTCTTCGACGCGGGGAACACGCTCATGCGCATGGACTACGACTCCCTGGCGGACCAGCTCACGCGCCGCGGGCTTCCCGTCGATGCCGAACGCGTCCGCACCGCGGAGCTACGGGCCCGGGTCCAGCTCGATGCGTGGCTGGCGGGGGGCGTCTCGACCGAGAGCGTGCAGACCGGTTCGCGGTACCTCGCATACCTGCTGGACGACGTCGGGCTGAAGGATCCGACCGCCGCCCGCGCCGTGGCCGAGTGGCTGCGTGACTACAACCCGCCAGCCGGTCTCTGGACGGCGCTCGATCCGGAGGCGCTGGCCGCGCTCGCCCTGCTGCGAGAGCATGGAGTTCGCGCCGCGGTCATCTCGAACTCGAACGGAACCGTCCGGTCGATCCTGTCGGCGCTGGGCCTCCGGTCTCAGCTGGAGTTCGTGCTGGACTCGGGAGAGCTCGGGATAGAGAAACCGGACCCCCGGATCTTCGAGATCGCCCTCGGGCGGGCCGGCGTCACGCCTGATCAGGCCGTCCACATCGGCGATCTCTACTCCATCGATGTGCTGGGGGCGCGGTCGGCCGGGATCGAGGCCATCCTGCTTGACCCCGCCGGCGAATGGGGGGCGCGGGACTGTCCGGCCGTGCGCGGGCTGCTCGAGGCCTGCTGGCTCGTGATCCAACGGGGCGCGTAGGCGCATCGGAACGATTGGCGCCAGCCTCGTCTCACCGGCCCTCGGCTCCGAGCCCTTCGTAGTGAGCCCCGTGGAAGAGATCGAAGGCGGCCGCGCCTCCCACGACAGCTCGGGAGCTCGGACGTGGTCTCATCCTCCCCGTACATCTCGGTCCCGGCCGGCGTCCGTCCCGAGCCAGGCCCAGGCCTCTTCCATGGTCCGGAACACCGCGACCTGCCTGGTGGTGCCCGGTTCGGGATCTATCTCTGGTGACCCCTAGCTAGCCAAGACGGGATCTTCCGCGAGCGCGCCGACGGATCCGTATTGCATTGATCGAACACGATCACATCGTTAAGTGTCACCAAGGAGAGCCGTCGAGGACAGCAGCGATGCCGAACCAACCGCTGCACCTGACCGCGCGGCTTGAGCTGTTTGGTGATTCTTCGCTCGGCATGGAGGGTACGTGAGCGACTCTCGAGACTGCGTTGATCGCGGCCTCGGGGAGCGAGGGCGTCGATCCAAACGGATTCCCCCACGACAAGCGCCTGCTTCGGCCCAGACCGGCGATCCGGCACACCGATACCCGTGGTCACGATTGATCGGTCGAGTTGATCAGGGTCCGCACCCCGAGCCGCTCGGCGAGCGCGGCGGCATCGTCCGTCATCCGGCTGCCCCCCACAGCCGGGATGGCATCGAACCCGACGCGGGCGAGGATGCTGGCGCGGTCATGGGCCCGCTGGACGTCGCGCGAATCCACTACCTGCGACACCTCGAGCGCGACCAGGCGCTTCGGGGCATCGGGGCCAGTCCCCATCTTCCCCATGAAGAGGAAGTCGAGCGCCAGGAGCTGCTTCCATTCGCCATCCGCCAGCCGGCCATTGTCGCGGGCATCCAGGACGGGCTCGAGCTCGGCAAGATCCACCGCCACCGGGCGGCGAAGGATCTCGGTGACGCGTGCGCGAGCGCTGAACCGCTCCTCGTATCGCCAGCCCTCGAGGTTGCCGACCCGGCCGTCCAGTCTCCCGACAATACGGCCGAGCTCGTGCATCTGGACAGCCAGGTCCCCAACCCGGGCAGCCAGGTCCGCGACCCGGACAGTCAGGTCCGCAACCTGGGCGGTCAGCCGCTCGTGGGAATCCGCCAGCCGGCGCACGACCGTTGGCAGCTCGAGCAGCTCGTCGGTGAGCACCTCGCGACGCACGGCGTCGCGCCACTCGGGGTGCTGCCGGAGCAGGGCCAGCAGATCGCGGACGTCTTCGATGGTGAACGCCATGACCGCCTCAGTGTAGCAAGAGGTCGCTGGAAAAGGGTCCCTGGAGGCGGCGCGTGGCGCCGCACCTCGCCATCGACCGTGAGCGCTGCAGGGGCGAACGCGCGCGAGCGGTGGTGGGCCGAACCACCCATCCGGTACAATGGCCGGGTGGCTGCGCAGCATGTGTCGCACACGCGCACGCTGGCCGGTCGCCGCGTTCTGGTGACCCGGGCGGCGGCGCAGGCTGGAGCATTCGTGCAGCTCCTTCGCGACGCAGGCGCGGATGTGATCGAGGCGCCCACCATCTCGATCGATGCCCCCGAGACCTGGGCTCCCCTGGATGCAGCGCTCGTGCGGATTCCGGCGTTCGACTGGCTGATCTTCACGAGCGTCAACGGCGTGGCGATGTTCGGTCGCCGGCTCGCGGACCGGGGGCTCGGCTGGAGCGCCCTGGCGGACATGCGGATCGCGGTCATCGGCCCGGCCACTGGCGCCGCGCTCGAAGCGCGCGGCCTCCGCGCCGAGGTCGTCCCCGACGAGTACCGCGCCGAAGGCCTGGCGGCCCGACTCCGGACCCACGTGCGGGCGGGCGACGAGGTCTTGCTGCCGCGGGCCGCGGAGACCAGGGACGTCCTGGTCGTGGAACTGGCGCGGCTCGGCGCCCGCGTCACCGAGGTTGCAGCCTACCGGACCCGGCCGGTGGCCGCGGGTGCGCGCCGCGTCCGGGCGGCGCTCGAGGGAAACGAGGTCGACGTGGTGACGTTCACGAGCTCCTCGATGGTCCGCAACTTCGCCACGCTCTTCAGCGACGAGGAGCGGGCGCGGCTCCTCCAGGGTGTCACCGTCGCCTCGATCGGGCCGATCACCGCGGAGACGGCGGCGGCGTTCGGTGTTCCGACGCATATCATGCCGGCCGAGTACACTATTCCCGCGCTGACGAGCGCGATCGTCGGATACTTCTCGAGAACCGCCTGAAAGGAGCGAGCCGATGGGTCATCCGGTCTACCGCCCGCGACGGCTACGCGAGAAGCCGCTCATTCGAAGGATGGTGCGTGAAACGAAGCTCGCGCTCGACGATCTGGTCTGTCCGCTCTTCGTGATGCATGGGCGAGGGGTTCGCGAGCCGATCGCCTCGATGCCCGGTCAGTTCCGCTTCTCGGTGGACGAGGTTGTCCGCGAAGCAAAGGACGTGGCGAGCATCGGGATCCCGGCTGTGCTCCTGTTCGGGATTCCCCAGGACAAAGACCCGCGGGGGTCGGAGGCGTACGCCGAGGATGGCATCGTGCAGCAGGCGAGCCGGGCGATCAAGGAAACGATTCCGGATCTGCTTGTGATCACGGACGTGTGTCTTTGCGAGTACACGAGCCATGGGCACTGCGGCGTGGTCGAAGACGGCCGGGTGATGAACGACCCGACCCTCGAGCTGCTCGCCCGGACGGCAGTGACCCAGGTCGAGGCGGGCGCCGACATCGTCGCCCCCTCGGACATGATGGACGGCCGCGTGGCCGCGATCCGAGAGGCGCTCGACGAGGCCAGTCTCACGGACACCCCGATCATGGCGTACTCCGCGAAGTACGCCTCGAGCTTCTACGGCCCGTTCCGCGAAGCGGCGCAATCGGCGCCGCAGTTCGGGGACCGGCGGTCCTACCAGATGGACCCGGCCAACGCGACCGAGGCGCTCCGCGAAGTCGCCCTCGACATCGACGAGGGGGCCGACATCGTCATGGTGAAGCCAGCTCTGCCGTACCTCGACGTCCTCTCGCGCGTCAAGGCGGAGTTCGGCTTGCCAGTGGCGGCTTACTCGGTCTCGGGCGAGTACGCGATGATTCGGGCCGCGGGCAAGCTCGGGTGGCTCGACGAAGACCGAGCGATGATGGAAGCGCTGGTCTCGATCCGCCGTGCCGGGGCCGATCTCATCATTACCTACTTCGCCAAGGACGCCGCCCGCCTCCTCGACGACACAAGATACAAATAGTAAATGGTGCGAGCCGGAGGCGAGCGTTCCCTTGAGCAAGCTCGGCAGCAGCCGAGCGTCGCCGGTATCCGAGCCGAAGGCGAGCGTTCCCCATCCTCATCCCTCTGCACCGCATGAAGCTTTCGGCGAAGGGGGAGTATGCGCTCCGGTCGATGGTGGACCTGGCCATGCATCCGGCCGATGGCCGGGTGTCGATCCAGGAGATCGCGGCGCGGCAGTCGATCCCGCACCGGTACCTGGAACAGGTGCTCCTCCAGCTCAAGCGAGGCGGACTGCTGGAGTCCAAGCGCGGAGCGTCGGGTGGCTATCACCTGACGAAGCCGCCTGACGACATCACAGTGGCGGAAGTGCTGCGCGCGGTCGAGGGGGAGACCTTTCCGTTCGAGCCGCCGCAGAGCCGCCGGGGTCGGTCGGCTCGAGGCGACGATCTGGCGGACCTGTGGCAGGCCCTGTCCGAGGCCGTGGCGGGCGTGATCGATCACGTGACCCTCGGTGATCTGGCCGCTCGGGCGGCCGCCCGGCGCAGCGCTGCCGTCCCCATGTACCACATCTAGATGCCATCCCGGATCGCCGAGACGGTGCTGGACCTGATCGGCAACACGCCGACGGTGAAGCTGCACCGCGTCGTCAAGCCGGAGGGCGCGACCGTGCTGGCCAAGGTGGAATCGGTCAATCCCGGCGGGAGCGTGAAGGACCGGATCGCGCTCGCGATGATCGAGGACGCGGAGCGCCGGGGCGTGCTCAAGCCGGGGGCGACCCTCGTGGAGCCGACGAGCGGGAACACCGGGATCGGACTGGCCATGGTCGCGGCGGTCAAGAGCTACCGGCTCATTCTCACGATGCCCGACGACATGAGCGTCGAGCGGCAGCGGCTCCTGTCCCGGTTCGGCGCGGAGATCCAGCTCACGCCGGCGATCGAGGGAATGACGGGCGCGGTGTACGCGGCGACCGAGCTGTGCCGCGAGCACCCCGACTACGTGATGCTCCAGCAGTTCCAGAACTCGGCGAATCCCGAGGTGCACCGGCGGACGACCGCCCTCGAGATCCTGGGGGCGACCGACGGCAGGCTGGACGTGTTCGTGGCCGGCGTGGGCACCGGGGGGACGATCACCGGAGTGGGCGAAATCCTCAAGGAGAAGCTCGGCCGCGTGCGCGTGATCGCAGTCGAGCCGGCGCGCTCGCCGGTGCTGTCGGGCGGGCGCGCGCGCCCGCACGGCATCCAGGGGATCGGCGCCTCCTTCGTGCCCGGCATCCTGAACCGGAGCGTGATCGACCAGATCATCCAGGTGAGGGACGAGGACGCGATGGCGATGTCCAAGCGGCTGGCGCGAGAGGAGGGGCTGCTGGTGGGAATCTCGTCCGGCGCCAACGTCTTCGCCGCCTGCGGCGTCGCCGAGTCCCTGGGGCCCGAGCAGGTCGTGCTGACCGTCCTGTGCGACACCGGCGAGCGCTACCTGAGCGTGTCCTAGCAGGATGCGGAAAAACGCGCAGCCTGCTAGGCGCGCGACGCTGATCAGTGGAGGAGGATCGATGGGTGTTCGCGTGTACATACCGACGCCCTTCCGACGGGCGACGGACAATAGGGACAGCATCGAGGCGCGGCCCGGCGACGTCCAGGGAGTGCTCGAGGAGCTCGAGGCGGCCTATAGCGGTCTGCGAGGTCTGGTGCGCGACGAGGCGGGTCAGGTGCACCACCACGTGAACATCTACGTGAACAGCGAGGCGATCGAGGCGCTGCAGGGCCTGCGCACCAAGGTCAAGGACGGCGACGAGGTGGCGATCGTTCCCGCCATGGCTGGCGGCGCGTGATCTTCACCGCCGAGGAGCTCGCCGAAATCTGCCGACACGCCGAAGCGGACTATCCCAGCGAGTGCTGCGGCGTCGTTCTGGCGCGGGGGACGGCCGAGCGGCTCGTGCTGCGCTGCCGCAACATCCAGAACGAGCTGCACCAGAGCGATCCGATCAAGCATCCGCGCGACGCCCGCACTGCGTACTACATCGATCCCAAGGATCTGCTCCAGATCGGCCGTCGCGAGGGCGAAGGGTACCGGATCGAGGTGATCTACCACTCGCACTGCGACGCCGCGAGCTACTTCTCGGAGACCGACAAGCGCAACGCGCTCCTCGGGGGCGAGCCGACGTACCCGGCCACGACGTACGTCGTGGTGTCGGTCGTCGCCGGCCGCGTCGCCACGCGCGCGGCCTACCGCTGGAGCGCCGACCAGCGGGACTTCCTCCCCCTCGAGCTTAAGGAGCTCGACGCATGACGCGATCCCTGGCGCTGTACGCGCGGGCGCAGCGGCTGATTCCGGGCGGGGTGAACAGCCCGGTGCGCGCGTTTGGCGGCGTCGGCGGCCAGCCCTTCTTCGTCGACCATGCGGAGGGGGCGCGGATGTACGACGTCGATCAGCGCGCCTACATCGACTTCCTCGGCTCGTGGGGTCCGCTGATTCTCGGCCACGCCCGGGCCGAGGTGGTGGCGGCCATCGAGGCCGCGGCGCGCCGGGGGACCAGCTATGGCGCGCCCACCGCGCTCGAAGTCGAGATGGCTGAGCTGATCACGCGGGCCTACCCGTCGATGGAGATGGTCCGGCTGGTCAGCTCGGGGACGGAGGCGGCCATGAGCGCGATCCGCCTCGCCCGGGGCGCCACGGGGCGCAACCTCATCGTCAAGTTCGACGGGTGCTATCACGGTCATGCCGACAGCCTGCTCGTCAAGGCGGGATCGGGAGGCGCCACGTTTTCGATCCCCGACAGCCTCGGAGTGCCGCCCGCGCTGGCCGCGCTCACGATCAGCCTGCCCTTCAACGATCTGGAGGCGGTGCGGCGGGTGTACCGGGAGCGAGGCCGCGAGATCGCGGCGGTCATTGTCGAGCCGGTCGCGGGCAACATGGGCGTCGTGTCCCCCGCGCCCGGCTTCTTGGAAGGACTGCGAGCGATCTGCACAGAGTTCACGTCGCTGCTGATCTTCGACGAGGTCATCACCGGATACCGGGTGGCGTACCGGGGCGCCCAGGCGCGCTTCGGTGTCCGGCCGGATCTGACGTGCCTGGGCAAGATCATCGGTGGCGGTCTGCCGGTCGGCGCCTACGGCGGGCGCCGGGACCTCATGGACTGCGTCGCGCCGCTCGGCGCCGTCTATCAGGCCGGGACGCTGTCGGGGAATCCCCTGGCCGTGGCGGCCGGGCTCGTCACGCTGACGCTTTTGCAGGATTCGGCCCTCTACGATCGACTCGAGCGGCTCGGCGCCCAGCTCGAAGCGGGGCTCGTCGATGCCTCTCGGAAGGCCGGGGTCGCACTCACGGTGAACCGCGTCGGATCGATGCTGACGGGGTTCTTCTGCGAGGGCCCGGTGACCGACTACGCCTCGGCCCGTCGCGCCGACACGACCCGCTACGCGCGCTACTTTCACGCGATGCTGGACCGCGGCGTGTTCCTGGCGGCCTCGCAGTTCGAGGCGGCCTTCGTCTCGACCGCGCACGTGGAGGCCGACCTCGAGGTTGCCGCCCGCGCCGCCGCGGAGTCGATGACAACCCTGAGCGACCCCGCGCCCGCTAAAATTCTTTGACCTCGGTTTCGGGCTCGTGCTACTAGTCACAAAGTGTTCGGCACGTCCTGTGCGGTGCGCTCCGGCTGATGACGGCGAAAGGATGGGTTGGTGTACTCGGGGTCGTTTCCCTCGCAGTCCTGACCGCACTCGTGCTCTCGGCGAGCTTGCCCGCTGCGCAGGCGAGGGGCTCGGCCCAGCCGATTAACTTCCCGCACAACGTCCATGTGCAGACCTACCAGATCGACTGCCAGTACTGCCATGCCGACGCGCGGCGGTCCGAGTACGCGGGGCTCCCGTCGGTCACCCGGTGCATGGGCTGCCACATGATCACCGCGGCCGATCGTCCGGAGATCAAGAAGCTCGCCGAGTACGCGGCGCAGGGGCGGCCCATTCCGTGGGAGCGCGTCTACAAGGTTCCCGAGTTCGTGTACTTTCCCCACAAGGCCCACGTCCGGGCCGAGGTGCGCTGCCAGACGTGCCACGGACCCGTGGAGACGATGACGACGATCGTGGCGACCACGGGGCCGACCCTCATAAACGACCTGATGAACCTCGCCGGGATGCGACCGGCCGGGCCGCCCCTGACGATGGGATGGTGCGTGGAGTGCCACCGGGCCCAGCGCGCCACTGGCGGGAGCGCCCCGCTCGACTGCGTGGCATGTCACCACTGATCAGATCGATGCGCGGCGAAGCCGAGCGTTCGGCCGAGCGTTCGATTGTCTGCGCTCCACGGCCGCGGAGCGTCGTTGGGATGGAGGCCACGGCGACCCGGAGTCAGCTCGCCGCTTCTGGCCAATGTGTACATGAACCGCTTTCTCCGGGCCTGGCGGGAGCGGGGCATGACCGAGCGCCTGCAGGCAGGGTTCGACGCGCTGACC
>Ga0187892_10011318_pt1 | contig 10985 bp, 11 predicted proteins | sample MA1701073metaG_FD_139345 | JGI IMG/M metagenome (GOLD analysis project Ga0187892, IMG submission 139345) | Bio-ooze microbial communities from a basaltic lava cave in the Kipuka Kanohina Cave System on the Island of Hawaii, USA - MA170107-3 metaG ... | reverse complement strand
GCCCAGAGCCCGGAGAGCACCCGACTCCGGGGAACCTATGTGAGGGAGAGCAGCCCATGGCACAGGTAGTCCTCAAGGACCTCAACAAGAAGTACGACGAGGTGCACGCGGTCAAGGACGTGAACCTCACCATCCGCGACAAGGAGTTCATGGTCTTCGTGGGCCCGTCGGGCTGCGGCAAGACCACGACGCTCCGCATGGTCGCGGGGCTCGAGGAGATCACCTCCGGCGAGATCTCGATCGGCGACCGCGTCGTCAACGACCTGCCCCCCAAGGACCGGGACATCGCGATGGTGTTCCAGAACTACGCGCTCTATCCGCACATGAGCGTGTACGACAACATGGCGTTCGGCCTCAAGATGCGGAAGTTCCCCAAGCCGGAGATCGCCAAGCGGGTACAGGACGCGGCCGAGATCCTCGGCATCCAGGAGCTGCTCAAGCGCAAGCCCCGGCAGCTCTCGGGCGGCCAGCGGCAGCGCGTGGCGGTCGGGCGCGCGATCGTGCGGCATCCCCAGGTGTTCCTCTTCGACGAGCCGCTCTCCAACCTCGACGCCAAGCTGCGGGTGCAGATGCGGGTGGAGCTCAAGCGTCTGCACGAGCGCCTGGAGACCACCGCGATCTACGTCACCCACGACCAGGTGGAGGCCATGACCCTCGGCAGCCGCGTGGTGGTCATGAAGGACGGCTGGGTCCAGCAGGTGGGCGAGCCGATGGAGATCTACAGCAAGCCCCAGAACAAGTTCGTGGCGGGATTCATCGGCTCACCGGCCATGAACTTCATCCCGATCACGATCGGCGAGACGAACGGCGCCCTCTACGCGGAGGCCAACGGCATCCGCATCAAGATCCCGGCCGAGCGCACCGCCGGCCTCAAGGCCTTGAAGGGCCAGATGGTCACGCTCGGGGTCCGGCCCGAGGATCTGCGGGTCGGCTCCACGAGCGATTCCGCGGACTTCGCCTTCGACGCGGTGGTCGAGGTGGTGGAGCCGCTCGGCTCCGAGATCCTGCTGGACGTGGCCGTCGCCAATCAGTCGGTGGTCTGCCGGGTCGAGCCCAGCGTCAAGGCGCGCCCGCACGAGAAGATCCGCCTGACCCTCGTGCCGGAGCGCGTCCACTTCTTCGAGTCCAAGACCGAAGCGGTCATCAAGTAGGGGGGCCGTCCGGCGGGTCTTGACAAGGGTCAGGACCGCCGGCTAGAAGTGAACCGTTCCGACATGTTCGATGGCGAGGGGGTGAGAGGCAAACGCCCGGGTTCTCCATATGGTCCGAGACCTCCCGACCTTGACGGAGGGCATTTCATGGATCAGACGATTCCCCGCAGGATGCAACGGCGTCAGTTCCTCCGCATCGCCTCCGGCATGACGGCCGGAATGGCTTCCTGGCTCGCCCTCGGTCGGGCGCCGGCCTTCGCCCAGAAGCGCGAGCTGACCTTCCTGAGCTGGAACCACTTCGTCCCCGCGGCGGACGACGAGCTCCGCAAGCAGGCGGAGGCCTTCGGCAAGGCCAACAACTGCACGGTGCGCGTCGACACCATGGCGCACCTGCAGATGCCGACCAAGATCGCGGCGGAGGCCCAGTCGCAGTCGGGCCACGACATGTACCGGACCGCGAGCGCCGACCCGTTCCTCTACGAGAACCTCCTCGTCACGCTGGACGACCTCGTGGGCAAGATCGGCAAGCAGGGCGGCGGCTGGTACAACTTCGCAACCGAGAGCTGCCAGACCAAGTCCGGCTGGAAGGCCATTCCCTGGTTCTGGGTCTCGTTCCCCGGGACCTACAACATGGCCCACTTCAAGAAGGCGGGCTTCGAGCAGCCCCCGAAGACCTGGGACGAGCTGCTGAAGATGGGCAAGGTGCTCAAGAAGCAAGGCAACCCGATCGGCATTCCCATCAGCCATTGCTCGGACGCGCACTCGACGTACTGGTCGGTCGCGTGGTCGCAGGGCGCCAAGGTGCTCGAGGCGGACGGCAAGACTCCCGGCATCGTCTCCGACAAGACGGCCCAGGTCATCGAGTGGTACAAGGAGCTCTACCGGGACGCGATGGAGCCCGAGGTCCTGTCGTGGGACGACGCGGGCAACAACCGCTTCATCCTCTCCGGCAAGGGCTCCTGGATCCACAACCCGGTCAGTCCGTACAACGCCGCACTCGCCAACAAGCAGCCCATCGCGGACGACATCAATCACCACAATAGCCCCGGGGGACCGGCGGGCATTCACTCGGCCCCGCCGAACCTGAGCCTCGGCATCTGGAAGTTCTCGAAGAACCAGGAGCTCGCCAAGGAGTTCATCACCTACCTGTTCCAGAAGCAGAACTTCGACGCCTGGATCGTGGCCTCCAACGCCTTCAACCACCCTCCGCTCAAGAACCTCGCCGACCACCCGATCTGGGCGCGGAACCCGAAATTCGCCATGCTCCCCAAGGAAGCCGAGTACGCGCATCCGCGCGGCTGGCCGGCCAAGCCGAGCGAGGCGGTGCAGCGCATCGACGACAACTACATCATGACCGACATGATCGCCAAGGCGGTCAATGGCATGCCGCCCAAGCGCGCCATGGACTGGGCCCAGGAGCAGATCGCACTCGCGGTCAAGGGGCAGCTGAAGGTCGGGTAGGATGGCCGTCGGCCCCCGCGTTCTGGAGGCGGCCGGGCTCCATCGGCCCGGCCGCCAATCACGCCTCCGTGAGTGGTGGGAGCAGGAGCACGTCTTCGGCTACGGGCTCATCGTGCCGGCGCTCGTCCTGCTCGTCACGCTGGTCGCCTTCCCGTTCGGGATGGCGATCTACTTCAGCCTCTCGGACTACTGGGTCGGCTCCCCGGGCGGATTCGTCGGCCTGACGAACTACCGGGACATCCTCGCCAACGAGACCTTCCGCCAGACCCTGCAGAACTCGTTCGTGTTCACCGGCATCGCGCTCACCCTCAAGGTGGTGCTCGGGGTCTGGCTCGCGATGCTCCTGGCCCGCAACCTCAAGTTCAAGCGCATCGTCCGGGGAATCGTGCTCCTGCCGTTCGTCATCCCGACCGCGCTGTCGACGCTCGCGTGGCTCTGGATGTTCGACTCGCTCTACAGCGTGGTCAACTGGACCGCGATACGCCTGCACCTCATCAGCGCGCCGGGACCGAACTGGCTCGGGCAGGCCGCGTACGCGATGACCGCGGTCATCGCGGTCAATGTCTGGCGCGGCCTGCCCTTCTTCGCCATCACCGTCCTCGCGGGACTGATGGCGGTGCCCCGCGAATTCCACGAGGCCGCCGAGGTGGACGGGGCGACCTCCTGGGGACGCTTCTGGCACGTGACGTTGCCCCTCATCAAGCCGGTGCTGGCGGTGGTCATCCTCTTCTCGACGATCTTCACCTTCGCGGATTTCAACATCGTCCAGGTTCTGACCCGAGGCGGTCCGATCAACACGACCCATCTCTTCGCCACCCTCGCGTACCAGGTGGGCCTCCAGGGCGGCAACCTGGGGCAGGGCGCGGCGATCTCCCTCTTCATCTTTCCGCTCCTGGCGCTGGTGGTGTTCTTCCAGCTCCGCTACGTCCGGAAGGAGTAGCGGTGGCCTCGGCGAGGAGTCGCGGCGCCCGTATTCGGTCGAACGTGTTCGCGTACGCGAACCTGGCGCCCTATGTCTTCTTCGTGCTCTTCCCCTTCTACTTCATGATCGTGACGTCCTTCAAGTCGAACGCGGAGCTCTACAACCTCAAGTCGATCCCGTTCTGGATCCAGAGCGGGGTGATCATGGATCACTACGCGCTCCTCTTCCAGAAGACGGACTTCGTCACCTGGATGAAGAACAGCCTGGCGGTGGCGGTGGTGGCGACGACGGTTTCGGTGATCATCTCGATCCTCGCCGGCTACAGCCTGGCGCGCCTGCGCTTCCGGGGCGCCGCCGCCTTCGGCACCGCGATCTTCATCACCTACCTGATCCCGCCGACCCTGCTCTTCCTCCCGCTGTCGCAGGTGGTGGTCTGGCTCGGGCTCGCCGACTCGATCTCCGCCCTCATGGTCATCTATCCGACCTTCCTGGTGCCGTTCTGTACCTGGCTGCTCATGGGCTACTTCCGGACCATCCCCCGCGAGGTCGAGGAGTGCGCCCTCGTGGACGGCGCCACCCGGATGCAGACCCTCTCGAAGATCGTGCTGCCGATGGCCATCCCCGGCGTCATCTGCGCCGCGCTCTTCAGCTTCACGCTGTGCTGGAACGAGTTCACCTACGCGCTGACCTTCATCTCGCAGTCCGCGAACAAGACGGCGGTGGTCGGGGTCACCTCGGACCTGATCCGCGGCGACATCTACTTCTGGGGCTCGCTCATGGCCGGCGCGCTGCTCGCGAGCATCCCCATCGTCATCATCTACGTCATCTTCCTCGACTACTACGTCTCCGGCCTCACCGCCGGCGCCGTCAAGGGCTAACCGCCGACCAGCGAGGCGACGGCCTTGCCGACCTCGGTGGTGGTGGCGGTGCCGCCCAGGTCGCGGGTCAGCCCCTTCCCCTCCTCGACGAAGCGCTCGATCGCGCCCACCACCGCGCGGGCCGCCTCGGGGTGGCCCAGGTGCTCGAGCATCATGGCGCCGGTCCAGATCTGGGCGATCGGGTTGGCGATCCCCTTGCCCGCGATGTCGGGGGCCGAGCCGTGGACCGGCTCGAACATGGAAGGGTACTCCTTCTCGGGATTGATATTGCCGCCCGGCGCGATCCCGATCGACCCCGCGATGGCCGGCCCCAGGTCGGAGAGGATGTCGCCGAAGAGGTTCGAGGCCACCACCACGTCGAACCAGTCGGGATGCTGGACGAAGTGGGCGGTCAGGATGTCGATGTGGTACTGGCTGGTCTTGACGTCCGGATAGCTCTTGGCCATCGCGGCGAAGCGCTCGTCCCAGTACGGCATGCTGTGGATGATGCCGTTCGACTTGGTGGCCGACGTGACGTGGTGCCGCGGCCGCTTCTTGGCCAGCTCGAACGCGTAGCGGATCACCCGATCGCAGCCCCGCCGGGTGAACACCGACTGCTGCACCGCCAGCTCATGGGGCGTGTCGCGGTAGAGGCGGCCGCCGATCTCGGAGTATTCCCCTTCGTTGTTCTCGCGCACGATCAGCATGTCGATGTCGGCGGGCCCGCGACCCGCGAGCGGGGAGCGCACCCCGCGCAGGAGCCGCACCGGTCGCAGGTTCACGTACTGGTGGAACTCGCGCCGGATCGGGATGAGGAGCCCCCAGAGCGAGACGTGATCCGGGACGCCGGGAAAGCCCACCGCGCCCAGGTAGATGGAGTCGAAGCGCCGGAGCTGCTCGAGCCCGTCCTCGGGCATCATGCGGCCGGTCCGCGCGTACACCTCGCAGCTCCAGTCGAAGTGGGTCCAGGAAAAGTCCACCCCGAACCGGCGCCCGGCCGCCTCCAGCACCCGGATACCCTCGGGCAGGACCTCCTTGCCGATGCCGTCGCCGGGAATGACCGCGATCCGATGCGTCATGGAAAGCCTCCTCAACGCTGAGAGATGATCACTGGGGGCGACCGGGGTCGTGGCCGAGCATCACGTGGCCCCCGCGGGGGTGTCTCCGTCGAGCAGACCGACGAGCTCGGGCGGGCGCAGGTGCATGCGCAGCAGGCCCCGGCCCGGCGCGACGGGGTCCCCGCACTCGATGACCGCGACGCCGCTCTTGGCCATCTCGATGCGCGCGGAGCCGTCGCGGCTCGTCAGGAGCCCGGCCAGCCGGGAGAGGGTCGGCTCATGCCCCACGCAGAGCAGGGCGGACGCCACGACCCCGGCCAGCCCCGCGAGCGTCGCGGCCGGCTCCGCGCGATCCCCGAGCAGATCGGTCAGCTCCGGGGCGGGCGCGCCGCCGTAGGCCCGCGCGGTGATCTCCGCGGTCTCCCGCGCGCGCACGAGCGGGCTCGAGAGCAGCCGATCGAAGCGCACACCCATGCGCCGGAGCGCCTCGGCCATCCGAGCGTGCTCTCGCCGTCCCAAGTCGGTGAGCGGACGCTGCCGGTCGTCGGGCCAGCGGCGGGAGTCCGGCTCGCCCGCCTCGCCGTGACGCATCAGGATCAGGAGCACGGCGCCTACTATATCGCACGAGTTCACTCGCCCGTCGTGAGACCCACGACGCGCGACTCCCGGCGAGCGTCGCTTGGCGTGGTATGCTCGGGGCCCGTGAGGGCCAAATGGATGCTCGTGGTGTTCGGCCCGGCCCTGCTCACGGTCATCGGGAGCATTCTCGTGATGCTCTTCATCCCCCACCCGGTCCCGAAGAAGGCCACCGGCGGCCAGCGCCTCTATCTGACCCACTGTGCCACCTGCCACGGCGCCGACGGGCAGGGCTCCTGGCGGGCCACGATCTTCCTGATGCGCCCCGGTGACCTGTCCGATCCGCGGCTCATGGAACGGCTCGCGGACGAGTACCTCTTCACCCTGATCAAGAACGGCGGGGCCACGATCGGCAAGCCGGGGATGCCGTCATTCGGCTACCACGTGAAGGACGACGAGATCCGGGACCTCGTACGCTACTTGAGAACGCTACCGAAGCGCTAGACCGGGGAGCAGCGGCAGGGCCAGGTGCAGTAGCAGGACGAGGCGCAGCCGCAGGCGAGCCGGGGCAGGGCGAGGTGCAGCCGAAGGCGAGCCGAGCGAATAGGAAAATGAAGCCAGGCAGGTCAGCCCGCGCGCGTCGCTCCGACTGCCCTACGTAGACCGCGGCCGGATGTTCGCCATCGTCTCGCCAAGCACCGCCTTGTCGAAGGGCTTGTTGATCACGAAGTTCACGCGGCTGCGCTCCTCGCGCGTGATCTCGGTCTCGCCCCACCCGGTGATGAGGCCCACCGGCAGGCCGGGCCAGCGCTGCTGGATGGCCGCGGCCACGTCCCAGCCCGTCATGTCGGGCATGCCGAGATCGCTGATCACCACGTCCACCAGCTCCCGATTCGACTCGAGAAAGGACAGACCCTCGCGGCCGCCGGGCGCCTGGGTCACCGTGTGCCCCTGCTCCTCAAGCATCTCGGCCAGGGTGCTGCGGACCGGTAGCTCGTCGTCGATCACCAGGATGCGCAGGGGGAGGGCGGGCGCCTTCGACGAGACATCGGCGGTCTTGGCGACCGCGGTCGCCGCGGAGGCGGTCGGCAGACTGATCTCCAGCGTGGTGCCCTGCCCGACCACGCTCTCCAGGGTCAAGGTCCCGCCGTAGCGCTGCACGGTGCCGTAAGCCACGCTGAGCCCGAGGCCAGTGGCCTTGGGCCCCTTGGTGGTGAAGAAAGGCTCCAGCGCCCGACGTCGCACTTCCTCGGGCATCCCCACGCCGGTGTCGGTGACCGAGCAGTAGACGCGGTCGTCCTTGGCCCAGGTCTTGAGCGTGATGCGGCCACCCTGGGTGATGGCGTCGGCCGCATTGAGGAGCAGGTTCATCAGGACTTCTCGCAGAGGCGCCGGCTCTCCCGCGGCCGCCGCGATGACGCCCGCCTCCACCGTCACCTCGATGCGGCTGCCGCGCAGCTGCGCCTCGTCGTGCCAGCGCGGCCGCGTGAGCTCCACCACTTCCTTCACGAGCTGGTTGAGATCCACCGCCACGTCGGAGACCGGCTGCACCCGGCTGAACCGCTGCACCCGCCTCACCACCTCCGCGCCGTCCTGCGCGGTGCGCTGGATGATCTCGAGGGAGCGTCGCACCCCCGCCTCCTGGACCTTGCCCATCATGAGCTCGACCCGGCCCAGGATCACCGCGAAGAGATTGTTGAGGTGGTGCGCCATCCCGGACGAGAGCTGACCCATCGCGCGCAGGGTCTCGCCGCGCACGAGCTGGCCCTGGGTGGACTTGAGGTCGTCCACCACGTTCTGGAGCTGCGAGGCGGAGGACTGCGCTTCCTCGAGCAGGCGCGAGTTGTCCACCGCGTAGCCGATATACGTCATCAGCGCGTTCAGGAATTGCAGATCGGTGGAGCTGAAGGGCGGCGGCCGCAGCGCGTCGGAGACCACCCCGTCACGCCGCTTGGCCATGTTGATCACGCCGATCACCCGGTCGCCCACGCGGATCGGCATGCAGATGAACGAGCCGTTGCCGTACTGGGGATCGTTGGCCTTGTTGAAGCGCGGATCGGAGGCGATGTCGTCGACCAGCACCGGCTCGCCCATCTCCACCACCTTGCCCGCCACGCCCTCGCCCACCTTGACCTCGACCGCGGGCACCACGTCGTCGGGAATGCCGCGGGAAGCCGCGAGCTTCAGCACCGTTCGGTCGCGGTCGAGGATCATGATCGAGCCGACGGTGGCGCGCACCGCGCGCATGGTGGACTGGAGCACCAGGCCCAGCAGGTCCTGGATCTTCGGGATGCGGGCGGCCAGCTCCACCATCTCGTTGAGCGTGCCCAGCTTGAACACCAGATCCTCGAGCCGCTGGGTGGACCCCCGCAGGTCGTCGAGCATGTGGTAGAAGGCGTCGCGCACCTGCCCGATCTCGGTGACCTCGCCGAGCCCGGGCACCGCGCCCGCGGTCGCGCGGTCCCGCCGGCGAACCGTCTCCGGCTTCACCTCGGTCGGCGCGAGGAAGCCCTGGGCGAGCTGGGCGATCTGGTCCACCATTTTCCGGAAGACCAGGAAGCCGAGGATGGACACCCCGACGGCGGCGAGAAGCCCGAGCTGGGCCTCGGTGTTGTGAAGCATCTCGTGGCGCGACAGCAGGTAGACGAACAACAGAATCGGCAGGAGCGCGACGAGCGCGAACACGACCGAGGCTGCCTCGCGGAGGCTCATGGTCCGGGAGCGGCGCCGATTCTTCACCATGGTGTCCTTACCTTAGCAAGGGTGCCGTATTTAACGAATCTTTTGGATCTCGACCGCGACGAGTCGACCCGGCTCCGGGCGGACGGTGACGCGGACCCGGTCGCCGCGGTGCAGATCGGCGCCGTCCAGCAGCTCGGTGGACTCAGCGAAGAGCGCCATCGCCTCCATCTCGTCCATGAACCCCGGCACCTTGTCGTGGCGGACCACCAGCAGGCTGGGACCGCCGCGCGCCTCGAAGATCCCGGTGATCCGGTAGAGCCCGGGACCGGGAAAGGCGGCCCGATATGTCCCCCAGATCCCGGCCGCGAAGCCCGCCAGGAGGAGCAGGAACAGCGCGGGAACGGCCGCGCGCCGGAACGGGATCGCGCCTACTCGATTTCGTCCTTGGGAGGAATCTTGCCCGCCACGTGCTCGGGCGTCAGGATCCAGGTGCCGCCGCAGCCTTCCTTGAAGGTGGACACCGCGGCGCGGTAGGCGCTACCCAGCGTGACGAGCATCACCACCGCGCTGGCGACGGTACCGAGACCGCAGACGATGGCCTTGCCGGGCACGTAGGCCACGTTGAGGACCCCGGCGCCGACCCGGTCCGAGTCGGAGACCTCGACGTCGGCGGCGGTCGACGAGAGCTCGGCGGCCTGGACCACGGCCGCGCGCGACAGCAGCGGGCCGGTCAGCGCCATGAGCGCGACGAGCAGCCCACACAGCCACTTCGTGGCATCCCGCATGATGTATCTCCTTCTCCCGGGGTGGTGAATCTCTGTACGTACCTAATAAGGTACACGAAGTGATTATCTGCACCTAGATGCACAGGGGCCCCGGCGGCCGGGCCGCTCGCTCGCCGTCCGGCGCCGGCCGGCGGCCTCGACTGCTTATGACTTGTTCCAAATCAATACCTTGCCTCGCATGGCCGGCCCCTCGACATCGCTCCGCGAGGATCGTAGACTCTCGGGTGCCGGCCCGCGCCGCGCGTCACAACCCTTGGTAAGGAGACACGCCATGAAGATCGTCCGCTTCTCGCAGAATGGCCACGCCCCCCGGCTCGGCTGCTTCCTCGGCCAGGACCGCATCGCCGACCTCGAGGCGAGCGCGACCGCGTTCCTCGCCTCCCGGGGCGTGGTGCGCGCGCCGGTGATCGCGGCGGCGCTCTTTCCCCACGACAGCACGCGGGGCTTCCTCGAGGGCGGGAGCGCCAGCCAGGACATGCTGGCGGCCATGATGGACGCGGCGCGGGGGGGCAAGTTCCAACCGGTGGCCCATTCGCTGGCCTCGGTGCGGCTGCACGCGCCCATCGCGGACCCGGGGAAGTTCATCTGCATCGGCCTCAACTACAAGGACCACGCGGCCGAGACGAACAACCCGGCGCCCAAGCAGCCGCCGGTGTTCCCCAAGTGGGCCAACGCGATCCAGGATCCGGGCGAGCCGGTCCTGCGGCCGCGCGGCGAGAAGACGTTCGACTGGGAGGTCGAGCTGGGTGTCGTCATCGGGCGCACCGCACGCTTCGTGAAGAAGGAGCAGGCCCTCGACTACGTCTACGGCTACACCATCATCAACGACGTGAGCGCGCGCGACTTCCAGTTCCACACCACCCAGTGGGGCGCGGGCAAGATCGGCGACACCCTCGCCCCGGTGGGCCCCTACCTCGCGGATCGCGCCGAGATCCCGGACCCGCACGTGCTCGACCTGAAGGCGTGGGTGAACGGCCAGCTGATGCAGGACGGCTCCACGCGCAACTTCATCTTCGACGTGGGCTACATCATCCAGTACCTCACCAGCGTCATGACGCTCTCGCCGGGCGACCTCATCGCCACCGGCACCCCCGCGGGCGTGGGCTTCTCGCGCAAGCCCCAGGTCACCCTGCAGCCGGGTGACCGCATGAAGCTCGAGATCACCGGGCTCGGCACACTCGAGAACAGCGTGAAGGACGCCTGAGAGGAGGGCCGCGCCATGGCGGTCCGTTCGTTTCTCCACTACGCGCTGGAAGTGCCCGACCAGGCGGTCGGGCAGCGGTTCTACGAAGACTTCGGTCTGGTCGACGGCACCGGCTCGAGCGACGCGGTGCGCCTGCGTCCCGAGCGGCTCGGGCGCGACACGGTGCTCCTCTACGGGGGCGCGCGCAAGCGCCTCCATCACCTCTGCTACGGCGCCCCCGGCGAGGACTTCGCGCGGGTGCGCGCCGCGCTCCGGAGCGCGGGGGTGCCCGAGATGGACGCGCCCGCCG
>Ga0187892_10011317_pt1 | contig 10986 bp, 11 predicted proteins | sample MA1701073metaG_FD_139345 | JGI IMG/M metagenome (GOLD analysis project Ga0187892, IMG submission 139345) | Bio-ooze microbial communities from a basaltic lava cave in the Kipuka Kanohina Cave System on the Island of Hawaii, USA - MA170107-3 metaG ... | reverse complement strand
GCATTCGCTCCCCTCGGGAGTCTTTGGCATGCTCATCTGAGTCCCTCTCTCGGCGCATCCGCACCAAAGGACTCATCGGCAAGACCCCCCAGAAACTTGAGAGCGAATGGTGCTCATCACGCCTGAGCGTCAAGGGAGCCGGATCGCCGTGAGCTGGTCGCTGATCGTCATGGCCCTCCTTCTGCCGCAGCAGGAGACGCCTCCGGAGATCGAAGCGGGCTACGACGGCGGTTTCTACGTGAAGGGGAAGGACGCGAAGCTGACGTTGGAGGGACTCCTCCAGGTGAACTATTTGCTCTTCGAGGAGGACAGCCCTTACGAGAGCGAGTTCATCCTGCGCCGGATGCGACTGGAGTTCTCCGGCGAGTTTTTCGAGATCTGGCGCTTCCACGTCGAGCCCAAGTTCAGTGCCGAAGGCGTCGAGCTCGAGGAGGCTTGGGTCGGGATGCAGCTCGGCGACCACCGGTTGATCATCGGACGGATGAAAGAGCCCTTCTCGCTGGAGGAAATGTCATCGCTGCGTCACATGGACATGCTCAACTTCTCGATCCTGAACCAGTTCGTGCCCGCCGAGGATCATGGGATCACGGTCCTGGGCCGCATCGATTTCCTGGAATACGGTGTCGGGTTCTACAACGGCACCGGCGGGGAAGACACCACGAGCGACAAGGACGTGGCCGTACGGCTGGTCGCTCACCCCTGGCGCGGCCTTCAGTTCGGCGGCTCCGCGACGTTCGGCCACCAGAAGATCGACGTGGGAGGCGAGGAACTGAGGACGGAGGCCCGTGTTCCCTGGGCCGAATACCTGCCCGGAACGGAGGTCAGGGGCGACCGCGTGCGTCTGGGGGCCGAGGTCGCTTTTCTGGAGGGTCCTTTCGCCCTCACAGCGGAGCTGATCCAGGTGCGCGAAGAACTCAATGACGAGACCGTGCACTTCACGGGCGGCTACATCCAGGCGTCGTGGGTCATCACGGGTGAGCAAAAGACCTGGAAGGGTGTGAAACCCGATCGTCCGTTCCTGAAGTCTCCCGACGTGGGTGCGTGGCAGATCGTCGCCCGCTGGTCGCGGTTGGCGCTCGATGACGATCTAGCCCCGTTTCTCACGACCTTTCCCGAGCGAATCGACTCGATCACCTTCGGGGTCAACTGGTACGCGAACGACTTCGTGAAGATCAAGATCAACGTGCTCAGGACGTTGTACGAGGAGGAAATCACGGTCAACGGCAGGGCGCACGACAAGGTCGATGCCGTTCTTTTCCAAATTCAGCTTCAATTCTAGGAGGTGCCGCATGCGGATGATGGCGATACTCATGGCCTTGGCAACGGTCACCGGGTGTTCGGGGTCGGCCGAACGCTCGCCGGAGAAGCAGTCGGGAGCCCGCCTGGTCTCGTCACACGTCTCCAAGGCCCCGACCGTCGACGGGAAGGGGGACGATGCTATCTGGCAGTCGGCCGCGCCGCTCGAACTCGTGGTGCGCCGCGTCTGGCCGCCCGATGTCACCAAGGTAGCTCGCGTGTGGCTGCGAACCGTGCACACGGGCACGCACGTCTACGTCCTGGCGGTGTGGGAGGACGAGACGAAGGACGACGAGTCTCACAAGTCCTGGGTCTGGGACGCCGCGAAGAACGCGTACGTGGAGGGGACGGATCGCGAGGATATGTTCTCGCTGGCCTTCGAGCTCTCCGGCGTTTGGAACCCCGACATGCTGTCCGGCGAAGAGGCGGTGTGGGATGTCTGGCAGTGGAAGGCGACGCGGACCAATCCGCAGGGCTATGCCATGGACCGGACGCACCGTTACACGCGCGAGAAGCCGCAGGGCAAGGCGAAGGAGTATCCGACGCACCGCGGATCGACCATCTGGATCGGCCGTCCGGAAGATGCGGGCGACACTGTGGAGAAGAAGCAGGCCGCGCCGAAGGAGAAGCAGGAAGATCGCGTATCGCAGTACCTCCCGGGCACGCCGACGGGGAGCGCTGCGGACGTGCGGGCCAAGGGCACGTGGGCCGACGGAAAATGGACGCTGGAGTTCGAGCGGGAGCTCGACACCGGGCATGCCGACGATACGGCGTTCCGGTGCGGCCGAGCATATTCGATGGCGGTCGGAACGCACGACCGCACGGGCGACATGGACAAGGCTTCGGGTACCATCACGCTGCGCTTGGAGTGAGGTGGACATGACGACACGTCGGGAGTTCATGGCGATCTCGGCTGCAGCCGCGCTTCTGCGGCCGGGCGCGGCCGCGCCCCAAGACGAAGGCGGGTCGGCGCTCGTGAGTGGAAAGCCGAAGCCGCTCAAGTATGCCGAGGTGAAGGGCTTCCTGTCGAAGGACCAGATCGCGGTGCACCACTCGGCGCACTACGGCGGCGCGCTCAAGAGCCTGCTCCAGATCGAAACGGAGATCGAGGGGGCGGACCGGTCTAAGGCAAACGCCAACTATTCCGCCGTTCGCGAGCTCAAGCGCGAGCAGGTGCACGCGATGAACAGCGTCGTGATGCACGAACTCTACTTCGACGGGATCGCCGCGGCCCCGGTCGAGCCGGCGGAGGGGGCTCAGGATGTGCTCAAGCGGCGCTTCGGCTCGATCGACAAGTGGCTGGAAGACTTCAAGGCGGCGTCGGTCGCGGCCCGCGGATGGGCGCTTCTCGTGCACCAGCCGGTCAACGGAAGGCTCTACAACGTCGTCACGGACATGCACGACATCGGACCCATGGTCTTCGGCGTGCCGCTGGTGGTCATAGACTGCTACGAGCACGCCTTTTACGTAGACTACCGCAACAAGAAGGGGGACTACGTGGCGGCCTATCCCAAATTCATCGACTGGGCGGAGGTCGAAAGGCGCGTGCGTGCCGCCGTCAAATGAGCGAGCCTTCCATCCCGCACCAGTCGTATGCCCGGCTTTTCCTCCGGTTCCTGCGCTTCGGATTCCTTGCGTGGGGCGGGCCTGTCGCGCAGATCGCGATGATCAAGCGGGAGCTCGTGGAGGAAGAGAAGTGGATTTCCGTCGAGCGATTCAACAGGGCGCTCGCGGTCTATCAGGTGCTCCCGGGGCCGGAGGCGCACGAACTGTGCGTCTACTTCGGGATGCTCGCGCGCGGGCGCATCGGAGCGATCCTTGCCGGGCTGGGCTTCATGCTTCCGGGCTTTGTCCTGATGTTTGCCCTCTCCTGGGTCTACCTGATCTTCGGCATTCGCTCGCCTCTTGTCGCCGCCGCATTCGCGGCCGTTCAGGCGGCGGTAATCGCCCTGATCGTGCGGGCGGTGCATCGGATCGGCCGCGGAGCACTCGCGAATCGCTGGCTCTGGGCCATCGCGATCGTGTCGGCCGGCGCGCAGTTCTTCGGCGTGCACTTCGGAATCACGCTGACGTTCGCCGGTCTCGCCTATGCGCTTCTCGCAGGAAAGCGCTACGGATGGGCTTCCGTCGTAACAGTCCTGTGCGCCGCCGCAGGCGTGGGGTATGTGCTCCATTTCCATCCAACGCTCGCGGTCGGGTCCGCCGCGCCCGTGGCGCTTCGGACGCCCACCCAGCTTGACCTCTTTCTGTCCGGTCTGAAGGCAGGGCTCCTGACGTTCGGCGGCGCCTACACGGTGATTCCGTTTCTCAGGAGGGATGCCGTGGTCACCGGCAGTTGGATGACGGACTCCCAGTTCTTGGACGGTCTGGCTCTTTCGGGAACACTACCGGCACCGCTCATCATCTTCGCAACGTTCGTGGGCTACGTTGGAGGCGGACCGCTGGGGGCCGTCCTGCTGACCGTCGGCATATTCCTGCCCGCCTTCAGCTTCACGATCATCGGGCACAGCTTCTTCGAGCGAATCACCCAGAACGATCGGATTCACAAGTTCCTCGACGGAGTCACCGCCGGGGTGGTCGGACTGATTGCTACCGCCGCATTGGTGCTCCTGCGAGAGGGCGTGGGAAGCCTCCCTGCACTGGGGATCTTCGTGGTTGCGCTCGTCACGCTCTATCTGTGGCATGCGAAGCGGGCGGTTCTTGTCGTTGTTCTCGGCGCTGCCCTTCTCGGCCTCCTGATCAACGTGCGGTAGGCTCCCGCTGATGCGGCACCAAGGTAACACGCCGCCTGGTCCGATCGGTCGCGGCTGTGGCCAAGCCTTTCCACGGCCCTTTCTGTGACCGCCTTCCGCGCCTGCTCCGGCGAGGCGCCCGCTGCAAGCTGCCGGGCGTATTCGTCGCGGTAGAAGTCCTGCGTGGACCGACGACGCAGTCCGTGCGTTCCCGTGACGTGACCGCCGGCATCCCTGACGGCTCTGCGCCAGGCCGCGCGGTAGGCGTCACGATCGGCCAAGGGGACGGGGCGTGCCGCGAGATGCTGACGGAGGGCGGCGTGAAGATCGGGCGAGATTTCGAGAAGCAAGGGCTTGCCGCCTTTGCCGACAATCTCGATCAGACTGCCGTCCTTCAGGGCGTCCAGCGTGATACGGTCGGTCGCCGAAACACTGCGCCCGGCCGTCACAAGCTGGAGACGCGCCGCGAGGTGGTAGGCGCGGGGCTCGCCGGTGCGGGCGACGTGATGCTGGTCCCGGTCGCGCAGGATCGCGACGGCCCGCTCAACGATCTCGAGCGAAGGCGTGGCGCGCTCTGGCGGACGAAGTTCACCCGTCTTCGCCATCGCTCGAATCCGGCGTGCCCAGCAGCGGGAGAGCGTGGCGAAACTTGCGGTACGTCCCAGGAGCGCGCCTGCCTTGGCGAGGTGACTGCACCGCGTCTCAAGCGTGCTCGCCGCCAGACCGCGCGCGACCCCGTCCTCGATGAAGGCGTTGAACTCGCGCCGGCCGAGATCCTCGAGTCGCTCGACTCCAAACTTCTCGTGGGCGAACTCGATGAAGCTCTTGACCGTCTCCTCGACGGAGCGCTTCGTGCTCCCCGCGAAGATGAGGTTCCGGATGTAGCGGTTGGCGTCGCCATGTTCGCGGAGGCCGCGCAGTTTTAGCTCCCTCTTGGTCGCTGACCCGGCCTCGCGCATTGCCAGCCATCGCTGGTGCGCGTTCCACAGTCGATCATGCATGGCCTGCTTCATCTCGCTGAGTCCCATTCTCCCTCCTCTCGACCCCCGCGGGTCGGGCTGCAGTTTCTCCGTCATCATCACCCGACGCGCCCTTTTTTTTTCGCGCGATTTAGGTGTTCAGCGCGGAACCGCGTCGAGCGATTTCGGCAAGACGGCGCTTTTTCGGTGGGAAAACGCCGCGGAACCCGGCCGCGTGGCACGTACCGGCGCCCTCCGGCGGCCGTTACGTGCACGCAGCACGCGTCCCCTCGGGACCACGCGCGATCCCGCTTTCTTGCGGAGCCCGGGGACCGGGATCTCCGGGCGGCCCAGGCGCATCCTTGGGGCCGCCATCCGAACAACGCGACCGCGCCCGCCAACTCCCGCATGTCCGGTCATGGTGGCGAGTGTCGACCGGCATCGGGAAGCTGGTTGGGTGGGGACCAATGGGAATGGTAGGAATGGGTGCGGCGAGGTCGGGGCCTCGGTCTCCCTGCGGGAGACCGAACCCCTCGCGGGGTCGCTGCGGCACGGACGATCGGTCCCGAGATGCGTCCCCATCTCGGTCCCGCTCGACCGCGCCGCGCCTGCGGCCCCGACCTCGCCGCGCCGCGCTGGACGGTCCGACACCCGGGCGCAGCCACGTCGCTCTCCTTCGTTTCAAAGAGCGCCATCGCTCGTTCGTCCCGCTCACGGGACGGGCGGGCGAGGAGCCCCGGGGTCACCGGGGCTCCGTCACCTCGTCTTCGATGGGCTGGCTCCAGACGCCCGGGTTGGACCGGGCCTCGCAGAGCATCTCCTGGAACCGCGGCCACTGCTCGGCGGGCGCCGTCGTCGCGAGGAGTTCCCGCAGCCGGCGCTCCGTGCAGATGGCCGCCACGATGGGGTCGCCGTAGCTGGCGTCGATGAACTCGATGACACGGGGGTCCAGTTTCAGCAGATTGGTGAATTGGACCACCCGCACCCGCGAGACCCCGAACCGCCGGGAGACGTCCACCTTGGTCATGCCGGGCGAGCCGTCGAGCTCCGCCTGGTAGCGCCGCGCCCACTCGAGGGGCGAGACCCGGCGCAGGTGATTCTGGTAGGCCGCCAGCTGGCGCTTGTTGTAGGGACGGTCGCCACCGGTGATGAGCGTCGGGCGCTCGCCCCACATCAGGTTGAGCCGGTGCTCCTGCCAGAGCAGGTGGTAGGGGTCTTCGACCGAGATGCGGCCCGTGTCGCTCTTGGCCGCAAGAACTTAGAAAAGCGCGTTACGTAGCGATCGGGGAGCCACCGTTGTCTTTACACTGAACCACGCCCCTTCCGGTTAACGATCCGTTGCCGCACCCGTCGCCGACCGCCGGTTTCAGGCTCCTGAACACCTCAATGGGCGACTTGCCGTCGTCCGCGGGCATCGGCGTGACGGGCGTGGGCCAGATTCCCAGTTCGATCTGGTCCGACCCCCAGATGACGTAGGCGAGTTGGAGTCGCGCCAGCTTCGCCCGCTCTTCGTCCGTCGCCTCCTGCCAGATCCGCTCGAAAACGGCCAGCCCATCCCGCAGCGACGCCTCGTCCACCATCCGCTTCCGAACGTTGCGCAGCTGACTGTCGATCCTCGCCAGCCGCTCCTTGAGCAACTGCCGCTTCCCGTCGAGCGTCTGCAGTTCCTCGCCGAGAACGTTCGTCCCGCGCCCGCGGCTGATGAATGCCACCACGTTCCGAATCGAGTCCTCGACGGCCGACAGCTCCCGCTGACACTGCTCGCGTTCCGCTTCCAGAGCGCCCCGCTGGTCCTGGATGGCCGTATTCGACTTCGACACGACCTCGCGAAGCAGGTCCGGCTCGCGAAGCAGCCGCATCAGCCGCGCGAGCACCAGATCGTCAGAACGACTCCGCCTACCACGAAGCGGCCCGCCGGCTGCGCGAGGCGCGCTTCATCGCGCAGGGCGAGATCTTCCGGGCCCTGCATCGGGTGGCGCTCGCCAAGCTGCCCACCGTCCTCGATCACGTCGCCGATCTGCTGGCAAGGCGTTGCTTGATGTGCCGCAAATCATCGCGATCCTCGCGCAGCAATGCCTCGGAGTCGTCTGACGGGGAGTACTTCACGGACACGACCTCGACCGCGCGGGTGCTCCAACGTCCCGACGCAGACCGCAAGACCGCATCGGGCGGATCGTCCGGCACTGCTTCTGCAATGTAGTCGGAGCCTTCCATCGCATTGATGCTGTCCGCCACTGCTTGGGCAGCAGCAAGTTCGGCGTTGCGACTCGCGTTCTCGCCCATGTCGCGTCGCTTCGATACCGGATCGGTCACCGCACACGTCTAGCAGATGCGGCGACGCCAGCCTTCGCACGGTCTCTCCTCTCGGGCGAGGTTGCAGGTCAGCTAGTACGGAGACGTCCCACGAGCCTTGCAAGCCGCCTCAGATACTCGTCCGTGTAGCGCGCCTCTCGGCTACCCAGGACCTCGCAGACCTGCCGCATGACGAGCAGGATCTCGTAGAACAGCACGCTGCGCTCGCTGACTTCCCTGCCGGCGCACTTCCGGTAGGCGTCGAGGTACAGCGTCCGCCCCTTGTCGAGCCCGCACAGGTTTCCGAGCTGACCGCGCGTGAAGATGGACAGGTCGTTTCTGTCACCAAGGGTTTTGCGATTTTCCGGGAAGTAGAAGGAGCGGGTTGGAGGTAGATGGGATCCAGATTCAGGCCCGTCAGGGGCTGCTCGACGTGCGAGATTGCTGGTCGCGCGCAAAAGGTTGTATGGGCGGTGTTCAGTTCTGCGATCAAGCCGGAATCTAGGCGGATTCCCCCTCACCTCGATGCGGCACTTTCCGTGGACCTACCCGCATTCGGCGCGCTCTGATAAGCTCGTGTGATCGAGCAGCGGGTAAGCGACCCTAACTAATCGCAGCTCGCCGTTCCCGCACGCGGGGCACGCGAGGCGAGGAACGCCGCAGGGACTACGGACCTGTTGGGACCGGCAGGCGCACGCAGAACGTACTGCCGGACCCCGGCTGGCTCTCCACGCTCACGTGCCCCCCGTGCCGGTGGGCGATCTCCTGGCAGAGGGCCAGTCCCAGCCCGTGCCCGGAGCCGTCTTCGCGCGCGGTGAAGCCTCGCCGGAAGAGGCGCGCCAGCACGTCGGGCGGGATGCCGCACCCTGAGTCGGTTACCTCGATCGCCGCGGAGTCGCCGCTTGCCGCCACGCGGAGCTTGAGGAGCCGGGGGGACCGCCTCTCCATCGCCTTCACCGCGTTCGACATCAGATTGATGAGCAGCTGCTCCAGCTGCTGGGCGTCGGCCATGACGACCGGATCGTCCGCGATCTCAAGGGAGAACTTCACCAAGTGGTAACGCATGTGGAACTCCATGAGCCGCGCCACGGAGCGCGCGACGTCGCCCAGCCTGGTGGGTCGCGGCGCGAACGGGCGCTCGCGGCACTGGTTGAGGAAGGCGTCCACGACGCGCTTGCATCGCTGCGCGCCGTCCAGGATGTAGCCGGCACATTCCGGGACTTCCGTGGAGGGGATCGCGCCGGACTTCAGCATCTCGGCATATCCCAGGACGACCGTGAGGGGGTTGTTGATCTCGTGCGTGATGCTCGCGACGAACTCCCCGAGCATGCTGCGTTTTTCAAGTTCCACCACGCGTTGCTGCATTTGACGGAGTTCGCCGACGTCGCGGAGGAGCAGGAGGCGATGGGTCTGGTCTTCGATCGTCAACGACTTGATCGTCACTTCGCAAGCGACAGAGGTGGCATCCGGGTGGACGAAGTTGACAGTGAACGTCAGATTTGCCAAGGGACCCGACGCGTCGACAGGGGCGAGCCGGACGATATGCGTGTCGCTGAGGTTCAGCAGCTCTCCGCTGTTCATCCCAGTCGGGTCACGTCCCATGATCTGCTTCGCGCGCGCGTTGGCCTCTCGGATGACGCCGTCGGGTCCGGCCACGAGCACCCCGTCGGCGGACTCGTCGAAGAGCGTGCGGTAGAACGCTTCGATGCATGCGACTGCTTCATGTTTCTCGGACACCTCTCGCGCCAGCCGAGCGGTCTCCCGACGCTCGGCCTGCGCCTCTTCGGCCAGATATCCGGCGAAGAGGGCCGTGACGAAGAAGAGCGCGACGCGCGTGGTGAAACCGATGTCGAGGAGATCCGAAGGACGCTCGACGCCTACAAGAATGGCGTAGACGACGGCCGATACGATGGCGATGGCGCCCGCGAACCGGGCGCTCCTTGTGAGCGCGGCCAGGAGGATGATGAGGAAGAAGGCGATGTAGAAGTGCGATCCGCGCTCGCCGACGGCGAGCATGAGCGTCGTGACCACGCCGACATCGAACACGAAGAGCATCGCGAAGGGCACGCGCCGAAGGAAGGACGCCGGCTTCTCGAAGCAGAGCACGAGGTTGGACGCCGCGTAGATGGCCAGCACCGCAATCGGGGTCGCCTTGGCCTCCGAAAGGATGGAGAGCGTGACGGCCGTCACGGCCAGCGTCATCACCATGCGCAGGGCGATGACCGAGCGCTTCCGGCCGACGAGCCAGCCCGCAGGCCTGCCGCTACGTGAGTCCATGGCTTCCATCGTCCCTGCCCAGCGCATCGACGACCTCGTTCAGCTCGACGAACGGCTTCATGAGGACACGCGCGGCACCCGCAGCGCGCGCCGCTTCGCCTCCGGAGACGACCGACCCCGTGATCGCCACCACGCGCACGGACGGATAGCGCCGCGCGATCGTCCGGATCAGGTCGAACCCCGACCAGGGTCCGAGGTGAAGGTCGACCAGCGCGTCGGTGATGGCTTCACGCTCGAGGATCGCCAGCGCCTGTTCGGGATCTTCGGCCGTCCGGCAGGCCCATCCGGCGTCGGAGAGGAACCGGCTCAGCATGAGTCGCACGAGCGGCTCGTCGTCCACGATCAGGACAGAACGGGCGGAGCGCGGCATGTACATCATTCATGGGTATTATACATTGACAATGCAGCGCTCAGCAAGAACCGCGATCGGCTGTTGGAACAGGAGATCTCGCGGCGATTCCTGCAGGAAGTTCTGCAGCAAGCGCGACAGGCGCGTCTGCTGTCCGACGAGCACTTCACGGTCGAAGGCACGTTCATCGAGGCTTGGGCGAGCCAGAAGAGCTTCAAGCGCAAGGAGGGGTCGGATGATCCGCCTCCTGGCGCGGGACGCAACGCGAAGGCGGACTTCCACGGCGAGAAGCGCACGGGCGAAACGCACGAATCGAAGACCGACGCCGATGCGCGGCTCATGCGCAAGGGAGGCGAAGGATCGCCCACGAAATCATGGTCAAGCCGCCGGCACCGGACCAGGTAGAGAAGATCCAGCAACGCCTGCGTGCCTCGACGGGCCAGCGCGGGCATGAACGGCAGGCGAGGCCAGAGTAACGGGAGGATCGGGCAACTTCGCAGCGAGAAGGGCGGCGCATGGGCACATCGCACGGCACGGACGACGATCGCCCGGCCCGCGGGGTATAATCCCTGCTGGAGAGAGAGGGACAAGTGTCTGGGGAGAGCGGCATCGCCACCGCACAGCGAGATGACGTTACAGGTAGATGTCATAGACGATGATCCCGGGGTCTCGCGCGTTGCTGAGGGCCCGTTTGATGCTGGCGGTATATGCGGTGCGTTGCTTCTCTTCAGCAGAAGACTATCTGATGGCCTCAGGACGCGAGGCAAGCACCGTCGTGATCACGGACATGAACCTGCCCGGGCTCGCTGGAGGAGAGTTGGCGCGTCGACTCAGAGAAGCCGGGGTGAAGGCGCCGCTCATTGCAATGTCCGGCGAAGCGTCGGAGGCGGATCTCGGATCGGGCGTCTTTTCGCATTTCTTCCGCAAGCCGATCGACTTCGACGCGTTGCTGGCGGTTATCGCTAGTTCCGGCAAGTTCCAAAACGGTATTACCCCCCCCCCCCCCCCCCCCAAAAATTTTTTTTATATCCTCCCCCCACCCCCCCCCCCACCCCCCCCCCCCCACATCAAAAAGATGTCT
>Ga0187892_10011316_pt1 | contig 10986 bp, 15 predicted proteins | sample MA1701073metaG_FD_139345 | JGI IMG/M metagenome (GOLD analysis project Ga0187892, IMG submission 139345) | Bio-ooze microbial communities from a basaltic lava cave in the Kipuka Kanohina Cave System on the Island of Hawaii, USA - MA170107-3 metaG ... | reverse complement strand
TCGTTCTCCGGCGAAGCTCCGTGCGAGAGTACTTGCACACTGAGATGGAGAGAGATTGCGATACGGCCCGGACAAAACGCACACCGAGAGGAGCCGGAAAGAGTACCGGGAAACTCGTCTACTGCACGATCGTCAGGAAACCGCTTCAGCCATGCCGCGCACGCCCCGCCCCGCAATGAATCAAGACGCTCGTCCGCGACACGCCTGGCCCGGGTTTCTCCCAGATGCCTGAGTCAAGACCTAACCCAGATCTTGCGCTTCCCGGGATGCGACGAAGTCATCGCCGTTCACAATGTCATGAAACTGGACACCCGGCATCTTTTCCTCCCACATAGGTGACCCACCTCTATGCTCCGAGGCAATCGCAAGCGCATCTGCGCTTGCGGCGGTCAGCTTCAAGCGAGGGGGCGCTGGAAGAACGGAGCGATCAGGCCGAGTACAGTCGAAGCCACCAGAACGACTACTCCAGAGAGCGCGGATGAATACCATGAATACTCAAGGAAGGGACTGTCCGGCAAAGCGAAGGCCCAAGCGCAGTATGCGACGGTAGCGGCGAACATTTCCCAAATGGGCCACGTACCATACGCGAAGGGTATCGGCTTCTGTGCTGCCTTGAGCTTTGCCCCGTAGACCAACCAGACGACAATTGGGGTGGCCATGAGGAAGCACCAAAACGTGGTCCAAATCGCCGGAGTCACTCTGTTCGGTTGGTGAACTGCCGCTAACACCGCGACATAAAGCGTAAGGATCTCAGTAGGTATATACCCAAAAAGGACGTTGAAAGCTGTATCTATCGGAGCGGCGCCTCCGGGTGTCGGCCCAGGCGCGGGGGGAGCCGTTGGAGTGGTGACCGCGGCCATCGCGATCCCGTCAAGTCCGCTCGGGACCACATTCAGAGGGACAATATCGGGCCGTCGAGCTGCCGCAGCGTTTGCCAAAGAGTTGATACTCATGTCGTATCTCCTTTGTCTCTGCTTCCTCTTTACCGACTTGCACCCGGGCCGGCGATTGTTTGTGGTCTAATGGCGCGGCATCAGCGGCGGCGCGGTGGCAGCTACAGAATAATCAGAACAGGGGCGTGGGACACAGACGGAGAGGGTGATGGCCTGGGAGAGTGACCGAAGAGCGGGGTGTAGAGGCCTCGTCGAGGTGGTTACCCCATAACGATCTCGCAGGGCAGCAATGGCCACCACGTTAGCAAGCCGTGTGAACCCTTAAGTGGTCTAGTGAGGCGCAGGAGATTACTCCTCTTTACTTACGTCGTCAAGGGGTGTTAGGGGGCTTGCGATAATTGTCTTTGCGGTAGGTTGGCTATCAGGGTGGGAAAATACAACCATTTTGTAAAAACTACTGAGCGATCAGAAGGTTAGGCAGGTCCACACCTTAGGACCCTGCCATCTGCCCAAGCCACGCCGCGCGCCCCGCCCCGCTCCGCAACGTGTGATTGCAAGACCTGGCTGCGACGGGGAATTGGACTTATCCCCATTTCCGGAATCCCATTTCCGGAATCCGAGATCTGACTCCAGCCGGAAGTTAGGTAGAGTCCACTCATTACTTCAAAGACACCGCCACGACTTGAAGAAGAAATCCGAAAGCAAGGAGGCCAAAGCCAAGACGATACCACCAAGGCGAGGCAAGATAGTCCCGCTCCGCCCGAGTTGTAGACCCTTCGGTGCGCTCGGAGTACACGAGCAGCATTATCGCTGCGATGAAGTTCAGAATAAGTCCTACAGCATTCACGTTCCCTCGCACATCCCGCTTACTGTTACGCTACCTAAGTGCAATTAGATAGGGAAGGAAAAGGTATCGGGAGTCTTTTCGACCTGGTCAGCTACAATTCGGGCACCCGCAACGGCGTGGCGACGATTCCAGCCCTAGGGCCCCGCGGTCTGAACTTGCCAGCTCTGACTCCCCTGCGCGTGTCCAGAAAGGACTCCCGCTTCTTTCGGGCCACACCAAAAAGCAAGACCTGCCAAGCCGCGCGCGCCCCGCCCCGCTCTGCTCAGCAATGTGTGATTGCACGACTTGACCCTCGATCGTCCCAATTTATTTCCGACCCACCAGGAGGCTTGCGACCTTTTCTGGAAGCGGCTCGGCTACCTTTAGCTCAAGCATTTCAGCAATGTACGCCGGCGGCCAAATCGAGACCTGGCCCGTTGCCAGGAGCAAAGATCGAATCCCATTCTTATAGCTACCACAATCCTTCCCCAGATAGCTGGCAAAATATCTTTTCTCCTCCTCCTGAGAGGCCCAGGGCTCGGCAACCAGCGTTCCCTGGTTCCATCGCGCTTGAGTTTCGTACAACTTGCTGTGCCGAAAGACCTGCACTTCGATCACCACACCCTCATTCTCGGCAAGCGCCTTGTCAAACGCTCTTCCCCATTGAATTGGTTTCCTGAGCGGGGGCTGGGCCGCTGTCATCGCGTTCAGTCGTTCAACCGTTTTGTCCCGTAGTGACTCCGGGAGGAGACAGTGGCGGATTTCGCCGTCAACAATATCGGCACGGAAGCGAGGCTGTGGTATGCAAAAGTAGAGCGTGGCCACCGCCACGACCATCGCAGCCACGTATAAGGCTCGTGAAGCGATAGGTTCGGGTACCTTCAGCAGGCCAACCACCCCGCCGAGAATGGCGCCCAAGAGCGCGCCTGCCGGTCCGGTAATGAAGATCCCTATCATCGGTCCCTGATCCGCGTTTGACGCAAGCACCATCGGACCGATAAATCCGCACACGAAGCCCACAATGCCGAGAACCTTAGCCCACCGCAGCATTTCAGGTGCCCCTTTCCGTCACCATCATTGTCCAAAGATGAATATGAGCGCAACGCCGAGCAGCAGGTACACCACGATGGTTGACCAGTAGAGCCAGGGCTCGCCATCACGTCGAAACACTCGTCCCCATGCGTGGTACCGGCCATAAATCTCCCGCGTTGCCAAGCCATAGGCCGCATAGCACATCACGAAGATCCCTAGCACGCTGAACAGGCCCATTCCCCTTGCTCTGCTGTTCCTTCTTCAAAAAGCGTGCACGTTATTGCAACGCTTCTCCCGAAAGGGCCCCTGGCCAGGCCGCCGCGCGCGCCCCGCCCCGCTCCGTTAAAGGTTCCTGACACCTTTGCCCTCTCCTTTTCCCCTCTGACACCTTTTCCCCTTATCCTTTTCCCCTTCACACGCCGCCCGCCCGCGCCACGCCTGGCCAGGACTTCTCCCAGATACATCAGTCAAAACCTGCCCCTGACCTTGCTTGGCCAAAAATCTCAACCCACTCCTAGTCAGAGTTAACGATCTGTGCCAGGAAAACTAGCAACAAAGAATACCCAATGCCAACAGAGAGGATCTTTATTGTGAAAAACGTGTTTGTCGGCCAGTTTATCCAAGGAGGGGCTTTAAAATCTTTCTTGGCTGAGATACCAGCAAGTTCCTTTTGTCTGTGGAAGGTCCCCCAGGCTAGGGTCCCGTAAGCGTACTGGATAAAGTCAAACACTAACGCTAGAACAACGAAGATACCTGACCAAACGAGAATGAGTGGAATCGTTACTGAACTTTCAGGGGCTTGAGCTTTGAACACCCAGATGATTGCAATGGCGGCGAAGCTAAGTTTTCGGACATTATCGCTTGTCTGACGGCTATAGTCCTGATACGCGTCTAAGCAATCCTTACGCGTCATGGCCGCAGGATATTCTGGTATTGGGAGGCGGATTGTCTTTCGTGCCTGTGCTGTCGGTTCCACCAGGACGAGGCGTGGGCTGAGGAGCTGGTTTTGGTGACGGCGGCTTGCGACTCATTGTCATTACCTCTTGCGCCGGATCGTTTTCTTACTACGGCCACGTTTGTATCTAATTCTCGGACCCGTGCTATGGGTTCCACCATTAGCTTCCCGAGAGGTTTTCTCAGGTGTCCCGGCCTTTCCCCGGGTTTTTTTGCCTCCAGTTGTCACTCGTCGCCTTCCTGGAAGACCATTGATGAGGTTGGAATGCGAGCTGGCTACTTTTTCAGAAGAACAGAGTCAAGACGCATAAGGAGAACCGAGGCACCTCAAGCACCCACAAGACACCGTGCCCCGCCTCGCTCCGGGCCACTGCCAGATGGCAAAGTCGAGACCTTCCCCTCGATCCTTGCAAGGAAAACTAGCCTACCCTTAAACTCCTCAGGGAGTAAAACTCAGAGCCAACGATCTAGGGATTTAGCCGCCTTATCTCTTCGGGGCTGATGACTCGGGTTCCTCCCGCTCCTTCAGAATATGGAATCTTATCCTCTTCGAGTCCAAACCATGCGTACAACTCACGGACCAGCTTAAAGGCAAATTCCCCTGGTCGGAACTCTGAGCCATGCCATTGTAGAGTCACAGTTTTTCCTGAAGCCGGGGCCCGACGTATATTTCTTCCAAAATTCCAGTCCATAGAGTTGAGCGGGCCTGCCGTGAGCCCTGCTGCGACGTTGTTAACCGTCATGCCCCTAACTTCAAGTCTAAACAGCAATTTTCTTGGCTGAGGCAACGCGTGCTCATAAAGTCGTGCCGTGAGGGCGCAAAACGTGTACGTAGATTCGACCAGTGCTAACGGATTGATTCGTAATGGAGCACCGGCCGCAGCCATTGGCCTACCCCAACACAGAAACTCATCTCCGTCCGCAGCGAATACAAGTGTCCCGTCTCGCCAGAGGTTCATTGTCATGGCTCTCCTGGCAAGGGAACGCAGTCTCTCGCCAGCGACAATCCTCGGGGGCTCCCCTACCCCAATGTCGAATCCGCGCGGTCTTGGTCCGGGCGGATTCTCAATTAAACGGACCACCTCGCTATCCCTTGATGAAAAGATACTGGATATTTCGAGATGCTGCATAGGAGCAACAGCCAGAATGTATGTCGGATGGGTAGACCCAAGTTCCAGTTCGCTTAGCACGAGGCCAATTCGGCCATCCAGTTCGGTGTCGGGGGTGTTTGGTGCTGATGCTGTGCCGGACCGTATGCCTTCGATCATCTCTTGGATGGCGTCAAGTCTTTGATTCATGGAGCCGTACATAGTACCGTCCCTAATCATTCTGTGGATTTCCTCAACAGACGCCGGCTCTGCATTCGCTCGCCGTCGCTCCGCGTACCCAAAAACCACTTCCCGTTTCTTTCCTTTGTCATCAATAATCCCAGTAACCAGAAACGGCCAGCTTGTGTCTGCCTGGGCAGGAACTGTTATGCCAACAATCCCTTTCGTTGGGTCATCCTTGGAGGGATGCCAGGTAATGTCTACTGACTTTAAGATCGGATAGATCCATCCTTTGAGAACATTGTGGTACCGTTCTGAATTAACTAAGCCAGTTTCAAAGGGACGGACCTCTTTGATTTCATCGAAGCCGGGCCGCGACACATCGCGTTCAGTACGAATCCCGAGGAGAATGATTCCCTCTTTGGCATTAGCCAAGGCGGATACGTCCTTCGCTAGTTCGAGTTTCTGATGTTCTTGGTCCAGTTGGTACGGGGCCGTTTTGCATTCGAGGATGTCACCCTCCAGAGCACCTTTGAGCCGATCAAAGTCACCGCTCGCCAGTATTCCGCTCACTTCATCTTTCGAAAGATACCGCATCATCCGCGAAGCACAGAGAAAAGGTCGGGAGTCATTCTTTGCACGGCACAGAGAGTCTTTAAGAAAAGACTCCCGAGGCCTTTCTTCCTTTCGTGCGAGACCTATTCTCTCTTAGTAATCCCCAATGTACAGGCTCACGGCGAATTTCTGTGGGCTCTCGCGAACCAGCAGCTCTAAAAAGCTTCGAATGGGAGTAAGCTCTGTTGACAGCGAGAGATGCATATCCACCTCGGCGTTTCGGAATCTTCTGGTGAAGCCCCTTAGGGTGAGTGCGTGCACCCGATCGAAGAGCTTGTCCCTTAGCAACTTGTAGGCCTTTTGAGCTGAGATAATCCGGAACTGCCCCTCCGGCATTCGCTCGAAGATCGTGCTGAAACACTCTAGGTAGTCGGACGTGCGCAGCCGATCAACAATCGCTTCTTCGAGAGCCCGCCTACCGCCAAGTGCTGCCAAGCACCACACGTAATCCTCGGGGATTAGCTTCCCAACATCCGCCGAGCTCAGGTCTGGCACGCTCAACACCAAGAAGACGTATGGCAATCGCTCCGCTTGTTGGCGCTTCAGTGCATTGTGGATCTTGTAGGTGGCCAGGGCGAAGCAGTCCTTTGGCTCGAGACCCACGTACCGGGCTGCGTCTCGAAAGAGAGTTCCGTGGAACTTGATATTGAGCCGACAGATTGGGTTCCCATTTCCGTTGAGCAGCCGGTAGTCGGTGTCGGTACGAGATGGCCGGTGGTCCTCGATTTTCAAGACGCTGCCACCTGTTATGGAATCGATCAGTTCCTCGAACCGCCGCTCAGCCAGTGCCCCGAGGAGCATTTGCGAGATTCCCTGGCGTCTGTCCGCCAAGGCCTCGGCAGTCACCGGATACTGAGCCGGAGCGAAACCCGAAAGGCCTTTCCTCCTAACCCCTCTGACCAGATCCTCAACCCCGTGCCGCTGAAGTTTTAAGTTGTTACAGACTTCTTTTGGGTCCGCACGCTGGAGAATTCTTTCCACAGCGAGCGCTTGACGGGCCTCTCGAACCGGGGGTGACGAGGAACCGTATATATCTCGGAGGGTATTAACCAGCCGTCTGAAATCTCTCAATTCGCTCCAACCCGCAGCGCACGCCTACGGTGGGATTGTCTTCCGCTCATAAGAGCTAGAAGTGGAGGTTCAGCGAACCTGAACTTGGAGCCTTCTAGGTAATCTCGAACAAGATCGATTGCGAGCCAGCGACGTCCGAGCCTTTCGGCTGCCTCACCTGTGACATTGGAGCCCGCGAATGGATCTAGGACAAGATCACCAGGTTCAGTACAGAGCTTGACGAAGAACTCGGGCAGGGCCCGCGGGAATCTCGCTGGATGCACTGGAAGGCCCGCCTCCACGCACCGCTGGAGATATGCGCCGTTGGAGTCGTTGTTGCCCAGCTCGATGATGTTGGGTGGGATTGCTCCGCCATGGTTCTGGTTGAATTTCGATGTGATGTTGTGACCGCTCGGGCGTGCCTTAACTCGATAGCCGCGTGAAAGGAGGCGCAGCATGTCTTCGCTGTATTCCTTGAGAACACACCGGTTATTCGCTTTGGGCCAGGGCGTCTTGCTGAGCCACCAGACATGGTTGACAGCACACTTTACTCGAATGCGGCGAACGTTTACCCATTCCGCCGGCGCAGGGAGAGAACCAGGGTTGTACCAGTAGAAGTCTTGGGCGAGATGGAACCCAATCTGCTGGCAAAGAGCGAGGAGCAAGTGATACTGGTACAGGCTTCTGGTGGGAATGCCCTTGTTCCACACTCCACCAATATCTATGACGAAACTGCCATCGTCCTTTAGTAGCCTCTTGCACTGTTCCGCATAGGGAAGGAACCACTCGACATAGGTATCTAATCGGACGGTTTCATAAGGCTTCTTCTTCTGGAATGTGAGTGGGAAGGGCGGGGAGGTGATGACGATGTTGACGGACTTACTTGGAAGGTGCGCCATGATCGACAGTGCGTCGCCAAGATAGGCCCTCCCAAGCTGAGTCTTGTAAAAGGGTTTCACTGCACGGCCCATATCCGCACTACAAAGGTCTACCTTTTAACAACGTCCGTTTATACTACATCTGGGGGTCTTAGTGCAAGATGGGCCTGCATCTAGTGGTCGTTGGAGCTGCATATTTGCAGCCCCACAACCTCAGGTTGAGCCGATTTTTCGATGCTGCCGCTGTGGCGGCAGAAGTCACTCCTTGACATGGACATCTGACAGTCTGGTCAGCCGCTCGCAGGAGTAACGATCCATCACCGAATTTAGGCATATCAGGGTCGGAGTGGAATACCAATGGCAAGATCGAAGCGCCACTGTCTTTCGCTAGGAGCGGGTGGCGCCGACCTGGGAGCCAGGCCGCCCGCAGCGGGGGTCCCCGCGCCGTTCCGTTTAAGCGCAGCTTCCAACGGAACGCACACCCACTCCCTCTCCAAAGCTGCCGTACTAATCCGAAGGGCCGCATAGTCAACCGTAGCAGGACTGTTTTTTCTAAATAGTCGGCATCAGGGTGGTGCGTGGAGTGACCTTGCGGGCGAGCCATGCTGATGTGCGTGGCGGGAAGCGGCGCGAGGCCCGACTGCCTATGGCTGGCGCAACAGCCATGGGCAGATCGGAGAACCCCCAATTCTGATTGGGGGATGGGGGGAGCCGCAGCCGGGTTCCCGCGAGCTACAGCAGCTCAGCGAGCCCGCGGCGGAACGGAACCGCACCACCCTAACGCTTACCTCCGAAAAAGGAAAGGCCCGCTGGGTTGATCCAGCGGGCCTTTGTGAAAACCCCGGCAGCGTCCTACTTTTCCACTGCCTCACGGCAGCAGTATCATCGGCCTTGGAGGGCTTAACTGCCTGTTCACGCCGACACTTTTCTCGACCGCTTTCTCCCAACCCTGACCAGGGTCCGCAGCGCTTCGTTCACGGACTCCGAAGTTGGAAATACCTTGGCGACATCCGGCGAGAGCACCACCACGTTCGTGCCCTCCGCATACCGTTTCGCGTACTTCCCCCTGATGCCCTTGCTGAAATCGTACTCCGGCAGCATCTCAACCTGTCTTTCACGCCTCGCCTTCTTCATAGTTCTCCCTCTCATGCCGCGTGGCTACACGAGCGCTGATAATGCGAATGCGATCGCCTCGGTCCGCGTGCACTACGACCAGCAATCAGTGCTTGGCCGAGTGACCGAGGGTGACAGATCGTTGCTCTTGAGGCTCTGGCGGGTTGTTTCGTCTTCTGCTGTGTTATGCAGGTTGCTTGTGCGTTCGCGCACGACCTGTAGGGTGCGACAAAGGCGTGTCGGATTCGCCGATAGTAATACTGAAGCGTAACCGAAACGCTCGGAGCATGGCCCACAACGCAGAAAACGAGGGGTTACCACCTTCCGACATCACGCGGTACAGATGCGTCCGATTTAGTCCGGTCTCGCGCGCTAAAGCTAATATCCCGCCGTGTGCTTCGGCGACATCTTTCAAGGCGACTTGAAAAATGCCTGGATCATTTGCTTTTGCAGCTTCATCCATCGCCGCTTGGAGATAAAGCCTTGCCTGTTCTGGATCAGCAGCGAGGCGTCGCTTGAGCCAAGGCGTATACGGGACGCTTGCTGATACTTTGGTTTTCATGGTTTGTTCCTTTCCTTATAATCCTTCCAGCATTCTTTTGCTTTTTGAATGTCGGCTGCTTGAGTGCTTTTATCTCCCCCGTTCAACAAGACCACGATTGTCTGTCCGTCCTGCCCCAAATACACCCGATACCCTGGCCCATAATCAATTCGAAGCTCAAAGACGCCTTCACCAACAGACTCGCAGTCCCCTAAATTTCCTTGCCGCACTCGGATAAGCCTGGCATCTATCGCGGCGCGCGTTTTCTTGTCAGTCAGCCCGTCAAACCATTCTTTATACGGCGCATGCCCTTCCTTGGTTTTATAGAGTGTGACCTCACGTGGCCGCGCTTCCACTATGATAGTAGTGTCGCTTATAACAGACAGACAGTCAAGCCCTAAAAGAGGCCGAAATTTGCCACATTACCGCGACTTCCACCGATGGCAGCCTCCAGGTCGCACCTATCCACAAAATATGTCCTCCCGGAAGCTTCTCAGCCGGTCGCCATAAGCTGTCGCATGGCGACCCGGCCACCTTGCCCTCCCCAACGCTGCCGGTGCGATCACAAAGCGTGCGCTGATGCCCCCTCACCCCTCCCCTCTCCCCAAAAGGGGCGAGGGATAAGAGAGAGGCCGCTGCGCAGTTCCGTTCAAGCGCAGCTTCCAACGGAACGCGCACCCCCTCCCTCCCTCCCCTAAGCTGCCGGACGAGTCCGAAGGGCTGCCTAGTCGACCACAGCGGGAATGTTTTCTCTAATAATAGGTGGCATCAGGGTGGTGCGTGGAGTGACCTTGCGGGCGAGCCATGCTGATGTGCGTGGCGAGAATCCGCGCGAGGCCCGACTGCTCATGCCTGCGGCAACAGGCGTGAGCAGATCGGAGAACCCCCAATTCTGATTGGGGGATGGGGGGAGCCGCAACCGGACTCTCGCGAGCTACAGCAGCTCAGCGAGCACGCGCCGGAACGGAACCGCACCACCCTGATGCCTACCTCCGACAAACCAAACCCCGGCAGAGGTCCTCACCACGCTTGCGCTACGGCGAGCCATACGATCCATCCTGGCGAGACGAGAACAACCACCAGTACTCTTCGGGAAAGTAGTCGACGCTGCCGGGTTTACACAAAATAAAACGCCTGCTAGGTCACAAGACCTAACAGGCGTTGTGTAAACCCGGCAGCGTCCTACTTTCCCACCACCTCACGATGGCAGTATCATGGGCCTTGGAGGGCTTAACTTCCGTGTTCGGGATGGGAACGGGTGTGACCCCTCCGGTATGGCCACCGGGAACTCGATTCAGGACTGAGTGCTGAGGACTTCTTCAGGACTGAGGGCCGAGTGCTGAGGACTGAGATTCGGATTATGCCTCTCAGTCCTCAGTCCTCATTACTCAGCACTCGCGCTTCGCGCGCAGACCATGTCTATCAGGAGCAAAGAAAAGATGTTAAGCCTCACGGCCGATTAGTACTGGTTAGCTTCAGGCCTTACGGCCCTTCCACACCCAGCCTATCAAACTCGTCGTCTACGAGTGGCCTTTAGGGGCCTTGCGGCCCGGGAGATCTCATCTCGAGGCAGGCTTCCTGCTTAGATGCTTTCAGCAGTTATCCCAACCGGACATAGCTACCCGGCAATGCCGCTGGCGCGACAACCGGCACACTAGAGGTCCGTCCTTCGCAGTCCTCTCGTACTAGCGAAAGCCCCTCTCAAATCTCCTCCGCCCACAACAGATAGGGACCGAACTGTCTCACGACGTTCTGAACCCAACTCTCGTACCGCTTTAACGGGCGAACAGCCCGACCCTTGGGACCAGCTTCAGCC
>Ga0187892_10011315_pt1 | contig 10987 bp, 11 predicted proteins | sample MA1701073metaG_FD_139345 | JGI IMG/M metagenome (GOLD analysis project Ga0187892, IMG submission 139345) | Bio-ooze microbial communities from a basaltic lava cave in the Kipuka Kanohina Cave System on the Island of Hawaii, USA - MA170107-3 metaG ... | reverse complement strand
GTTGACTCACCGAACCATAATGGCTCGGCCCAGCCTATCCAGGATAGGCTGGACAACCCACGGAAAGAACGGAGGCAAGCTCCATTCTCTTTCGCTGCCCTCACCGGCAGCCATAATGTCTCGATGAAAGACACGACTCATTACTTCCTCGTTCGTCCCATTTCCTTTCTCGCGGCGTACTTCGTGTCGGGTACTGTCGGGGCTTGTTTGCTGGTCGTTGGGTGGCAATTCCTCGTTTACGATGGCCGTCCGCCCGACAAGATTGGCTGGGCCGGAGCGATGATGCTGATACCTCTTTACAGCCTGGTTCATTTGGCCGGCGCAAACTTGGCCGCTATACTCGTGGTGTCTCTGATACCGCGCTGGCGGACTACTTTTACGGTTTGGTACGCAGCGGTGCTGGGTTTTATCTTTGGGGCACTGCCGCCAGTGATTATGGAGCTCCTCCAACGTGCGTTCGGGATATCCGATATGTGGCAGACATTGGGGCAGTGGGCTCTGTACTGGACTGTGGGCTTGGGAGCGTTTGTTACCGTATCCGTGCTTTACTACTTCATTGGGCGGATTGTGCAGGATCGAACAAAGTCACTGGAGCGAACCACGGGCAGCGATGAACGGTTGTCCTGAATGCGAGGCCGTCTTGGCGCTGCCCGTGGTCGCTCAGTTCCAGCGTTCGGCGGAAGTATATGATTGAAATCGTCACCGATTCTAGCTTTGCCAGTTTGGGGAAAGAAAAGTCCATGTGGGCTATACTCACTCACGAAGGCGTCCTGATCACGTCGGCAGTGAAGGACTCCGTTTTGTCACTCGAGATATCCAGAACGCGCGGCGCAAACTGGCATGGCGAGTTGCGATATTCTCCGTTTCGAGTCAGCATCGGTGATGTTTTTAGCGTCTCATTTTCGGTCAGAGCGAAGCGCCCATTTACGTTCAGCGTATGGCTCGGGCAGCAGAATGCCCCCTACAAAAGCCTTGTTGCAGAAGAAAACCATTTTGGCGAGGAGATCATGACGGACGAGTGGCAGACCTTCACTCACACTTGGCATCCTATCCTCACAGAAGAGGCCGCCAGACTTAACTTTGTTTTAGGTCAGATTGACAATGCGGTTGAAATCAAGGACGTGAGGCTAACCAAAACATGAAAGGGCCGAACAAAATCACTGAGAGTGAACCACGGGCAGCGATGAACGCGCAAACTGAATTCGAGGCGTGGTTGGCGCTGCCCGTGGTCGCTCAGTTCCGGCGTTCGGTGTAACAGTGAACGGTGCTCTAGTCATCTTGGCCATTGTTTTTGTTTTTTTGTTATACACGGCTTGGATGAACGGTCTTTTTCTGCGATGTCCCCACTGCCGTAAGATTGGCTCTTGGCGCTATGACACTCTGGAGCATGCCATCGAGCAAAAGGATGAGGACGGCATCGTACAGCGGAGTACCCGAATCCTCGTCTGCCGCAAATGCCGTAAGAGGGTCTTGGACAAGTGGTCTGATCATGAGGGCCGCAGATTCGAGAAGGCCAACCCATGATTCAAGCACCGAACAACGGCGCTGGAGCCGACGCCGTGCAGCGGGACCGGTTGGCCGGTAACTCTTGCTCAGAGACGCTGCCCGTCGCGGCTCAGTTCCGGCGTTACGAGGCCCTTTGATAAAACCCTTCGATGAGGAACTCCCATTGATTTGCCCGTTCGCAGAATTTCCACCAGATTATCAAAACCGGATTGACCATTTGCAGCCCTCGTTAGATGGAGCAAGAAAGGGGTTAGGTCAGGGCGCTCGTAAAACGGCAAATCTTCAAAAGCTGGGAGAGTCATTTCGCTTCCAACTTGAGCAGGTCGTCGAACGCAGAAACAACGTCGTCCAAACCACGCGATGGCCGGTATGTCTTTGACGTTCGCGTGCGTCACCAGCAAAGGCGTGCGCAAACCCAGCAGAGCGTTGACCCGCTGGATATGGCCTACTTTGTTCGCATTGGCCAGACGTCGGCAATTCCATGTCACCAACATATCACAGTTGTAAAACGAGGCGAGCGCCAAGTGGTCGGCATCGCCAAGCTCGTCCGCCGGCATGAGCTTGTGGCGCAGATTAGACCGCCGTAATTTCGGCAATCTCCTCAGTGTAGTTGAGGAGTTCAAGTGGGCGAACCAAAGCCAACGACTCCTCCCGGCGGGCGGTATCAGGAATCCGCTCCAATTCTTCGATAATTACGGCTGAGGTTACGAGTTGTTGATTCAGTTTGGGCTTGTCCCACCAATCGCGTGTCCACTGGCGGCGGGTCTGAATGTCGCGCTCCAACCGTGTTTCGGTGTAGAAACTTGGAATCGTCGTTTCGATGTAGATGAGCGTGCTCACTGAGCGGACTTGCGCTCGCCGCTCTGCTTCGCGTACTCGCCAAGCTGTTTTTCCAGTTCCGCAATGCAGGCTTCGAGCTTTTGACGTTCCTCGCGGTGTTCGTCCATTTCCATCGGCGGGAACATTGACTCCGCGTAGTACGGCAGGTGGCCGGAGGTCTTGTACATCTTCTCCTTCGCCAAGTGCGGAGTCTTCACGCGGACGTAGCCGGCGGCGAATTCTGCCTCTTTCGCCAGCTTCTCCAGTTCCTCGACGATCACCGTGCCTTTCGGCAACCAGAGCGGCAGGCCGGGGCCGACGTATTCGGTGTCGATCACGTAGAGGCCCATTTCCGCGCCGAGCTTGCGATGGTCGCGTTTCTTCGCCTCCTCCAACATCGCGAAGTGTGCCTCCATCTCGGTCTTGTTCTTGAACGCCGTGCCGTAGATGCGTTGGAGCTGCGGGTTGTTCTCGTCGCCCTTGTAGTAAGCGCTGGCGACGTGGGTGAGCTTGAACGCGCCGATGTTGCCGGTGCGCATCACGTGCGGCCCGGCGCACAGGTCGATGAACTCGCCGTTCTTGAAGTAGGTGATTGGCTCGCCTTCGGGGATGTCTTCGAGGTTGCCGAGCTTGAACTTGCTGGGGTGGCCGGGCCGCTCGCTCAACGAGCCCAGACGGCCACTCTGCGCGTCTTGGATCGCCTGCTCGCGGGTGACGACGATCTTCTCGAAGACGTGGTTGGCCTTGATCTCCTTCTTCATCTCGTCTTCGATCTTGGGGAAATCCTCGGGAGAAATGCGGTGTTTCAGATCGACGTCGTAGTAAAAACCGTCCTCCACCGGCGGCCCGGCGGCGAATTGCGCGTCCGGCCAGAGCTTCGCGATCGCCGTGGCCATCACGTGGGCGCACGAATGGCGCAGCCTCTCGAGGTCGGTCATGCGATTTCGCTCGTCGAGGGTTTTGCGCTGGCGTTCGCCGTCGGCTGGCTCGGGCATAAGAGCGCGGCTACTATAAGTTCGCGGCTTGAATCTGCAACTGAATTCTCGTAACTAGACGGCGACGCCATGCCGGACTCGAACCGAACCCAGAAGGCCCTGCGCGCCGCCGAAGGCTACGCCGAATTGAAGATGTACGACGACGCCCTGGCCGAACTCGACCGGCTTTTGGCGGAAGTTCCCGACCATCTCGACGCGCTGTACCGCAAGGGCTTGATCCTGTTGGAACGCGGCCGATGGGCGGAAGCGGAAGCCCCGTTTTGCCGCATCATCGAACTCGATCCCGAGCAAGCCCACGTCTATGTGCATCTGGCATGGATCTACCGGCGTATCGCTTCGCTGGAAAAAGCCATAGAGACGATCCAGCGCGCCGTCGAGCTCAAGCCCTCCATGCCCATCGCGCTCTACAACCTCGCGTGTTACCGGGCAGTCCAGGGCCAGTCGGAGCAGGCGCTGACACTCCTCGGCAAAGCGATCGGCCTGGCCAAGGAATACCGCGCCTTGGCGCGAAGCGACCCCGATTTCGAGTCGGTGAAAGGATCGGAAGCGTTCAAAAAACTCACGGAAATCGGAACCTCCGGCCCGTAGCCTGCATCCATGACGGTACACGACATAAGGTTTGCGCCGCCGGAGCGGGTGTGATAGTTTCCTGCGACTCAAGCCCCTTCGAAGGGAGACCAGGTGGACAACAACGACAAAAAGCGAAGATTTACTCCAGACAGCCAGGGCCCACGGATCAACGGGCGCGGGCTGGCCGTTTTCATTGCCATCGTCATCGCAGTGGTGCTGTTTGCACAGTTCAACACCAAATGGTCCCAGGGACGCGAGCGTCTCTCCTACAACGACCTCATGGACAAAGTCACGAACCGCGTCATCCAGTCGGGCGAGATCATCTACTACGGCCTGGGGCGTCCCGCCGAGATCAAAGGCGAATACATCAAGCGGGACGAAAAAGGGCAACAGATCGTTCCGTTCAAGACCGAGACGCTGCTCACGGACAAGGACATCGACCTGCTGCATCAGTCCGGCCTGTTCAGGGAACGGCCCGTCAACGAATTTTGGAACAGCATCGTGCTCGGGTTGCTGCCCGTGTTGATCGTGCTGGGCCTCTTGTGGTTCCTGTTCATGCGCCAGGTGCGTGTCATGGGCAAAGGCGCGATGAGTTTCGGCAAAAGCCGCGCCCGGATGCTGGCGCGGGACAAGAACAAGGTGACGTTCAAGGACGTGGCCGGCGTCGATGAAGCCAAGGAGGAAGTGCAGGAGATCATCGACTTCCTCAAGGACCCGAAGAAATTCCAGAAGCTCGGCGGACGAATCCCGAAGGGCGTGCTGATGGTCGGCCCGCCCGGCACCGGCAAGACGTTGCTCGCCAAGGCCATCGCCGGCGAGGCGGACGTGCCGTTCTTCAGCATCAGCGGATCGGACTTCGTCGAGATGTTCGTCGGGGTCGGGGCCAGCCGCGTGCGCGACATGTTCGAGCAGGGGAAGAAGAACGCGCCGTGCCTGATTTTCATCGACGAGATCGACGCCGTGGGCCGGTCCCGATTTAGCGGGCTGGGCGGCGGACACGACGAGCGCGAACAGACGTTGAACGCGCTCCTCGTCGAAATGGACGGCTTCGAGACGCAGGAAGGCGTCATCATCATCGCGGCGACGAATCGTCCCGATGTGCTCGACCAGGCGCTGTTGCGCCCCGGGCGCTTCGACCGCCAGATCGTGATCGACCTGCCGGACGTGCGCGGACGCGAAGGCATCCTCAAGGTCCATTGCCGCAACGTGAAGATCGGCAAGGACGTGGATCTTGCGGGTATCGCGCGCGCCACGCCCGGGTTCTCCGGCGCCGACCTCGCCAATCTCGTGAACGAAGCCGCGCTGCTTGCCGCGCGCAACAACAAAAAGGCTGTCAGCAAGGTCGAGTTGGAGGAGGCGCGCGACAAGGTGCTCTGGGGTCGCGAGCGCCGCAGCCGCGTCATGGACGAGAAAGACAAGAAGATCACCGCTTACCACGAAGCGGGCCACGCGCTGGTGCAGCTCATGACCGAGGGCAGCGAGCCGTTGCACAAGGTCACGATCATTCCGCGCGGTATGTTCCTTGGGGCGACGTTTTCGTTGCCGGAGAAGGACAAGTATCATCACACGCGGAAACAACTCATCGCCATGCTCACCGGCATCATGGGCGGGCGCATCGCCGAAGAGGTGATCTTCGGGGATTACACCAGCGGCGCGCAGGGCGACATCAAGCAGGCCACCCAACTCGCGCGGCGGATGGTGACCGAATGGGGCATGAGCGACAAAGTGGGCATGGTCAACGTTTCCGACCGCGAGGAACACATGTTCCTGAGCCGCGACTTGGTTCGTCCGCGGGAAGTCAGCGATGAAACCGCGCGCCTCGTGGACGCCGAAGTGCGGCGGTTCATCGAAGATGCGTACAACCACGCCAAGAAGCTCATCGTGGAAAACAAGGACAAGCTGATCGCTCTCGCCAATGCGCTGCTCGAATACGAGACGTTGGACGCCAAGCAGGTCGAGGAAGTCGTAACCACCGGGAAGTTGACGCCGCCTCCCGCGCCTCCGGCCGAACCGCTCGAACCGAAAGCGGACTCGCCGGCCGTGGCCGAGGGGAAAGGCGACGAGGAATTGCCCGGCGCACCCGGGATCGCGCCCGCCAGCGCGTAGGACAACCATCCGGGTCGGTATGTGTTTAGTGTCCTCGTTGCGGAAGAAGCCTTCCTCGCATGCAAGCGTGAAAGTGGGAACGGCCTCCCCGCCGCAACCGGGGACCCGCTCTCCCTCTTGGGAGCGCTAAAACACGCACCTCGAGTGTGCGTTCTTCGCGATGCTCTTCCGTCACCGCACCGGCAAGTTTGATCTCTCGCAGCGCACACTCTTGATCGGCATCGTCAACGTCACTCCCGATTCGTTTTCCGACGGCGGAAAGTTCCTCGATCCCGAGTCTGCCATCGCGCACGGCGTCGAGTTGGTCGCCCAGGGGGCGGACGTTCTCGACGTGGGCGGGGAATCCACTCGTCCCGGTGCCCAACCCGTGTCTGAGGAGGAGGAACTGCGGCGTGTGCTGCCGGTCATCGAAGGATTGCGAGCCAAGACGTCCGCGCCGATTTCAGTGGATACGTACAAGGCCAAGGTCGCCGCCCGCGCCATCGAGGCGGGTGCCTCCATCGTCAACGACATCAGCAGCTTTCGTCTTGACCCCGCAATGGCCGAGGTTGTCCGTGATTGCCGGGTAGGCGTCATGCTCATGCACATGCAAGGCACGCCGCAGACGATGCAGACGAACCCGCGCTATGACGACGTCGTGCGCGAGGTACGGGAGTTCCTTCAAGAGCGCGTCGGGTTCGCGATGGGCCGCGGAATCGATTTCGAGAGCATCATGATCGATCCCGGCATCGGCTTCGGAAAGACGTTGGAACACAACTTCCAGCTTCTCCGTGGCCTTGCTGAGTTCCAGAGTATCGGCCGCCCGGTGCTTGTTGGCACATCGCGAAAATCCCTGATCGCGCGGACGGTGGGCGACGACCTTGCGAGCCGCGATTGGGGAACGGCGGCAACGGTGGCCCACGCCATTGCCCGAGGCGCGCACGCCGTGCGGGTCCACAACGTCGGCCTTTGCCGGCAGGTCGCCCGGATGACCGATGCGGTCCTGTATTCCTGAGATTTTCGCTGGATTTCGCTTGGCCCTTGTGATTAGTTCGGCGCCGAATTTTCGGGGGACGAGATGAAATACAAGACCTTTTTACTCTTCGGCGCGCCTGGTTCGGGCAAGGGGACCCAGGGCCAGGTGATCGGCAAACTGCCCGGCTTCTTCCACTGCGCGTGTGGCGACGTGTTTCGGGCGCTCGACCTGAACAGCGAACTCGGCAAGGCGTTCCTCAAGTACTCGAGCAAAGGAGAACTCGTACCCGACGAACTCACGGTCAAACTCTGGCAGAACCAGATCGACGTCAACGTCAAGACCAAGCGGTTCGAGCCCGAGCACACGTTTCTCGTCCTCGACGGCATCCCCCGTAACGTCAGCCAGGCCAGGTTGCTCGCCGACAAGTTGGACGTGATCAAGGTATTCCACCTCACCTGTCCCGACCGCAAGAAACTCTTCGAGCGACTCAAGCGTCGCGCGCTGAAAGACAACCGGATCGACGACGCGAACGAAGAGGTCATCAAGAAGCGCCTCGAAGTGTACGAGAAGGAATCCTGGCCCGTTCTCGATTTCTACGGACCCGAGAATGTGGTCAAAATCGATGCTACTCAGACGCCGGTCAAAGTCCTCGACGATATCCTCAAGGTCATTCTTGCCGATCACGCGGATGAGGAGCAGTAGGTCGGCCATTCGTGGCTGACCTCACTTGCCCCGCATTGGTAAGCCAGGAATGATCCAACCTATTCGATAGCATTTGCAAACCACACCGCGCTCCGCTAATTCCATCGCATGGACATCGTGTTCCTCGGAACGGCGGCATTCGCCTGTCCGTCGCTCGAAGCGTTGGCCGGTGCAAGCGAGCACAGGATTTTCGCTGTCGTTACCCAGCCCGATCGTCCCGCCGGACGCGGCGGCAAGCTGACGGCACCGCCGGTCAAAGAGACCGCCCTTCGTCATCGCCTTCTCGTCTTGCAACCGGAACGCGTACGAGATCCATCCTTCGTGGCGTGGCTTCGCAACGCGCGCCCGGAACTGATCGTCGTCATTGCCTACGGCCAGATTTTGCCGAAGGAAGTGCTCGACCTGCCCCGGCACGGCTGCGTCAACGTGCACGGCTCATTGCTCCCCAAATATCGTGGCGCCTCGCCGATCCAGGCCGCGTTGCTCCACGGCGAAACGGAGACCGGCGTGACGACGATGTTCATGGACGAGGGCCTCGACACCGGCGACATCATTCTCCAGTCGCGTGTGCAGATCGAGCCGGCTGACGACGCATCGACGCTTCAGGATCGACTCGCTTGGGAAGGGGCGAAGTTGTTGCTGAAGAGCATCACGTTGATTACCTGCGGCGAAGCGACACGGACCAAGCAGGACGATGCCCAAGCGACCATGTGCAAGAAACTGAGGAAGGAGGACGGGCGGATCGATTGGCGCATGCCTGCCGGAGCGATTTGGAACCGCGTCCGCGCGTTCAATCCGTGGCCGAGCGCGTACTGTTATCTCCGACTCGAGCGCGGCCAAAAGCTGGTCAAAATCTGGGAGGCCGATGTTGTGCCCGAGGTGTCTGGCGAGCCCGGCTCGGTCGTTCGCCTCGACAAGCACGGCATCGTCGTCGCGACGGGCGGGGGTGGTCTGCGAATCCGGCAACTCCAGATGGAAGGCGGTCGTCGCCAACGCGCGGACGAATTCATCCGCGGCCACGAAGTGCGTGTGGGCATGGCGTTCGAGTGATAGTGGTATGAATTCGAGAGCGGGAGGCTCTGCGAGTTTGAGCTAGCGCCTCATGTTCTCGGCAAACCATGTCGCCACTTTATGGATGGCGTGGACGATCTCCTCGATGTCTCGTTCGGTGAAGAACTCGTTCAACTCAAGCCGCACACAGGTGCGCAGGTATTCCTCGGCGACGGGACAGAGACCCTTCTTGTATTCGATTCGACTCGGTTGAGTCCGGCTTCCGACTGGGAAGCCGGTCACACCGGGGAAGAATTGTTGCTTCGTGAAGATCTCGTACTCATAGACGCAAGTGGGGATGTAGCCCGCGCTCACGGCGATGCCCTCGGCCTGGAGCGCCTTCACAAATTCCCCTCGCGAAACCCCGAGCGCGCTCTCATCCACACGAAACATGTAGAACCAGAACGTCGCCGTGTCCCGCGGGTCGATCTGTAGCGGCAAGATGCCCGGCAACCCGCTGATCCCTTCGGTGATGCGCATGCCATACTGATTTCGCCGTCCGCAAATCCAATCCACCTTCTCCAATTGCGCCAGCGTGACCGCGGCGGTCAGTTCGGTCATGCGATAGCACGGCGCGAGGAACGTCGGGTTGCGCGCGGAGCCGTCGCGGTAATAGCACTTGTCGGCGTAAAGCTGGGTGAGTTTCCAACTGGCGTCGTCTTTCGTCAGCACCACGCCGCCGTCGCCGGCGCCGATCTGCTTGAAGTCGTTGAGCGAGAAACAACCGAAGTCGCCAATGGTGCCGACCCATCGTCCCCGGTACTTGGCGCGATGGGCCTGGGCGCAATCTTCGATGACGACGAGCTTGTGTTCGCGGGCGATGGCCATGATCTCGTCCATCGGCGCCGGGTTTCCCATGAGATGAACGGGGATGATCGCGCGCGTGTTCGGCGTGATACGCCGCTTCACGTCGTCGGGATCGAGGTTTGCGGTGCGCGGCTGCAGATCGGCGAATACGGGGACGCAATTCTGGTACAGGATGCCGATCACCGTCCCCATGTCGGTGATGGGCGCCGTGATGATCTCCGAGCCGGGCGGGATTTGCGCCGTGGCGATCGCCACGTGCAGCGCGCCGGTGCCGCTGGAGGTCGCCGTGGCGTGTGGGACGCCGTACATCGAGGCGAACTTCTGCAGCATCGCCTTTGTTTTTTTGCTTCCTTCCTTGGCGTAGAACAGCGTGCCTTGATCGAGCGCTTCTTTCAGGTGCCGCAGCTCGCTTTCGCCGAATCGCTTGCCGGTGCCGTACGGGCTGGTCTTCGTCTTTGGCCCGCCGTGGATGGCGAGCTTGGCTGCTGTCGTCGTTGTGGTCATGGCGTTGGCTCCTTCAGAATTTCACCTCAAGGCCGTCCTCGGCAATGATGAATTTCCTCCCGTCGAAGTATCGCTTGGCGAGGGCCACGACCTCGTCGTTCCTCCAATACTTGCGCCCGAGGTGGGTCAACACGACTTTCTTGATCGGCTTGTCGTGCAGGTAGTCGAACAACGCCGTGTCGGTGAAATGGGCCAGTTCGACGATCAAAAGGTCGAGCGGTTTGGAAACCAAGGGGGCGAGGTCTTCCGGCGCGCCGATGTCGGCGGAGTAGCCGAGCCGTTTCTGGTCGTTGAGCGAGACCTCGAAACAGAACGCCTCGAACGCGCACTTGTAACGCTTGCCGAAATCATGTTTGAGCCGGGCGAGGTGGCTGGTGTGATGGGGAACGATTCGCACGTGTCCGTCCACGATCGGCTTGTTGGCCTTGAGCGGCTCCAACGTCAGCGCGAACGGCAAGAGGCCGTCGAACAGGTACGTCGTCTGTAGGAGCTTCCGAAACGGTCGGATGCCTTCTGCCGGCAAGTGCACCGGCAGATGTTTCTGCCGGCTTTCGAGCCAGCAGGATTGGATGAACATCTGGAAACCGCCGCAGTGGTCCGAGTGCAGGTGCGAGATGAAGAGGCGGTCCACGGCCTCGTAGGGAACGCCGAATTGTTTGAGGGTGCGGCTGACGGGCTCGCCGCAATCGAACAGGTACAGCCGCTCGCCCAAATCCACCAGCAGCGCGGCGTGGTTCCGCTCGGCCGAAGGCAATCCGTCCGAAGTCCCCAGAAACTTGATCGAACAGGTCAACATGAAACCCTGAAGTGCTCGGGAAACTACGCAATCTCCTCCCGGGAAGCCAGCAAGAACTGCGCGGCAAACGGCGCCACGGAAAAGCTCAGCCCGCGAGCGCAGCCTTCACCCACCGCAGGTTCTTTCGCGGCATGATCCCGCAGTTGTAGAAATTGAAATCCGTCACACCCAGGCCCC
>Ga0187892_10011314_pt1 | contig 10987 bp, 6 predicted proteins | sample MA1701073metaG_FD_139345 | JGI IMG/M metagenome (GOLD analysis project Ga0187892, IMG submission 139345) | Bio-ooze microbial communities from a basaltic lava cave in the Kipuka Kanohina Cave System on the Island of Hawaii, USA - MA170107-3 metaG ... | reverse complement strand
GTGGTTGATATGCTCTTGGTGGCACATCATCCCCTACCCTGCCCCTGGCGACATTGACGCATCTACCAGTCTTCCTTCTCAAATCGAATCTGGTTCCCTGCGGCGATTGCCTGAACGTCGGCCATGGCAGCGGGATTGCCGCAGGTCAGAATCACAGTGCTGGAGGGATCGAAGCGTTGGCGCAGTTCTCGCACTGAATGGCGTTCGGGAAATACCGGGCGGACGGCCTGTGCTAACGCAGGCTGGGGCTGCGCGGGGCCGCTGGCGCCCGACGGCACTGCAGTCTGTGCCTCGTCTTCCTTCAAGGGCATGTCAAAGAGGCGACGCAGCAGGTTGTTGGCTCGCCCCTTGCCAAGAGTGGCGTCATTCATATCCGTCGGCGAGGGGCGGCTAGTTGAGGGAACGTAGGCAAAATCGAAGGACCGCGAAGCTTCAATGTCCGACAGCTCCTGGTGATAGGCAAGCTCCTGGAGCGTGCGGTTGGCGTGGAGAAGAGTGTACCGCACGTTGCTTTTTTTTCCTGCGAGCGCTTCATCATGGAGCTGTCGGATCATCGAGCGGAAAGGCGCCAGGCCAGTCCCTGTGCCCACGAGCAAGACGCTGGAGAAGCCAGCGGCTCGCTTTTCCAAAGTAAAGTCGCCGGCAATGCGATCGAAGTAAGTCAAACGGCGATCTCCGCCCGGCTGATCGCGAAAGAGAGACTCGGTAAACCTTCCAGGGTACTGGCTCTCACCTTTCTCCAGCACAACGTAGAATTCAAGCCAGCCATGCTGAAGCGTTTCAGACGGAGAAGAAGTAATGGAATAGGAGTGAGTGACGGACCCGTAGCGGGGCACTCCCTTTTCGTCGAGGTCCGTGGCGTAGCTGACGTTGCCGTCCGCATCCGTGGTGCGTCGGGTGAGCCTACAGTTCTCACGGCGGAGAGCAATGTACTGGCCGGGAACATAGCCGGGAAAGCGGCTGCCATTCTCTGGCGCCAAACGAAAGATGGCCAGAATAGGAGAGAGACTCTGCCAGTGAACAATGGTTCCTTGCTTTTGCGTTGCCATACTCACGGCCTCCTTCCATGAGGGCTTGACGGCGGGCCTTGCCTTGGGATGTGACGTTGCCAACCTGCCTGCCGCCCGATTTGACCTCCCTACACCTCGACGTTATGATTTCCTCAGCTTAACGTCCAAAGATACCTGCCTGTAACGAGGGCCCAGCGCATGGGCACCGGGCAGCACAGCCATGAAGCTCGCTGACACCGTCAACTCCATTTTGGGATCCAAGGGCCGACAGGTCTGGTCCGTGTCTCCCGACACGTCAGTTTTTGACGCACTGGCCATGATGGCCGACCACGAGATCGGCGCCTTGCTGGTGATCTCCGACAACCGGCCGGTGGGGATTTTTTCCGAACGGGATTACGCGCGCAAGGTCATTCTTCAGGGGAAATCGTCAAAGCTGCTTGAGGTCCACGAAGTCATGGCCAGCCCTGTGATTTCAGTCGCGCCGCACAACACGGTGGACGACTGTATGAACATGATGACTGCCAGCCGCATCCGCCATCTCCCCGTGGTCGACAGGGACCGGGTTGTCGGCATCGTTTCGATCGGCGATCTGGTGAAGTGGATCATTTCTGCCCAGGACGATACCATTCATCAGCTCGAAAACTACATCACAGGAAAGTACCCGGCTTGATAGCCTCGGATCCGTCAAACTCCCCCTTGCCAAATCTCGCCAAACGGGGACGCCGGTTTCGCAGACGGCGCTGAGGTTGTCGCGCCTCCAGTCACGAATCTGGAAAGACGAACTGGATTCCGGCTAGCGCTCCGCTTGGCCGGAATGACGAGGGACAGTGGACACCAGACCGTCTGTCATTCCCGACGAAAGCGGGAATCCAGCCGGCCCACGTTGCCCTTCACTGTGCACCAGTAACCATTGCGGTCTGCAATCACGATTTCAGAGCGGCAAACAGCTTGTTTAGGCTGTCCTTAGCATCGCCGAAGAGCATCATACACTTGGGATTGTAATAGAGATCATTGTCTACACCGGCAAAGCCCGGACGGAGGCTGCGTTTGAGAACAATGATGGACTTGGCCCGCTCCACTTCCAGAATGGGCATGCCATAAAGCGGACTGCTCCGGTTCCTCTTGGCGGCCGGATTGGTCACGTCGTTGGCGCCCACCACCAGAGCCACATCGGCTTCCGCAAAATACGGATTGATTTGCTCCATCTCATACAACTGGTCGTATGGGACGTTGGCTTCGGCCAGCAGCACATTCATATGACCTGGCATGCGGCCGGCCACGGGATGAATGGCGTACTTGACGGTGATGCCTCGCTTCAGCAGCAGATTGGCCAGCTCGCTGACGCCATGTTGCGCCTGCGCCACGGCCATCCCGTACCCTGGCACGATGATGACGCACCGGGCCGTGTCGAAGAGGACGGACGTTTCTTCTGGGACGATGCTGCGGACGGTCCCTTTCCCTTCAACGGCCGGGCCCTCGGCTTGTGGCTCGAGCTTACCGAAGGCGCCAAAAAGTACGTTCATCGCGGATCTGTTCATGGCCCGGCACATGAGCAGAGAAAGCAGGAAACCCGATGTGCCGTCCAGTGAGCCTGTGATGATCTGGATCTTGTTCATCAGCACAAATCCCATGGCCGCGTCGGCGAGCCCAGCATAGGAGTTCAGCAAGGAAATCACCACGGGCATGTCGGCCGCACCGATGGGAACGACCAGCAGAAACCCGAACAACAGTGCCAGCGCCACCATGATAAAGAAGAAAGCGCTGGCGGAAGGCGCAGCGACCATGTAAACCAGCAACGCTACGATGCCAGTGAGCAGCGCGATGTTGGAGATGTTTTGTCCCTTGTAGGTGATGGGAGCACCCGGCAGAAGTCCCTGGAGTTTGCCTGCCGCCATCAAGCTTCCTGTAAATGTCAGACCACCAATGATCACCTCGAAGGCGATGGCGGTCATCAAGACCCGGCCTCCGGTGGCGCCGTGGCGCACGTATTCAGAGATTCCCACCAACGTAGCCGCCAGCGCCCCCAGGGAATGCGAAAGCGCCGTGCGTTGCGGGACCGCGGTCATGGGAATCCACATCCCCATCGATCCCCCCATGAGCGAGCCAGCTAGCAGCCCAAGGCCGATCCAGCGGTAGTTGACAATCTCATCGTGGAAGAGAGTGCCGACAACCGCCAGAATCATGCCAAACTCCGCGAGAAACATCCCTCTCCGGGCATACCTGGGCGAGCTCAGTCCTTTCAGACCCAGAATGAAGAGGACGGCCGAAAGAATGTAAAAGAATTTCAGTGCCTGGGCGGGATGCAGGAAGGCAGGCTGCCATAGGCCGTTCAGAAAAATCACTAGGTAAGTGACCAGTGCAATCGCAGCCAAAACCGCTGCCCAGATCCACGCGCGCCGCCGGTGGCCCGGCGCCTGGTGATCTTGCCGCGTCTTGAACATCTTGAGCATCCGGTCGGTGATGAGAAACCCGCCGACCACGTTGGTGGAAGAGCAGGCAACGGCGATGAATCCGAGCAGCGTGCTCAGCGGGCTGTAATCGGCTCCAGCAATCACCAGTGATCCAACCAGCGAAATGCCCGACATGGCATTGGTGGCCGACATCAGGGGGGTGTGCAGCAACGGCGGGACGCGGGAAATGACGTGGTATCCAAGAAAGCCAGCGAGGATGAAGATGTACAACCCAATTTCAAGCTCGGTCGTCATGGGCTGCTCCGCCGCGGGGAGGTCAAAGCCGTTTCGTTGGAACAGGACCAGTTGGACAAGGATGATTGGCTATTGGTCATTGACTATTTTTTATTGGCTATACAAGAAGCCGGTTCGGAAGAGCAATAGAAGATAGGCGATAGCCACTGACCAATAACAAATGTTTTTCGAAGATGATTCCTTGGGACTGCCTTGGCGACTGTCGTGGCACGACAACTTCGCAGGGACCGCGTTAGGTGGCTCCAGTCGAACAAGGATGATTGGCTATTGGTCATTGACTATTTTCTATTGGCTATTGAAGAAACCAGTTCGGAAAAGCAATAGAAAATAGGCAATAGCCAATGACCAATAACAAATGTTTTTGGAAGATAATTCCTTAGACTACCTTGGCGACTATCATGGCACGACAACCTTGCGGGGACCGCGTTAGGGGGTACCTTTGCCTGCCGCCAGAAGAAACGTCTTGACTGCGTCGTGAAGGACCTGACCCTGATGAGTCACCAGAGGGCCGCGCGTGAGCTCGTCGTTCAAATCGAGATCAATGCTTCCATCTTTGATGAGGTGCATGAGAAAGCTAGTGACCGTTTTTGCGTACATCTGGCTGGCGTGGAACGGAACTGTGGCGGGAAGGTTCAAGGCGCCGATGATCAGTACGCCATACTTTGTAATCTCCCGCCCAGGTTCGGTCAGCGCGCAATTCCCGCCTTGTTCGGACGCCAAATCGACGATGACCGATCCCGGACGCATCCGCTGGACCATGGCCTCCGTGATGAGCACTGGCGCGCGCTGGCCTGGAACCAGGGCCGTGGTGATTACAACGTCAGCCGACTCCACGCATTGGGTCATGAGCTGCTGTTGGTTTTGATAGAACGCCTCCGATTGAGCTGCCGCGTATCCATCTTTGCGTTCGGAGCTGCTAGTTTCGAGCGCCAGTTCCACGAACTTTGCTCCCAGGCTTTCCACCTGTTCCTTCACGGCCGGTCGGGTATCGTAGGCCTCGACTACGGCGCCTAGTCTTTTCGCCGTTCCAATGGCCTGCAGGCCGGCCACGCCCGCGCCAACGACAAGGACGCGCGCCGGAGTCACGGTACCCGCTGCGGTCATCAGCAATGGGAAAAACTTCGGCAGGCGAGTGGCTGCCAGAAGCACTGCTTTGTAGCCGGCCACCGTGCTCATGGCGCTCAGCGCATCCATGGGTTGGGCCCGGGAGATCCGCGGCATGAGCTCCATCGCAAAGGACGTGAGGCGACGTTCAACCATGGTCTGAATCTCGAAAGAGTGACTGTACGGCTGCAGAAACCCAATGACGAGTGTTCCCTCCTTGAGCTGAGCCACTTCCTGAACGCTTGGTGGTTGAACCTTCAAGAGAACATCAGCCTGGCTGAACACTTCCGCACCAAGGCGGGCACCTTTTTCGAGGTAGGCACTGTCGGGGAAGCCGGCTGCCGTGCCAGCTCCATGTTGCACCAAGACGTCCATCCCAGAATGGGCGAGACGGGGAACAAGCTCTGGCACCAGGGCCACCCGCTGCTCTCCCGGGATTGTCTCTTTTGGAATGCTGATAATCATCAGCCTGTCGACGCGCAGTGCTGGGCGGCGGCTTAATACCGCACTTCTGTCGGGACTCCAGGGGCTGGCACAAGGTTCCCGAAACATTCGCCCAATTAGGTCCAGAAGCAATTTAAGAAATCATACACCCCTGCTGTTTCTGCTGCAAACGGAGCTAGAACGTTGGGTTCCGTCAAAGTCCCCTCGTAACAAAGGGGTTTCGGAGAGGCTGCGCAGAGGTTGTGGGACCTCGACTTCACGAATTTGGGTGGACAAACCCAAAGACCGGCGGCCTTTGCCCCTTTTTTAAGGGGGGAATAGCTCGCGTTCCCCGCCGTTTGTGAGCTTGCGTGTGCGACGCCTGCCGGGGGCGCAAGCCCGCCGACACGCGGCCCGGTGCTCTGAAGCTAGCCATGTCGTCCACCGACGGTACCTTAATGGGCCTGGACTGTTGGACGGGATGCCATCAACCGAAGCATTGCAGCTCCTGCCTATCGCCCCGGTTGACCTTACCGGTTGGGAACTCTAATATCACCGTTGAAATCGAAGGGTAGGGCGTGATGCCCTCATCGCGCGGCCGCCCTCGCATCTGCCACTGAAGCGGCGGGCTAAAACACAGCTCACGCTACTTGCTCATCCTGTCGAGGAGACAACGCATGACCCTGCTTCATCTGTCCAAGAATCCGAGAGAAGAAGCGGCGGGGTGGAATTTTCCCTTGGGCATTCCCGGCTTCCGGTTCGCCGACTTGAACCGCGTGCGGCGGATTGCCGAGCTCGATAGCGTTTTTCGCCAGGAGCTGCGAACCGCTGACCCCGAGTTGTCTGCCGTCTACGAGGATTACCGGCTGGCAGAGGGCCAGGGACATGATGCCGTGACGGCGTCGGACATCCTCATTCGGGTCGCTCCGCATTTGGGCCGCTTCGTGGCACGAATCTTTCAGATTGAGGCTGAGAATCACGCTCTGGAACAGCGTGTCCTCACGGACGGGCGGATCTTCGAATGGAAAAAAAAGTATCTGGACAAGCAGGTGTTGAAGCAGCCGCCCTCGCCGGAACAAATGCAGCGGTGCGACCTTTCAGAGCTGGAATTTGACTACCGTGCGCTGGTTGACCGGTGCCTGCCGCATGCGCCGTTTGCCGAAGACCCTGAAAGAGAGCTTGCCGAAGCGGGCCTGACGGTTCTAGAAGCGGTGGAAACCGCCAGAACCGAGAACAAGCCCGAGGTCTTGGCAATCGCGCAGGACGACCTGTCAACCATTCACAAATGGTCGGCGGCGCTGGCGTTTCATCCTTCGCTGCGGCAACGTTCCGCGCAGTTCGCGCTGTTCAAGGTTCCCGAAACGCTCGATTACCAGAATCTCGTGCACATCGAGAGGTTTGACGCACAGCTTCCGGAACGTTTCATGGGCCCCAAAGAAACCCGCCGCTACCGTGACGGATTCAAGCTGACCGACTCACGCATGTCGCCCCGCGAGTCGCTGCAGGAAGTCTACTACTGCATTTATTGCCACGAGCGGGACAAGGATTCCTGCTCAAAGGGCTACAAAAAGCAGGGCCAGATTCAGGACAACCCGCTGGACATCCGGCTGGAAGGCTGCCCGCTGGACGAGAAAATCTCGGAGGCGCACGTCCTGGAGCGCCAGGGGGAAGTGATCGGCGCATTGGCGATGATCATGATCGACAATCCGCTATGTGCCGGCACAGGACACCGCATCTGCAACGACTGCATGAAGTCCTGCATTTTCCAGAAACAGACGCCTGTCAACATCCCGCAAATCGAGACAAGCATCCTCACAGACGTGTTGCATCTCCCTTATGGGTTCGAGATCTATTCTCTGCTCACGCGCTGGAATCCGCTGAATGCCAGGCGTCCCACGCCATTGCGCTACAACGGCAAGAACGTCTTGGTCGTCGGCATGGGGCCGGCCGGCTACACGCTGGCTCACCATCTTTTAAATGAAGGCTTCGGAGTGGTGGGCATAGAGGGATTGCGCGTCGAGCCGCTCGCAACGGATGTCCGCGGCTCGAGAAAGCGCGTGCCGCGGCCGATTCGAAACATCAAAGACATTACGGCAGAGCTCGACGAGCGAATCATTTTGGGATTCGGCGGAGTCTCCGAGTATGGCATCACGGTGCGCTGGGACAAGAATTTTCTGGACGTCAATTACCTGGTGCTGATGCGCCGCAAGAAGTTTCGCCTCTTCGACGGCGTCCGTTTTGGAGGCACCCTCACGATTGAGGATGCCTGGAACCTGGGTTTCGATCACATCGCCATTGCGACCGGCGCCGGCAGGCCGACCCTGGTGCCCGTGAAGAACAATGTCCTGCGGGGAATGCGTCAGGCCTCCGATTTTCTGATGGGACTGCAGGCTTCCGGCGCCTATAAGAAGGATAGCCTGACGAACCTGCAAGTGGACCTGCCGGCGATCGTGATCGGTGGCGGGTTGACGGGCATCGATACAGCGACTGAGCTGATGGCCTACTACGTCGTGCAAGTCGAAAAGTCGCTGGACCGGTATGAACGGCTGGAGTCACGCATTGGGAAACAAAACATCTGGGATCGCTTTGATGAAGAGGAACAGGAAGTCTTCCAACGCTGGTTAGTTCACGGACGGGCGATTCGCGCCGAACGAGCCGCAGCCAAAGCTGCCGGGCGTAAGCCCGATTTTGCTCGACTGGCCCACTCCTGGGGCGGTGTCACCTTGGTCTACCGCAAGCGCCTCCAGGATTCACCCGCTTATCGCTTGAACCATGAAGAAGTGATCAAAGCCCTGGAGGAAGGCATTCATTTCGCGGAACTGCTCAGCCCGGTTGAGTGCGTCCCAGATTCCTGGGGGAAGCTGCAAGCCGTGAAATTCGCACGTCAAACTGTTGCCAACGGCAAATATCGGAATAGCGGCGAGACCGTCGAACTTCCAGCCCGCTCGGTCATGGTGGCGGCTGGAACTCATCCGAATGCCATTTACGAGCGCGAATGCCCGGGAACGTTTTTACTCGACAAGGGCGGAGAGTTTTTTCAAGGGTTCCGCCTGGAAATTACGGAGGGCCAGCCGCGTTTGGTTCCGGTGCCGGACGGCGAAACCGGATTCTTCACCTCTTATGCCAAAGATGGACGGTACATCACCTTCTATGGAGACAACCATCCGATCTTTGCAGGCAATGTCGTGAAGGCCATGGCCTCCGCCAAGAAGGGTTATCCCGAGGTTGCAGCGTTGTTCCACGATGAAGTTGCCGCTCAGATTCAGGAAGATCAAGCCGATCGTGAGCAGGCGTGGGTGCGCTTTGCCGAGCGATCGGACGATCTGCTGCAGGCGCGAGTGGTGGATGCGTTTCGCTTGACACCGAACATTGTCGAGGTGGTGGTGCGCGCTCCCATGGCGGCCAGGCATTTTCAGCCAGGTCAATTTTATCGGTTGCAGAATTACGACAGCTTTGCGGAGAGGCCTTCAGGCTTTCACCTCACGATGGAGGGCATTGCTTTGACCGGCGCGTGGGTCGATCGCGATCGGGGGCTTGTTTCCCTGATTGTTCTGGAGATGGGCGGCTCCAGCCGTTTGTGCGCGTTGCTTAACCCTGGGGAACCGGTGGTACTCATGGGACCCACGGGGACGCCAACCGAGATTCCCGAGAACGAGACGGTGCTTCTCGCAGGCGGCGGGTTAGGCAATGCGGTGCTGTTCTCCATTGCGGAAGCTCTCAAAGAGAAAAATAACCGCGTCGTCTACTTTGCAGGATATCGAAAGATCGGCGACTTATTCAAGCGGAGGGAGATCGAGAAGGCCTGCGATCTCGTAGTCTGGTCCGTTGATGAAGGCGACATGATTGAACCCCGCCGTCCACAAGACCGGACCTTCCGTGGCAACATCGTTCAAGCCATGCAGAGCTATGCGAGCGGCCAACTCGGCGAGGTTCCCATTCCCCTTTGCAACGTGGATCGCATCATTTCAATCGGCTCCGACCGGATGATGAACGCTGTCAAGACGGCGCGCAGGACGGTGTTGCAGCCTCATCTGGCCGCGCAGCACAAGGCCATCGGATCCATCAATTCCCCTATGCAGTGCATGATGAAAGAAATTTGCGCGCAATGTTTGCAGCGGCATGTGGATCCGGAGACTGGTAAGGAAAGCATCATTTTCAGCTGCTTCAACCAGGACCAGCCTCTCGACTTTGTCGATTTCGACCATCTCCGCGAACGCCTGCGCCAGAACTCAGTCGCCGAGAAACTAACGTCGCTGTGGATTGATCACCTGTTCGAACAGCGCGAAGTGCAGGAAGTGTGATCATCGACCTAACGATGCCCTTCGTCTCTCGAAAAACTCGATAGCCTTCGTCGTCATTCCCGCGAGGCCGGGATTCCAGTCCCGCTGAGAGGACACTGGATTCCCGCTTTCGCGGGAATGACGACCGGTTCAGGGATCCCCATCCAGCACTGCCATCTTTCTCGAGAAGCGTGGTGTAAAGCGAGAAAGAAAATGGCAGCCAAATCCCCTCTTGGGAGGGGCAAGGGCCGTCAGGGGAGCTGTGAAAAAATTCGGTTGGGCGCATAAACCTGATCCGGTAGGGACGCGGTGCTCCGCGTCTGTGTTGGGTTTACCGTCGCGGATGCGCAGCAGCGCTTCCCTACCATTTAATTTTTTCACAGCTTCAGGCCCTGGGGTGGGTGGCGGCTTCGAAGCGACGACCCACCCCGTCTGGCTGCGCGACTTATGTCGCTGCGCCAGCCAAATCTCCCGAGAGGGATTTTCTTAGGGAGCTGCCATACCGCTGGGGTGCGTGGTGTGAAGAGGGGAGGAAAATGTCCAGATTCCCTCCATCGGAGGGGCAACCTCCACAGGCGTTGGGGTAGGTTGTGGAGACTGCAACGGACCGACCCCGGCGGCTACCGCCGCCACCCCTCCGTCGGAGGGATTCTCTTAGGAGACTTCAATGACCCCTCAGACTCACGGCATCCACATCGTTCTGATTTCCGGTTGCGTCAGACCGGGTAACTACACAAACAAGGCATTGGCCCTGGTTGCGGACGAGATTCGCAAGCATCCTGACATCGCTGCGGAACAGATCGACCCCGCCGGCATGAACCTGCCGCTGCCGGGGACGGACGGAGATTCCGCCGACAGCGCCCGGCTACGCGAATCGGTTTCGAGAACCACAGGTGTGATTCTTGCAACACCGGAATACCACGGCAGCTTCAGCAGCGTCATCAAACTGATTATTGAGAACCTGGGTTTCCCCTCGGTGCTCGCAGGAAAGCCTGTTGCGCTACTGGGTGTCGCGGCCGGCCAAATCGGGGCCATCAAGGCACTGGAAGGGTTGAGTAGCGTGTGCGCCCATGTGGGTGCCATCGTGTTGCCGGGCCCGGTTTCTGTTGCCAATGTACACCGCCTGTTTGATGCGCAAGGAAACTGTCTGGATGCGGGCGTAGAGAAGCGCGTTCGCTCTGTGGCGGTGAATCTGATCGACTATATTCGCGGGTCGATTTGTCCGCGCATCGCAATGGAGGCCATGGCGCGGGGCGGCGTTTCGTGAGGCAGCGAATGTGTTGCCTGTGGCGTGGATGTAGGGGCGGACCTGTGTGTCTGCCCCTGTCGCGTTCGCCACGGAATCAAAATTGTCGTCCATCACCAGGGCGCACACACGGGTGCGCCCCTACAGGAAGGTTTGACTGGAACCTGCACTTGAAGCATTCCCTGCATGATCCGCGGTGTTGACAACTGATTTGATACC
>Ga0187892_10011313_pt1 | contig 10988 bp, 11 predicted proteins | sample MA1701073metaG_FD_139345 | JGI IMG/M metagenome (GOLD analysis project Ga0187892, IMG submission 139345) | Bio-ooze microbial communities from a basaltic lava cave in the Kipuka Kanohina Cave System on the Island of Hawaii, USA - MA170107-3 metaG ... | reverse complement strand
GCCCTGCGATGCGCCGTGCAGCATGATGCGGGCGGCGGTGCGATGCGCGATGCCCATGCCGTCGCCGATCAGGACGATCACGTTCTTGGCCTTCTTGCCGACCTGCTGGATGGGGACGATCTCGAAGTTGCCCGTGGCGCTGACGGTCCGCTTGTCGCTCTGGATAGCGTTGACCGTCAGGATGTGCACGCCGGACGTGGTCTGGCTGTAGGCCCGCAGCGTCGCATGGAGGGTGTTCGGCGGGAAGCCGCCGGTTGTCGTCGGCGTGAGCGTCACGCTGCCGGGAACGAGCTCTCCGTTCACGCGGAACTCGGCCGCGACGATGGTTTGCCCGGCGTCGGGCGAGACGATCGCCTGCAGGTCGAAACGCTGGCCGGGGACGAATCGCGAGATGTAAGGCGGGTCCGGGTCGTTGAATGTAAACAGGTTGCTGGGGGGCGTCAGGCGCTTCACCGAGAGCTGCGCCTGTGCGGCGGATGCGAGGAACGTCGAAGTTCCTGCATACAGCGCGAGGGTCAGGGCGGTGAGGCGGCGGTTCGAAAGTCGCTTCATTTGCACACTCCTTTTGCAAGTAGCCGTCTAATGACGGTGTCCACAGTTATCGCCGCCCCTACGCGGGGCGGTCGTGTCAGAACGGGCGGCGGGTTGCGTGGCGGCAGTCGGGCAGCCGGACGGCGCGCTCGCCGGGGCACGCGGGTCCAGAAGCAGTCGCACCGTTGAGACGCGACCGTCCGGCTCCTCGCGCGTGCCGAGATTCAGAACGCCCGTCAGCAGCAGGAGCCCGGGCGTGTGAGGGACGATTTCGCTCTGCTTTTCCTGCATGATGACGAACAGCGTGGCCGCCGGAAGGTCGTCGCACAGGCCGTACTCGTGCTCGTGCGTGGTTTGCGGAGTGGCGGTGAGCATGAACTGGCCGGGGATGGGCGCACATTGGGCGACCATATATCCGAGAATGCGAACGCGGCGGCCGTCGAGGGCCTTGATCGTGCTGGTGAATTCAAGCCCCTTGCGCCCGACGGGGAGCTTGAAGAAATCGGCAAACGTGATCTGGGTCACGCCGTCCGGCAGCGGCGGAAGTTGCATCGCCGCGGGGGCGCTGGATGAAGATACAGGCGATGCCGCGGTCTCGCCGCGCGAGGGCGCGGAGCCGAGGACAGCGATCAAAGTTGCCGCGACGGCCAGGATCGAGGCGCCGGTGCAATGAAGTGGGTGTCCGCTCATTTTTCATTCGCTCGCATCATCCGGCGGCCTGCGAACGCTACGACGCTTCGCGGCGAAATCCGCCATGAGTTGCGAGCACGGTAAGACGTGGCTGTTAAGCGATGATGATGACGCCGTTAATTGACGCACAAGACCGGATTAACAATAGCTCAACGTAGGAGCGGCTCGGCCATCCCCAGGAACCGGAGCATTCCCGCTCGCGCGCGATCATCGAGCCGGTACCAGATTGCCTCGGACAGGTAATATCGCGCGAGCTGCGGCGGCCAGCCGTGCGCTGTTGCGTCGCGCTCCGCGATCTGGGCGGCGCGCGACACCCCCAAATCGCGGCTCGCCGCGAGCGCGACGGACAGTCGCTCGACTCGGTCGCGGGCCAGGCTGTTTGGGCAGACCCAGACGGCGAAGACCATGGGCAGGCCGGTCGCATACTTCCACGCAGCGCCGAGGTCGATCTCGAATCCATATCCGCGGGGGCGGTCGGTGACGACCTTGTCGCCGATCAGCAAGACCGCGTCGGATGTCAGTCCTGAGTGCTGAGTGCTGAGTGCTGAGTGCTCGCGCAGCAGCGGCGTCACGAGCAACTCGCGGTTGAAGAGCTCGCGCCAGAGAATGCGGGCGAGCATCACCGAGGTGTGGGAGTCCGGGTCTGCGCGGAGCTGCGTCACGAGATGCGGCGGGGCCTGGGAAAAAACTCGCACCGTGAGCGTCTCGCCATCGCTGGCGATGCAGGCATCTGAAATGATGCGAAGCTGGTCGCGGCGGCGATGGTAGTCGACGATCGGCACAAGCGCAGCGTCCACTTGACCGCGATCGAGCAGCGCCGGCAGTGCGGCGGGTACGTCGAAGATCAGTGAAAAGCCGGGGTCGTTGACGACGCCTTCGATCAGCGGCCGGGCATTCAGGAACGAGACGACCCCGAGCCGCAACGGACTGGCTGTGGCATGCGTCATGTGGATTTGCCCGGCTGGGGCTGCGCCTTGTCGTAGGCGTCGTACATGCTGGAGGATTGCTCGGCGTCGAACATCGTCTTGGGCTCGACGATGATCACGCGAGCGCCGTTCGGGCAGAGCGGGCGATGTTCAACGCCCGCCGGAATGATGAGGGCCTGAAGCGGCCGTAGCGTGTGCGTGGCATCGCGGAATTCGACCACGACCTCGCCTGCGACGCACACGTAGAGCTGTTCGCGCTCGTGTTGGTGCCAGATGAAATCGCCTTGCAGGTTTTCGGCATAGACGACGTGGTCGTTCACCGTTCCGAAGACCTGGGGATAATACAGCCGCTCGCCGCCGCGGGCGGGTCGGTCGAGCGAGATCGGGGTCGGTGTGGTCGGCACGATCACTCCTTAGACCGATCTTATGCCAGGCGGGCGGCGATTCACAGGGCGTTTGGCAAGGCCGACGTGAACCAGCGTGACAGCGGCCACGCCAGGCGAATGAACTGTTCGGCGGGCAGGTCGACCGTCTTCCAGCGGGTGGAGCGCACCTTGTGGTGCTCGAGGTAATCATCGAACGCGATGCCCCACAGGCTGTAGCAGCGCCCGGCGAAGGCGTGTGTTTCGGGGGCGGCGCGTTCGTCAGGCGTCATTTCCGACACCCAGTAGGCGAAAATGAACGCGGCGGTGAAGTCCGGCCCGAACACGGTCCGCCACTGCGCCAAGCCGTCGATGTCCCGCTGCGTGACCCACGAGTCCCAACGGCGGCGCCGCTCGCCGCGGCGCTTGGGATATTTGCGGCCTTTGACGTCGATCAGGCAGGGCGGCTGATCGGGGGCGTACACGATGTAATCGAAGGCCTTGATGCCCAGCGGGCCGGGCACGCTGCGCTGTGCATCGGACACGGCCACGAATGGAACGTCGTGCAGCCTGAGATAGTCCTCGAAGGCGTTCTCGTAATGCGTGCGGCGGGCCAGTTCAATCGTCGTGCTCATGGAAGCGGTCTCCGCTGGCGGGTATGATAACGGCGAGTTCGGGTAATTTTCAACTAGCGGCGCGGACGAATAGAAGTACCATCCCGGTGTGTGCATGCAGGACGTGATTAGGCAGTTGGCTGGCCCATGACCACAACCATTACCGTTTCCGCCAGACTCCTCGGCCGCAAGAAGCCGCTCTTCGCGGATTTCTCCGTGCCGCTGCCGCCGGGTGTCGCCGACGATGACGGCGGCATGACGCTGCGCCGGCTGATTGCCCAGATCGTCTCGCACGAGGTGCAGTCGTTCCGCGAGCGGCAGGAGCAAAGACGCCTCGAACGGGTGCTCTCGGCGGCACAGATCGAACGCGGTGTCGAGGCGGGGAAAGTCGACATGGGCGGGCAACAACTCAAGCAGGAAGTGGACGAGGAGGCCGCGATCGCGACGGCCTTGCAGGCGTTTGAGGACGGGCTGTATCTTGTCGTCATCGATGGGCAGGAACACCGCGACCTGGACCGGCAGGTGTATCTGCAGGCGGACAGCCGGGTGACGTTCATTCGGCTGGTGTTCCTGGCGGGAGCGTGAGATGCTGACGCGCGAGCAAGCGGAAAAGCGGCTGGGAGAGTTTCGGGTCGAGGATTGGGCCGATCAGCGGCTCACTCGCCTGGCCAGGTTGCCGGCGGATGCATGCGAGTTGGGCCGTGCGATGCTCGATCCGCTCAGCCCGCGCATCTGGGGATCCTTCGCACGTCACGACCAGCAGGACGCACTGGAGAAATGCTCCGCGCACCTGGAACGGCTGACGACGGCGGAGCGGCGCGACCTGGTGGGCAGTCTCTTTCCGAAGCTCGTCGAGCACATCGAGCGAGGCTGGCGAATGGTCGCGAGCCAGACGTACCAGTCGGACTTGTCCCGCAAGGCCTTTCGCGCGCCGACATACGACGAGCTCGTACACGGGCGACGGCTGACGTGGCTGCTCGGCCTCATTCACAATTTGAAGGGCTATGACCCAGACATCGCCTGGTTGGCGGCATGGACTCCTCATCTGGGGTACTTTCTATCCGATCTGTCGCTGCTGCTCGCGGCGGCCATCGATGCCTGCGGGACCGAAGGTGAGCAGATCTTTCAAATCCTCGTGGACAGCGCCAACGGTGTTCACGACGTCGGGCAGATGGGCCATCACGTCGTCGAGTCTCTGCTGATGGCCGGTCGAACCGATGGGTGGGAGTTCATCGAGAAGCTCCTCGTCGCCGCACAGCGGCAAGAAGGGCTGCGGCAGTCCATCCTGGAGCGCGCCGACGTGGCGCATCCACAAGCGTTTCGGCGCATTCTGCGCGTGATCCTCGAACACGGTCTGGCCCGGTTCTCGGCGACGGTGCGAGCGCTGAACGTCTGGCTGGGGTATCAGTGGGACGCGGTCAGCGTCGGCAAGGTCAATGCGGTCATTGAGAAACTACTTCTGTTCCTCGAGGACGACGCCGCCCGGATGAAAGCGCTCGACGATGGCGACGCGGAAGACGCCTATCTCGCGCTGTGGACCATCGCCCACACCGACGCGATGCAGGCGATCCCGATCGCGGCGAAGCTCCTGAAGGACACGTCGGTCGAACGGCGCATCGTCGGATCGCACATGCTGGCAATGCTCGATCTCGAGGAAGCCGCGGCGGCGCTGCTGCCTGCCCTGGATGACAAGGACCTGCGCGTTGCGGCGCGCGCGCTCTCTGCGTTTGGGCCGGGGGCCGAAGAGTATGTCCTTCCAACCGACCTCTTCGCCGCACTCGAGCGGCTGATCGCCCGCGCGCCGCCGAGGAAGAAGAAGCTGCCGGCGATTGTCTGGCCCTGGTTCCAACTGGAGGTCGCCCAGGTCGAGGTGGCCCGAACCATGCGATTCGCGGTAGCGGGGCAGGCGCCCAAGTTGCTGATCCCGCACCTTCGCGCCATGGACCTGTACAACCGTGCGGCCACTGTGGAGAAGATCGCGGAGCAGGAAACATGGGACGCCGATACGCGCAAGACGATCCTGGCGATGCTCAGCGATGCGTCGGCGCGCGTGCGCGAGGAATCACTGAAGGCGATGAACGGCCGCACCATCGAGCCTGCCGAGGCGCCGGAGCTCGAGAGTCTGCTGACGCGCAAGGCGCCGACCTGCGCCGCGGCGTCGTGACGCTTCTTCTGGGACAGCCTGACGAAGCAGCATTGGGCAGCGCCGACCGCCTGCTCGCATCGGCGGATGATCTGCAGCGGCTCGGGGGCCTTGAGATGCTGCGTCGCATGGCTGAGGACCAGCGGCAGGCCGATTCCTGCCGCGATCGGGCGCGGGTATATCGAAATGCGCGAGCGGAATTGACGAAAGATGAAGCGCTTCAACTGGAAGGCTGGCTCGAACGTGCTGCACCGGTCGCGACGCTCGACGATGGGTTGGGACTGTTTGACCCATTGCAACGCACGCGACCTGCCGCACCGAAGTGTTGCGACGTTGCGTATGTCACCGCGGCGGCGCTGGCGTGTCTGAAGTCGATCGATGGGCTGATCAACGAGCACCGCGAGACGCACGTGAAGATCGAATGGGGCGACACGAGCAAAGAAGGGTTGATGGGAAACGTGTCATGGGGGTTTCCACGGCCCGATCCGGAGCGCCCGCTCAGCGAAGACCTGGAGCGTCTGCCGCTGCGGCAAGTCTGGGAAGGCTGGTGGAAGGAGCGCGGCGCCGAGTATCGCGACGCGGACGGCGCTGAGTTGATGCGCGCCAGGTGGTGCCTGCAGCAGATCCAGCGTCGCGCCAATCGAATGCTCCCCGCCTGGCTCTCAGCGATTGGTGATGCCATGCTGGGCGCAGAAGAAAAGACGTCCGTGGCGCGAGCTGAAAAACGGCTCAGAGCTTTGGGCGGTACGGAGAATGAAGGTCCGCGCCTTAACTTCGCAGGGCAAATCGGGGTCATTCTGCCGTGGCTGATGCGCCTCGCGGCCGACCGCGCCCCCGGGTTTCTGCTCGATGGGCTGGAGCATGCCTTTGGCCTCATTCCTGAGCAGCACCGCGCCGAGCTGGGCGAAAGTCACTGGTATCCGGGCGAGTTGCTCTGGCGGAACTACGGCTCGCCGTTGCATGAGTGGTTGGAACTCATTCGCGATCACCGTCGACTGTGTGCGGCGTCCTGGCAGCCCGTGCACACGCGCCGGTTGTGGTGCCTTCTTCGCTGGTTTGACGAGCCGGGTGTGCCTGCCCCGCGCTGCCGGCCGTCTTTGGACATCGTCATGGGAGCATGGAGAACAGGTGCGGCCAACGAGGCTGATGTTCTGGACCAACTCATCGGTCCACGTCTACTCGCGCGATATGGGCGGCACTTCGGCGATCTGGCGGAGCTCAGCGGTTCGAAGGACACGCCGGAGATTCAAGCTTGCCCGGAGTTGAAGCCTCTGATTGACCGCTGCCGAGCCAGGATCATCGAGGTGGAACTGACGCGCGGCGAAGCACCGACAGCCGCCTCTGCGCCGGCGATGTCGCTGCGATCTTCGGGCGGAATCGACGTGCTGTTCCCGCTGTTGCGGGCTCTCGGCCGCGAGCGGATTGCCCGAAGCGCTGGAACCGACAATCTGAGCAAGGCGGCCGTTTTCAGCCATTTGATCGGCGTCAGCATGCCGCGCGAGGCCGACACGCCGCAGTCGTTTGCTGCGCAGGCGGCGGCCGTGGAGGTGGAGCAGGATCAGCTCATCGACCTTGCGATTTTTGCCCCGCAATGGGCGAGCCACGTTGAACATACCATCGGCTGGCCCTGCGTTGCGGATGCGGTCTGGTGGCTACATGCCCATACGAAGGACAAGGGGTGGCGGGTCGACGAAGACATCCGCGAAAAATGGAAGGCCCAGATCGGGTTGTTGACGCCGCTCTCGGGCGAGGACCTGCTTGACGGCGCCGTGGATGTGGCGTGGTTCCAGCGGTTCTATCCAAAGCTGGGCGCGCAGCGCTGGGTTGCGCTGGACAAATCGGCGAAGTACACGTGCGGCGGCACGGGGCACACCCGCGCGCGGCTTTTTGCCGCGGCGATGCTGGGGAATACGGACAAATCGGACCTCATGAAGCGCATGCGCGACAAGCGGCAGCAGGACGCCGTCCGCGCACTGGGCCTACCGCCCCTGGCGAGCGGCAAGGCCCGCGAGGCGGATCTGCTCGATCGGTATCGCGCGATCCAGGAGTTTGTCCGCACGGGGCGAAAACTTGGCTCGCAACGCCAGGCATCAGAAAAGCGCGCCGCGGCCATCGGCATGGACAATCTGGCTCGCACCGCCGGATATCCCGATCCGATCCGCCTTCAGTGGGCTATGGAGGCACGTGAATCGGCCGACCTGGCGAAAGGACCCATCCAGGTCAAGAGCGGCGACGTGGTGGTCTCGTTGTCGCTGGACGAAGAAGGAGCGCCGGAGCTTGCCGTCTCACGCAAAGGCAAGCCGCTTGCCTCCGTCCCGGCGAGCGTCAAAAAGAACGCGCAGATCCAGGAACTGCAAGAGCGCAAGACCGAGATGAAACGAGCGGCCTCGCGCACGCGACTCTCGCTGGAACAGGCCATGATCCGGGGTGACGCCTTTCGCGGGCCCGAGCTGCGCGAGCTGTCTGCGAACCCCGTCCGGTCTCCGAGGTTGGGCCGGCGCGTGTTCGTCAACGGCGAAGCGATGGGCTATCCAAGTAAGGGCGGGCGATGCTTGGAGGACGATGCCGGGAAGGTGGAACCGATAGGCTCATCGGACGGGCTGCGTCTGGCTCATCCGCACGATTAGTTGACGCGCGGCGACTGGTCCGCGTGGCAGCGCGACTGTTTCGCGCGCGAACGCGTGCAGCCGTTCAAACAGGTTTTCCGCGAGTTGTACGTTCTCACAAAGGCCGAGCGTGATGAGGGCAGCATGTCCCGCCGTTATGCGGGCCACCAGGTGCAGCCGCGCCAGGCACTGGCTCTCCTGGGCGCACGGACCTGGCTCGTTGTGCCGGATGAAGGGGTCTCGCGCACGTTTCACGAAATCGGACTGACGGCCTGGTTGACTTTCGCGAATCCGTTCTTCACGCCCGCGGACGTCGAGGGGCTGACGCTCGAAGGGGTCTTCGTCGCAAAGCGCGGCGAGCAGAAGGTGATACAGCTTGCGGACGTTCCGCCTCGGCTTTTCAGCGAGGTGATGCGCGACCTCGACCTGGTGGTCAGCGTGGCCCATCGCGGCGGCGTGGATCCGGAAGCCAGCGCCTCGACAGTCGAGATGCGCGCCAGCCTGCTCCAAGAGACGTGCAAGCTGCTCAAACTCGACGGCGTGCGGATTCAGGACAATCACGCGATGGTCGACGGCAAGCTCGGGCGGTACACGGTTCACCTGGGCAGCGCGGTCGCCCATCGTCAGCCCGGCGGCGCGCTCTTTGTCGTGGCGGTGCAATCGCAGCATCGCGGGCGGTTGTTCCTGCCGTTCGCGGACGACGATCCGAAGACCGCGGAGGTCGTCAGCAAGGTGCTGCTGCTGGCGCGTGATGACGAGATCAAAGATCCGTCGATTCTGGCGCAGATGCGCGGGTAGGAGAGGAAGCAGGCTATATTCTGCACGATATGGCTACGTTATTGAGTCTCATTCTCGTTTGCATTCAAGCCCCGCAGGGGCCCGCCCTTCAACCGGCGGCGGCGCCGATTCCGTGGCGCAAGACGGCCGATGAGGCGATTGGCGAGGCCCGCCGCACGGGCAAGCTTGCGGCGCTCGTGTTCCGGGCGGACTGGTGTTATTACTCGCGCAAGCTGGAGACCGAGACGCTGCCCGATGCGGAGGTCGTCAAGCTGTTCGAGCGGTTTGTTCCATGCCGCCAGGGCTACGACCGCGACCGGCCGCAGACGCGGCGGTTCCGCGTGATGGAGATCCCGCAGGTCGTGTTCGTCGATGGAGACGGCCGCGTGGTCGAGCGGCTCATCGGGCAATTCGCGCCGGCCGACTATGTCCGCGAATTTCGGCGGCGGATCGAGTTCCTCTACGACAAGCCCGAGCTTGAGAAGCGCCTCGCACAGAACCCGAACGACGCCGAGGCGCTCGCTCGCCTTGCGGTCATACACGCGGAGCGCAAGGAATACGAAGCCGCCAGGCCGCTGCTCGACCGGGCGGAAGCGGCCGATGCGAAGGACGAGCCGGGCCTTCGCACGCGGGCCTATCGGGCCTTTGCGGAGCAGGCCAAGGAAGCGCGCCAGGCGGATGAGATGGTCGTGTGGCTGACCAAAGCGCTGTCGGGCGTCAAAGAGCCGGCGGACGAAGTGCAGGTTCGTCTGGACCTTGCGGAGGCCTATTTCCGCGGCTTGCAACAGTATGACAAGGCGCGCGAGCATCTGAGTGCGATCATCGCCAACCCTCTTGCGCCCGAAGACAAGCGTACCCGCGCGACGCGATACCTCGACCACATGAATGAGAAAGAGGCTGAAGCGCTGGCGGGGCCGAAACCGCCCGCCACACAGCCGGCGACCGAACCCGCCGCACCCGCCACGCAGCCGGCGGGTCGGGAATAGTCAGCACGAGCGATCACTCACCGCTGGTCGGTTGTCTGGACGCCGCGCTCGGCGTCATGTGCGGGCACGATGTATTTCTTGAAGTACCAGCCGCTGAGTTGCTCGAGCGTGAGGAAGAAACCGACGCCCAGCAACGGGATGAGCATGGAAACAAGCATCAGGTTCTTACGCCTGCGGGCCGGGTCGATCGAACACTGATTCTGCTTGCGGCGGTACAGCATGATGCCGCCAATCCCCAGCAGGACGGCCAGCCCGCGCAAGACGTAGGCCCCGGTCCCGGTCGAGCCATCCTCGGCATAGAAGAACGTCGCGAATGAGATGGCATAGACACCGCCCATCAGCCCGAGCATGAACAACACCATCGGCGCGACACAGCAGATCATGCCGGTCAATCCGGCGGCGGCCGCGACCTTGACCGTCCAGCGCAGCAGGCCGGGCTCGCGGTTGGCGACCCGAACGTCGCTTGAAACGTCAGTCATACAGGCGCCTCCGGGACTTGGATGCGTTCTGCCTGCGAGCGTTACATTGTTGCGTCGCTGCGCATCTGGTTGCCATGACATGCCCTTGCCGCTTTTCAGCTTTTCCAGCTTTTCGCGTTTACGCCTTTGCCTTCTTCCAATCCGCCAGGAACCGCTCCAGCCCGATGTCCGTCAGCGGGTGGCTCAGCAGCTTTTCGAACACGTTGTACGGCATGGTGCCGACATCCGCGCCTGCCTTCGCGGCCTGCACGACGTGCAGGGGGTGCCGCAGGCTGGCCGCGAGGATCTCCGTCTCGAAGCCATAGTTGTCGTAGATCAACCGGAGGTCCGCGATCAGGGGCATGCCGTCCATGCTGATGTCGTCCAGCCGCCCGAGGAACGGCGACACGAAGGTCGCGCCCGCCTTGGCCACGATCAGGGCCTGACTGGCCTGAAAACAGAGCGTCATGTTGACCTTGATGCCCTCCGCTCTGCATCGCACCAGCGCTTTGACGCCTTCCGGAATCGTCGGCAGCTTGACGACGACGTTGGGGGCGATCTTCACCAGATCGCGGGCTTCCTTCAGCATGCCGCCAGCGTCGATGCTGGTGACCTCGGCCGACACAGGGCCGGGAACCAGGCTGCAAATCTCCGCGATCAGGGCCTTGAACTCGCGGCCTTCCTTGGCGACGAGGCTCGGGTTGGTCGTGATGCCGTCAAGAACGCCCAGTTCGCGGGCGGCCTTGATCTGGTCGAGGTTGGCGGTGTCGAGAAAAAACTTCATGCACAGGCTCTCCAGGGTTCGATTCGCGGCCGCGGATCCACTCCGCGGGACGAATCGAAAGGCTGAGGAGTATAGCGACGGAGCGACCGAGCGACGGAGCGACGAAGGGGC
>Ga0187892_10011312_pt1 | contig 10988 bp, 7 predicted proteins | sample MA1701073metaG_FD_139345 | JGI IMG/M metagenome (GOLD analysis project Ga0187892, IMG submission 139345) | Bio-ooze microbial communities from a basaltic lava cave in the Kipuka Kanohina Cave System on the Island of Hawaii, USA - MA170107-3 metaG ... | reverse complement strand
TTTTCAAGCCCTTTGTCATTTCTCGCTTGATCCGTGAGGGATACGTTCACAACGTCAAGAACGCCTCTCGCCTTATTGAACGCGGGACGCCGGAAGTGTGGGACATCCTGGAAGAGATTACTAAAAACTACCATGTCCTGTTGAATCGTGCACCCACCCTGCACCGCCTGGGGATCCAGGCCTTCCAGCCCGTGTTGATCGAAGGAAAATCAATCCAGCTGCACCCATTAACCAACCACGCCTATAACGCCGACTTCGACGGTGACCAGATGGCAGTGCACGTGCCGCTCTCGGAAATGTCCCGCAAAGAATCGGAAGCGCTGATGCGCTCCAACGTGAACCTTTTGAAACCCGCGTCTGGCGAGCCAATCGTGACCCCTCGCCTCGACATGATTTTGGGACTCTACGTCATGACAAACCTCCTGCCGGAGGCAAAAGGAGAGGGGAAGGCCTTCGGCTCGGCGGAAGAAGCCGTTTCTGCCTACCATGCCAGGTTCGTGCACCTTCGGGCGAGGATTCACGTTCGACTAGAGTCTGGTGAGCGAGTCGAAACGTCGGTCGGCCGCTTGCTCTTTAATGAAGTGGTACCGAAGGAGATGGGGTTTGTGAACGAAGTGATGACGACCGGGGTGATCAAAACGCTGACGGCCCGGGTGTACCGGGAGCTGGGTATCGAGGTAACGGCCACCTTTGTTGATAAGCTGAAGGACCTTGGATTTGAGACGGCAACCCTTTCCGGGGTGACGTTCTCCATGCAGGACATTGTTATTCCCTCCGAAAAGCGATCCATTTTATCCGACGCCGAAAAGCAGCTCGCCGAAATCGACAAGCAGTACCGTCGGGGACTCATCACGGAGCTAGAGCGTCGCACTCAGGCAATCAGCTTGTGGTCAAAGGTCAAAGAGCAGATCGAAGCAAACATGATCAAGGCCTACGATCCAGAAAACCCGATTTACTTGACGGTAAAATCGGGTGCCCGCGGATCCTTCGCCCAAATCACCCAGCTGGGAGGCATGATCGGTTTGGTGGTCAACCCGACTGGTGAGATTATCGAGCTCCCCGTTATTTCCAATTATAAAGAAGGGCTCGACGTCATCGAGTACTTTAACTCCACGCACGGCGCCCGGAAGGGGAAGTCGGACACGAGCTTGCGCACTTCCGATGCGGGGTACTTGACGCGCCGACTCGTCGATGTCGCGCAGGATATTGTTATTGCTGATGAAGACTGTGAGACGACGGATGGCTTGCCGATTACCCGCGAGGAGTCGGCAGCGATGGGACTCAAGTTTGCCGACCGTATTATCGGACGATACCTTACCCAAGATGTGAAAGCAGGCAGTAAAACCCTCGTCAAAAAGGGAGACGAGGTAACGAGAGAGATGGCGGCGGCGATCGACGCGTCGGATGCCCCCGGAGTGGTTGTCCGCTCCCCCCTCTTTTGCCGAGCCGAATGGGGAGTGTGTCAGCATTGCTACGGGTGGGATCTTTCTAAAAATGAACTGATCAAGATCGGTGAAGTCGTCGGCATCATTGCCGCCCAAGCGATTGGGGAGCCGGGAACGCAGTTGACCATGAAAACGTTCCACATGGGTGGTGTACACGGCGCTGATATTACCTCCGGACTGCCGCGGGTGGAAGAACTCTTTGAAGCAAGAGCACCCCGAACGCCCGCCCTCTTGGCTGAGATTTCCGGTACGGTACAAGTCCGTGAGGAGAAGGAGAATACTGTTGTCGCAGTGACGGCGGATGGGCTCGAAGAAAAAGAGTACTTAATCCCACCCGACTACAAGGCAGCCATCAAAGACAAAGACGTTGTTCGGCCCCGCCAGGCAATTGCCGTGGCGGCCGACAAAAAAGCGGTCAGAACGGAAATCGGTGGCCGTGTTCGAGTGAAGGAGAACAAGATTGTCATCACCGCGCAGGATAAAGTGACCCGACGGTACGAGGTACCGGCCGCGGTCTCGGTGTTGGTCAAAGACGGCGACAAGATCGCTGCCGGAACCGAATTGACGGAAGGGCACCTGGATCTTGACCTGTCCCTCAAATGGAAGGGCAAGCTGGCAACCATGAAGTACATCATTGCCGGGGTGCAAGAAATCTACCAGAGCCAAGGACAGGCGATTAACGACAAGCACATCGAGATTATTGTCTCCAGAATGTTCAGTAAGGTCAGGGTCGATGAGCCGGGAAGCGCCGATATTCTCCCTGGTTCAATCGAAGACCGGCGATCAGTGGTGCGCCTGAACGAACGATTTGCCAAAGACGGCAAGAAGCCAGCTCTGTTTGGCGACACAATTTTAGGTATCACCCGGGTGGCGCTGAAAACCGACTCGTTCCTCTCGGCCGCCTCTTTCCAAGAGACGACCGGGGTCTTGATTGATGCCGCGGTGCGCGGAGCAACCGACTACCTCAAGGGTTTGAAAGAGAACGTCATTATCGGGAAACTGATCCCCGCCGGAACGGCATTCAGGAAACCGCGCCCACGATAAGGGTTGCGCCCGCTTCTCGAACCTGATATACTCCTCCTGTTATGCCGACAATCAATCAACTGATCAGGAAGGGTCGCAAGCGCGCCCCCCAGAAGAGTAAGTCACCCGCCCTCCATAAGGGATTTAATTTTTTGAAAAACAAGCCGGTTACTTTCCCGAAAGGCCGGCCATTTATGCGTGGGGTGGCAACCAAAGTAACGACAGTCACGCCCAAAAAACCGAACTCGGCACTGCGAAAGATTGCCAAGGTGCGCTTAACGTCCGGTCAAGAAGTGACGGCCTACATCCCTGGCGAGGGACACAACCTGCAGGAGCACTCGGTGGTGATGATTCGGGGAGGAAGAGTCAAGGACCTGCCCGGAGTGCGGTACCATATTATCCGGGGCAAACTTGATACGGCGGGAGTGGAGGGCAGGAAACAGGCAAGAAGCAAATATGGGGCAAAAAAATCATAAAATGTCCAATTTCCCATTACCAATGAATTTGGGACTTGGACATTGGATCTTGGAAATTTAATTGTTATGCCACGCGGAAAATTCAGAACCAGAAAACCCGACCTCGCGCCCGATCCGGTCCATCGGTCGGTTCTTGTTCATAAATTGATTAACTACGTCATGCTCGGAGGCAAAAAGCATACCGCTCGGCAAGTGGTCTATCAGGCACTTGCAGTGGCTGGCGAGAAGACGAAGCAGGACCCGATTCATCTTTTGGAGACCGCCGTCAAAAACGCGTCACCCCTCCTCGAAGTTAGGGCTCGCCGAATCGGGGGTGCTAACTACCAGGTGCCAACCGAAGTTCGGCCCGAGCGGAAAGTGATGCTTGCTCTGCGCTGGATTGTCGAAGCGGCGCGAGGAAAACAAGGCAAGCCGATGGCGGATTTTTTAGCAAACGAATTGATCGATGCGTTTAAAGGAGAGGGCTCGGCCGTGAAAAAGCGCGACGAAGTGCACAGGATGGCCGAAGCGAACCGGGCGTTTGCCCACTTCACCAGATTCTAATTCAATTCGACCTCGACTATACTACGGACACGTATGCCCCGACTCTTCCCCATTGACCCCGCGCAATTCCTTTCTGTCAAACGCCCGCCTGCCAAAGCGAAATCTAGTGTCGCCAAGAGTCGTGCCCGAGGCAGATCCGCCGTGGCGGAAAATAATCCTCTATTTGGCGAAGAGATTGAGCGGTGGGCAGGGATTTCGTCCTGTTCTGACAGGAGCGTCATATACGGGGCAGGAAAAACTCGAGGTTCGTAATTTATGCCACGCCTGTTTCCCATAGACAAGACGCGTAACATCGGGATTATTGCGCACATCGATGCTGGAAAAACGACCGTGACAGAAGCAATACTTTTCCGTACCGGCCGTATTCACAAAATCGGCGAGGTGCATGAAGGAACGACACAGATGGACTGGATGGAGCAGGAACGAGAGCGAGGCATTACTATTACCGCCGCAGCCACGACGAGCTTCTGGTCGCCCAAAGCCCAAGAAGGGGACACCAAAGCCCCTGATGCGCATCGTATCAACATCATTGATACCCCCGGTCACATTGACTTTACCGTCGAAGTGCAACGTTCCTTGCGCGTTCTGGATGGGGCCGCTGTCGTGTTTGACGGAAAGATGGGGGTGGAGCCGCAGTCGGAGACCGTCTGGCGGCAGGCCGATAAATTCGGCGTCCCCCGAATTTGCTTCATTAACAAAATTAACCAGATCGGCGGAGATTTTTACAAAAGCCTCGACGCAATCAGGAAGCGGCTCTCCCCAAATTCCTATCCGATTCAAATCCCGATCGGCTTTGAGAAAGAAACCAGCGGTATCGTCGACCTCGTCACGATGAAGGCCTATAGGTATAATGACTACACCGATAAGCACCTCGTCGAAGGCGAGATCCCGGCTGATCTCAAAGACAAGGCCAACGAGTTTCGCCACGAACTCTTGGAAAAAGTCGTCGAGGGCGACGATGCACTCCTGGAGAAATATCTGCATGGGAATAAAATTAGCGAAGACGAATTCAGGGGGGCGATTCGCCAAGCAACACTCAAGGGTGATTTCTTCCCTGTGTTAGGGGGCGACGGCCGGGGGGTCATTGTCCAATCGATTCTCGACACGGTCGTCTACTATCTCCCCGCCCCGACCGATCTACCGCCGGTCAGAGGAGAAGATCCTAAAACGCACGACCAAGTGGAACGGAACCCAGCGGACAGCGAGCCGTTTGCCGCCCTCGCCTTCAAGGTTGCCAACGACCCCTTTTCGGGTACCCTGACCTTCTTTCGCGTCTATTCCGGTACGCTCAAGGCAGGATCGTACGTATTGAATGTGGCGAAGAGCGAGAAAGAACGGGTCGGTCGCATTGTCCGGCTCCACGCCAACCACCGCGAAGACGTGGAGGAAGTTTTTTCCGGCGAAATTGCCGCGGCAGTCGGCCTGAAATATACGGTGACGGGAGACACGATCGCCGACCCCGAAAAGCCGATCCTTCTGGAAAACATTACCTTTCCCGACCCGGTTATCAGCCAAGCGATCGAGCCCAAAACGAAGGCCGACCAGGAGAAGATGGGCATTGCCCTCTCGCGTCTTGTCCAAGAAGACCCAACCTTAAAAGTACGGAGTGATCCGGAAACCGGCCAGACCTTGATTGCCGGAATGGGGGAGCTGCACCTCGAAATTATTGTTGATCGGATGAAGCGGGAGTTTGGAGTGGGGGCCAACGTCGGTCGCCCACAAGTTGCCTATAAAGAGACCATTAGAAACAAAGCAACCGCCGAAGGCAAGTATATCCGTCAAACCGGTGGGCGGGGTCAGTACGGCCACGTCTGGCTGGAAGTGGAGCCAAAAGAGCACGGCGGCGGCTACGAATTTATTAACAAGATCAAGGGGGGTGCGGTGCCGCAGGAGTTTATTCCGCCCGTGGAAAAAGGAGTCAAGCAGGCGATGGAGAAGGGAGTCATGGCCGGCTACCCCATGGTGGACATGACCGTTACCTTGTACGACGGGTCCTACCACGATGTGGACTCCTCGGAGCTAGCCTTCCAAATCGCCGGGTCCATGGCGTTGCAGGAAGCCTCCCGTCGGGCGAATCCGGTTCTCCTTGAACCGATCATGAAAGTGGAAGTGGTTGCGCCAGAAGAATTTTTCGGAGACATCATGGGCGACCTGTCTGCCAAGCGAGGTCGGATTGAAGGGTCGGACAACCGCGGGACGGCCAAGGTGATTGACGCGCTTGTTCCGCTCTCCGAAATGTTTGGCTACGCCACCAGCCTTCGGAGCATGACACAGGGTCGCGGATCCTTTACCATGGAATTTAAAGCGTACGAGGAAGTGCCTGCCAATGTCGCTCAAGCCATCATTGCCGGTAAAAAAGCATAACGTTCGGCCCGTGGCCCTGGCCCGAGAGGCGTGGGGCTTTGTCAAGGCCCGTCGATATCTTTGGTGGATCGGTCTCCTCGCGGGACTGGGCCAAGGCTACGGCATGAATCCGCAGGTCATCTCCCGGTTCGACGAGCGCTTGAATCCGGCGTCGCTCTCGCAACGGCTCGATACCGCGACTACCCCGGTGACCATGCTTCTCCTTATCATTTTGCTGTTCCTCCTTTTGGTGTGGATTTTTTCGGTCATCGCCGAAGCAGGATTAATTCGGGCCGTCCAGGAGAGTAGACTGGTAACCTTTCGGGCAACACTGGGAGCCGGCCGCGCGGCACTGTGGCCATTGATCAAGCTGAACGTCTTTGTGGCGGTCGTTTCGATTCTTCTCGCCTTCCTTGTTGGTTTCCCCATCTTGGCGGCTGCAGCCTCTTCGTCCGGACCCCGTCTCCTCGTCGGCGGGATCGGTGCCCTGTTCATGCTGCTCTATGGTCTTTTGCTGGCGTTGCTGTACCCGTGGATGACCCGGTACGTTGTGTTAGAGAAACTGCGCACGCTGGCAGCAATCGGCAGCGCGTGGCGTCTTTTTCGACGCGCCGCACGAGAGCTCATCCTCATCGGTCTAGGCGGACTTCTCCTCCAGGTGATCTGTTCGATTGCAATCCTCGCTACCATTGCAGTTGCGTTTGTTCCGCTCGCTTTTCTCACCGCTTGGGTGGTGAAAGGAACAGCCGCTCTGACGGTGATCGGCGTGCTGCTCATCGGTGTCCTCTGTGTGGGGGTTATTCTGGCCGGCGTCTTGACCGCAGTCAAAAGCGCCTACTATACCTTGGCCTTCGGGCGACTGCATGGAGGAGCATAATGAACTCAGATTCCGGTGGAAGGGGAGGAGCGAGCTTGCCCGTCAGGGTCAGCTTGCTGACGAGCGTGGGACAGAGGAAACGATGTTGCCCCTCCCAGTCACTCCTTGACGCTTCCCTGATAACTGGTGTAACATAGGAAAGTAATTTCGTAAGAAAGGAGCCGAAATGGCAGATAAGTATGTCCGCACGAAACCGCACGTCAACGTCGGTACGATTGGTCACGTCGACCACGGGAAAACAACTCTTTCCGCGGCGATTACCCATGTCTTGGCCAAAAAAGGCCAGGCGCAGGAGCTTAAGGTTGATCAAATCGACGCCGCCCCAGAAGAAAAACAGCGGGGTATTACCATCAACACGTACCACCTCGAATACGAAAGCGACAAGCGTCACTACGCCCACATTGATGCGCCGGGACACCAAGACTACATCAAAAACATGATCACCGGTGCCGCGCAGATGGACGGGGCGATTCTTGTCGTGTCCGCACCAGATGGTCCGATGCCGCAGACCAAAGAGCACGTTCTCTTGGCTCGCCAGGTCGGGGTGCCGCAGCTCGTCGTTTTTTTGAACAAAGTTGATATGGTGACCGACAAAGATCTCATTGACCTCGTGGAAGAAGAAATTCGCGAGCTACTCAAAAAGTACGAGTACCCGGCCGATACCCCCATCATTCGCGGTTCTGCCCTGAAGGCATTGGAAGACGATGCCGAAGCGGTCAAATCGATCGAAGAGCTGGTGAAGACACTGGACGATTACATCAAAGAGCCGGTCCGCGAGATCGATAAGCCCTTTATGATGGCAATTGAAGACGTTTTCTCCATCAAGGGTCGCGGTACCGTCGTGACCGGACGCGTCGAACGCGGTAAAGTTAAGGTGAACGACGATGTAGAGCTCATTGGACTCCGCGATACTAAGAAAACGGTCGTGACCGGAGTGGAAATGTTCCGAAAATCCATGGACGAGGCTCAGGCCGGTGACAATATTGGGCTTCTCTTACGCGGTATCGAAAAAGAAGACGTGGAACGCGGACAGGTCATCGCCAAACCGGGCTCCATCACCCCGCACACCGAATTCGAATCGGAAGTCTACGTCTTGACCAAGGAAGAAGGCGGCCGACACACCCCATTCTTTAAGGGCTACAAGCCGCAGTTCTACGTCCGAACAACCGATGTGACGGGTGAAGTGGAATTGAAAGCAGGACAGGAAATGGTCATGCCCGGCGATACCTCCACCTTCCTAGTAAAACTCATTGTACCGGTCGCGATGGAAGAGGGCATGCGGTTTGCCATCCGCGAGGGTGGGAAGACCGTCGGCGCGGGCGTGGTCACGAAAGTCACCAAATAACCATATTCAAGAAAGGGATCCGATAGCCCCACATATCGGTGCACATTGTAAGAGAGATGGCGAAGAACAAAGACGTTTCCTCTGAATCAAAGCAACGGATTCGCATCCGACTCCGGTCGTATGATTATCGAATCATCGATAAGAGTGCGCGGAAGATTATTGAGATTGCCGAACGCTCCGGTGCCCGGGTAGCCGGCCCGATTCCGTTGCCGACCGAAAAAAAGGGGGTAACGGTCTTGCGTTCCACCTTTGTCCATAAGGACGCCCGGGAACAGTACGAAATGCGGATTCATAAGCGCCTGATCGACATTTTAGACCCGACGCCCAAGACAATCGATAACCTGCAAAACTTGGACCTCCCGGCCGGGGTGGACGTCGAAGTCAAACAGTAGGCTTGACATTAGTCTTGTTTTAGTTAGATTGGGACTGAAAACAAACCAGCGGAAACCAAACGGTCGCCGCTGTTTTGTTGGGAATAGATTCTATGTCGATTAGCCGGTGGGGGAAGCGTTATTTATCGATTTTGCTGGCAGCGGTAATTTTAGGCAGTCTGGTTGCTATTGCTCAGCAGGTCAGCGCAGCCAACGATTATTTCTCCAATCCCCAGCTTTATCGCGACACCAATGGTGATGTCTGGTTTGAAGTAGATTGGAACCAGGCCGGACCTCATTTCGAGCCCGAATTCTACACGATTACGCACCAATTCCAAATTGTGCTCGGTGCTGATTTAACGGTTCCTAATTCATATGAAATAAGACAAACTTATGGTTTCTTTTCCTACACCGAAGAGATCGTTCTCAATGGCGGTGTTCTCATCGGCTCTCCTACGGTTTCGACCGAGGTTGATCCCTCTCTCCCTCAACATTTTCGAGTCAATTTGGGCAATATCGCTACTCCTACAAATCTCAGTCCAACTCAGCTTGCGCAGTTTTCCGTACTTTATACAGCCCTGGTTGATTCACGCCCCCACGTGGTTAATCGAACCCACCAATATACCTTGATTATTCCCGATGGAATATTTGCCACCTCCGCTTTTGGGAGTACTGCCTCGACTCCAGACCTTACTCCCGATACGAGTACCGTATTTCTTCTGCACTTCAATGGCTCTTTTGACGCCGAAGTGGGCGACCCCATTGGAACATTCGGCAGTGGTCCGCATGAGTTCACCAGCGACGTCGCTCATCCATCACTTGATCGGGCGGTGACGGTGACCGGTGGGCCACCGAGTAATGCTTCTCAAGTCAATTACCCGCCCTTTACGAGCATGACGATTCCCATCAACCAGGACTATACGATTCTCTCCTGGCATAAATTTACTGAAGCGGTCAATAAACCCGGTATCACCTCCTTCCAAAACGGCCAGGGGACGGCTGGGCTTGATCACTTGGTGGGTTGGATTCTGGATAGCGGTCAAGTCTATTACTACGCAACCGACGTGGCCAATGGAATCTCGGTGGGAACAGGTTCGCCGGTACCCGGCACGGCATCTGCCACCGACGGCAATTGGCACCACTTTGCCGTCCGCTTTACCGCAGCGACCCAGCGTCACGAACTTTTCTTTGACGGAGAATTGGTAAGTACGGTCTTTGGTGCGCCGGTTGCCCCATTAAACTTTACAACCGTGCTCTTCCAGCCGAACGGAGCTGGTGACTCCATCCGCTTGTTTGGAGACGAGTTTGGGCTGTACCAACGGTTGTTTTCGGATCAAGAGATAGCGTCCGCGGCTGGCCGATCTGGCACTCCGATACTGACCGCCAACCTAACGGTAACGGCCCAAGTGTTCGATCCAGGAAATGGGGATAGAGACTTGGCCCCTGGACTTCGAAAGCTGAAAGGCGCCACTATAGAGTTAACCAGCGGGCCAAGCAGTCCGATACCGCAAATATCTGATTCCAGCGGCAATGCTACTTTCCAAAATATATTACCGGGGACATATTTTGCGAAGGTCTCCCTTGCTAACGAAAATTTTACAGTTTACCACGAATCGGAACAAACCGGTGCCGTTTATGTTGAAAAACAAGTTATTGTTAGTGATGATTCCCAACAAAGCATAGTAATCGACCTCACTCGTAGTTGCCCACCATCTACCGGGTGCGATCCTTCACTGCTTAGTCCTGTGATCCCAAACGACCGCATTGATGACCTCGCTATCGTCTATTACCACATGCAGCAAGTAATAGATTTTCAGAGCGAACGCCTGGGGATGGATAGAAGCAGCTACTTAGTCGAGGCATTCCCTGTCGAGACAAGGTTATTAAAGGTTGTTGCTTTTGACCCACGTGTGTCTGGTGCAGAATATGCACCCTCTATACATCAAATTGGGATTTCCGCCAACCAATCAAATATAGGTTGGGGTGGACGACCGATGAATGTTGAATGGCACGAGGCATCGCATGAGTTGATGGATCTTATTGATGGTTCTTGGCAGTGGGAGACATTCCCAAACAACTACGATACGCACGCGGGCTATGGCAACCCCACCACTGCCGGCTCCTGGATCGAAGGTCTTGCAACTTTCTTCCCCCTCGCAATATGGGACTACTATCGAGAATTGGGAGAAGTCCAGGGGCCCGCGGATTGGTATAGGATGGGAGGCAATCCGGTCAACATGGAAGAAAATCGCAAAGCATGGGATACCGAATGGCTTACAATTCAGCGAGAAGACTTTGCCGTCGCAAGCATGCTCTGGGATTTGTATGATCCAGTAGATGTGCGTGATTCCGAATGTGGAAATTGGGTTGGGTTTTTTTGCCAGTCAATTATAAGTGATCAGATAGACCTCGGGGCAAACGAACAGGAACGTATTGGCAGGATATGGGGAGTTTTCACCAACGATAGTTACAGTATCGCAAATATGCGTAACCTTTGGGATGTATTAAAGCTGCAACCGGGTCCCTTTAATCCTACGAATGAAGACCCCGATGGTAACGGCCTTG
>Ga0187892_10011311_pt1 | contig 10988 bp, 7 predicted proteins | sample MA1701073metaG_FD_139345 | JGI IMG/M metagenome (GOLD analysis project Ga0187892, IMG submission 139345) | Bio-ooze microbial communities from a basaltic lava cave in the Kipuka Kanohina Cave System on the Island of Hawaii, USA - MA170107-3 metaG ... | reverse complement strand
GCCGAGCTGGAACGTCTCAGCCGTTCGGACCATCCGCAGGCCGCGGGCGATGCCGCGCGCTCCCTCTTCTCGAAGCTCCAGTCCATTCGCCGCCGCGACGGCGAATGGGTCGATAACCTGCGTGCCGTCCTGACCGCCCTGCCGGCCCTGGCCGACGGCGAGACGCGGGAGTTCGCCATCGCCCTGGTGACGATTTCCCCCCAGGCGCGCGATACGGCGTCCCGCTGGGTTGCCGACGAGACGGAAAGCCGGGTGCAGGCGGCCGACGTGATGGGGCGCGTGGTCCGGATCGCCCAGCTCTACCAGCAGGCGCTGGAGAACGGCGCCTCGAGCCCGGAGGCCAGGAAGCCGGCGCCGCCCGCAGCGCCGGCGCCCCGCAAGGACACCCGCCACCTGGACCCGACGGCCGGAATCACGCGAATCCTGCCGCGTGGCGTCAATCTCGAGACGCTCGAAGACGTCGGGCGGGTCGACCATTGCCGCAAGATCCTGATGGGGTTCGACCCGGAGCTCCAACTGTGGGAGTGCTTCTGCCTGGTCATGAAGGAAGACGAAAGCTGGCGGGAATCGATCGACCGGCTGATTCGACAAGAGACGACCGGCCCGCCCGAGGAATTCACGCGGGGAGCCGTCGCGCTGTTCGAGGAGCTCCAGGCGATCCGGGCCGAGCACGCGCCGTTCGTCCGACAGCTGGCCGGCTTCGTCGGCGACCTCCCCGTGGGTCAATACTCGACCGAGACTCGCGAGCTGGCGCTGGGATTCATCGTCGCCTCGCCGGCCGGACGCGAGCGGGCCGCCGTCTGGCTGAGCGACCCGGTCCATTACCGCCAGGAAGCCTCGACTCGCTACGAAGGGATCATCGGCCGGGCGATGAACTACCAGTCGGCGCTGCGGTCTTTCTAAGTTGGTCGTAGCGAATTCGCAAAGACAGGTTGCACCACAAAGACACGAAGCGTTCCCATCGAAAGGCCATGGGGACGCCTTTTCTTTGTGGTCTTCGTGTCTTTGTGGTGAGACTCATCGGTCCGGATTTCGAATGAAATCCGGCACTAGGTCGAGTCGTCGCCGCGCTCGACCCTAGGTCCGATTGAATTCTACCCTACCCGACGTCGTTTTTTTGTAACCGCGGTGTTAACTTCCGTCCCTGCCGCGACCCGTGTCTAGGGATGGAAACGGAGCGTTTCGAAGAGCTGCTGAAGCGTTGGCAGGACGGCGAGGCTTCGCCATCGGACTTGGGGGAGCTGGAAGCCTTCCTGCGGGGCGATGCCCGGTGCCGCCGGGAACTCGTTCACTCGACGCTCCTCGAAGTCCAGTTGTGCCGACGGTACCCGGTGTCCGGCGAGCGCGTCGATTCCGCGACCCCGCGCATCGCGTCCCGCCGTCCCGCTCCGGGCAGGAAGCGGATTCTCGAGGTGGCCGCCGCGCTCCTGGTCTTTGGAGTCTCCGGGGTGGCGGCCGGGCGCCTTTTCTTCTCCACCCCCGAGACGGCGGGTCCTTCTCCGGCGGCGGCCGCCCCGTCCGCCCCCGCTCATCCCGCGCCTCAGGAGCCGACCCCGGCTCCCGCGCCCGCCGGCAACAAGTACGCCAGGAGACTCGACCGCGCGATGCTGACCCTGTCCGAGGCGGTGGATCGGGCCCAGGCGGCAGCGCCGGGCGTGGCGTACCGGGCCGTGCTCAAGGACGAAGACGGCCGGATTCAGTTCTCGGTGAAGGTCGCCCAGAAGAGCCAAGTCGCGGATGTCGACCTCGACGCAAGAACCGGCGAGCTTCTCGAAGAGCCGGAGGTCGAGAATTACGACCTTTCGACGCTCGTCGGAGCGACGAAGATCTCGCTTCAGCAGGCGATCGCCGCCGCGCTCCGGTACGCCCCCGGGCGGGCGCTGGAGGCGGAGTTCGAGCTCAAGAGCGGCAAGCCGCAGGCCGAAGTGAAAGTCCTGGGAGACGGCGGGGTCCGCAAGGTGAAGCTGGACGGCCAGACAGGAGAAATCCGATGAAGACCGGCACCGTCATCCTGGCCGCAGCCTTGGGCGTTTCGGTCCTGTTCAACCTGGTTGCCTTCGCCCGGCTGCGGGACCGGGACGAACCCAAGTCGGCGGCCTCCTCAGGGACGCCGCGCCTCGCCCGGGAGGAGCGCACAGCCCCGGCGCCCCCCGAAGAACGGGGCTTCTCGACGGCGCCGGCCCCCGCGGTCCGCGAGGCCGAGTCCTTCCCGGGCGCCCCCGCCCCTCAGAAGTCCGGGTCCAAGAAGTCGGGTTCGGATCCGCTCACGCTGCCCAGCGTGCGGAACGACCCTCAGGTCCTCGGCGTCCTGGAGGCGCAGGAGGAGTTCGGCGTCTTCTGGAAGGACCTCGACCGGATCTTCAAGGCCAGGAGCAAGTTCGACGAGGCGAAGTACGTCCAGACGGTGCTCACGGCGACGGAAGACTTTCTCCTCCTGCCCGAGGCGTCGCGGCCCGCGTTCCGGGAAGCCGTCAAGTCCGCCACGGCGGGGCTCGGCAACGTAAGGAGGGACTACGACGCGGCGAAGAAAGCGCTTCCCCCCAAGGACAAGAGCAACGCCCAGGCCTACGCCGTCTACCAGCAGCAGAAGGACGGCCTTGACCTGCGTTACAACGAGCAGACCCGCGCTGTCCTTGACGGCGTCAAGGCGCACATGGACCTGAAGCAGCCGCGCCACGCGGAGCTCGCGTCGAACCTGGAGAAGTATCTGAGGAACCTGATGCCGAAGCCGACCCAGCCATAAAAGAAGACGCTAACCACGGAGGCACAGAGAGCACGGAGAAGAGACCGTCGGGTTCGGACGGGGAGGGCATTCTGCTCCGTGGGCTCCGTGTCTCCGTGGTGATTTCTCGGTGGACGATATTCTCTGAAAGAAAGTTGCGGAGGACAATCATGCGGCAGCAAAGCATTCGGATGATCCTGGCGTGCGGTTTCACCCTCGCGCTCGTCGCCGTCCCGCTGGGCGCGCAGGACGGCAGGTCGCCGCAGGAGCAAGCGCTGGTGAAGCTCGCGGGTGAGCTCGCGCGGCTCCTCAAGGCCGCCGACGCGGACGCGAACGGGACCCTGAGCGCCGCGGAGTTCCGGGTCTTCGCGCCGACCGTCGCGAAGGCCGGCGAGGGGATCCTGAATGGGATCGACCCGTCGATCGCGGAGAAGAAGAGCGCGAAGGATCTGAAGAAGTTCGACAAGAACGTCGACGGCACGCTGGACGCGGAGGAAAAGAAGGCGGCGGCCGAGGACGCGCGGCTCAAGGAGATCAAGGACTTCGACTGGGACAAGGACGGAAAGCTCGACGAGCGCGAGCAGACCGCCATGCAGTGGGCGGCCGAAGGGAAGCTGAACGGCGTCTTCCGCAAGATCGATACGGACGCCAACGGCCAGCTTTCGCAGGAGGAGGCCGGCGCTGCGCTCTCCGAGATCAGCGGAATCAAGGTGAAGAAGGCCAAGCCGTAAGCGGCCCCCGAGCCATGCAAACCGAATTGGTTCGGGTGGAGCTGAAGTACCGCTTGTCCAGCGGGTCGGCCGAGGCTTTGATCGCCGGCTTCAGGGCGCCCGATCGGAGCCTCGAGGTCCGATCCTCGTGGGTGGCCACCGCCTACCTCGACCTTCCGGACCGGAGGCTTCTGTGGGGGGCGCGGTCCGACCCGGGGACGGCGATAAAACTGCGTGTCCGGGAGTATTTCGACGCGGAAGGCAACTCCCGCTCTCCCATCGTCTGGATCGAGCTCAAGGAGTGCGAGGGAAACTGTTCGCGCAAGTACCGCTTTCCGCTCCTCAAGACGCGGGTACCGAAGTTCCTGGACGGGACGCTGGACACGGCGGAAATCCTGTCCGCGGGCCAGGCCGACGAGGCGGTCGTATCTGAAGCGGTCCGGCGGATCCGTAACGTAGCGGTCGGCGCGGTGGCACCCGTGGGGGCAGTGCGGTACCGCCGATTCTCCGTCGAGGGGGGCGAGCCGCATGCCCGCTTGACCGTCGACGAGGACATATCGTACCATGCGGGTTCAGGGGTTACGCTGGGGCCCGGGCTCCTGCGCGAGCAGGGCGCCGTGGCCGAAGTGAAGTACGCGGACGGCCCAACCCCTGAGTGGTGTCGGGGCCTCCTGGGGTCCCGGAGGCCCGAGGAGTATTCAAAGTTCGGGGTGCTGGCCCGACTGATCCTATCCGAGGCCACCGTGGCATGACGCAGTGGCTTGATTTCGAGGGCATCGACGGCTGCGGCAAGACGACGGTGTCCAGCCGCGTGGCGAAGGCGCTCCGCGCCCGCGGCGTCGAAGTGGTGCACGCCCGCGAGGACGGGAAGTTCGCTTCTCCCATCTCCGGCCGGGTCCGGGACCTCGTCCGCAGCGAAGAGTGCCTGCGGATCGCGCCGGAGACGGAATTCCTCCTCAACCTCGCGCGCGAGGCCCAGCTTGTGGCCGAGGTGATCCGGCCGGCGCTCCGGCGCGGCGCGACCGTAATCACCGACCGGTCGATCCATTCCCACGTCGGGCTGGCCCGGGCCGTGCGCGGGTTGTCCGGCCGGGAAATCGAGTCCGCGGCGACTCTGGCCGCGCAAGGGTGCCGTCCGGACCGCGTCTTTCTCATCGACGTGGATCCGGACGTGGCGCGCTGGCGGCGGCGCGTGCGGAAGATCCTCGACCGGCGGCTCTCCGACTCGGGTCGCAAGGGGAACCTGGGGGATTCGCTCACGTCGAAGATGCGCCGCGCGTTCCTCGAGACGGCGGCGGAGGACGCCTGGACGGTCGTCGACAATACGTGGCGCACGGCGGAGGAGACGATCCAGGCCGTCCTGGACTGTCTGTCGGGGGCCCCGGCGCCGAAAGCGTCGTCCAGGGAGCTGAGGATCAATCCGAAGGATCTCCAGGGGAGCTTGCTGGAGTTCGCGGGCGGCGTCGGCGACCGGTCGCTGGCGGCGATGCTGGCGGCCGGCCTGGACGACCCCAGGGCCGACGCGATCCGGCGGGCCGCGAAGCCCGACCTGGCGGCCTATACGATCGCGCAGATGGATACGCCCTCCGCCTGGGCGCTGCGGCACGACCTCCGGAGCGAATCGGCGTACTACGTGGCGCGCGGGTTGACGGGCCTGGGGGCCAACCCGCGCACCTGGGAGCTCCGGCGCGAGCTCGAGGGCGAGGTCCCCGACCAGGTCCTGCACGGCCTGAGCGGGGAGGGGACGCCGGAGGCGCACGAGCTTCGCGAGCGCCACTTCGATCGCCACGGCGACGAAGCGGTTCGGAGCACGAAGTACGTGGCGGACGCGCGTTCCTGGGAGCTCCGGCAGCGCGCGCGCCGCGCGGGCCCGTCGGCGGGCCTGGCCGAGAGTCTGGCGGGCCTGAACGACGCGCAGGCCGCGGAGATTCGGGCCGAGCTTCAGGAGTCGCTCCCGCTGGCCGTCCTGCGAGGGGCCGTGGCCGTGGATCACCCCGCCGCGTGGGCCCTGCGCCGCGACCTGGCGCCTTGGGCACCCAAATTGGTCCTGGGTTCCATCGAAGGGTTGGACGGACCTGAGGCGGCGGCGCTGCGGAAGGAGCTTCGCGCGATCGCGCCCGAGGAAACCGCGGCGTCGCTGGGGGGCCTGGACACGGACGCGGCCTGGCGGGCGCGCGAAGAGCTGATCGACGAGGCGCCCGTGGGGACGGTCAAGAGCCTGAAGTACACAAACAAGGCTCGGGCAGACGCGCTCCTGGCGCGGATTCTCGAACGGCACGGAAGTCGTTTGCGCGTGGCCCGGGAAGCCGTACAATTCCTCCAGAGACCTCCGTGCACGACCTCTTCAAGCTGATTCGGAATCGCGCCCTCCGCCGATCCAGTCTATTGTTCCTCGTGGCGCTGGTCCTGCTGACCGTCTGCCTGGCGGGCGAGGCGGCCGCGCAGGCGGCGGATCGGAAGGGGGCGCCCTTCAAAATCGGTTCCTCCGAGGAGCGCGTCGACCCGTGGAATAGCTTCGTGGGGGGCTGGTCGGCGTTCCGGGAGTGGAAGTTCCTCCTAAGACTCCTCACCGGCTTGATCGTGGCGGTCGGCTTGGCTGCGTCGATCGCCTACCACCCCAAGAGCGTCGGGAAGGTGGCCAACCTCGAACAGAAAGTGGCCAATCTCGAACAGCTGGAGCAGCCCCACACGTTCCTCATGTACGCCGTCGTGGGCGTGATCGTGGCCAACCTGGTGGTGGTCATGCCGGAGATGGCGTTCGTCGTCTTCGGCATCGGCGGGCTCCTGCGGTTCCGCACCGACGTGGGCCCCGCGAGGAACACCGGGAAGGTGATCCTGGTCACGCTGGTGGGCCTGGCGTGCGGCCTGGATCTGTTCGCGTTGGCGTTCCTGGGGACCGCCTTCTCGTGGCTCCTCATCTACATTCTTGAGTCGAAGGTCGCCTACCGCGTCGTCATCAACTGGGTGGGGTCCGAGAAGCTTCAGCAGGCCACTCAAGCCTACAAGGACGTGCTCGTGTCCGCCGGCTATCAGGTGCTGAGCGAGAAAAAGAATTTCGGCAAGGCCCAGGCGTCGTTCATTTTCCGAACGCCGACCAAAGTTACCCGGGAGGAGCTGGACAAGCTGCTCGCCGGAATCCCCAAGGAGCTCCAGGGCTCCCTCGACTGGGAAACGACCTGACCCCGTCGGATTTCAAAGAGTTTGATTTCCGACCGGGGGGACCCCGTTAGATTTCAAACTCTTTGATTTCTAACGGGGGGCTACTTCTGCTGCAGAGAGCGCGTGTAGGCGCACCAGAGGCCGAAATAGCGGGCGAAGTCCTTCCGGTCCTCCGCCGCCAGCGCGCCCCACCAGTTGCCGATCTCCATCGCCCCCTGGATGCTGAGGTCGTTGGGCTGGAAGGTGAGCGGGTTCGATCCGATGAGCGCCGCCCCGCGGTTGGACTTGGGGGGCACCGTGACCGGGAGCGTGTAGCGGTACGGCTCGGTGAGGCGGCGCATCTCCAGGATTACGTCCGTGAACACGGTCTGGCGGCGGAGGACGTCGGCCGCGATGCCGTCGACGGCCTTCAGGATCGCCTCGTTCTGCGCCCGCAGTGATGCGTCCGACCCCGGCGGCGCCTTGAGCGTCCCACCCGCGGCCCCGATCACCCGCGGCAGACCCAGTTCGTTGCGCGCCCGGTCGTTCGCCGGGTCGAGGGTCAGGATGACGTACGCGATGAGCTCACGCTCGAGGCGGAGGTTATTCTCCTTGCACCACGTCAGGAGCGCGGCGAGCTTCTCCGGCTTCGTGCCCGCCTCCTTGTACTTTTCGGGGAAATGGACGCCCGCGCCCTTGCCCCGCTCGATCTTCAGGATTTCCGTCTTGACGACCTTGACGGACCCGAATCGCGACTTCACCTTGACGAACTCGTCGGTCTCCTCTTCGACCTTGCCTTCGACCTTCCGGCCGTCTTTGAAGAGGATCGTGTCGACGGAGGTCTGTTCCTTGGTCCTGGCTTCGAGCTCGACGACTTTGGCGCGGAAGAGCGCCGCCTCCTGCTCGCACTTCGAAAGGAGGTCCCCCGCGATGCGCGTCTTCAGGTACTCGGCATCCTCCGCCGTCCCCTTGCCGTTCCGGAGGAGCGCGTCCAGGCGCTGGCGGTCATCGGGCGGGAGGAGCAGGCGGTACCCGGGCGGCAGGGCGCCGAACCCGGCGTTGATCTGCTTCACCAGGGCGTCGGGAAACGCGATCGTGACGCCGCCGGAATCCAGGATGTCGCCGGCGTTCGTGAGCGCCGCGGGATTGACGCCCGCGTCCGGGATCGCGTTCATCGGGAGCCGCGCCATCTGGAGCAGCTCCTTGGTCTCCTCCTTGAAGTGGAAGTAGATCGTGAGCTTCCGGCCTCCGCGGTCGACGACCACTTGCTCCAGCAGCCCGGCCTTGAACCGTCCGAGCCACTCGTTCAGGAACGACGCCGCGTCGATCGGCCTCATCGCCGCCAGGTCCTTCTGGGAAAAGGCCAGGATCCGGTCGTTCGTCTGCATGTAGGCTTCGAGCCCCATCTTCTCGCCGTTTCTGGCGAGCTCGTTCAGGCTGTGCTGGATCCTTCCTTCGATCCCCGCCATGTGGCTGAGGAGGCGCTCATTCTCCCCCGAGAAGGCGCCGCGCAGACGCAGGACCTCGGAGGCCACGCCGGCCACGTTCAGGAGCCATACGTTCACCTCGACGTTGCGCCTGTGCTCGGCGATCTGGAAGTCGGAGAGCCGCGGGGATTCCTTCGGGGACGTCACCTTCCGCTCCGGGCCGCCGAGCGTGCCGACGGACGTCGATCCCGAACCCGAATCGCCGCCGCGGCCGAGCCCGTAGTTGGTCCGCACCGTCTCCGTGCCGGCCCCGGAAGAACCGCCGCCCCCGCTCATGAGGACGATGACCAGCACGATGCCCACCACGACGATGGCCGCCCCGATGCCGATGAGGATCTTGATTGACTGCTGCTGCTTGTTCCGCTCCGCGGCCAGGAGTCCCGGCGCCAGGACCTGCTGTCCCGGCTTGCGGCCGGGGATCCGGACGCCGTCGCCGCAGGACGGGCAGGGGACTTCGGATCCCTGCGTCGTCTCGGGTATGAAGAAGTTCCAGCCGCACCGGCAGTTGAGCGCGAGCCTCGGCATAGGTCAGCTCCTCCCCTTCCTGTCCCGAATTATTCTAGCCCATGCCGGGAATACGTCGGCCCGGCGGCGGCGATTTATCTCTTCTGGGTCCGTGCGCGGGCGCACCAGAGCCCGTAAAACGTCGCGAAGTCGATCCGGTCCGCCTCGGAAAGCCCGGCCCACCAGGCCCCGGCGGCGATCGCCGCTTCCCGCGTCATGTCCTCCCACCGCGGCCGCAGCGGGTCCTTGATCTGGGAGATGATGAGCGCGTACCGGGGCGGGGTTTCCAAGTCCCGCGTGTAGGTGAGCGGCTCCGTCGCCTTCCGGATTTCGTCGAGGACCTCCATGAGCTGGGTCCGGGAGGCCACCGAACGTGCGAGCGCCCGCACGTTCGTCTCGACGTTGTCGTTGACCGTCTTCGGATCGCCCCCCAGGGCGGCGGGGACGGCGAAGGAGTGAGGCGGAGGCGGCGCCTCGCGGCGGAGCCCGAGCGCGGCGTTCAACCGTTCGAGCGGTTTCGCGTAGGTGTAGCGCACTTCGAGGACCGCCAGGTCGTTCGAGTCGCCGGCCAGGAACATCCCGGTCCCCCTCGTGGTCGCCCGCAGGTAGAACCGGGTGCGGCCCCGGACTTTCTCCGACACGTCGAAGGAGGCGTTGTTCTGGCCGGGCACGCTGAGGGAATAGAGCGTGTACGGCGCCGGGTCGCCGGGGTCGATGACGGCGGCGACGGTGACGATGTCCCCGACGCTCGCGCAGACCGACTTGGCGCGGACGCGGGCGTCGACGATGTCTCCCGGCGAAGAGATCTCCACGTGGCAGGTCCCGCCGCCGATGTAGCGAGCGACCGACACGTTTCTGGACTTGGGAACCCAGGACTGCGAGATGATGTCGTACTGCACGTCCCGCTCGGTGTGGATCTTGGAGAGGACGGTGGCGGTGCCGCCGGGAGCGATGAAGAGTTTCCCTTCGTCCCGATACAGGTTGTCGACCCTCAGCTCCTTGGGGACCCGTTCCACCCAGATGCCGTTGACCTGCGCGTACCCGAGGGAGCGGAGGGTCTGGCGGAGATGGTCGGGCGTGTACCACCGGCCGTTCCACTCGACCTTGCCTTCCTGGAGCCGCACCTCGCTCTCGCGAGACCAGGCGCCGCCCGGAGACTTAACGTACCCTTCCTCCAGCCGGGCCTTCTCGTTGCCGGGGTCGAGCGCCAGGAGCGTGTACGCCACGAGCTCCCGATGGAGCGTGAGGTTGCGTTCGCGGCACCACCCCAGGAGGGTCTGGAGGTCTTCCTTCTTGCGCCGCGCCGCCTCGAAGCGGGACCGGAACTCAACGGCGGCGCCTTTACCCCGCTCGATCCTCAGAACGTCGTCTCTCCGAACGCGGACGGAGCCCAGCCGGACTTTGACCTTAAGGTCCTGGTCCGTCTCCTCCTCGACCGCCCCCTCGATCTTCCGGCCGTCCTTGAAAACAATGACGTCGTTCGCGGAGGGGGAGGAAGCGAGCTTGGCGTCCAGCTCCGCCGCGCGGGCGAGGAAGCCCCCGTGCTCGCTCGAGGCGCGGCCGCAGATCTCCAGGAGGACGCGGGTCCTCAGGTACTCCACGTCTTCGGGCTGGCCGCGGCCGGCGTCGAGCAGCTTCTGGATGCGCTCACGGTCCTCGGCGGGGACGATCGAGCGGTAGTAGGGGGGCAGGGAGTTCAGCTTTTCGGCCGTCTCGGCCAGGAGCCCGGCCGGGAGGGGTTCGGCCGCCTTCGCCGCTTCAGGGTTGGCTTCGGCGGCTAAACGCTTGGCCGCCGTAGCCGATCCCGGATCGGCGAAGGCGGCGTTGGCTTCGCCGAGGATGACGCCGGTCATGTGCGCCAAGGCGGCGAGCTCCTTGGTGCGCTCGGGAAAGCTCATCGTGTAGGCAAGCGGCTCCTTGCCCCGAAGGACCGCCGCCTTCTCGACCGAACCGGCGCGGAACTGGGAAAGCCAGGCGCGCAGGTCTTCCGCAAAGCCGGCCGCGCGGCCCGCCTCGAGATTGCGGCCCGAGAGCGACGTCAGCCGGTCGCCGGACTGGAAGTGGTCGGGGATGGAGGCCCGGTCGCCGCGCTCGACCATCTTGGCTACGATCTCGCGCATCTCGCTCGCGTACTCGATCATGCGGCGGTGGAGGTCGTCGTGCTCCTGGACGCGCCCCGTGTAGAGGAGGATCGTGGCAACGATGCCGGCCATGTTCGAGCGGTCCACGACCTGGTCGAGGCGCCGCCGGTAGTCGACGAAATCGCCCGAGTCCGCCGGCTTGGGCGGGGGCGGCTTGACGGCCGGGACGGGCTTCCGGGCCGCCGCGGCAGGCTCTGCGGGAAGGATCGGCAGCGGCGCGACGTCGGCGGGGCTTTCCCGGCGGCCGCTCCCGCGGACGATCAGGATGACGAGGGCGAGGACGAGG
>Ga0187892_10011310_pt1 | contig 10988 bp, 7 predicted proteins | sample MA1701073metaG_FD_139345 | JGI IMG/M metagenome (GOLD analysis project Ga0187892, IMG submission 139345) | Bio-ooze microbial communities from a basaltic lava cave in the Kipuka Kanohina Cave System on the Island of Hawaii, USA - MA170107-3 metaG ... | reverse complement strand
CGCCGCCCCTCCAGGGCCTTCGCGAGCGTCACTTCGTCGGCGTACTCGAGGTCGCCCCCGACCGGGAGGCCGCGGGCGATCCGCGTGATGCGGGCGACGAGCGGTCTCAGCAGCTTGGCCAGGTAGATCGCCGTCGCCTCGCCTTCCACGCTCGGGTTGGTGGCCAGGATGATCTCCTCGAACGGCTCCCGCTCGAGCCGGATCAGCAGCTCCCGGACCTTGAGGTCTTCGGGACCGATGCCGTCCAGCGGGGACAGCGCGCCCAGCAGCACATGGTACCGGCCGCGAAACTCGCCCGTGCGCTCGAGCGCCAGCAGGTCGTTGGGTTCCTCGACCACGCACAGCACCCGCCTGTCCCGCCGGGGGTCACGGCAGATGCGACACGGATCCTCCTGGGTGACATTGAAGCACACCGAGCAGTGCACGATCAGCGCCTTGAGCTGCCCGAGCGCGTCGGCCAGCCCGGCCACTTCCTCGGAGGGTCGCTTGAGCAGGAAGAACGTCAGCCGCTGCGCCGTCTTGGGTCCGATCCCCGGCAGGCGCTGGAGCGCATCGATCAGGCGCGCGACGGCTTCCGGGTAATACGCCATCACATCCCGAGGCCGGGGATCTTGAAGCCGGCCGTCACCCGGCCCAGTTCCGCCTGCACCAGCTCCCGCGACTTGCGCAGCGCCTCGTTGCAGGCGGCCACGACGAGATCCTCCAGCATCTGGATGTCGTCGGGATTGATCACCTCGCGATCGATCTTGATCGAGACGATCTCCTGCTTGCCGTTGGCCTGGACGGTGACCATCCCGCCGCCGGCGGTGGCATCGACCGTCTTCTTCGCCACCTCGGCCTGGATCTGCTCCATCTGCGCCTGCAGCTTCTGCGCCTCTTTCATGATGTTGCCGAAGCCTTTCACTGGACCTCTCCTTCCTCAGGCATACGGGGTCGCACCGCGACCACCTCTCCCTGGAACACGTTCAAGGCCGCCTGCACGGCTGGATGGCTGCGCACACCGGCGCCGGCCCCCGCTTCCGTGGTGCCGCTCGCCTCGAGCTCGGCACGGCGCGCGCCGGGGACGTGCTGCCGGACGCTCTCGTTGATCAGATCGCGGTTCGCGCGATCCATCAGCATCTCGCGATGGAAGTGGTTGCCGGCGAGACCGAGCAGCAGGACGCCGTCCTCGAGCCGCAGCGGGGTCGCCTGCTGGAGCACCGATCCCAGCAGCGCCTTCCTGGCGAGCAGGGCCTCGACCACCCGCGGCCAGCCCTCGATCAGCGGGGCCTCGGCATGGCCGGAGTGGCTGGCCTCGGTCATGCGCTCGGCGGGCGCTTCTGGGATCGGCGGAGCCGGCCGCTCCCTCGCGGGGGCTGGGGCCGAGGCGACCGGCGGCGATGAGGCCGGGGTGAGCAGGCTCTCCTGGACCGCGGCCGGCCGGCCGGCGCCGCTCGCGGCGGGCGCGCCCACCGGCAGCGTCCGCATCCTGCCGAGCGCCTCCTCGATCTTCTCCAGCAGCGTATCGACCGCCTGCGGCTGCGGCCGCCTGGCCGCGCGCACGGCGGCGATCTCCAGCTCCACGCGCGGATGCGGAGAACGGCGCATCTCGGTATCCGCCTCGATGAACGCCCGGAGCAGATACATGAGCTCGTCCGCGCTCACGGGCTCCGCCGCCGACTTGAGCGCGTCGGCCTCGGCCGGCGTGACATCCACGAACGGCATGCCCGGCGACACCTTCAGCACCAGCAGCCGGCGGGTGACCTCGACGACCTCGCGGCACAGCGCGAGCAGATCCTCCCCCGCCGTGGCCGCGCGCTCGATCGCCTCGAGCGCGGCCGCCCCGTCACGCGTGAGGAGCGCCGACACGAAGCCGCGGACGTGCTCGGGCGCCGAGGCGCCCAGCAGCCGCGCCGCGCCGGCCTCGTCCAGCGTTCCCTCCCCGTAGGCGATCGCGGTGTCGAGCAGCGAGAGCGCGTCCCGGAGGCTGCCCTCGGCCGCGCGCACGAGGAGCGGGAGCGCCGCAGGATCGAACGGCACCCCTTCTCGCGTCAGGATCTCGGTCAGGCTCGCGGTCAGGAGCTCGGGCGGAATCGGCTTGAAGTCGAAGCGCTGGCAGCGCGACAGCACGGTGGCCGGGATCTTCTTCGGCTCGGTGGTGGCCAGGATGAACACGACGTGCGGCGGCGGCTCTTCGAGCGTCTTCAGGAAGGCGTTGAACGCGGACGTGGAGAGCATGTGGACTTCGTCGACGATGTAGATCTTGAACCGCCCGCGCGCCGGCGCGTACTTGACGTTCTCCCGGAGCGTCCGGATGTCCTCGACGCTGGTGTTCGACGCCGCATCGATCTCCATCACGTCCACGGGCGCTTCCGATGCGAAGTCCAGGCACGAGGGGCACGCGCCGCAGGCCTCGGGTTCGGTCCGCTGCAGGCAGGCGAGCGCCTTGGCGAGCAGCCGCGCCGTGGTGGTCTTGCCGACGCCCCGCGGGCCCGTGAACAGATAGGCGTGGGCCACGCGTCCCGACTGGAGCGCGTTGCGCAGCGTGCGCGTGACGGGCTCCTGCCCGACGACCGCATCGAATGTCTGCGGCCGCCACTTCCGGGCCAGCACCTGGTATGCCACCGCTATCAGCCCGAACGTCGGGTGGCGGAGGCTCTGCGCAGCCGCCCCGACGGCGAATCATAATAATGATGACCGTGCACCCTCAATCGAACCGTCCCGTCCCGCGAGCTCCATACGAAGCCAGCTCCGGCCAGGTACTCCCACGGCACACGGGAGGGGCGCCTTACCGTTGCTCCCTTCCGGGTCTGGCGGGGTTCGACGCATCCCGTTGCGTGGGGCCCAACCCTCAACGCTGTTCCGCACAGTTCATTCGACACGAGCGGCCCTCGAGAGGGAATTCAACCCCGCTGTAGCGGATTGCGGGTTACAGGGCACCGCTACCTCCCCATCTAGCACGGCCAAGCGGCAGCTCTCTCGCGGGTTGTCTACCAGCGCGGCAGAAGCCCGTCCCCGGTACTCCGGCGCGCGGTGAAGAATCGGTGGCGGAGGGGGTGGGATTCGAACCCACGGCACGGTTACCCGTGCACGGCATTTCCAGTGCCGCACCTTCGGCCGCTCGGCCACCCCTCCATGATCTGGGTTGGGCACCCGGCCTTCGGCACGCCCAACCCCGTTGCTACCTTCCGCTCGATTGTCCATGGGGTTGGCGTCAGCCGATGCTTGCGCCCACCGGATCCAAGAAATTGGCGGAGGGGAGAGGATTTGAACCCCCGAGGGACTCACGCCCCTATCCGATTTCGAGTCGGACGCCTTCAACCGGGCTCGGCCACCCCTCCGCATGAATGATCGCGTCCTCACATGATGCCATGCCGCTCGGCGCCGGACACGTGTTCCGCCCAGTCCAAGTTGACTCCAAGTTCCGATCTCCCCCCACCCATCACGAGGCGGCCGGCGAACGCGTGGCGGCAGGACTGCCACGTTACCCCATCGAGACCGGCTGCGTCCATCTCCTTCCCGCGCGGCGCGGCCTGCGCGCGCTTCACGGAAGGAGCGGACGGCCGCCTCCCGCCCGGCCGGTCGTCAGCGGAGCTGCCGGAGCAGATCCGCGAACTCGGTATCGAGCGCCCGGCTCGAGCGATACCAGGCGCCGAACGCCTCCAGGCTGTCGGCGCAGGAGTGCAGCGGGCGGTACCCGAGCCCGCGCGTGGCCAGCTCGCACGAGTGCCGGACGCCGCGCAGCTGCCGGGCACTGAGCGCGACGTCGATGCCGTCGACCTCCGTGCGCGCCCCCCTGCCCACGGCCCGGCGGATGCGGGCGTGCGCGCGCGGGCTGAGCCAGGCCACGGTCCGGCGCACCGCCTGGTACGCGCGATCGACCAGCGGATCCCGGCGCACCGTCTCCCGGACCTCGGGCGAGATCAGATGCGCGAGGCTGCGGATCAGCGCCAGCCGCGGCAGCGCGGTCAGCGCGTCACGGCGGCGCGCGAGCTCGATCGCCTCGATCGCGGGCGGGTCGGCCGCGTCGGCCAGCGGTCGGAGCGCCGCGACGACGTCGCGCCACGTGGTCTGCTCGTCGTCGGTGACGAACAGGCGGCGGCCCAGCGGCGCGTCGCGCTCGAGCGCCAGCTCGATGGCCCGGGCGAGGTTCTCGACGTCGACGAGATTGCACGGCCGACGGCCGCCGTCCACCATGGCGAAGGTGCCGCGGCCCAGGGCACCGGTGAGGCGCTGCAGGAATGGCGAGTACGGTCCCGATACGTTGGGGGGGCACAGGATCACGGCCCGGAGCCCCTCGCGGCACGCCCGGGCCACCATCTGGTCCTGCCGGAGCTTCTCCGCGGCGCGCACCATGGCCTCGCCGTCCTCGGAGCTGGTGGCCAGCGGCTTCTCGACGAGGACGGACACGCCCGCTTCCAGACAGCGGACGGCCACCGTCCGGTGCGTGTCGTTCGGGGTGGCCACCACCGCCGCATCGATCTCGGACAGCACCTCCTCGAGGCGGCCGGCCAAGCGCGGGCGGAGGTCGTGGCTGCGCGCGAGCTCGGCGGCGCGCCCCGGCGCGGGGTCGACGATCGCGACCACCCGCGCCCGGGGTGAGGCGAGCGCCGCCGGCAGGTGCGCGTGCTGGGTAATGCGGCCGGCGCCGATCAGAGCGAGACGAAGCGGCTGGCCCATCACGCGATCATCGCAGCGGCGGCATGATGCTGCCGACTATCGCACGGTTACCTGCGTTTCTCTTCGAAGAACTCGCGCAGGAGCGCCGCGCATTCCTGGCTCCGCACGCCGCCGGTCGTGGCCACCTCGTGGTTCATCCGCGGGTCTTCCAGCAATCGGTACAGGCTGCGGACCGCCCCCGCCTTGGGATCCGGCGCCCCGTACACCAGGCGCGCCACCCGCGCCTGCAACGCGGCGCCGCAGCACATGGCGCATGGCTCGATGGTCGCGTAGAGCACGGCGCCCGGCAGCCGGTAGTTGTTCATCGCCTTCGCCGCCCGGCGCAATGCCACGACCTCGGCGTGCGCGGTGGGATCGACCTCCGAGATGGCGGCGTTCTGACCGCTGCCGACCACCTGGCCGTGCATCACCACCACGGCGCCGACCGGGACCTCTCCCGCTCGAGCCGCCTGCCGCGCAAGCTCGAGCGCGAGCCCCATGAACCTGGCGTCCTCGCCATCGCCTTCCTCGCGACGATGCATGAGCACCCAACCATACCCAATAAGATCCACTGCTTCAAACCGGCCGGCTGACCGAGGTGTATCTTAGAGTTCCAGGCGCGACCTCATCGCACGAACGCCGAGACGGAGGGATGCTCATGGTAATCGGTCGATGGTTTGGGGGCAGAGACGAGCCGGGCCGGCAGCAGGGCGAGCCGCTCACCGACGAGCAAGCGATCGAGCGGTATCGCTACATGCTGCGCACCGCGCCGCCGGAGACGATCGAGCAGGCGCATGCCGAAGCGTTCGCCCAGCTGAACGACCGCCAGCGGCGGCTGGTGCTCGAGCAGCTCCGGCAGGCCACACCCGAGCGCGAACGCGGGGCGGCAAGCAGCGACGACCCGCAGACGCTGGCCCGGCTGGCGACACGCGCCGAGCTCAGGCGTCCCGGAACCATGGAGCGTCTCTTCGGCGGGACCGGCGCGATGGGCGGCCCTGGAGTCGGCGGGCTCATGGCCGGCACCTTCCTCAGCAGCCTCGCCGGCACGGTGATCGGCAGCATGGTGGCGCGGGAGTTCCTATCCCACGCGATGGACCGCGAGACCATGGCGGCCGAGAGCGGGTCGGAGCCCGACGTCGCCGGCGCGGAGGGCGAGGCCGACACCGATCAGGTGGCCGGCGATTTCGACGGGGATGTCGGCGGCGACTTCGACGTGGACGTCTGATCGCCGCGCACGGATCCCGCACAGCTCGAGGGGGCCCGCAGCACCCCCTCGCCGCTGTGATGCTTATTCATTGTGGCTAGCTTCGGCAACATGGCTGTTGTCAAGAAGCCATTCCTCACCCAGCGTCCCCGGGGAGAAGAACCACGTACCCATGAACTCCCCCGTGTTCCGGGCTGCGAAACAGGGACACCGAGGACGCTCTTCCCTCTGCATCTCTGGCGCCAGGGTGCCGAGACAATGAGAATCGCGGATTAACCTCGAGGGCGGTCCGCCTTCGGGGGAAAACGTGGGAAGGAAGCTGCCTACATCGGGAAGTGCCGCTGGTGCGCCTCCGCCCCCGTTCTCCCACCATGGTGGCGATGAAGCACCTCGCCGCCACGCCCGGAGGCATGAGGGCTGACGTGCTGACTGGCGGACTACCGCGTGCGGGGGCGGTCTGGCGGTCACAAGACTGACTCGGTGTACCGGCGCTACCGGATCGTAGACGAGGCTGATATCGAGCGAGCACTGGAAAATACCCAGGAGGGAATCAACCAGGCCTCGGCGACGAACGTGGCCGAGATCAGGAAGGTCGGCGGAAGGGCTTGTGAAGGTTTCCCGCACAAATCCCGCACAGCGCGAGGGGGCCGGGACCGGCACCCCCTCGCAGCTATGCGGAACAATGGCGCGCCCTAGAGGAATCGAACCTCTGACCTTCGGATTCGTAGTCCGACGCTCTATCCATCTGAGCTAAGGGCGCGTGCTGGCGGAGAGGCCGGGATTCGAACCCGGGACAGAGGTTTTGCCCCTGTAACCGCTTAGCAGGCGGCTGCCTTCGGCCGACTCGGCCACCTCTCCCGAACAGTCAAGCCTAGCGAGTATACGAGATTCCGGACACGGCGGCCACACGACGCGCGCTGGCGATCGGTCCAGAGTGTGGCGGAGGGGGAGGGATTCGAACCCCCGATCCCTTGCGGGATTCCGGTTTTCAAGACCGGCGCCTTCAACCGCTCGGCCACCCCTCCGTCGTCCAACGGTGCGGGCACCCGCGCTGACCCACGCCCGCACCCGCGCCGCTACCTCGCCGCCGTGATCCTCTCGAGCCCGCCCATGTACGGCCGGAGCGCCTCCGGAATCGTCACCGATCCGTCGGCCTCCTGGTAGTTCTCGATCACCGCGATCAGCGTCCGTCCGACCGCGAGCCCAGAGCCGTTCAGCGTGTGGCAGAACTCGGCCTTGCCGCCCGCCGGCCGGTACTTGAGATCCAGTCGGCGGGCCTGGAACGCCTCGCAGTTGGAGCAGGAGGAGATCTCCCGGTACTTGCCCTGCCCGGGCAGCCAGACCTCGAGATCGTACGTCTTGGCCGACTGAAATCCCATGTCCCCCGTGCACAGCGTCACCACGCGGTACGGCAGCGCGAGCCGCTGCAGCACGACCTCGGCGCTCCTGACCATCGACTCGAGCTCGTCGTACGACTGCTGCGGCGTGGCCAGCGTCACCATCTCGACCTTGTCGAACTGATGCTGGCGGATCATGCCCTTGGTGTCCTGGCCGTAGCTCCCGGCCTCGCGCCGGTAGCAGGGCGTGAACGCGCAGTAGCGCCGGGGCAGCTCGGCCTCGGGCAGGATCTCCCCCGCGTGAAGCGCGGTGAGCGACACCTCGGCCGTGGGGATCAGGTACAGCGTCCGGTTGTCGTCCGGCTCCACGGTCTTGAACAGCTGCTCCTCGAACTTCGGCAGCAGGCCGACGCCGGTCATGGTGTCGGCGTTCACGAGGTGCGGCACCCACAGCTCGGTGAAGCCGTGCTCGCGCACGTGCAGATCCAGCATGAACTGCGCGAGCGCGCGGCTCAACCGCGCCGCCGCACCGGACATCACGACGAAGCGGGCCCTGGCGATCTTGCTGGCCCGCTCGAAGTCCAGGATCCCGAGCGCCTCGCCGATCTCGAAATGCTGCTTGGGCTCGAAGCCGAAGGGGCGCGGCGTTCCCCACCGCCGGACCTCGACGTTGTCCTCGGCCGAGCGCCCCACCGGCACGCTCGGATGCGGCAGGTTCGGCAGCTCCTGCAGCAGCGCCTGCAGCTGCTGGTCGGCCTCTTTCACCTGAAGGTCGAGCGCGCGGATCCGCTCGCCGACCTCGCGCATGTGCGCCATCTGCGTGTCCGGCTTCTCGCCGCGCCGCTTGGCTTCGCCGATCGCCTCCGAGGCGCGGTTGCGCTCGGCCTTGAGCTCCTCGACCTCGCGGACGAGCTGCCGCCGCTTCTGGTCGGCGTCCAGGATCGGCCGGATCGAGATCGCCCCGTCCCGCGCGGTCATGGCGCGCTCCACGGTCTCGGGCTCGTCCCGGATCACTCTGAGATCGAGCATCGCCGTTGTCCCTCCTGTCCTCACTCTGCCCCGCGTCCGCACAAAATGAAAGAGGCCGCTCCCCGCGCGGCCTCCTTCCCCCGCCGGCAGTCCCGACGAGGGCTTAGCTCGATGACTCGGCGCCCGTGGGCTGCTCCGCTTCGACGCGGGCGATGCTCCCGACCTGATCCTCGGCGTCGAGATCGATGATGCGGACCCCCATCGTGTTGCGGCCCTGGCTGGTGACCTCGTCGGCATGGACGCGGATCATCTTCCCCTTGGTGGTCACCACCAGGACGTCGTCCCCTGCCCGCACCTGGAGCATGCCCACCACGTGGCCGTTCCGGCCGGCGGTCTTGATATCGATGATCCCCTTGCCGGCGCGCCCCGTGAGCCGGTACTCGTCCAGCGGCGTGCGCTTACCATAGCCGCGCGCCGTCACGGTGAGAATGGACACGCCCTCCTGCACCATCTCGGCGGCGATGACCTGGTCACCCTCCTCCACGTCGATGCCGCGCACGCCGCCCGCCACCCGGCCCACCGACCGCACCTCCTCCTCGGCGAAGCGGATGAGCATGCCTTCCTTGGTCGACAGCAAGACCTCGCGCTGGCCGTCCGTGCGTCGGGCGGCCATGACCTCGTCGCCGTCCTCGAGAAGGATGGCCTGGATTCCGCCCCGCTTCGGATGCGAGTAGGCGCCGAGCTCGGTCTTCTTGACCTTCCCCTGCTTGGTGGCGAAGAGGATATAACCGCCCGATTCAAAGTCCCGCACGGGCACGCACGTGGCTACCCGCTCGCCGTCGGCCAGCGAGAGCACGTTCACCAAGGCCTTGCCCTTCGCCAGCCGGCCCCCTTCGGGAATCTCGTGCACCTTCAGCCAGTGCACCTTGCCCTTGTTGGTGAAGAAGAGGAGATACGAATGCGTCGAGGCGACGAAGAGGTCCTCGACGATGTCCTCCTCTTTGGTCTCCATGCCGGTCACGCCCTTGCCGCCCCGTTTCTGGCTGCGGTACGCCTCCACGTGCGTGCGTTTGATGTAGCCGGAGCGCGTGATCGTCACCACCATATCCTCGTCGGCGAGCAGGTCCTCGATCGTGAGGTCCGCCGTCTCGGCGAGGATCTCGGTGCGCCGCTCGTCGCCGAACTCTTCCTTGAGCGACCCGAGCTCGTCCTTGATGATCCCCATCAGGCGCGGCTCGGAGGCGAGAATGCCTTTGAGGTCCTCGATCAGCGCCAGGGTCTGCTCGTGCTCCTCGACGACCTTGTGGCGCTCGAGCTGGGTGAGCCGCTGCAGCCGCATGTCCAGGATGTGCTTGGCCTGGATCTCGCTGAGGTCGAGCCGCCGCATCAAGGCATCCTTGGCGGCCTCGGGATCCGCCGCCTGGCGGATCAGCCGGATGACGAGGTCGAGCTGGTCGAGCGCCTTGCGCAGTCCGGCCAGGATGTGGGCCCGTTCCTCGGCGCGCGCGAGGTCGTACTTGGTCCGACGGGTCACCACCTGCCGCCGGAACGCGATGAACTCCTGGAGCATCTGCTTGAGCGTCACGACCTGGGGACGCCGGCCCACCAGCGCGAGCATGATCACGCCGAACGTCGTCTGCATCGGCGTGTGCTTGTACAGCTGGTTGATGATGATCTGCGGGATCTCGCCGCGGCCGAGCTCGAGCACGATGCGGATGCCCTCGCGGCTGGACTCGTCGCGGCGCTCGGAGATGCCCTCGATCCGCTTGTCGCGGATCAGCTCGCCGATCTTCTCGATCAACGACGCCTTGTTCACCTGATACGGCAGCTCGGTGACGATGATGGCCTCGCGGCCGCCGCGCATCTTCTCCACGTGCGCCTTGGCCCGGAGCGTGATGATCCCCCGGCCGGTCGTGTACGCCTCGCGGATGCCCGCGCGGCCGTAGATGTACCCGTACGTCGGGAAGTCCGGGCCCGGAATCACGTTCATCAGGTCGTCGACCGTCGCCTCCGGGTTGTCGATGAGCATCACGAGCCCGTCCACCACCTCGGTGAGGTTGTGCGGCGGGATGTTGGTCGCCATGCCCACGGCGATGCCCGAGGAGCCATTGACCAGGAGGTTCGGGACCTTGGTTGGCAGCACCACCGGCTCGCGCTCGGACTCGTCGAAGTTCGGCACGAAGTCGACCGTGTCCCGGTCGATGTCGGCGAGCAGCTCGTGCGCGATCTTGGCCAGGCGCGTCTCGGTGTAGCGATAGGCCGCCGGTGGATCGCCGTCGATCGAGCCGAAGTTCCCCTGCCCGTCCACCAGCGGATAGCGCAGCGAGAACTCCTGGACCATGCGCACCAGCGCCTCGTAGACCGGGGCGTCCCCGTGCGGGTGATACTTGCCCAGCACCTCGCCGACGACCTTCGCGGCCTTGCGGTACGGGCGGTTCCAGTTGAGTCCGAGTCCGGCCATCGTGTACAGCACGCGGCGGTGCACCGGCTTCAAGCCGTCGCGGATGTCGGGGAGCGCGCGCCCGACGATGACGGACATCGCGTAGTCGAGATACGACTTCCGCATCTCCTCTTCGATCGGGACCGGGGTCTGGCGCTCCGGGCTCATGGGTGTTCTCGCTCGATCCTGCTCGGTCGGTTGGTGGTGGTTCAGCCGATCAGATGTCCAGATTCACGACGTCCAGCGCGTTCTTGATTCGGAGGGGGGCTTCGCCCCCCTACCGAGGCCTCCCCCCGAGAATCGTTGCGCCGGCAAAGCCGGCGCTCGAATGTCGCCTGTCTCGCACTTATCGCTCCCTCGGCCTCTAGATGTCCAGATTCACGACGTCCAGCGCGTTCTT
>Ga0187892_10011308_pt1 | contig 10989 bp, 9 predicted proteins | sample MA1701073metaG_FD_139345 | JGI IMG/M metagenome (GOLD analysis project Ga0187892, IMG submission 139345) | Bio-ooze microbial communities from a basaltic lava cave in the Kipuka Kanohina Cave System on the Island of Hawaii, USA - MA170107-3 metaG ... | reverse complement strand
CTATGAGTCGAAGGCGTCGGCGTGGCGGTGGCGTTAGGATCGGGTGTTGGCGTAGGCGTAGGTTCTGAAGTCGAGGTGGGTGAGGAGGTAGCTGGGGGCGTAGTAGAGTCTCCACAAGCCGCGAGAATGGTAACCAGAGACAGCATCACTATTAGCACTACCGCTGCTGGCGAGAAAAGTGGAAGAGCTTGTCTGATTAACATTTGGCAATGTTCGTCACCAATTAATAACGCAGGGTAGGTGCGACGGGTTTAAGCCTTCGGCTGCTTGGGGTCGTCGGGCGCGAATGCCGAACGTTGGGGGTGGCGTGCTTCCCTGATACGGCGGTACAGATAAAAGACAATGAGAAGGAGAAGGCCGATGGCGATCGGTATGGCTACCGGGCGCAGCCAGTCCGTGAGGCGCTCCCAGTTCTGGCCTAAGACGAAACCGCCCCAAGCCAAGGCCAAAGACCAGGGGTAGGAGCCAATAAAGGTGAGGATCGTGAAACGGCCGACGTTCATGCGGGCCACGCCGGCGGGTACGCTTATAAAAGTGCGTATGACAGGTAGCAACCGTGAGATGAAGACGGCAGCTTCGCCGTAACGTTGGAACCAGGAATCGGCCATTGCCAGTTCTCGCGGGCTTATAAGTATATGGCGGCCGTATCGTTCTAGTAAGGGACGGCCGCCCCAGAGGCCCAGGTAATAGGCGACAAGCGAACCGATAGTATTGCCTAAAGCGCCGTAGAAGGCGGCCAGGAAAAGCCACTCGATGCCCAGGCCGCGGTCCTCAATAAGGAGCCAACCGGCCAGAGGCATGATAATTTCACTGGGGAAGGGGATAGCTGCACTTTCGATTGCCATGAGAAGGACTACGCCCGGCCACTCGATGGCATCGTAGATGTAGCGGGCGAAGTCTAGGAGTTTATCTTCTATGCCAAACAGTTCAGCCTAACCCCACACTCTTTGTCAGTATAGGCGATTCTTTTCGTCTAAGCTAACCGCTATCCGGCCTGCTTGGGTATGACTGCTGATAAATCCTCGCTGTTGCCGCCTGGTCATATCATCAGTTGAAAAGAGGGGGTTATAATGTAAGGGTCCTTAGTCAGACCAGTTCCTGCCCGCCAGGACAGTGCGGCGAAAACTAACCCCGATGTTTATCGGGGCCATTCATAAGAAAAGCGGCGAAAGGATAGGGATCGTTGAGCAAGAAACCAAGAACACTGGGTGAACTGCGCGCCTCCGGCTACAAACTGCTCACGGTGAAACAGGAGATGCGTAAAAACCTAATCGAGAAGATCCACAAAGGGGAGGCGCATTTCCCCGGTATCATCGGTTACGAGGAGACGGTCATTCCTCATCTAGAGAATGCTGTAATTTCTGGACAGGACATTATCTTTCTGGGCGAGCGGGGACAGGCTAAGTCTCGCCTCATTCGCTCTTTGCTCAACCTTCTCGACGAAGAAATACCGGCCCTCGCGGGCTGCGAGATCAACGATAACCCGTTCCATCCTATTTGCAAACGCTGCCGTGACCTGCTTGCCGAGGAGGGCGATGAGTTAGAGATCGCCTGGCTTGATCGGGAACAGCGTTACGGAGAAAAGCTGGCCACGCCAGACATAACTATTGCTGACCTGATCGGTGAAATCGACCCTATCAAAGTGGCTGAGGGTCGCTACCTCTCCGACGAGTTGACGATATATTACGGCCTCGTCCCCCGATACAATCGTGGTATCTTCGCTATCAATGAGTTGCCAGACCTAGCCGAACGCATTCAAGTAGGCTTGCTTAATATCATGGAGGAGCGGGATGTCCAGATTCGCGGCCATCGCGTCCGCTTGCCCCTCGATGTGTTCGTCGTCGCTTCTGCTAATCCTGAGGACTATACCAACCGCGGCCGTATTATCACGCCGCTGAAAGACCGCTACGGAGCCCAGATTCGAACCCACTATCCGCGGCACGTGGAAAACGAGATAGCCATCATGGAGCAGGAGCACAAGCGGTTCGAGGATGATGGTGAGCACCCGGTTAAAGTGCCGCCCTACATGAAAGAGATCGTGGCGGAGATTACCCGCCTGGCCCGACGCAGCCCAGACGTCAATCAGCGTTCTGGTGTATCCGTTCGGGCCTCTATCACCGACTATGAGTCCCTTCTGGCCAACGCTCTCCGGCGGGCCATCCGCTTGGGTGAGCGAGAGGTAGTTCCACGCATAAGCGACCTTCCTTACGTCGTACCTTCTATCAGCGGCAAGCTAGAGTTCGAGACAGTGGAGGAGGGGCGCGAGGAACAGATTATCGAAAAGCTGATTCAAGGGGCAGTGCTGGCGGTATTCAATCGCTATTTCAGCCTTGGTGAATTGGAGCCCATCATCGCTCGCTTCAAAAGTGGGCTAGCGGTCGAAGTTTCGGACATGACACCCTCGGCAGAATATGGGAAGATTATAAAGCAGCTGGAGGGGATGGCCGCCATTATCCGTAAACTTGGGGTTGAGGGAGGAGCGCCGTTGCTGGCTTCGGCCGTGGAATTTATCCTGGAGGGGCTGCACCTCAATAAACGTCTCAATAAAGACAAGATCAGCGGGCGAGTGCAGTACAGGGGATAAGACCAAGCTCCGGCGGAACAATGCAGAGTTATCGCTATTCCGAGTGGGACGGGTCGCAAGAGATCGGGCCGCTAGACCCGGACGACATCCTTGCCTCCATCACAGATGACCTGATGAATTTCGGGGATCTACAGCACGCCTTACGCAACCTTTTGCAGCGGGGCATGCGCGATCCCTTAGGCCAGCGCCTCCAGGGTCTGCGTGATCTCTTGCAGCAGTTGCGGCAGCAACGACGCCAGATGCTGGACCACTACAATCTAAATTCTGCTTTCGAGGACATTCAAAAGCGGCTCAACGAGATCATCGGTTTAGAGAAGGAAACGGTCAGCCGGCGCCTGGAGGAGGCAACACATCAGTTGGAAAGCGGCCAAGGCCCCTTGCAGGCTTTCGAAAAAGCGCTGCCGCCATCGGAGCAACAGCCCGAAAGCGAGGAGGGCGACCAGAAGTTTGCCGAGATGCTGAAGAACATAGCTAGCAAGAAGCAGAACTTCTTGGAAAATTTGCCGCAAGACATGGGCGGGCAGATTAAAGAGCTACAAAACTACGAGTTTATCGACCCTGAGGCAGCGACAAAATTCCAGGAACTTATGGATATCCTTAAGAAGGCGATGCTGGACACCTTCTTTAGAGACTTGCAAGAGCAAATAGTTAATCTGTCGCCGGAGCAGATGCAAAAGCTCAAGGAGATGCTCCGCGATTTAAACAGAATGCTATCGGAGAAGATGGCGGGCGACCAGCCGGACTTTCAAGGGTTCATGCAGAAATATGGTGAGCTCTTCGGGCCGAATGCCCCCAAGAACCTGGATGAGCTGATCGAACAGATGCAACACCAGATGGCAACTATGCAGAGCTTGCTCGACAGCTTGCCTGCAGACATGCGGCGGCAGCTCCAAGACTTACTGATGGAGAAGATCGGTGACCAGGAGTTGCAGCGGGAACTGCAAGAGTTGGCGATCAACTTAGATATCCTCTACCCCGCTCGCGATCGTCAGAGCCAGTACCCGTTTCGAGGCGACGAGGAGATGGATTTGCTGCAGGCGATGCGTCTGATGGAGAAACTGCAAGGACTGGAGGACTTGGAACGTCAGTTGGAGAAGACCCAATATGGCGCTAGCTTAGACGACATTGATGAGGAAAGGATTCGCCAGTTTCTGGGTGAAGAAGCCTATCAGGTATTCCGCCAACTTAAGGAGTTCCTAGAAGTCCTTGAGCAGGCCGGCTACATCCGCCGAAAATCCGGCGGCTGGGAATTAACGCCTAGAGGTATCCGCAAGATCGGCCAGAAGGCCCTGGGTGAGATATACGCTCAGCTCAAACAATCGAGTCAGGGCAAACACTCGCTGCAGGAGCGGGGCAACGGCGGCGACAGGGCAGATGAGACTAAGGCCTATGAGTTTGGGGATGCCTTTCATCTTCATTTGGGCGAAACTATGATGAACGCCATTTTCCGTCGGGGGCCGCAGGTACCATTACTCCTCAGCAAAGATGATTTCGAAGTCTATCGCACGGAGCAGCTCACCACTACAGCCACGGTTATGATGCTGGACCTATCCTGGTCTATGGCTCTGCGCGGCAGCTTCCAGGCGGCAAAGAAAGTGGCCCTAGCCCTTCACAATCTGATCCGCAGCCAGTTTCCCAAAGATATACTCTACATCTTGGGGTTCTCCGCTTATGCTCGAGAGCTGAAAGCGGAGGAGTTGCCGTACGTGCGCTGGGATGAATCAGTGCTGGGGACTAATATGCATCACGCTTTCATGTTGGCTCAGCATCTCCTATCCCGGCATAAGACGGGAACGCGTCAGGTAATTATGATCTCCGACGGCGAGCCTACCGCCCATTTAGAGCATGGTCGCTCCTACTTCGCTTATCCCCCCAGCGCTGTCACCATCCGCGAGACGTTAAAGGAAGTGCGGCGGTGTACCCAAAAGGGTATTGTCATCAATACCTTCATGCTGGATCGCAATTACTATCTCAAGGAGTTCGTCAATCAGATCGCCAAGATGAATAAAGGCCGCGTTTTCTACACCACGCCTGATAAATTGGGCCAATACATCTTGGTGGATTATGTGTCCCAAAAACGAAAGCGCCTCGGCGGCCAAGCCGCCTGACAAAAAGTTTCGGACTTGCCATTCCGCGGCTGTACTAATTCAGTCTATTTCCTCCTTCACCATGCTGGGGTAGCATGGTGAAGGGAGGGACCTGAGATGACCAACAAACTGATGGGTCTCGATTTGGAGGCGCAAATCGAGCGGCGGCTACCTCCAAAGTTGCGGTTGACCTGGGAGCGGCTCGATGGGTTTGTGGCGGGTTTTATGGAGGCTTATAGCCTCTTGCTGCTGCGACTGGCCTTAGCGTTAGTTTTTGTCTGGTTTGGGGCGCTGAAGCTTGCGGACCGTAGCCCAGTCGCCGACTTAGTGGCGGACACTGTTTACTGGCTTCCTGCCGACTTCTTTGTACGCTTCTTGGGGGCGTGGGAGGTGGTGATAGGCCTTGGGCTGCTTTTACCGCTGGCGCTCCGGATCACTTTGCTTCTTTTCTTTCTCCAAATGGCAGGGACCTTTCTTGTGTTGGTAATTCATCCCGGTATAGCGTTTCAGTCTGGAAACCCTCTGTTGTTGACAGTGACTGGCGAGTTCGTAATTAAGAATTTGGTCTTGATAGCGGCTGGACTCACCATCGGCAGTACTGTTCGGCAGAATCGTCGCCGAGGCCTAGAAAGCGAGGGGTGCCTGGGCGGCCAGGCCGCCTGACTGAATGACGCTGTTTACTCCCTGGCGGCGATTGGCCATTGGGGCTGCTGCCGCTCTCATCCTTACTGTTATAGGAATTATTGGCTATATAGCTATCGAGGGCTTCGATTTTCTCGACGCCCTTTACCAGACAGTAACCACTATAACTACTGCCGGCTTTGGGGAAATTGAGCCCTTAAGTCGAGCAGGACGCATCTTTACACTGATCCTAATCGTCCTTGGCATCCTCATCATCCTCTATGTCCTGACGGCGGTCATGCAGATTGCAGTAGAGGGCGAGCTGGAGAATATACTGGGGAGACGACGTATGAAATCTAAAGTTGAGGCCTTGAATGACCACTACATCCTATGTGGCTTCGGCCGTGTGGGGGAGGAGATCGCCCGCGAGTTTAGCGAGCGGCACATCCCTTTCGTCGTGGTCGAATCCAACCCGGAAGCCGTCGCTCGGGCCCAGCGGCATGGTTACCCGTTGGTGGAAGGCGACGCCGCCGCCGACAGCACGTTGCTGGCTGCCGGTATCCAGCGCTCCCGTGGCCTGCTGGCCGTCTCTGACTCCGATGCCGGCAACACCTTCATCGTCCTCACCGCCAAGGCATTGAACTCGGACGCTTACGTTATCGCCCGTGCAGGCTATCGCGAGAGTGAGCCGCGGATGTTGCGGGCTGGCGCCGACCGGGTGATTTCCCCGTATAGGCTGGCTGGGCGAAGCATGGCCGTTACGGCGTTGCAACCCATTGTCCTCGACTTTATCGACACCCTGGCCACGCGCCGGGGAGAACAAATACTGGCCGAATTGGATATCTCCGCCCAGTCGGGTCTGGCCGGCCGCGCCATCCACGAAGTTCTGCATGCCTGCCCCAGTGCGGTGGTACTGGGGCTTCAGAAGGCCAGCGGGGCCATCGAGGTAGGTCCCCGCGCCGACACCGTGCTAGCGGAAGGCGACCGTCTCATAGTGATGGGCGACGAGTCGGAGCTGGAGGCGATCCGCATGCCGCTGGCAGGGGAAAAACAAGAGGCTTCATGATGCCGCCCCAGAATAATTCTTCGATGCTAACTCTTAAGGTTACTTGGAAGACTTCCTCGCTTCATGCTCCTCTATATAAAATTGGAATAGGACGCCGCCCGAATCCTTGGGGTGGATAAAGGTCTCGGTCCAGCCGTCGGCGCGGCGGCGAACGCCTCCCCAGGGTTCAAGGCCGTAATCCCGAATGGCGGCCGCGGCCCTGTCGATGTCGGTCACTTCGAAGGTGACGTGGTGCAAGCCGGGGCCGCGCTGACGGAGGAAGCGGGCTAGGAAGCTATCATCGCCCACAGGGGCGAGGAGCTCAAAGTGAGTGCCTTCCTGATCGGGGGCGGCGCCAGGGATCGCGAGGGCGCAGCCGGTAAATCCCTCTTCTTCATCGTGCCAGCGGGCTGTCACTTTCATGCCGAAGAGATCGGTGAGGAGAGGCAAGGCATCATCCAACTTCCAGACGACCCAGCAAATATGGTCTAGGCGTTTGATGCCGATTTGCTCCATAGACGAAAACCTCCTGGCAGGCTAACTTGCAGCGTATCATGGCTGTCATGATTGGGCCTGTCAACAGTTGCTGCCAGATTAATCGGCGCTTAGTATGGCTGAAGTGAAGTGAGGAAGGCCGCTTGCGGGAGATCCTCTTTATCGTCAACCCAACCTCTCATAACCTACCCAAGCGCTCGACCTTGTTGGCGATTAATGCTTGGCTGCATCAACAGGGTTGGCAGGCCGCCTGGGAAGAAACTCAACGGCCAGGCCAAGCAATCGGGATGGCGGCGCGGGCGGCTGAAGCGAGATTGCCCTTGATCTTCGTGGTAGGCGGCGACGGTACGCTTAATGAGGCAGCCAACGGACTAGTAGGTAGCGAAACCGCCTTGGCCATGGTGCCGGCGGGCACCGTGAACGTGTGGGCACGTGATGTGGGCATACCATTGAACTCCCAAAAAGCAGTGCAGGCCTGCCTGGAAGGGGAGCGTCGGTTGGTAGATTTGGGACGGGCAGGCGATCGCTATTTTCTGCTGATGGCGGGCTATGGCCTAGACGGCTATATCGCTCACAATGTATCGATGCGAGCCAAGCGTTATCTGGGGGCGACTAGCTATGCGGCAGTGGCGCTACGGGAAGCTTTGCGCTATCGGGGAGACACTGTCAAGCTGTTCTTGGACGAGGAGCTGCAAGAGGTGTCCGCCTTGATGGTGCTGGCCGGAAATACACGGAACTACGCGGGGTTGGTGGAAATAACGGGGGAAGCCAAAGCCGATGACGGCCTGTTAGATGTGTGCGCTTTCCTGGGTAAGGGCACTGTAGACATATTTATGCAGGCGCTAGGTGTGATACTGAAACGCCACCGAAGGTCCGAAAAAGTTATCTACCGCAAAGTACGGCGGCTAGAGCTGGCCTGGGAAAAGCCCCTTCGCTTGCAGATCGACGGGGACGCTTATCCTCACTCACCCTCCCGGGTTGAAGTGGTGCCGTCAGCATTGACTGTGATGGTCCCTAAAGGAATTAAGCGTCCTCTTTTTTCACACTAGTTAGCTGTCCCTTTGGGATGATGCTGCCGGCGACAACCTCGTAGAGGGCGGCGCGGCCAAAAAAATCCGTCGAAAAGCGGTCTAAATCCGTGGCTGTAATAAGCACTTGCTCATAGTCAGTCAGGGCTTCCAAAACGCAGCGGCGGCGATGGGCGTCCATCTCCGAGAGGACATCATCGAGGAGCAGGATAGGACTTTCGCCGCTGTTGGCGAGGAGGTAACGAGCCTCGGCCAACCGGAGGGCCAGGGCCATAGTGCGTTGCTGAGCGCGAGAAGCGCTGGCGATGGCAGGTATCCCATTCAGGAGGAAGATGATGTCATCGCGGTGAGGGCCCACCAAAGTCATTCCGGCGGCAACCTCATGGGCGAACTGCTGCCGCTGGGCCCTTAGAAAAGCTTCGCTGACCGCTGACGGATCGCTTTGATCCAGAGGTGACAACTCTTCCTCTGACGGTAAACGGGGCTGGTATTGTAGGCAGAGCTCTTCATCAGGTGCTAGGAGGGCATGGGCAGCGCTAGCCAGCTTTGCCAGTGCTGCCGTAGCGCGAGCCCGAGCCCAGATTATATAGGCGCCTTCCTTAGCCAGTTCCTGGTCCCAAAAGGCCAGTTCTTCGGGCCCGGCTTGGCGTTCCCGGATGCGCTTTAGCAAGTGGTTGCGTTGGAGGAGGATTTTTTCGTAACGCTGGCGTGCGCCGAGGTAGGCAGCATCCACCTGGGAAATAGTCAAATCGAGATAGCGTCGTCTGAGTGCGGGTGGCCCTTTTACCAGGTCAAGATCGTCGGCGGTAAACAAGACAGCGTTAACCCGGCCTACGGCGTCGATCAGCCGCCTGGGCAGACCGTTGATCCGCACCGTCTTACCCGAAAGTAGCCTTCCATTGTTCCCTTCGCGGCTCATAACCGTTACTTCAACGCTTAACGAACCCCTGAGGGTCTCCAGCTCTCCTACTGCGCGGGCTACCCCATAGGTTCCATTGGGGCTACTAGGCGAGATTAGGCTTGAATCCGGCAGTCCTGAAGTCTGCCCTCCGCTAGACAGGGCTTGCCAGCGGATGAGCTGGCTTTCCGTCTGTACCCGAGGAGTACGCATAGCGGACAGGAGATAAATAGCTTCCAATAGATTCGTCTTACCCTGGGCATTATCGCCGACAAAGATAGAAGGGCCGGGCGAAAGTCTGAGGTCAAGGCTGGGGAAGTTGCGATAATCGGAGAGGAGAAGACGAGTAAGCCTCATTGGCGCTGTTATTATAGCTCATCCTCTTGAGGAAGATGGCGAAAACGCTGAGAGGCTAGTGCCGTCCTATTTCTATCTGAGGTATCTCACTGTCGTGGGCTGAGTCTTGCCCTAGGCACGGAACAGCGATTGAGAAGGTTGATCCTGAAGCATCGCTTGACTGTACCCAAAGACGGCCGCCGTGAAGTTCTGTTAGGGATCTGGCAATGGCCAGGCCCAGGCCTAGGCCTCCGCGCTCACCTTTGTAGAAAGGCTCGAAAATGGCCTCCCGTTCCTGTTCGGGGACGCCCGGACCGCTATCGCTGACGCTGATGGTGACCTCGCTGCCTGCCTCAGCGACCGCAATTACGATATTACCTTGGGAAGGGGTAAAGCGATGAGCGTTCGATAGCAGGTTGATGATAATTTGCTCGAAACGGCGGCAGTCGGCAAGGATGGCTGGCCCGGGCGAAGGGACCTGCAAATCTACAGTTTGTCCTTTCGTGTGCAATAGAGGGTATACCTGAGCTAGGGCGTTGCTGATAAGCTCCGCTACCCTAATTCGCTCCATATCCAACTTGGGCCTGGGGTCTTCTTGGCGCGCCACTTTCACCAGGTCCGCTACCAAGCTCGTGAGGCGGCTAGCGCCCTTCACCACGTTACGTACGAGGCGGACGCGTGGGCCGTTGGGGTCCTCTTGCTCTTCTTCCTCCAGCAGCATTTCTGCCGCTGCCTGAATAGAAGTTAGGGGGGTACGCAGCTCATGGGAGACAGCCATGAGAAAGTCACTTTTCATGCGAGCGAGGGCCTGCATTTGCTGGGCACGCTGGTGCTCTGCCTCGTAAAGGCGACAATTGTCCAGAGCGATGGCCATAACCATACCCACTGATGACAACAATTTACGGTCTTCCAGCTCGGAGCTGCGGCCCATCAAGGCCAACACGCCGATGGCCCGTTTGTGGCTAACCAAGGGGACGTAAACTACTCGGTTTCTTGAGTCGAAAGCGCCGAACCAAGGGTCGGCCTTAGAGGAAGCCTTGACGATCACCTGGGTTTGGTAAATCGCCTCCGTAAGGGAGCGAGAACCCATAGACATGGCGGAGGCAGTGTAGAGCCACTCTTTGGGCAAGCCGGAAACGGCGACCGGTGATAACGTGTGGGCATCTTCGTCAAGCCAGGCGATAACAGCGGCTTGGGCTCGCAGCCAGCGTAGCGCCAAGTCAGTTGCTCCCTGGGGGGCCTCCGCCGGATCGTGAACAGCGGCCAGATATACCCCTAGAAGGCTGGGCAAGGCCGTACGCCTGTACAGGCGGTAAAGATAACGGCTAGCCAGTTCGAGAAGGGTCGCCGCCAAAATTAGATCGACTACGACTACGAATATGCTCTGTAACAGCGATAGGCCGAGCACGAAAGTATAGAGGGGGGCTAGGCATGACAGAGCCAGAAGCACATAAAGGGCCCCCCAACCCTTAAAGATATGGACTTCGCGGATAAGGTCGTCGTGGACGCGGCGCATGGGAGCGAGTTTGCCTCAATTGAGAGACGGTAGCCGAGAGGCCGTCGTTACAGCTTGATGTGAGTCCCTATGCCTTTCCAAGCGTTCGCCCGTCCAGCTAGAGCTGGACGGGCGAAGCAGAAGCCAGCACTTTTGAGCTGGCCCGCCAAGACGGGCCAGCTACCGACTATGGTTTGTCAGACTTCACGCGGCCCAGGGCCCAGGCGGAGCCGGATAGGGCTACCAAGCCGCCCCCGGCCAGCATAAGGGCGAAGGCGCCCATCGGCAGGCCATTGGCAGTCGGCGGGCCGCCGGCTGCGGGGAACTGCTGCACGGCAGGCTGCTGCTGCACGCCGGCGACGACGGGCGTGGGTGTCGGGGTCGGCCCGCCAGGCGGTGG
>Ga0187892_10011307_pt1 | contig 10990 bp, 9 predicted proteins | sample MA1701073metaG_FD_139345 | JGI IMG/M metagenome (GOLD analysis project Ga0187892, IMG submission 139345) | Bio-ooze microbial communities from a basaltic lava cave in the Kipuka Kanohina Cave System on the Island of Hawaii, USA - MA170107-3 metaG ... | reverse complement strand
TTCGGCGAGAACGGTTATCAACGCGTGCTGCTGGCCGACTCGCCCGGACTTGGCGCCGGCCGGCTGCTCTACGCGATCGAGGCATTTCACAACGACGGGCCGTGGACGCGACCCGATGACTATCGCAAGGTGAACGGCGTGCTGCGCTATTCGCGCGGCGACCGTGCGAACGGCTGGAACATCACCGGCATGGGCTACGACGCGAAGTGGAACGCCACCGACCAGATTGCGCTGCGCGCCGTGCAGAGCGGGCAGCTCGGGCGCTTTGACACGATCGACCCGACCGATGGCGGCCGCGCGTACCGCTACAGCCTGTCCGGCGCCTGGCGCAACACCACCGAGACCAGCGCGACCGAGGTCAACGCCTATGTCGCTTCGCTGCTGCTCGATCTGTTCTCGAACTTCACCTACTACCTCGACAACCCGGTCGATGGCGACCAGTTTGCGCAGCCCGACCGGCGCACGATGAGCGCGCTCGACGCCAGCCATGCGTGGCAGACGAAGCTTTTGAACCGCGCCGGCGAAAACCGGATCGGCGTGCAGTTCCAGAACGACAACATCTACAACGGCTTGCTCAACACGAGAGCTCGGGAGACGATTTCGACGACGCGGCGCGATCACATCGTCGAGAGCAGCATCGGCCTGTGGGCACAGAACGCCACGTCGTGGACGCCGGCGTTTCGTACCGTGGCCGGGCTGCGTGCAGATCACTATCGATTCGACGTGCGCAGCGACCAGGACGTGAATTCGGGAACGGCCAACGACACGATCGTGAGTCCCAAGCTGGGCCTGATTTTCGGACCCTTCGCCAGTACCGAGTTGTACGTGAACGCCGGCAGCGGCTTCCACAGCAACGATGCGCGCGGCACCGTCATCAGCGTCGACCCGAAAACCGGCGACCCGGTGAGCAAGGTGACGCCGCTCGTACGATCGAAGGGCTTCGAGCTGGGTGCGCGTACCTCACCCATCGCCGGGCTGCAGACGTCACTTTCGGTATACGAGCTCGCGTTCGACTCGGAACTTCGGTTTGTCGGCGACGCCGGCACGACCGAGGCCGGCCGGCCCAGCCGGCGCACCGGTTTCGAACTGGCGAACTACTACAGACTCGCCGACTGGTTGACGATCGACGCCGACATCGCCTACGCGAAAGCACGCTTTCGCAACGCTGCCCCCGAGGGCGACCGCATCCCCGGCGCCGTGGAAGGTGTGGCCTCGATGGCGCTGGCGGTCGATAACCTGGGCCCATGGTTCGGCGCTGCGCAGTTGCGCTACTTCCGCCCGCGCCCGCTGATCGAAGACAACTCAGTGCGATCCAAGAGCACCGCACTGCTCAACGGCCGCATCGGCGTCAAGATCACGCCGAAAGTGCGTGTCGAACTGGAGGGGTTCAACCTGACGGATCGCAAGGTCTCGGCCATCGATTACTTCTATACCTCGCGACTGCCCGGAGAGCCGCCCGAGGGCGTGGCCGACATTCACTCCCACCCGATCGAATCGCGTTCGTTCCGGGTGACCTTCAGTGCGAGTTTCTAGCGGTGACGAGCATGAAGTCCATTGTCAATACAGCTGTATTGACCGATGTGCACTGGACGCTTATCTTTGGACCGTGCGCGAGCCATCCAAGACCATGCAATTGCAGATCCGTGTCTCTGTGGATCAAAAGCGCGCGATCGCGCGGGCCGCGCGGCGGGCCGGCATGGCCATGTCTTCGTATGTGCTCGAACGCGTGCTGGGCGCGGATGAGCGCCGCACCGCGGAGTTGATGCGGCACCTAGCAAACGTGGCGGAAGCGGATTCGCGGCGCTTCGCGCTGGCGGAACTGCACGACATGCTTGCATCGCTGAGCGCAAGCGAGCTGCGCCGCGCTGTCGCGGAGCCGCCGCCCGCGGCGCTTGCGCCGGAAACCGCCAACTACGTGGCGGCGATGGTCGAGTACGCGTGCGCGCGGCGCGGCCTCGAGAACCCCGTCTGGACGCGTGCGATTGCCCCGCTGGCAACGCCGATGTTCGCATCGCAACTCGAAAGCCTGCGGCTGCATCTGCTGACGCGTTCGCCGCCCCCGTTCAGGCGCCGCAACGTCTTTATCGACACGAGTATCGGCGGCCGGGTCTGACATGCCTGCCTTGACGGCCAAGGATATTCAGCGACTGTTCGAGCTGTTGAATTCCGAGCTCGGAAAAGTGCGCGTGCGCGGCGAAGTGTTCGTCGTTGGGGGCGCGGTCATGTGCTTGGCTTACGCTGCCCGCCCCGCGACACGCGATATCGATGCCTTCTTCCGGCCGGCAAAGCAGGTGCGCGAGGCGGCGGCGAGAGTCGCGGCGCAAGCAGGCATCGAACCAGGCTGGCTCAACCACGCCGTGAAGGGATTCTTGGGCGATCGCGGCGAGTTTGAGCGTTTCCTGGAGCTCGATCATCTCAGCGTCATGCTGGCGCAGCCTCAATATCTGCTGGCTATGAAATGCTTGGCGATGCGCATCGGGGAGGAGTTCCATGACGAAGCGGACATTCGCTACCTGCTGCGTCATCTGAACCTCGACACCTTTGAAGCCGCTATGCAGGTCATCACGCGCTTCTATCCGCTCGAGCGGTTTCCGCAGAAGACGCTGTACGCGCTGGAGGAGTTGCTGCGCGAGCCATAGCAGGTCGCTTTCGCGGGTACAAAACTTGCCGGCCATCAAGACACTCGTGACCCCTCGGTCGACTGCTTTGCGTTCGCTAATGCGCTACCTCAGTCTCTGCTGCGACTATGACGGCACGCTTGCCCACCACGGGACCGTCGATGCGGTGACCATCGCCGCACTCGAGCGTGTGATCGAATCCGGACGTAGGCTCGTGCTCGTGACCGGCCGCCGGCTGGAGGACCTGCAACGCGTGCTGCCTCGCCTCGATCTGTTCGAGCGCGTCGTTGCCGAAAACGGCGCACTGCTGTATGCGCCCGCCGCGCGCGAGGAAAAGCGGCTCGCCGTTCCGCCGTCGGAACCGCTGTTGCGCGCCCTGCGCGCGCACAACGTCACACCGCTCGCGGTCGGCCACGCAATCATCGCCACCTGGGAGCCGCACGAGGCGGCGGTGCTGCACGCGATCCGCGAACTCGGCCTTGAGTTGCAGGTGATCTTCAACAAAGGCGCGGTGATGGTGCTGCCCTCGGGCGTGAACAAGGCCACCGGGCTGGCCGCCGCGCTGGACGCGATGGGGCTGTCGGCGCACAACGCGGTCGGCATCGGCGATGCCGAGAACGACCATGCCTTTTTATCGCTGTGCGAATGCGCGGTGGCCGTTGCCAACGCGCTGCCGGCCGTGAAGGAAACGGCCGACATCGTCACCGACGGCGACCATGGCGCGGGCGTTATCGAGTTGATCGACGAGTTGCTCGCCGACGACCTCGCGCGCTGCGCGCCGCAGCTCGCCCGCCACCGCATCCCGCTCGGTACCGATAGCGCAGGCCGCGAGCTGCATCTGGAGCCGTACGGAGCGAGCGTGCTCGTCGCGGGCACCTCCGGGAGCGGCAAATCCACTCTCGCGACGGGCCTCCTCGAACGCATCGCCGAGCGCGGCTATTCATTCTGCGTGATCGACCCTGAGGGCGACTACGATGCGCTGCCTGGCGCTGTGTCGCTCGGCACGCCCGAGCGCGCGCCCAGTCTTGACGAGGCGATGCAACTGCTGGAACAGCGCGAGAACGCGGTGCTGAATCTGGTTGGCCTGCCGCTGGCCGACCGGCCTACGTTTTTCCTCGCACTGCTGCCGCGCCTGACGGCGCTGCGCGCGCGCAGCGGCCAGCCGCACTGGCTTTTCATCGACGAGGCGCACCACGTGCTGCCCGCGGCGTGGCAGCCGGCCCAGCTCGCACTGCCCAAGAAGCTCCAAGGCGTGGTGCAGATATCGGTTCATCCCGACCAGATCGCGCCGCGTGCGTTGGCCGGCGTCGATGCGGCGATCATCGTCGGCAACGAACCGGCGACGAACTTGCGCCGCTTCGCAGCCGCCACCGGTCGCAATTTCGATCTGCCCGACAACGACCTGGCTCTCGATTCCGGCGAAGCGCTTGTGTGGCTGCGCGATGAAGCGCCGGCCCCTGTGCGGTTGCGCGTGATTCCGAGCCGCATCGAGCACCGCCGGCACAACCGCAAGTACGCGGAAGGCGAATTGCCGCCCGACCGCAGCTTCTACTTCCGCGGCGCGGACAACAAGCTCAATCTGCGCGCGCAGAACCTGATCGTCTTCTTGCAGATGGCCGATGGCGTCGGCGACGACACGTGGGAACACCATCGCCGCCGCGGCGACTATTCGCGCTGGTTCGCTCAAGGCATCAAGGACGAGGCGCTGACGAACGAGGCACAGCGCATCGAGGCGATGACCGACGTGTCGCCCGCGCAGAGCCGCGCGCTGCTGCGCGCGGCGATCGAGCGGGTCTATACATTGCCGGCATGAGCGCCGCGACGGACGCGTGACACCGGCGTCGCCCGCTCGCCGAAAAGGAGATTGCATGAACATCGACCTCTCGAACCGGCTCGCGATCGTGACCGGATCGACCGCAGGCCTCCGCGACGACAGGTGCCGCGCTGCGCGTCGATGGCGGCGTCGTTGATATTGCCGCTACGCACGCCGGCGAGCAGCCGTGCGGTACCTTCGACGTTGACCTTGTCGTAAAGCGGGTTCGGCTCGCCCGTCATGTCGAAGAACGCAGCCAGGTGGATCACCGATGCGATGTGAGCGCGGTGGCGTTCGCGCACCGAGGCCAACGCCCCGGCCAGAGCTTCGCGGGAAGTGATGTCGGCTTCGATGCAGTCAGTGTCGCCCGCCCCCGCGATCCAGGCCGACAACGCGATAGTGCTCGCGCAAACGCGCAGCTATCGCGCTGCCGATCGTGCCGCGATAACCGGTGATCAGCACGACCCTTCTGCGCGCAGCGGGTCGCGAAGGCGGCTGGCAGGTTGCGCCTCCATCGGGTGCCGGCGGGCAAGTGATGTTCCTGTGCCGCTTGGCCAGGAGGTGAAGCCACCCGTATGTACTATCCGTTGACGATGTTGAGGATGTTGCCGTCCGGGTCCTTGAACCACGCGACCCTCATGTCGCCGGCGACATAGACATCGCCGTCACGCTTCATGTCAGGCATGTCGTAGTGCTCGAAGGCGACGCCCTTGGCCTTCAGCGAGTGCACGACGTCGTCCAGCTCGTCGCCGACCGTCCAGGTCACCGCTGTCGCGCGGTTGGTTCCCGCGAACTGCGACCGATAGACGTTGAGCGTCGAGTTGCCGCTCCTGAAGACGATCAGTTCGTCGCCTTCGGCGCCGACTTGCGCGAGGCCGAGCGTGCCTTCGTAGAACTTCCTTGCCGCGTCGAGATTCTTCACCGCGATGTTCGCGACCGCATCCTTGTCTACCAACATGTTCGAACTCCTTGGTTTGCGTCGAGAAACTCGAGCATCCGTGACCGTCAATGCCGACACAAACGCCGAATGCCTCGTGCTCGTCCATCGCGGCCATTGCTCGGGGGCTCCACGCCGACTACTGTGAAACCACCGATGGGCACGTCTCGTGCCCGCTGGCCCGCGGACTTGCGCAGGCAATGTCGGGTGCTGCCCGAGCGCGTGCGTTCGTCGGCTCGGATCGGCGATCAAAGACGGCGTGTTCGCCTTAGCGTTGCTCGTAGGCTTGCTTCAGCACCTTGATGTCCAGCTTGACCATCTTCAGCATGGCCTGCATGACGCGATTCGATTTCTTGGTGTCCGGGTCTCGCAGAAGCTGTCCCAGGATCGTGGGAACGATCTGCCAGGACACGCCGAACTTGTCGGTGAGCCAGCCGCATTGTTGTGGCGCGCCGCCCTCCAACAGCTTGTCCCAGTACGCATCGACTTCATCCTGCGTCTCGCAGTTCACGGAGAACGAGATGGCTGGTGAGAACGTGAACGCCGGGCCGCCGTTCAGCGCGATGTAGTCCTTGCCATCGAGCTGGAACTCCACCGTCAGGACCGATCCCTTCGGTCCCGGTCCTGCTTCTCCGTAACGCGTCACGTTTCCGACGCGTGAGTTCTTGAAGATGCCGGTATAGAAGTTCGCGGCCTCCTCGGCCTTGCCGTCGAACCACAGGCATGTGGCGATCGTTTGCATGGGTTGTTTCCTTTCGTCTGTCGATTGTGGGTTTAAGGGCGAACGCAGGTTCATGGATCTGCGGACACTCCTTTGTCGAACGGGACGTAACCGAATCGACATCGATGTCGGCCGCAACCTACATTCCCGAAGGAAGCGAGTCGGCCACACCAGCGCAGGTATGGCGGTTGCTCGCTGGCTCTATCTACATCATCACCGGAGAATGATATGGACGCTGCGATGCGCTGGCGCTGGCCGGTCTGGGCGGCAGCACTCGGCGTCGGTGCGCTGCTGGTCGCAGGCTGCGCCAACATCGCCGCAACCGCGCGCGGCAAACCTCACACGTTGACGGTTGCAGGCCCTGCAGGCCAACTGCCGCATTTGGACAAGCCACAGGAGTTCAACCGCCGGCTGGACGAATTTCTGGCGCAATTGAGCTAGCCGTTGAGCAGGAACAAGATAAGCGCCACCACACTCAGCGCCGTGCGCACACCGTGCAGCGCGTTCCAAGCAGTGCGCTAATGAACCCGACAACGGCCAGAGGAGCCTGCATCCAGGTGCCGCGCGCATAACTCGGTGCCCACTTGTGTCGCCGCGGCTTCGGTGCCGCACGACATTCTGGTCGGGTGCTCAACGGCGTTGATGTACACCGCAGCCCCGGCGAAAAACGCGCAGGACAGCGCGGCGATGAATTCCATACTTGCCTGCAAGGTCACCCCGCTGCCTCCAGCGCCGCCGCGACGACTAGCGCAATGAACGCATTCATGCTTCGTGGCCGCGGTCAGCAAGCCTTTCATTTCGATAAACCCGACCACCGACGAGCAGATCCCGTGTCGTACCAGGCGCATGCGACGCGGGCAGAAAGGCACGCTTGTGTGCAGCCCCTTCGCACTGGGAGCGTGCGCACGCGTCGGCGGCGCACGAGGATGGTGCACAACGGTCGCCTAACGGATTCATAACGCCCTCGCCGCTACAAAGCAAACGCAAACAAAGCGGAGGTCAGGATGAACGGCAAAACACGACATCTGTTCAAGGCAGGTACGGGACTGACGGCCGCAGCGCTGGCGCTGATGCTTGTCGCGTGTGGCGGAGGAACGGGTGATCCGCCAACGGCGGCTCCCACGCCAGCGCCCGCACCCGGCCCGGGTCCATCCCCAGCGCCATCTCCGGGTCCCTCGCCTGCGCCATCTCCCCCGCCGACACCGCCGATAGCGCGCACCGCGGCGGGAGTCCCTGAAGGGCTGCCGGCAAGCGCCACGATCGGCGCCGCCGGCGGTTCGCTCATGTCGTCCGACGGTACCGTGACGGTGGTCGTACCGCCCGGGGCGTTAGCCGCCGGCACCCAGGTCGGCATTCAGCCGATTACCGCTACCGCGCCCGGCGCGCTCGGCGCATATCGGCTCACACCCGAAGGCCAGACGTTCGCGCAGCCAGTGACGATCACGTTCAGTTATTCCGCCGACGAAGCCGGTGCAACCGCCCCCGACTCGATGCGCATCGCCACACACGATGCGCGCGGCTACTGGGCCGTGGTCGGCACGACGCGGGACGCCACGCAGCGCACGTTGGCGGTGACGACCACGCACTTCAGCGACTGGAGTCATGTCGACGGCCGGCAGATCGTTCCGGCGTCCGCGACGGTGGCGGTGAACAAGGAGCAGCGGCTGAGTGTCATCGACTGCGGCGACGGTCCCGATCCCGATGGCGGGAACTCGCAACAGCGACTCCTGCTGGAGTGCCTCGAAGACGAGGAACTTCAACCGCTTCCGCCGTCGAACTGGTCCGTCAACGCCATCCCGGGCGGCAACAGTACGGTCGGCACGATCGCAGCAGTCGCCGGAGGCGCCACATACAAGGCACCCTCGTCCGTGCCATCGCAGAACCCGGTGGCCGTCAGCGCGCAGTACGGCACCGGCACGGGGCGCGTGACACTGGTGTCGAACATCAAGGTCGTCGACGCGTTGACGGTCTACACCGGCACGATCTTCGGCCGCATCGACACCACAATTCAGGGCCAGCATCAGTTCGTCGAGATGAGCGCCAATCTGCGCTTCACCTACAACCCGGACCTGAGCTACGGGGGCACCAAGTGGTACGACGGCACCGGCAGCGCGTTCGTGCGCGGAAGATCGTTCGGTTGCATCGGCGACGGCTCAGGCACGGCACCGGTGCAGGGCGCCACATTGACGCTGCATAACGAAGGCTCGCTTGCCGGAACCTATGCCATTTCGGCGGGCGCTCTCGCCACCGTGACGATGACGTGCGGCGATCCGCCGCAGCAGGTGACGATCGCGTTGCAGGGTGGCGCCGGCGCCGGCGGCAACGACATCTGCCCTTCGCTGCAGATCGGCAATGACCCCGGCCGACTCGTCGGCTCGTGGTCCTGCAACGTGGCCGAGGGCAGCACTCAACGCGCGAACTGGACCGTGCGGGCCGTCGAGTAGCGCCGCCGGTCAAGGTGTCCCCGAAACGCCCACGTCCAAAAATTCATCCAGGAGGTCCACCATGCAACGTCGTTTCCCCGTTTCGCACTGTTCCGCCGCCGTGTGGCTGGGCGTTCTTGTCCTGACCGGCTGCATGACCCCGCCCGCGCTGCCGCCTGCGGCTCCTGCCGCTGCACCTGCGGCCGCCCCAACTGCGGGCGCACCCGCGACCGCGAGCACGCTGTCGTACGGCACCGTCACCTCGCAGGTGCAAAAGGGCAAGACCACGCAGATGGATCTGCTGCAGATCTTCGGCGGTCCGAACATCGCGACCACCGACCGCGATGGCATCGAGACGTGGGTGTACGAACGCACCGCGACGCAGACCGACGTGCAGGCCAACTCGCAGGCCGCACAAGGCGCGGCGAGCCTGGGCGCGTTCTTCAAGTACGTGAATGTGCAGGCCGGGGGATCGGTTGAGCGCAGCGTGTCGGCATCCAGCACCTCGTCGTCGGTGCGTTCGCTCACGGTGATCGTGAAGTTTGCCGCCGACAAGACGGTCGCCGACTACTCGGTTCGCGCCAGCACCTTCTGAAAGAGGTGATCAGATGAAACGTCGAGCCTTTCTTTTTTCCGGAGTCGCCTTGCTGTCCGGCTGCGGCGCGGTAGGTATGGGTCGTGGTGGTGGTGATGGTATGGGCGGCTTCGCCGAAGTGATGCGCAAGCAACAGCAGCAGATGATGGATGGCATGGAAAACATCGGCGCCAAGCAGAAGCTGATGCAGGACCTGATGAACAACCCGGACCTGCCGGCTTGGCACGCGCAGCGCGAAAAAATGGCGCTCGCCGTCGGCGACCGCACTTTCGACAAGAGCTTCGAACGCGTGTTCGACGGCATGACGGTCGCCCTGGCAACGCTCGGCAGCAGGGTCAACAACATGGAGCGCGTGTCGGGCTACATCACGGCGTCGATCCCGGACCTCGGCCCCGCGAAGACGCAAGCGATGCAGAAGGACGGTATGCGCCAGTACGCCGTAGCCAAGGGATACCCGCCGACTCTGGTCGACCAGCGCAACGGCGCTTTCGACTTCGACGTCGGCGGGACCTCCAATATGATGGCGCGCAGCATGTCCGGTCTCACGCTGTCGCTGGTGAGGCAGGGCGCGAAGCAGACAAAGGTCAAGCTGCGCTTCGACAACGTGTACTACCCGGAACTGGTGACCGAGTACTACAAGACGGTGTGGGCCGCGGTCGACAAGCAGATGTTCCTGGACCAGTCGCTGGATTGAATCGAGCGGCGCCGTGGGCCGCTTTGAAAGCGCAGCCGGGGGCCGCAGCACCGGCCACGCGCGTCCCTGGATGCGACTGCGGGAATGCATGGCCGACACCGGTGTAGCCCCCATCGAGCCGAACGCAAGCACATTGGTGCAGCTCCTCGGTCCTCCGCAGCTGTTGACCGCGGACGGGCGCAGGCTCGCGCTCGAACGGCGCGATGCCGCGGTGCTGGCCTATCTCGTGATCGAGGGCGACACGCCGCGCGCCCGCCTGCTCGAGCTGCTGTGGCCGGATTCCGAACCCGAGGCCGCGCGCAACACGCTGCGGCAGCGGCTGTTCCAGCTGAAGAAGCGCACCGGCGTCGAACTTGCCGCGGGCGGTGACGTGCTCGCGCTGGCCAACGCAGTGGCCTCCGATGTCGGCGCTGCGGCCGCGTCGATCGCACTTCTGCTCGAAAGCCAGGACTACAGCGACTGCCCCGGCTTTGCGGCGTGGCTCGCCGCGCAGCGTGAGCGTCTCAAGAACGCGCGGCGCGACGCGCTGATCGCGCAAACCGAACGCGCGGAGCGGGATGGCCGCCTTGCGGAAGCGATCGGCGTCGCTGAACAACTGATCGCGCTCGATCCCGTGCACGAGCACGGGCACCGCCGCCTGATGCGGCTGCACTACCTGCGCGGCGATCGCGCGGCGGCGCTGGCAGCGTTTGATCGGTGCGAGTGTGTGCTCAAGCACGACGTCAGCGCGAAGCCGGGCGACGAAACGCTGGAGCTGCTGAAGACGATCGAAGCGAGCGGCGCGCTCACCGTTGCGCCCAAACGCGCGCCGATCCCAGCGTCGATCCTGCGCCCGCCGCGGCTGATCGGCCGCGAGCGGGAACTCGGCGCGATGCGAATGGCGTGGACGTCGGGCCGCGCGTTCGTGCTGCTCGGTGAAGCCGGCGTGGGTAAGACGCGGCTGCTGGCAGAGCTCGCCGCCGAGACCCCGGGCGCAGTCCACGTACAGGCAAGACCCGGAGATTCCGGCATTCCGTACGCCTCGCTCGCACGCTTGCTGCGCGCGCTGATCGAGCGGGTCCCGGCTGTGATCGAGGCCGCACCGCGGTACGAACTGGCGCGCGTGCTGCCGGAGCTTGGCGAAGTTGCCGCCGGCGTGCGCGAGGGACAGCGGCTGACACTGCGGGCCATCGACGCCGTGGTGAGAGCG
>Ga0187892_10011306_pt1 | contig 10991 bp, 13 predicted proteins | sample MA1701073metaG_FD_139345 | JGI IMG/M metagenome (GOLD analysis project Ga0187892, IMG submission 139345) | Bio-ooze microbial communities from a basaltic lava cave in the Kipuka Kanohina Cave System on the Island of Hawaii, USA - MA170107-3 metaG ... | reverse complement strand
CAATGAAACCAGTGCGCGCCCAAAAGTCGGCGATCGGCAGGAATTCCGATGACTGGCTTCCGCATATGCATCTGTTAATTATTTTGAACGGCCGCCGGTATGGCGGCCTGTTCGACGAGGTCTATTGTCTCACAAACAGGGGGTCCGGCGCCCGCCGGATCCGCGGGTGATTGTGCGTTCTGTCAGGCCGGTTTTCAGCTTTTCGGCGGAATTATGTTGCACCGCATAATCCTTGCCCGGCGCAAGGGCCGCTGGTTATCCTGCCCCGCTGTCATTTCCGGCTCGCGATACAAGATCTTAAACGCCAGGTGCGCGATGGCCCTGCTCCGCGACGACTATTCGAATGCCGAGGCCTTCCTGGCTCGGCGCCCTGCGGTCCGGGTCGTCGACCTCTTGCTGCCGGATCTCTGCGGTGTCCTGCGCGGCAAGCGCGTCGAGCGCGCGGACCTGCCCGGCGTGTACGAACGCGGCATGTTTCTGCCGGGTTCGATGTTTGCGCTCGACGTCCTGGGCGCCACGATCCAGTCAACCGGACTCGGGTTTGACGAGGGCGACGCCGACCGGGTCTGCCTGCCCGTCCCCAAGACGCTGTTCGCGTCGCCTTGGCTTGGACCGGCCGTTGCACAGCTCCAGGTGCAGATGCTCGACCACGACGGCCAGGCTTTCTATGGCGATCCGCGCCATCTCCTCGGCGCCGTGCTCGAGCGCTATGCGGCGCGCGGCTGGCAGCCGGTCGTTGCGCTCGAACTCGAGTTCTACTTCGTCGATCCGGAGCGAACGCCTGAGGGTCATGCGCAGCCGCCGCGATCGCGTCTAACCGGGCGGCGCGAAACCCGCACCCAAGTCAACTCCATGGCGGATCTCGAATCGGTTTCCGACATCCTGTCGGAGATCGCGGCGATCTGCGAGGAACAGAATGTCCCGACTGGCGCAGCGCTCGCCGAGTGCGGCCCGAACCAGTGGGAAGTCAATCTACGGCATGTGCCGGACGCGCGTCTCGCCTGCGACCAGGCCATCCGGTTCAAGCGCATCGTCAAGGGTGTGGCGCATCGGACCGGGTTCGAGGCGACATTCATGGCGAAGCCCTATGCCGACATACCCGGCAGCGGTTTGCACATTCACGTGAGCGTGCACGACGAATCCGGCCGAAACGTCTTCGCCTCCGACGACACGCTCGGCAACGATCTCCTGAAGCAGGCCGCCGCGGGCCTGCTCGAAACCATGGCGGACGGGATGGCGATCTTTGCTCCGAATGCAAACAGTTACCGCCGCTTGCGGCCCGAGGCCTATGTGCCAATGCACGCGACCTGGGGCTACAACAACCGCGGTGTCGCCGTTCGCGTGCCGGTTTCCGGGGCCGAAGACCGGCGCATCGAGCAGCGCGTGGCCGGCGCGGATGCGAATCCCTACCTTGTCGCGGCTGTCGTGCTCGCCGGCATGATGCACGGCATCGAAAGAAAGCTCACCGCGCCGGCGGCGCTCGAAGGCAATGCGTACAAGCAGAAATTGTCGGCGCCACGCCTTCCGGGCGACTGGCCGACGGCGCTCGCGCGCTTCGGCGCGAGCGATTTTCTGCGCGAATATCTTGGCGAGCGATTCGTGCGACTCTATGAGCTCACGCGGCGCGGCGAGATGCAGGATTTCAATTCACGGCTTTCGTCGCTCGATTTCACGTGGTACCTGGAGTCGGTATGAACCAGCGTCCCGCACAGAGCTGGTACGAGGCGACCGCACGGCGTCCGGCAGCGCAGTCCGCGCTCGCCGGCGACGTCAATGCGGACGTCTGCGTCGTCGGCGGTGGACTCTCCGGCTGTTCCACCGCCCTGTACCTCGCGGAACGCGGCTATCGCGTCGTTCTGCTCGAAGCGGAGCGCATCGGATTTGGCGCGTCGGGGCGGTCGGGGGGGCAGATCATCCCGGGCTACGCGAGCGGCATGGCGAAACTTGCCGCGCAAATTGGCATGGCGGACGCGCGGCGCCTCTGGGACTTTTCTGTCGAAGGCGTCCAGCTCGTCCGTGATCGCATCCACAAGCATTCGATCGACTGCGATTTGACCTGGGGTCACATGCACGTCGGCATCAAGCCGCGGCAGCGCGACGAACTGAAAGAATGGCAGCGGGAGCAGGAGGACGAGTACAGCTACCGCTCATTGCGATTCCTGGAACGGGACGAGGTCGCGGCATGGATCGCGAGCAAGCGCTATATTGCCGGGCTATTCGACCGCGAGTCGGGGCATTTGCATCCCCTGCGCTTCACGATCGGCCTTGGCCAGGCGGCGGTCGCGGCCGGCGTCAGGCTCCACGAAGGCAGCCGGGTCATTGCAATCGATCGCGGTCCCACGGTGACGGTCCGCACTGACGGCGGCAGCGTGCGCGCGAAGCAGGTGGCGCTCTGCGCCAACATCGGGCATGGCGAGTTCGCTCCCGCGCTCGCGCGCAAGACGATCGGCATCGCGTCCTATATCGTTGCGACGCAGCCACTCGGTGCCGAGCGCGCGACGGCGCTCCTTCGCGACAACATCGCGGTCGCCGACATCAACTGGATCATCGATTACTACCGGCGATCCCCGGACCATCGGCTCCTGTTTGGCGGCCGCGTGAGCTATTCGGGACTCGATCCAATCGGCACGGTGCGCGCAACGCGCCAGCGCATGCTGAATGTTTTCCCACAACTGGCCGATGCCGAAATCGAATACGCCTGGGGCGGCATCATCGACATCACCATGAACCGCGCGCCGAATTTCGGCCGGTTGGAGCCGAATATCTACTACGTTCAGGGTTTTTCCGGCCACGGGATGGTCGCAACCGTCATTGCGGGGAAGATCGTCGCCGAAACGATTGCGGGACAGGCGGAGCGCTTCGATGTTTTCGCGCGGCTGCGCCATCACGATTTTCCGGGCGGCATGCTGCTCCGCAGGCCGACGCTCGTGCTCGCGATGACGTGGTTTCGGCTGAGGGATCTACTGCCCTAGCGCAGCTTGAATCTCAGGCCTTTCTCTTTCAGGGCTCGCCTCAATCTTGGAATGGTGCTCGGTCCCATTCCGTGGAGTCGCAGAATCTCGCGTTCGCTGTATCGGGCGAGCATCTCGAGCCGTGATGCCTGCGTTCGCGAGCGCGCGTCGTGCCGGGGCGACAACCTCGGAGAGAAATCCGCTTTCCGGTTTGCGGCTCATGCGGCTCGCTTTGCGTCGGATGCAAAGGCCTGCCTTTCAAAATAGTTGTCTCGGTAAACGCGACGCCCAAGCAGAATTTGCCAAGCGCTCGAGATGACATAGGCGGGCAGGAAGAGCGGGCCCCAATGCTCGTACTGGCGGACATGCACGTGCTCGTGCTCGCGCGCGACAAACAACGCGGCCTCATCGGTGGCGAGGATCACGTGACCGAGAGTGATTGCACGGAAGCGGCAGGTGACGACTCTCGACAGTAGCAAGTTTCCGATCAGGCCGCCTGAGAATTCGGCGCAACCTCGAACGCGCTGAGCCCGGCCGCCGAGACCGATTACTGCAAGCCCCGCAACCAGGCCGAGCAGCGTATTCGGACTCGCCCACACATACGAAGCAACTCGCCGAATCATGATGCCCGCGCAGCAAACCGCTGTACCAGGCTTGCGCCCTCTGCAGTGAGGTTGGCCTCGATCAAGTGATGGAAATACTCGCGTATCGACCATTCCTCCGATCCGCCTCGTACGTCGAGGTCTCGAGAGGAGAGGTCCGCAACGGCACGGCGAAGTCGCCTCGGAAGAGAATTCCAAGCTCTCAGTGCATCAATCGGCTTGGCTGGATGTGGCATCGGAAACTTATTCGGGGAAGGATCGATCACCCAAACTCGTCGTGCTGAGGCAACTGATCGCGAATGGTGTACCAGGGCGCTTTGGACCCGACAAAGATGTGAGCGCTTGGTCGGATGGTTGGTGTATCCACGAGCGTCCCAAGAGTGACGTGAACGTATTCGCCCTCCCGGACGACAGAATAGAGTAAGGAGCCGCACTTGATGCAGCGGACATCGTGGACGTGCTCTTCGCCAAAGAACAGCAGCGCGTCCTCGCCGGCGGTGATGCTCAATCTGTTTCGCTCGATTCCAGCAAAGGGCTTGAATGCAGATCCTGTCGCCTGGCGGCAGTTCGAGCAATGGCAGTACAGCGCGTACTCGAACTCGTCCTGGACGGAGTACTGAACTGCTCCACACAGGCACTTGCCAGCGAGAGAGCGGCTCGCCTGGCGGCCCAGCGGATCCTCAGCCGTCATGGCGTCACGACCAACTCCACGCTCGAACCATCCGGTAGATTGCGAATCTGCTCATGCACAAGTCCAGCGAACTCCACGTATCCGTGCAGCTTCGAAAACATGACATTGTCGATCTTGAATTCGCCGCCAAATACAGGAAGTACGCGAAAGGCGTAGCACTGACCTGGACTCAAAGTAAGCGACGAAGCAACGCACTCATCGACCAGGGGCACCATCAGCCACTCATTGGCATTGCCGTTCTCGTCAATCAAATGGCAGAAGTGATCCCGCGAGTTGGCGATGCGATTGAGTGTGCCAGCGCCGATATCCAAATGGTGTATCGAGCCGTCGTCAAGTACCAGAATGAATTCCCCAAAGCGGTTGACAAACCAGACGATCAGCGTGGTGGGAAGGAGCCAATGCCACGCTTTCAGCATCGCAGCGAAGTCTTGGCCCGCGTGGTCAATCAGGTAATCGGTTAACTGCATAAACCGAGCTACTTCCGTATGCCAATCTTTCTGGCCAAATCCGAATAGTAGTGAGCCTGCTTCTCGACGAAGGAGGCCATTTGGGCGGAATCGAGGTAGCTGAGATTCATCCACAGCTTGTCGGTCCGCGCCTTGAACGCAGGGTCCTTGACCATCTCGGCAAGCGCGGCTTCCCATTTGCGGACGACTGCGTCCGGCGTTGCGGCAGGCAGCGAGATGCCGGCCCACCACGACACGCTGACGCCTTTCATTAGGTCCTGCTCTTCGGCGGTCGGAACGCCGGCGATGTAGGACACGCGCCGGGGTGCCAGCACGGCGAGCAGCCGGATCTTGCCGCCCTCGACCATTGCCTTGGCCTCGGCCACCGAGTGGACAGCGAGCATCACATGGCCGCCGGCGAGCTTGGTCATGGAGTCCGCCGAACCTTCGGTGAACACCATCTTCGTTTTGGAAGGATTCACTCCGATCTGGCTAAACCACTCATGGATCGCGTAACGCGCGAACCCCGACGGGCCAGAGCCGCCACTCCAAACGAATTTCTCGGGGCTGGCCTTGACCCATGCGGACAACTCCTTGAAGTCTTTCCAGGGAGCATCCGCCTTGACGGCGATAACCATCGGGTCGAGCACGATCCGCCCCGCCCACTTGCGATCCGCGAGCGTGAGCGGCGGCGATTTCCAGGCGCCGATCATCAGTGACGCCGTCGTCGCGATGTCCATCAGCACGGTGTAGCCGTCGGGCCTTGCCTCCTTGAGCGCGGACCGCGCACCGATGACGCCACTACCGCCCGGCTTGTTGACCACGATCAGCGGCTGCCCCCATTTCTTGCTGAGGTAGTTGGCCGTGGTCCGCGCGATCAGGTCGGTCCCGCCGCCGGGCACAAATGGCACGACGATCTCCACGCGCCTAGTCGGGTACTGCTGCGCCACGGCCGGGCCAGCGGCCGGCAACTGCATTGCTAGCCCGGCGGCCAGCGCGACAACCATTCGTCCGCCGTGGAGTCTCACCACGCGATGCTCACCTCGAGTCGGAGTCAGAGCTGCGTACCTTCAGCGGTTGCCAATTCCACGCGTTTGACGGTTTTGCGCATCAGCAACAAGGACGCGACCACCAGCAGCGCCGCCGACACGAGCAAAGCCAGCGTGAGACCGCGCTTGACGAAGATCGACGGGTTACCCCCACTCATGGAAAGCGCTTGGATCAGGTTCTTCTCCAGCAGCGGCCCCAGGATAAAAGACAGAACCATCGGTGCCAGCGGCCAATGATACTTGCGCAGAAAGTAGCCGACGACGCCCAGCAGGAGGCTTACGCCCACATCGAACAGGCTATTGCGCATGCTGTAAACACCCAGAAAGCACAGGAGCAGGATCAACGGCCCCAGAATCCCGAAAGGGATGCGTGTCAAGCGAACCCACAGTCCGATGAGCGGCAGATTGAGGATCAGCAGAATCACGTTGCCGATATAGAGGCTCGCGATCACGGTCCACACAAAATCCGAATCCGTCTGGAAAAGGAGCGGCCCCGGGTTCAAGCCATAGACAGTGAGGCCGCCGAGCAACAGCGCGAGCGCCGGCGATGACGGAATGCCGAGCGCGATCAGCGGGATGAAGCCGGCCGAGCTGGTCGCGTTGTTGGCCGCCTCTGGCGCAGCCACCCCCTCGATGGCGCCTTGGCCAAATCGCTCGGGCTGCCGCGCCAGTTTTTTCTCGGCGTCGTAGGCGACGAATGCCGTGACACTCGGCGCGCAGCCCGGCAAAAGTCCCATCAGGAAACCAATTCCGGTGCCTCGCGCGATCGCGGGCAGGCTTTGCCGAAGTTCAGTTTTGCTGGGCAGGATATTGCGAATCCGCTCGGCAATGGCGGCGCGACGCTCCTCGATCCCGACGAAGACTTCCGAGATCGCGAACAGGCCGACGATCAGCGCGATGAGTTCGACACCGCCATAGAGCGGCTCAAATCCGAATGTGAATCGCGGCTCGCCGGTGGCGGGGCCCAGACCCACTAGTGCGAGCAGATAACCGACCAGCGCCATGGCAACGCCTCGTGCCAGCGACGCACCAGACAGCGAGACCACCGCAGTGAACGCGAGCACCATCAATGCAAAGTACTCGGGCGGGCCGAACTGCAGCGCATGGTCGGCGAGCACCGGCGCGAACAGCGTCAGTGCGACGACGCCAACCGTGCCCGCGATAAAAGAACCGATGGCGGCCACTCCGAGAGCGACGCCGCCCTTTCCCTGCCGCGCCAAGGGATAGCCGTCCCAGCAGGTCGGGACCGAGGCCACTTCGCCGGGAATATTGAGCAGGATCGCAGTAGTGGATCCCCCATACATGGCGCCGTAGTAGATCGCGGCCAGCATGATGATGGCAGGCACTGGGGGCAGGACAGTGGTCAGCGGGAACAAAAGAGCGATGGCAGCCGTGGGACCGAGACCGGGCAGCACACCCACCAGCGTGCCCATGAGCGAACCGAGCAAGGCCATGCAGAGATTGATCGGAGTCAGCGCCGCTGCAAATCCACCAGCCAGTTGATCAACGATGTTCATTTCGCCTCAGATCCCGATCAGGCCAGTCGGCAGCGACACGACCAGCCAGACTCTGAAAATGAGGAACAGCACGCCCGTCGTGACACCGCCGATGAGTATGGCGACTGGCCACCGATACCCACCCATGGCGCGATAGAGAACCGTCGAAACGAGGAGAGTACTGACGGGGTACCCGAGGAAAGGGTTGACGAGAAAGTACGCGAAGAGCGCGCCGGCGCTCATGACAAGCTTGCGGCGCTCAGCACGCGCTGGGAATTTGACTTCCCATGCAGGCCACCGGGCGACGAAGATCGCGTACAGGCCCATCAACAGGAGTGCGGCGCCAATGATGCGCGCGAACGTATCGTCCCCAACCACGGCGCCCGCCACCAACTCTTCGCGAAGCGCGGTGAGTCGTTGGGCTTCAAACAGTGCAACAGCGCCCAGCAGAATCAGAATCCCGCCAGTGATCCTGCGCTCGGTCACGACGTAGCCTTGCGGCCGGTGGCTTCGGCCTCCGACGCATGTTCAGGTCGCATGGATCTTGATGGACTGGGTCATGCGCTCCAGCGCTGGGGCTAATACCGTACCGGCCGTCGAGTAAACGTATTGGATGAGGACGATCATATCCTTCAAACGGGCAACTATTCGCCGTTCGTATATTCCATCTGCAGTGATCCGACACTCTCGCCAGATCACGTCGTCTTCCGCCGTCTCTGTTACTTCAGCGCAGTCCGACCAATTGGGCGGGCTAGAACGATCAAGAACCTCTATTGTGAGTTGGTCTTGGTTTTTCCAGAGAGTTGACTGCACCCGCAACCGGCGTCCCTGCCGGTCAACGCCGACGAGGAAGTCGGGTTCGGCGACGATCGAGAAGAACGGTGTTGCAACTTCCTGGCGCGCGTAAAGGCGGCAAAATTGCGGGTCGCCGACACCACCTTCGATCGGGTCCGCGCAGAATTCGGCGGTTGCGAGAACCGCGACCATCAAGAGGTGGCCCCAGAGTTCCATGCAACCTAACGTTGTTTTCTGCTGTGGACGGGCGAGCAACGCGAGCAGGTCATCAGCCGCAAAACGAACCTGTGCAGCCCTGTGCTCCGTGCTGAGCCGTGCTTCATTCTTCTAGATCGCGAACCACACATGGTTCTCTCTAATTCTCCTATCCCTCGTCAGCGCGGCAACACGGCCACAATACGCAGCGGAGCGCCGGATCCGACGCGGATCTTCATCGGCAGGGCGATGACAAGTGCGCCCCGCGGCGGCAGCGACTCCATTGAAGCGACATTTTCGAACGCAGGAATGTTCGCGCCGAGCAGCACTTGATGCGTGATGAAGTCCTTCGACGGGCCGTAGTCGATGCTCGCCGTATCAATTCCCACCGCGCCCACTTGCCGCTCGACAAGCGCCCGCGCGGCGTCCTCGCCGATGCCCGGAAAGTGCAAGGCCTCGGCGTGGCCGGGGCGATCGTCGCCGAGGTAGCTCTTCTTGTCGGGCCAACGCGCGCCCCATCCGGTGCGGATCATGACGATAGTCGAAGGCTCGATCGCGCCGTGCTCCCGCTCGAACGCCTCGATATCCGCCCGGGTCACGCGGTAATCAACGTCCCTGGCTGCCGCCGCGGCGACGTCCACCACCACCGCGGGGCCGACGAGGCGCGACAGCGGAACGGTGTCGGCGGTCGACTTGCCCTCGGCGAAGTGGATGGGTGCGTCGAGGTGCGTGCCGCCGTGCTCCGGCGCGCAAGTATTGTACGCCGAGTAGAAGAAGCCGCCCTCGGTCCTGCCGTAGAACACCGTCTCGTGGACGAAGCCGGTCATCGCTGTCGGCCAGTAAATTGTCTTTTCATCGAAGGGATACGTCAGATCGACTACCCTTGTGCCATCGAGGAGGTGGGCAGCCCGCTGCGCGCCTCGAACAGCGCCCTTTTCGCCCCGTGTCGCCGCCTGTTCCGCCGCACAGCCCGTCGAGAGCGCCGCGAGCAGGACTATCATCGAATTCGCATTGCTCATAGCGCTCTCCATCCAAGGCGATGATTACGACTGCGCCATCTGCGCATCGAGTCCTTCTCTGTTCACGCAGAAGCCACGCTCACGTGCCTCGGACACTCGTTTCGCCGCGGCGTAACTATTCATTCGTGGCCTCCTTGTCTGCATAACGCCGGGATTCACCCGCGCAACCGCCGCAAGGCGGATGCGTCGGCTGGAACCACTTGTTAGGCCTCACTCGCATAGCGAAGCAGCACCGCCCCTGACCGAAAGGCTCGTGCTTCGAGAAGTGCGAGATTCCTTCGAACGATCAGACCTTCGAAAGCGCGCATAGACGTTGCCCCAATGAAGGGCCGAGTGATGACATGAATCTCGTGAACCAACCCTGCAGCATTGAGCGACGTGCCAAGCCCTGGGCTGCCGAAGACAACGACTGTTCCAGGTGTGCTGCCGATGAAATGACTGACCTCAACTAGCTCTGGTCCATGGAGCCACTTGGTGTTCTTCCATTCTGTTTTGAGACTGCGACTGGATACGACATACTTGGGTTTGGTGGCCAGTTCAGCAGCGAAACTGGTCATGTATGAAGGAAGGTCGCGCCTGTTTACCGCCTCCGGCCAAAAAGACACAAACAGGTCGAATGTGTTTCGTCCCAACAGGACGGCACTGGCTGACGTTAGCAGGTCGCGCGCGTAACGATGATGCTCTTCATCAGCCACGGCATCGCCATGATGGCATGAGCCGCTTACAGTGATGTTGATGGAGTGGATGACGTGTGCCATGAGATCTCTGTGAAGCCTAACGTCCGCGATCAGCGGCGGCGCGCAGTCGGCGCGCCGCTTGCCAAGTTAAACCCGTGGATGCCGCTCGCAGTCCCTGCAAGCGGCGTGACGACGCGCGCCGACCGCTGCATCGCATCGTTAGGCCGCGGTGCGTTGCAATTTGGCGACATCCACACCCCTTACAAGCAGCCACGCGGCGAGTGAAACGACAGCGAGGAGCATGGGGAGAAGGAAGAAATCGGAAGCGTACCTCGGCGCCAGAACCAGCAAGAAATTCTTGATGATGAAGCCTAGACCCGCGAGTAGCAGGAGCGCGCCGAGGAACTTTGGAAGGTAGCCTGATCGAAAGATTAGGTACCCGCGAAGCACAGACGCGACGCCGTAGAACACCATGAATATCCCGCCGCCATAGCCATAAAACTTGAGTGACAGCAGCATCAGAGTATTTAGTTGATCGGCTGAGAACGTCCTCAAATAGTCCGCGTTGCCGATGAAGAGCAACGCCGCGAAGTGGAACAGTTCTGCGCAGGCGAACACGGCGGTGGAAACGAGCCCGAAGAACGCGGCAAGAAGTGCGAGGTTCTTGTGAACTGGTTTTAACAGGACGTACAGAACCAATGACAGCCCGATATCACTCACGGCTTCCACGAGATAGCTGGCAAAACCCGCGCGAAATAGCAGATCGGAATTGCGCAGGTTCTCAGCTGTCGCAGTGGCATCGTCTGACACGATGAGCTTGGAGGGAACGTAAGCCTCGCCGAAACCGCCCGCGATTATCGAGAGCAGGAATAAGACGCCGGCGATTCTTGCGTAACGCTGCGCTGACTCATTGTTCATGGCATGCCTCTCGCTAGGGTCGCCTCAGGTGACCTGCTCCCCGATTTAGTACGGTCCGGGGATAGAGTCTGCAGTTAACGATAGCGTGTTTGTTGGCCGTGCCAAGGCTCGTGCGGCGAACTCCTCCGGTGTCAGATCTCTGAGCGAGCTGT
>Ga0187892_10011305_pt1 | contig 10992 bp, 11 predicted proteins | sample MA1701073metaG_FD_139345 | JGI IMG/M metagenome (GOLD analysis project Ga0187892, IMG submission 139345) | Bio-ooze microbial communities from a basaltic lava cave in the Kipuka Kanohina Cave System on the Island of Hawaii, USA - MA170107-3 metaG ... | reverse complement strand
CGAGGCGCCCCTCATCGAGGGATGCCCCTATCACGACTCCGGCTTCACTTTTTGTGGTCGTCCCGGGTTCGCCAACGCTCTTGTTGCGGCTGGCGTCGACGTGGCAACCATGGAGAACAACCACATCGGTAATTACGGTTCAGCCGGCATAGAAGAGACCAGGCTATACCTAGCCTCAGCTGGCATCGATTATGCAGACCGCTACACGCTGGCAAGACGCGATGTCCAGGGTGTCAGCTTCGGCTTTTTGGCCTTTAACGGTGTTGGGGAGGCGATAGACCGAAACGCTCTTATCGCCCAGATCGAGGCCGCCCGACCTCAGGTAGACGTCCTCGTCGTTGCCTTCCACTGGGGTGCCGAGTACGTGTCGCTGCCCCAGCCAGCACCCGGCGTTGCCCCAGACGACCCGATTGAGATCGCCCACCTCGCCCTAGACACAGGCGCAGATCTCATTGTTGGTAACCACCCGCATTGGGTGCAGGCGGTTGAACTCTACAAAGGGAAGCTGATTGCCTATGCCCACGGTAATTTCATCTTCGACCAAATGTGGAGCTACGAGACCCGGGTAGGCGTCATCGGCCGCTACACCTTCTACGAGAACGTACTGGCAAAAGCCGAATTCCTTCCCGTACTTAGCGAGAACTACGCTCAGCCGCGGCCCCTAGCCGGAGTAGAGGCCCAGGCGGTCCTGGACGGCATGCGAGAAGCGAGCCTGACGCTCCAGCAACAACTGGCCAGTAGCCAGAGCTCGCCTTAAAACGTTTTAAAAAGTGAAAGAGAAATCGACCGTATCTTGTTCAGCAGATTTCTGAAGTTCGCAACGGCGTCTGAAAGGAAGGTAAAACGTGAACGCGGCGACAGCCCGCAGGGCTTTTATCGGAGTGGCAGCGCTTCTGGCGGTAATTTATTCCGCTTTTGGCCTTATGGTTTTGGCCGGCGGCGGCGGCGAAGATACAGATAACGCCTGGGGACTTGCTGGCCTCGCGGCAGCGGCCTTGATCGCAGCAGGACTCTGGATAGAGAGAAGGTCACCGTTGCGGGGCACCATTTTGGTGGCGGTAGGAGCGATTCCTCTGGCAGTTCTTACCTTTTGGAGCGTTCTCACCCCAGTCCTAGCAGGTCTTATAATCATTTTCTGGCTGATCTGGAACCGTGGAGTCGCTAAGGAGCAGAGCTCCGAATCCTAACCTTTAAAGGATGAATCGCTCTATAGCGGCGACGACGGCCGCTCCCCCACAGGGGAGGCCGCCAGCGCTCGCGCCCGCCGCTCCGACATAAGCCATAGAGCGATGCTCAAGGTTAGTGTTACCGCCATGAAGCCCGAGAGGGCCAAAAAGGCTGCCGCCGTATCCCAACGGTCTACAAAAAAGCCAGCGAGTATGCCACCGGTACCGCCAATACCGAATCCCGCGAAGAAGGAGACGCCGTAGCTTCGACCCACCGCCCCTGCGGGCGTGTAATCGGCGATGAGTCCGGTGAAGACCGGCTGATTAGCGAAATAAAAGAAAATAAAAGCCGCCGAAAATACCACCAACGGCGCCCCGGTGAGAAAACCGGTCAAGATAAGCGAGGGCAAGGCTAGCATGCTCAGGACTGGCACCAGACGCTCCAGCCGTATCCTCTGCGAAAGCGATCCCCCAATATACTGGCCGACAGCGCCCATAAGAAGAGCGACCGTGGTAAATACGCCTCCCAAATCGTCATTGACCAAGTCCTCCAAGTGCTTAGGGAGGAAGGTGATGACGCCGCGATACACGGTGCCGCTTAAGACGAAGGCTGCATACACCATGAGCAGAGGAATCAACAGATGGTTGAACCGCCGCTGCTGCTGCTTGCCTCCTTCGCTGATAACGGCGCTCTCCGTTGCCACAACCTCGGCCTGGCCTTGCACCGGCAGAGTGGTGGCCCTCAAAACCAGGGCCATAACCGCCGCCACCGCTGCCAGGAAGAAGAAGGCAAGTCTCCAATCGACCGCTATAGCCAGACCAACGGCCAGCAAAGGCGCGATCGCCTGCCCGACGTTACCTGATACGCCGTGGTAGCCCAAAGCCAGCCCTCGCTGCTGCACCCCTTGCGCCACCAACGATATGCCCGCTGGATGATACAACCCGATGGACAGCCCCAAACCTGCCAAGCTCGCCGCCAGGAACCAGGCATTAGGGGATAGGCCCACCAGCACCAGAGTAATGGCCGCCCCGACGAAAGTATAAAGAAGCACCCGCCGGGAGCCCAAACGGTCGGTGAGATAGCCCGAAGGAAGAGCGCTGCTTCCGAAGGCCCAGGCGAAAACGGAAGCGATCGCGCCCAAGACAACTGCCCGCACCCCGAAATCGTCCTCGATGCGGCTGAGCAAGGCGGGATACGTGAGCTCGGCTACATGGACTAGGCCATGGGCGGAGCTAGTATAGGCAATGAGGCGACGTTCAAGGGGGTTCATGTGCAGCGCCGATTATATGATGGCCAGGACCGAATCGCTACCGAATCTATCGGTCCCACACCGGAGGCTCTCAACCTAGGGCGATGCTATACTGTCGGCGGAATTGAGAGACGAAGGCAAAAACGTCATGCGGCTAGCCTCTGCCCGCCAGGCGGAGGTCATGGCCCACCATCCCCTGGTGCGGCGCCCACGAGAGCGAAGGCGCTTCGTGGCCTTCGTGGCGCCCCAGCCCCGCGACCGGGTCTTAGACGTTGCCTGCGGCGCCGGCTTCAACGCTCTAGCTTTTGCCCGGCGCGCCGCTTCGGTCACCGGCCTGGATCTGTCAACGGAGCTCCTAATGAGAGCGCAGCGGGAGGCGGCACGCCGCCGCCTGACCAACGTTTCCTTCCGCGAAGGCGACGCCGGAGAACTCCCTTTTCCCGGCGATAGTTTCGAGATTGTTACCTGCGCTGCCGCCTTCCATCATTTTGTCTCACCCAGGCAGGTACTCGTCGAGATGGCGCGCGTCTGCCTGCCCGGCGGCAAGGTCGCCATCGAAGATATCGTCACTTCCGAGCAAGACATACGGGCGCGTTACCACAACCGGCTGGAACGACTTCGCGATCGCTCACATCAGCGCTGCTTGAAACTTAGCGAATTCATATCGCTCTTAGGGCAGGCCGGCCTAGAAACGCGGCGTATCGAGGTTCGCGACTCGATCCGTGAGTTCAATGAGTGGGTCGCCGTCGCCCGCACACCGCCGCGACGGGCCGAGCACGTGAGACGCCTCATGATCGGCTCCATTGAGCAGGACTTGAGCGAATTAGAAGTGCGCCAAGTAGACGACACGCTCCTTTTCAGCCAACGTGTAGCCTGGATCTTGGCCGAAAAGGCCCCTTAGCCAACACGGAACTTTATCGCCTGCTTTTGCGTCTGTTTAATAGAAGCGAGCGATGAGAAGGCTACCAGTGCAACGCATGATTTTCAGCCTGGCCGCAATTCTTGGGCTGGTCGTTGTGGCCGGCGCTTGTGCCGGTGGCGGTGAAGCAATCCAAACCCGCTATGAAGTAACTGTCCAGTTCAACACCTCGACAACGCAAGACGATATCGATGAGGTCGGAGCCCTCCTACGTACCTACGACGATAACCTGGATTTCCTCATCATGGAGATTTTCCCGCCCATCGGCCGAGCGTTGTTAGCGACCGACGCGCCCGACTTCTGCCAGACAATCGAGACGAGCCTTAAGGCGAAAAGCTACATCGCAGAAGTCTCCTGTGGGCCAGCGCCAAGCGAGGAACCTAGCAACGGCGATACAACTTCGGGCAGCGTCGCCCCCAATACTTTTATGACTTTCGAAGGCCAGCGCTACCGTCTGGTGGACCTCGAGCAGGCCAACCTGATAGACCAGAGCCAGTTTTATGAATTGGGCGTGGCGACTAAGGCGGACATCGACTACCAGGACCAGCTGAAAGTCTATCGCCGCCAGGGCGATGACGCGGCTCTCTATACTTATACCCCCGCTACGGATGTGGAGGGCGAAGAGCACGACGTGCCCGCCCTCTGGTTCAGGTGGGAGCCGGAGTAGCCAGCTACCTTTCTTGGGTCAGGGCCAGGAGCATCTCGCGTCCCTAAGCATGTAAGCTCCGTCACCGTAAGGCTTCTCTAACAGTTGACGGTGGTATCATTGTAGATGAGGGTATCGGGTGAGCCAGGGGAAAAAACCATGACGAGGCGCTTTCTGAACTACATAGATGGCAAGTGGCGCGAGCCCAAGAGCGAGCAGTGGTTCCAACGTGAGAATCCCGCCAACGGCGAGGCGATCGGCTCTTTCCCTAACTCCGGACCTAATGATGTAAGCGACGCTGTGGGTGCTGCCGTCGCTGCCCTGGAGAGATGGCAGATGACGCCAGCCCCCAGGCGGGCGGAAATCCTCTTCCGCGTAGGCGAGATGATGGTGGCCCGTAAAGAAGACCTGTCCCGCGATGTCACCACTGAGATGGGTAAGGTGCTGAAAGAGGCTCGCGGCGATGTCCAAGAAGCTATCGATATGACCTACTACGCCGCCGGCGAGGGCCGTCGAATGTTTGGTCAGGTCGTCCCCTCCGAACTCCCCAACAAGTTTGCTATGGCCGTCCGCCAGCCCCACGGCGTAGTGGCTGCCATCACCCCATGGAACTTTCCTTTAGCCATTCCCTGCTGGAAGCTGATGCCGGCCCTGGTCACCGGCAATACCGTCGTCTTCAAGCCATCGCCCTACTCGCCTTTAAGCGCCAGCAATCTCATAGCGTTGTTGGACGAGGCCGGCATCCCGCCCGGAGTAGTCAATCTTGTCTTCGGCGAGGACGAAACCGGCGCTGCCCTGGTCGAGGACCCGCGCCTGAACATGATCTCCTTCACAGGCTCTCTGGAAGTAGGACGAGAGATCGGCGTTTACTGCGCGCGCAATAGCAAACGCGTGCACCTGGAGATGGGCGGCAAAAACGCCATCATCGTCTTGGATGACGCCGATGTCGAACTCGCTATCGAAGGGGCTGTCTGGAGCGCTTTCGGCACCAGCGGCCAGCGCTGTACCGCTGCTAGCCGCATGATTGTGCAGAAGCCGCTAGCTGACGTTTTCGCCGAGAAGCTAGTGGCCCGGGCTAAGGGCCTACGCCTAGGCGATGGCCTTGATCCCCAGACGGACGTGGGGCCGGTAGTAAACCAACCCCAGCTGGAAAAGATACAACAGTACGTAAACATCGGCGTGGGGGAGGGGGCAGCTATCGCCTACGGCGGCTCCCGTCCTGACAACGGCGAACTCGCCAAAGGCTACTTCTTCCAGCCCACCGTATTCGTCGATGTACGCCCTGAGATGCGCATTGCCCAGGAAGAAATCTTTGGTCCCGTTACCGATATTATCCTGTGCAGCGACTTGGAAGAGGCGGTGCGAATTAATAACAACGTACCTTACGGCCTAGTGACCTCCATTTACACCCGCGATGTAAGCAAAGCCTTCAAAGCCATGGAGAGGATCACGACCGGCATCGTATATATAAACGCAGGCACTATCGGTGCTGAGGTGCATCTACCGTTCGGGGGCACTCGCGGCACCGGCAGCGGCGATCGCGAGGCCGGCCAAGCCGCCCTGGACTCTTACACCGAGTGGAAGACGGTATACATCGACTATAGCGGCCGCCTTCAAAAAGCCCAAATCGATCTCGAATAAGCTATGCGTGGGCCACGGCGTCGACCTGCTCCGCCCCATGTCCAAGCTAAGGTGCGGCAAACGAAAGCTCGCTTCGCTCCTCGCCCCAAAACCAAAGTCTCTCAGCCAAAGGCAAGGAGAAGGCAATGAAAGCTTCCGATGGCTCTTCGACCGATGCGATCCCCCGTGGCGGGCAGGGCCTAATCCGCCACGGCCAGGCCTCCTTTTTCGGCGTTCCGACTGTGGAGGATTTATCCCAGGCCAAGGCGGATGTAGCCTTCCTGGGCATCCCTTACGATCAAAGCACCAACGACCGCCCGGGCGCTCGCTTTGGCCCTGCCGCCATCCGCGATGCCTCCATGCGCTATCACAGTAACGCCTGGGAGGGTTGGCTGGATGCCGAACGGGGTAACCGCATTCTCCGCGGCGTCACTATGATGGATGTGGGCGACGTAGATATCCGCACTGTCGATATCCTGGAAAACTTCGATCGCATAACCGAGGCCGCAAAGTTGGTGCGCCAAAAGGCCCCCTTCCCAGTCTTTGTCGGGGGTGATCACGCCATCACTTACTCCCTTGTACACGCTTTCGCCGACTTCCATAAGTCAGGGTTGACCGTAATCCAGTTCGACGCCCATCAAGATTTCACCGATGAAAAATCGGGCGTGCGCTATTCTCACGACAACCAGATGCGGCGAGTGAGCGAATTGCCTTTCGTTGGCCAGATCGTCCAAATCGGAATTCGCGGCCTCCTGGATTGGACCGAGCCTTGGGAGGCAGCCCAGCGCCTGGGCGTCCAGATAATCCCTAGCCATCGATTAGTGGATGTCGGAGTGGAACAGGCTCTGGCCAGCCTCCGCCTAAGCGGCGACTGCTACGTTACCATCGACATCGATGTCCTTGATCCAGCCGACGCCCGTGGTACCGGCTACCCGGAGCCCGGCGGCCTCAGCTATTATCAGCTCCGTGAGGCCCTTTTCTGGGTCGCGCAGCGTTGCCACGTCATCGCCTTTGACCTGTGCGAGGTGAATCCCGTGTACGATACCGCCGGCGTCACCGCCCGCATCGCTGCCCGCCTAATCCTAGACCTCTTGGGGACAGTCCTGCCTTCTAAAGAATAGCCATGGAAGAACAGCCGCCCAGCGATAGCCCCGCGGGGAGAGTTGGCTTGCCAATTGTAATAGCCCGCATCTTAATCGTCTCCGGCATTGGCTTCGCCTCGGCCATAGGGCTCTTCCTCCTCGTTGGCGGTGTTTGGCAGGTAGGTCTTATATCGCTGGCCTTCACCTTCGTCTTTATCTTCCTCATGTTCTTCCTGGAGTGGACTACTGAGGTTAAGAGCTAATTGTCGAAATCGTTGATGCTCTCGAGCGTAGATGCTATCCTAACACCAAGGAGGCGATGACATGCCGTTCATGGTGTTCCAAAGTTTCGGTGTCGCTGAGCTCCTAATAATCCTGGCTATCGTAATAGTGCTCTTCGGCGCCAGCCGCATCGCCGATATCGGCGGCGCTTTAGGCAAAAGCATCCGCTCTTTTCGCAAAGAGCTGAAGGAGCCAGAGGAGGAGGAAAAAGAAGCCGTAGCCAAGGCGGAACGAGAAGACAACCCTTAACTCGATTTGTTGTAAGAAAAAGGTGGACAGGCTCGTAGGACCTGTCCACCTTTATTATCTAGCCCTTATGTCACTTCGATAATTACGTCCTCAATAACCAAAGGGGTCGGCGGTTCTGTCTGGCAGGGATAAGCGTCGCTGGGATCTTGACCGAAGCAAGGCAGCCGGTCGGGCAGAGCGCTTAGCAACTCCATCCCTGAGACCACTCGGCCGAAGACGGTCTCCTTGCCGTCCAGCCTACGGTCATCGGCTAGGAGAATACGGAACTGGCTACCGTTCACTTCTTGGCCTTCGATGATGGCAGGCGAGACGAGAGTCCCGAGTTCATGCGAGCGGTCATCGGCCTCCACGGGAAGGGTATACCCAGGCCCGCCGCTACCAGTGCAGTCCAACTCGCCGGCGGCATTGCAGGTGGGATCCCCCGCTTGGGCGACGAAACCCTGGCGCACGAAGAAGAATTCTAAGCCATCGTAAAAGTCTTGCTGGGCCAGGAAAACGAAACTATTGGTTGCCTCCCGCGCCCCATCATTAAAGAGCGCGAGGAGTTCGATGCGGACATCCCCTTGATTGGTTTTAAGGGTGGCGAAGTATTGCCTGGCGGGGTCGACTACTTGCTCCGGCCTTTCGTAACGGACGATACCCGAAGGGGTCTCCTCCGGCGTTGTCGTCCGATCAATCTCTGGAGGGTTGCTGCGTCCACCGCCAACGCCGGTGTAGCCAAGGGTACCGGCGGCCACGCCCCCGATCATCACGATAATGAAAGCTACGTAGAAGGCGCGGATGTTAAAAATAAGGTTCAGGGGAAAAGGCGGTTTGCTCCGACGCGGCCCGCTATAGGCCGCCCCAGTCCTTCGTTTGCGCCGCTTGGTCAGAATTTACTCCTCGCCTTGAGATAGTCGATTCTCAGTATAGCAATTATCGCGCTCCAGGATAGATAGCAGCGAAGCAGGACAGCAATGTAACGGAGAGAAGCGGCAGGCATCTTTAATTCAGGAAGCAGAGGTCAAAGAAAGGTTTACTTATTATGGCTACCTTCGCTCAGATACCCCCTGGCCCTCAAGTCCCCTCCGACGCCTGGGCTGATCTCAACGGACGCTGGTTCTTTGCCTGGCGCATGGCCGTCGCCTGCGAGGAGGCCTTGCGGGAGGTATCTACGGCCATGAGTCGCAATCCTGGCCCTCAGCACTTGCCTGCCTTGGAGAAGGCCAGCGACCTATTCCGCCGGGAGTTGGTGCGCTGGGTGCACCGAGGGGAAGCCCTGGATATGATCATTCAGCGCTTACCCTCACAGCTAGAACTCGGAGAAGCAACATACGTGGAGTAAAGCGGCCAAGGATAGGCTGTTAGCCATCATCGGCCGACAACTTCTTCGAGAGGAGAATAAGGCAAGCCCAAAGCCTCCGCTACTGGCCTACAGGTCAAATTTCCGTCCAATACGTTGATTCCAGAAGATAAGGCGTGGTCCCGCAAGGCGGCTTCAATGCCCTCATTGGCCAGGCGCAAGATGTATGGCAGGGTTGTTGCCGTCAAGGCTTCCGTAGACGTGCGGGGTACCGCCCCTGGCATGTTGGCCACGCAGTAATGGATCACACCCTCCTCTATATACCACGGAGAAGTGTGCGTGGTAGGTCGCGAGGTCTCCGAAGCGCCGCCCTGGTCAATGGAAACATCGATAAGGACAGCGCCAGGGCCCATAGAGCGGACCATCTCTCGGGTCACCACCTTGGGTGTCGATGCCCCCGGCACTAGGATCGCAGCGATTAGAAGGTCTGCACCTGTCAGTTCTCGCTCCAAGGCTTCAGGCCTGGACAACCCTGTGGATACTTTCCCAGCGTAGCGGTCTTGCAGTAAAGCTAACCGCCGCAAATCGCGGGAGAGGATAGTAACCCGAGCCCCTAAGGCTACCAGGATATCGCAAGCGGCGGTTGCTACGTTTCCGCTGCCTAACACCACGGCCCGCGCTGGCTCTACGCCACTGATTCCGCCCAAAAGCTTGCCGCGACCAGGCCCAGGTTTCTTCAGAAGTTGAGCTCCGATCTCCGCTGCCATACGGCCGGCTATCTGGCTCATAGGGGCTAAGAGCGGTAGTGAGCCATCCGGCCCTTGGATGGTCTCATAAGCAAGCGCCGTCATCCCCGACGCCATCAGTCGCTCCGTTAGTTCACGGTTGGCGGCCAAGTGGAGGTAGGTGAACAGGATAAGACCCACCCGGAAGAGGCCATACTCAGGGGGCAGGGGCTCTTTGACTTTTACGAGCAACTGACAAGCCTCGACTACTTGGGCGGCCGAAGAGAGGATAACGGCGCCGGCCCTTTCGTAATCTTGGTCGCTGTAACCGCTGCCCTCGCCAGCCCCCCGTTCCACGAAGATTTGGTGACCGGCAGAAGTCAGCGCCAGCACCGATGCCGAAGTAAGCCCCACGCGGTATTCTTCTGTTTTGCTTTCCTTTATCGTACCTATTCTCATCGCATGGTGACTCTCGACCGGCGGGCGCTATGCGAAGGCTTCTTTTACCAGCTTCGCCAGCTCGTCCAGACCTTCAGCTACATGGGCTTTCAGATGGACCCGCATGATACGCCGCCCCTTTGCCCGAAGCGATTGGAGATCGCCTAGGGCCTGCGCCTGCTTGAGAACGCTGAAACCGTAGCGCTCCCCTGGTATCGCTATATCTTCGGGGTCGTCCATCGTGAGCTGGAGGAACACGCCGTTATTGGGGCCACCCTTGTGGAGCTGGCCGGTGGAGTGTAAATAGCGGGGGCCGTAACCTGCGGAGGTAGCGATCTTTAAGGAGTCGCGTACAGCTAGCTGCATGTCCCGAAACTTCTGATCGTTCTCGCCGGATGGAGGAAGATAGGCCATAAGCGCCAAATAATCGCCCGGCCGGGCAGCCCGTAAGTGGGCGCCCAACAGGGCGGATAAGGCAGCATCCGCGCCCAGGCCGAGGCCAGCCAGGGTAACCTCATCGGCGTAGAGCGCAAGGCTATTGCTCTCGGCCAACGGCTTCTCGGAAGGTAGCTGGCCCGAAGTCTGATAGCTGGTAATGATGCGCGCGGTGTTATCCTTGCTCTCTTGTACATTAGGTTCATCGAAGGGATTGATCCCGAGAAGCGAGCCTACTAAGGCAGTGGCGATCTCCCAACGAAAAAACTCTTGGCCCAGGTCGTATTCGTCAGCCAGATGGAAATAGACGATAGGCTGGCCGGCATTCTCAAGGGCTCGTATCTTCTTTTCGAGAGCGTCTTCGAAACCGTTGAGCCGCAAGCAGATAAACAGGCGATCATCCCCATAAACGGAAGGATCACCGATAGGTTCATCGGTGATGGGCACCAGCCCTACCCCATCTTTCCCAAGGCTTTCGGCAAGCAGTTGTTCAGCCCACCCAGCGAAGGGAGCAAGTTTGGGGGGGACGATGAAAGTTACCTTGTCACGGCCCAGCTTTGCCAGCTCGCCCAGAATGGCCCCCAGCCATAGGCCGTGATTTTCCTCCGGCGGCACACAAGAGACGCATCCCTGAAGCAGCGCTTCTGCCCGATCTAATACCTTGGCCACGTCTACACCGATAACGGCGGCCGGCACGAGTCCAAAAGGACTGAGGGCCGAGAAGCGACCACCCACGTCGGGGGCGCCCAGGAAGCAGCGGCGAAAGCCGTTCTGACGGGAGATACGTTCGAGAGGGGTGCCCGCATCAGTGATGGCGACGAAGTTCTCGCCCGCCTGTTCGCCTTTGAGGGCCTGCACCTTCTGTAAGAAATATTTGTACAAGGAGAGAGTTTCAAGG
>Ga0187892_10011304_pt1 | contig 10992 bp, 10 predicted proteins | sample MA1701073metaG_FD_139345 | JGI IMG/M metagenome (GOLD analysis project Ga0187892, IMG submission 139345) | Bio-ooze microbial communities from a basaltic lava cave in the Kipuka Kanohina Cave System on the Island of Hawaii, USA - MA170107-3 metaG ... | reverse complement strand
CCAGGAAGTCGGTGGCGTCCTTGGTCCGCATCTCCACCACGCCGCCGATGGCGCCGGAGCCTTGCAGCGCACTCGCGGGGCCGCGCGTCACCTCGATGGCTTTCAGTAACTCCGGCTCCATGAATACGCCGCTGCCGAAGCGATACTTCTCGAAATTTCGCATGGCGCCGTCGATCTTGATCAACGTGTCTTCCGTGTCGCTGAAGCCGCGTATGTTGAATTTCATGCCGCTGGAAACCGGCCCGCCGTCGGTCGAGACGCCGGGGATGTCCTGCAGCACATTGAAGACGTTGTCCGCCTGCCGGCGCGCCAGCTCCTTGGCCGTCACTGTTGTGCGCGAGCGCACCGGATCGAACTCGAAGCCCTCGCGTCTCCCCTTCACCTCGACCTCCGCTATCACCAGCGTTTCCTCCTGCTCAGTTTCTAGCGTATCGATCGGTCGATACCCTGCCGCCGTTTCGCTTTTCTCCTCAGCACGCGGTTGTTTCCTACCACTGTTCAATCCCTCGGTCGTTGTTCCGCGCGGTGCCTCTGCTGTATTACTGTTCGCGGCGATGTTCATACCATCCGGACCCGAAAGCGGCGGACGCGAGTCCGTCCCCTTGCCCGTCCCCCCATGTACCGTCCATGCTGGCAGCAGTGCGGCAAGTAATATGACACCTCCCCAGCGTTTGCAGTTCATGCTGCATACACGCATCGGCATGGCCCAATCCTAGGTGGCCACGCCGATGCGGACTCGTGCTAGGAGCTCAGGCGGCTGGCTTTTTTGCGCCGAGCCATCGTCCATAGCCCCACAAGTCCCGTAGCCATAAAGTAGGCTGCGGCGGGCAATGGCACTGGGGCCACCGGACCGACATCGAGGGAGAGCTGGTCCAGGCTCGCGTGTGGGCCGATGGCATCAAACCCCAGCACGAACGATGGGGCGTGTGTCACGCCCAGCCAGCTCACAAGGGCCTCAATCTCATAACTATCCGACGGAGGGGCTCCTGGCGGGGTGATGCTGGTGACTTCTCTGAACAGTTCCTGATAGGTGCCTGCTATGCCGTTCAGTGTGAAGTTGGTGAAGGCTTGCTGGAGCGTGGTGTTGAAGTTGCCCAGCGATGCAATGTGCAGATAGACGTCACCCGATCCACTGGCTGCATTGCCGACGGTGAATTGGAACTGCGTTGCATTGAAAGGGCTGTAGATGTTGTTGCCGCTGGTGAGGAACGAGCCGCCCGTTGTTTCTGCCACGTTGTAGGTGCCGCCGCCGAAGTTGGCGACCTCAGGAGTGGTGTCCTGAACGCCGGCCGGTGTCGGGCTGAGGTTGTCGTTAAAGACATTCCACTCAGCGTACAGACTGCCGGGCGTGGTGCCTCGTGTCCACGCTGATGGCGTGAAGGGCACATCCCAAGAGGCCTGCAAGGCATGCGCCGATTGACCGGCGGCCAGCAAGAGTCCCAGGCCGAGTATACAGCCTGTGAATTGTGACTTCGTACGATTCATTGTAATTACCCCTTTCACTGGTTAGCCATCACTGCCTCACCCATAGAGGCCAGGACAAGCCGACATCTGTTCAACATGAAGCAGCGGTCCCGCACCGCCTGCCATGCGCTTCGGTACGACGTAGTGGTTTAAGCCCTCATTCCTCCTTTCTCTATCGCCCCGGGGCTCCAGGGCAGTCGATCACGAAGCGGAATTGCCTGCCGCAATGGAGAATGACCTCCTTCTGTCCGCGTTTGAGAAGACGGATCTCCACCCGCATCTCGGCGAACCCGTCATGCGTAATGAGCTCGTCGTACAACGCGGAGAGACACGACTTGACTTCTGTGTTATCTACGTGTGCTGACATCTTCTATGTTCATCCTTCGCCTACCTGTCGCGTCAGCGCGCGGTTGCAACGAGCCGTCAAGAGTAATGCTTTCTATGGATTGGCTTTCGCGGATTGTTCGCTCTTTGACGGGATCAACTCGGCCGTCATGCGCGTCAGCCCGTCTTCCAGCCATCGAGTAAGAACGGGATCGACCAAACCTTTGTCGTTCATTTCGTAGGTCAGGCCTTTGAGCATGGTCCTGTAGGGGCCCGAGCCATAGAGTCGGTTTGCAATGACGAGGACACGCCCGTGTTTCCCGGCTTCCTCGATGGCTGCGCGAGCAGCGGCGACAGCTTTCTCCCTTTCCTTGGGCCAGTCTTCCCTGACCGTCAGAGCCTTTATCGCTTTCAACTTGGCACAGTGAGGATCTTGACGAAGCCGCTCGATATTCTGATTCATGACCGAAAGCCACGCATCGTTGCCCGCCTCGGTGCCTTCTCCATGCGCGAGGAGAAGGACGGTCTCATTCGTTGGGTCCTTGCTCAGTTCTGCGATCCGTTTGTGAAGGACGAGAGCGATCTCCGGATTCTGTTCGTAGCCGCCAAATGTGGAAAAGAGCGCGGCAGTACGGACCTGAGGGGGGGCATTCGCAGATCCATGCCCGTCGCCATGACTGTCAGCAGGGGATCGATCGCTCAAACCGAGAATGTAATCTGTCAAGGGTTTCATGTGATTATCCAATGCGTACATCCGGACGAATACGATGTGTCGGATACCACGCTGTTCCAGCCTGGACACAGCATTCTGGATAATGTGGGGATCGCCCATCCCGTAGGCCATTTCGATGGGGTACTTGGACATGAGTGGCCGGATCGTCCCCTCCACGGCATCGTTCCACGGCTGGGTTGATCCGTGGGGCATGATCACGACACCGATCTGGCTCGCGGCCAATGGGGTCTCGCGGTTAGCAGTCTTGTTCAACCACAACAGTGCATTCGGATGCGGTAGCAGCTCATCGGGCTTGTAGGCGACACGGGTGTTTCTAAACTGTGCGCCCAACCAGGCGGTCAGCGACATGGAGGAATCGAATTTCGGTCCGATAAAAACGGGCACCAGCAAGGTCCGTCCGTGTTTGGCCATTTGAGCCAGCAAGTGTGCCTTGATGTCCTTGTTTCGTTGATCAGCCTCTTCCGCCTCACGATCGTAATAAACGACGACCTCTGCCTCGCGGAAGGCCTTATACCGCTTGACGTAGGCCGACAGCTTCTCCATATCTGCCTTCAACGCCTTCTCGTTGGCCTCATCCGTTGCGCCGGCACCGACGAGAATCAATTGTTCCGATTCGGGGTGCTCGCTGAGAGAGGCGATACGGTCGAGCACGATCTGCCCGATCAGATAGTCGTGCGTCATAGCCGGTGCCCACCGCACAGGCAGTCCGCCGGAGTAGGCCGCCATGAGCGGCGTGACTCGTTTGAGCAGAGGATCGGCTTCAGAAAGAAACAAGGGAATGGCGACGATCTCCGTGACACCATTCTGTTTTAATTCCTGGGCTGCACGAGTGAGATATGCGGCGTACTCGCCTTCGACGCCGTTATAGTCTCTCCCGACTAATCCGAGCGTGGCCGGGTAGGTTTTCTTGAACTCATCGACGAGGGATCGGACTTCCTGATTTCCGAGGAAGCCTCGATCGGGAGCGACGACGAGGAACCCGACCTTGGACGAAGGGGCAGCACTGGCCGGCATCCAGCTTGTGCCAAGGATGAACAGAATGCCTATAACTATTGTGGTCTTCGTGAACATGACGTTCTCTCCCTTCTTCATCATTCGAGTCTGTCGAGTCTGTAACGGATGGGGATCGACACCGTGATTTGGGACTTTCCGAGATCTTGTGGTAGACGAATCGGACAGACCCGATGCATGAGCTTCAGCGCATCATCATCTAAGGCGCCATACCCGGAGCTTTTCGTCACCACCGCGTCCACCAAGTCGCCCTCGCTGTTGATCGTGGTCCTGACGACGACGATACCTTCCAATCCCTGCATGCGGGCCAGGTGGGGATAGGCTAGGAGGCTCATGGTCCGTCGCCTCAGCAATTCCGCCAGCCATCCATACTGCGATTTCGCTGGTACGGTCCCTGTCATCGTGGGACGGTTCATTCCGACGGATTGTTGCGAAGCATCGGATTGAGACTCTAGCCCGCTGGTCTGAGGATTGGCCGGTGAGGCGGTGACGGAAGCCTGCTCTGTCGAGAGGGAAGAGGGAGCGGAGTCGGTGTAGGCTGCCGGAGGCGAGATTGTTGAGTCCGGCGATGTGATGCCGGTAGTCTCAACAGGACTCTGTTGGTTATCATATTTGGTCTGTAAGGCTGGCGAAGTGTCAACCTGGAGATTGTTAGCGCTTGGGTCCATAGCGGAGGTGGTTGCGACTTGCGCGGGTGTGGTCATCATAGGGTCCTTCACCGCTGTTTCGATTCGTCGCTCAATCGGAGCAGGGCGTGCGACAGGAGTGGACATACTCGATGTGGGCGATAGGCGTGCTTCATGCGGTGCTTCGTCGACCACGGTCGCCTGGTTCAGAGTTCGTTGAGTGATCGACGGTTCGCTGATTGGTCGATGCTCTATCATTTCTTCGGCGGAGGGGCTGGTGGCGAGAGCAGAAGATGAGGAGTCTTCCGTAGCCGCGGTTTCTTCCGGAGAAGGAACTGTCTCACCCTCAGATTGCGGGTCGGTCAGGAGGAATTCCATGCGGTACACAGGAGGTTCTACTCGGGGAAGATCGTGGAGGAGGGTGACTGCGCCCGCTACCACGGTTGCATGAATGCAGAAAGACAATCCCCAGGGGAACAACTGATGGCGCGTTTGCTGCATTGGTACGGTTGTCACGGTGAGATGAAGCCTTCCGGTCGTCGAACTGTGAAATGAGTCGCTCGACATGTCTGATACTAATTCTCAATTTCATATACATTGACCGTTCATACCGTGACCATGTTTAGGCACCAGCCGTACATGCTTACTTTCCGGATACTCTGGAATGGAAACAAGGAGCCGCAGGGATGAGAGATAAATGAGCGCTATCGGCCTGGGGTGTGCAACGCGGAAGTCACGGGAAGACGGGCCGCCCGAATGGCAGGAGGGATACCACCAACCATGCTGATGCTCAATGCGAATCCTATAGTACCCAGAGCGGATGCAGGAGTGAGGGTCAGGCGAAAGGCGAGTTCTGAGAACGTGCTGAAGTTCATTGTCGAGAGTGTGACAAACTGCAATGCCGTGCCTCCAGCGATTGCCAGCAGGCCGGCCAAGGTCCCGAGCATGAGAGACTCGAGAAGAAACACCGTGAAAATTTGGCGTGGGTGAAACCCCAGTGCTCTGAGCAGGCCAATTTCCTTCGTACGAGAGGCGACGGCGCCATACATCGTCATTGTGCCTCCCAAAATGGCTCCGAAAGCAAAGATGAGAGTGAAGGTAAAACCGAGGAGGCGAATGAAGGTCGTCATCGTGACAGATTTTTCCCGATAGTAGTCGCGTTCGTGTTTCACTTGGAGTTGCAGGCGTGTGTCCGATCCGATGGCGTCTTCGATGGACTGGAAGGCAGAAGGGGCAGGCAAGCGAAGCGTCAATGAAGAGTAAGAGTCCCGTCCATAGGTGGCCATGAGTTGATCAACGTCTCCCCAGATTTCGGATTCGAACGCTGTTCCCTCTGCCTCCGCGATGCCGACGACGAGCCACTCCCGTTTTCCCATGCGGAGGTGAGAGCCGATTCCTCCGAGGAGAAACCGCTTGGCGATCTGAGCGCCGACGACAATCTCTGTCGTGCCCGGTTGCCAGACACGCCCCTCTACCAGATGAACCTGCGGCCGCAGCATGAATGCTGCCGAGTGCGTGCCCCGGACAACGACATTTGCAGGGGTTACTGCCCCATTCTTCGAGAGACTGATCAGGACGACCAGTTCAGGAATGGCAAGACGTTCGCGACCAGAGGTCTCCGCAATTCCAGCGAGCGCACGCACGACGTGTGCTTGGTCGCGATAGATTCCACTCGCGATCTCAGTGGTTGCCCCTTTGCGCAACAGCAAGACATTGTCCGGTGAACCGCTTTCAATGAGCGCCTGGTTCAATCCATTGCTCAACATAAACACCGTCAGGAGAATGAGACTGACAAGCGCCAGCCCTCCGACGGTCAGAGCTGTTGTGCTACTGCGGACCCAAACGTTTCGAACACTGTAAGCCAAGAGAAGGCTCATAGATCTAAATCCTATCCGGTGTTCCGCAAACTCTCTACGATCTTGTCACGCATGATGATGATGCTGGGAAATGCTGCCGCGCAGACAGCGATGCACAAAGTGACAGAGACGCTCAACAGCAATGTGCTCGAGTACAGGGTCAGATGTTGAAAGAAGTTCCCCAGTCTGGCAGAGACGAGCGCACCGTAGATGCGAGTGGCTGGAATGGTAATCGCAATGCCGAGGACTGTTCCTAGCCCTGCGATAAGCAGAGCTTCTCCCGCCACCAACACACTCAGATGGCTTGGTCGAAAGCCGAGTGTCCGCATCACGGCGAGCTCCCTCGTGCGCTCACGCACGGCCATGACGAGAGTATTGGCGAGTACCAGCAAGGTGACTCCGTTGAGCGCGATTGCAAGGACTTTTAAGGAGTTGATAATGGCTCCGGACATGGCAACAAAGCCCATCTGAAACGCTTGTTCGGTCTCCGTCCTGGTCTCCGCGGTGGAGTTGGCGAACTCTGCATCCACTGATCTGGTCACGCTCCCGGCAAGGGAAGGATCGGCAATGCGGATGATATACCAGCCGACCGTGCCGGCCCGATCCGGGTCTATTTGTTGTCGACGTTCATTCATGTGATCCCAGCGCAACAGCATCCAGGTCTCGTCCGTGGCTGCGTCGGCCCCATGATACACACCGCGCACGACGAACTCCCAGTCTCCGGGGTAGATGGTGCCTTTGAGGGTGATCACATCACCCACTTTCCAGCCGTACAGTGCCGCCAGCCGACGACCGATCACGCAGCCACGGCGATCAGTGAGAAAGGCCTGACGTTCTTCTTCCGATATCGATAATTCGGCATGAAGATCAAGAAATGAAGCCGGTTCGACGGCGAACTGAGGGAAAAATCCCTTCGCATCTCGATATACACCGCCGAACCAATTGGCGTACGTAACGCCGGTCACTCCATTCATTGTGGCAATACGATCCCGATAAGCCAGCGGGAGATGAATGGAAAGCGAAGCTGCGTGGCGGGAGATCAGTCTGTTCGGGACGGAAGCTTCGACACCCGCGTACCACGCGCGGACCGTCGTCACGATAAGGTTGAGTGCGAGGATCACGGTGGCGATGCCAAATGCCGTCAAGGTGACACGAAAGGTATGTCGCCGAAGATTCCGGACGATCAATGTCCCAAGGGTCATGGGCTAGTTCACCTTCCCTTGTCGAAATGGAGGATCTCCTGCGCATACCCCGCGGCTTGCGGATCGTGGGTCACCATGAGAATCGTTTTGTTTAATTCCCGATGCAGCCGTGTGAGGAGGGACATGATGGCTTGGGCTGCACTTCGGTCAAGGTTGCCGGTGGGCTCATCCGCCAATAAGATTGTGGGATCACTGACAATCGCGCGAGCGATCCCGACACGCTGTTCCTGACCCCCAGACAATTGACGAGGATAATGATGGATTCGATCGCTCAATCCCACAAGGCCGAGGGCCGCCAAGACATGCTTGAGCCTCTCTCGCCTTGTCAGCTTGCTCAACAGGAGAGGCAGTTCCACGTTCTCAGCGGCCGTCAAGACCGGAATGAGATTGTAGAACTGAAACACGAAGCCGATGTGCCGGGCGCGCCATCGGGCAAGATCCGCTTCCTTTTGCTGAGAGACCGAGAGACCGGCCGCGTGAATCGTTCCCTGAGTCGGACGGTCCAGGCCAGCGACCAGATTGAGTATTGTGGTCTTGCCCGATCCGGACGGCCCCATAATGGCAAGGAACTGGCCTTGTGGTACGAACAAGTTGAAATCTTTTAGGACCGGTATCTCCTGCTCCCCTCGAAAATAGGACTTGGACACTCGTTTGAACTCAACAACAGTCTGATCTATGGCTGTGTCCCCGCTCACTGTGGACCTCGAGCATGGATTCGCATGCCTGTTTGCAGCGATGCCGGTGGCGAATTGACCACCCGTGCGTAGGCTGTCAGCGATCCGCGGATCTCGCTCTCTCCTCCGCTCTTAGACAATTCCTCTACAGAGACTTCCCGCACGGTCTCGTCTTCGAGTACGTAGAGCACAAGCCGACCATTCTTTTGCACCAGTGCGGACGAAGGGACGAACAGCCGAGACTCTGCCGAATCATGCGGTTGAGCGGCTAATGAAAAGGACACTTTGGCGCTCATTTCAGGGAGCACGCGATCGTCAAGCTCGACAAAGCGGACTTTGGCCAGCACCGTGCCCTTGGAACGATCGGCAGTCGGCATGATCTGTTGGACCGTCGCGGGGTAGTGCTTGCCTTGTACTGCGTCCAGGGTGATATCGGCCGATTGGCCCTGCGCGATCTGCGTGATCGAGGATTCCGAGATCTCGGTCTCGACCGCGAGCGACGCCATGTCCGCAATCAAGACTACTGCTCCGCGTGAGCCCACAGAACCGGCCATGGGAGCGACGACCTCACCGATTTCGGCGAACTTCTTGATGACCGTGCCATCGAATGGTGCCCGAATCACCGTGTTCTCCAGCATCACATCGGCGGTTTGGACGTCCGCTTCCGCGGCGGTAATGGCGGCTGCGGAGGAGCGCACGGCCGCTTCTGCTCGTCGCAGTCGCGTTGAGGCAGTATCGAACTCGGCTTGCGAAATGAACTGATTGGGTAACAAGGTTTTGGCGCGGGCGTGGCTGAGCTGTGCGTCACGCAGTTCCGCTTGTGCGTTCGTCAGGGCCGCTTTGGTCACATCCAAACGTGCGCGAGCCTGATGCTGGATAGCCTGGACGTCATCTTGCTGGACGCGCGCAATAACGTCTCCCGCCGTAACGTGACTCCCGACTGTGACGCCCAGATATTCGAGGCGACCGGTACCTTTGGAAGCGACAGAGGCCTGGCGCTGCGCCACGACATAACCACTTGCGGTGAGGGGAGAGGTGGCGGCATGTCTTCCGACCGAACGTACGGGTGCCGTGTCCACGTCCGGCAACGATGATGAGAGGGACACATACCAATACACAGACGCCAGAAGGAACACGGCGGCAATTCCTGCAATAGGCCACCTGAACCATGATCGTGACGGGCGAGTGGGTGGCGGATCCTCACGAGGCAGGGTTAAGACAGAGACATCAGCATCTCTGATGGGTGTGTTGGTCATCGATTTCCTCTATAGGGGAGAGCGCTGGTCTGTCGGGGGCGACGCTGGTCTCGATCTGTGCGGAACTCGCGTGGAGAGAGGCCGGTCGATCGTTTGAAGAAATGACTGAAGGAAAATGGATCGCTGAACCCAAGAGTGGCGGCGATATCTGCCACAGATTTGTTCGTGGTCGTCAGCAATAAGGAAGCAGTGTCGGTTCGTCGACGTTTGAGATAGCCGGAGAACGATTCTCCCATGGTCGATTGAAATAAATCGGAACAATACTTCTCCGAGTAGCCTAGAAACTGTGCCAATAGTTTGAGCGTCAATCCTTTGTGCAAGTTGCTGCTGATAAACTCCGTGATTTGATTGGAAAGACCTTCCGGGCGGAGCAATGAATAATGTTCGGGTGTGAGGACGGTGGCCAAATTGAAAAGTTCGCAGATCTCCTTCAGAAACTCGCGTTCAGTTTTAGCTCGCGCAAGTCGATCAGCCGATTCGGGGGCGTGCCGGCAGAGTTCAACCGTGAGGTCGCGAAGGCGATCAGGGAGAATTGTGGAATTTGTCGGTTTAGTCATCGAAGCAATGTGTTGTATGACACGGGGTGATTCATGCTCTCGCTGATTGCTCCCATCTACACAAAGGACTATGAGGTGCAGGGGGGATGCCTAATCCGAAGCTCATGACTCCAATTCTTTGGCCGTTCTCTGCTGCACGGTGCGCTGTCGGGCTCAACAGGGTTTCGGTCAAAGCGCGCGAGGCGGTACACCTCTCATCGATTTGAAGGGTATACACACGACACGCCGGCAGCGTTTGCATTTGATTTCCACTCCATTCTGGGTCCAACGCGCGATCAGTTGGCCACAGGGACAGCGCACGTCGCGGTCCTCGAGTCGACTCTGGTTCTGTGATTCCACGAATGTCTCTCCGTTCCAGCAAAACAAGAGCCCATGGTTGCGACGCAACCATGGGCTCTGGACTTGATGGTCCTTTGGCCTAGCCTATCGTGATCGACGATCGAATCAAGACGGGCAGCACAATTCAAGAAGAGGGGCGGGGAGCTTCGGGAAGAAGAGAAGCCCCCTGCCCGCGGAGCTGGAGGGCAGCACCCCTCTCACTCCGTTGCCGGTGTATCGGGCACCGGCTCGTTGTTCCTGCTGTTGTTGATTCCCCTATTGGTAGTCCTCGTTCAGCGACTTGAGAAAAGCGACAAGTGGCGCGATGTCTGCCGGAATCAAGGCAATACCTTGCAACGCGTTGGCGCCGTTACGAAGCGTTCCCGCCCGCATCGCGCTCGATGAACCGAGATAGAATCCGACGGCATTGTCCAATGCGACGAACTGGCCATTGTGCATATAGGGAGCTGAGTGGCCCAAATCGCGAAGACCAGGGGTTTTGAATCTCGCGATCGCTTCGTCGAGTAGAACACTGTCGGGAGGACAAGCCGCCGGAAGATGTTCATCGCATAAAATAGCTCGGATCTTCGCTTGCGGGTTAGGCATGTCGGGATTGAGAAAGACGTTCCAGACCCCTAAATCGGTCAGCGTAGTTCCTGCCGAGGGGATGGATCGGAACCGTTCACTTGCGCCAGGATGTTCCTCTGTCGCGGGAAGATCGTTGTCGGTTCTTGTGGCCAGACTCGGGATGGAGAGCGCCATGAATGATCCCGCTGCATGGCCTGCCCCTACCGCAGGGTCGTCGAACTCGCGTTGCGCGACCCCGGTATTGTGCGACTTGAAGTCCGTGAAATTCGGGGCAGCATGGCAGGCGAGGCAGTTGCCGACTTTGCCAGCGACTACTTCCGCTGGTGAGGCGGTTGGCGGGATTGCCGGTTCTGCAAGAAATATCTTGAGACCTGCCAATTCCT
>Ga0187892_10011303_pt1 | contig 10993 bp, 7 predicted proteins | sample MA1701073metaG_FD_139345 | JGI IMG/M metagenome (GOLD analysis project Ga0187892, IMG submission 139345) | Bio-ooze microbial communities from a basaltic lava cave in the Kipuka Kanohina Cave System on the Island of Hawaii, USA - MA170107-3 metaG ... | reverse complement strand
TTCGGTGGAGGCTTTGATGCGCTCAACGAATTTCCGTTGCAGTGCTCCGAGGATTCCCACCGATTCGCCTAACAGAAGGTCGGTGTACCCGACGATGGATGACATTGGCTGGCGCAATTCCTGCGAAATCGAAGCGATGACCTCCGCCTGTTCCAAGGAGCGAACCGAGAATGTCCCCTTCTCCAGTTCCATCATGCGCGTGTTTGCTTCGGCGAGTTGGTTTTGCAAGCGCGCAACTTCCTCCAGCGTCATGCGCAGTTCGCCCTCCATCTGCCCGAAGGTCGCTTTGCCCTTCCCGGCGCGTAACGTCTCGTTTTCCTTCTTGAGTCGTTCGATGGCTTTTTGCGCCTCTTCCTGCATGCGTGTCATCTCTGCGAGGCTTTCCGCCTGCGACAAGCCCTCCTGCGCGTCGACTCGGACTGCGTCCATCTGTTTGAGCAGGTCGTGATTCATGCGTTCCAGTTCGAGGATACGCGCTTGCGCCACCTCAAGGGCTTGGCGCGTCTGCTCGCCCTTTTGTTCAAGCGAGGTCATCTTTTGCCCGCGCTGGATGATCGGCACCAGCGAAACAGCGATATTGTTCAGGAATGCCTGATCTTCCGCGCTCCACAAGCGATTCGAATAGGGTGAGAGCAACAACACGCCGCCCAATGAGTCTTTTTCCGGCGTGACGATGGGGACGCACAAAATGTGACCGGGGCTGGTCAACCCGAGCAGGTCGCTCAACCCTTTGATGTCAGCGGATGTACTGCTCGAGGGTAATCGCAGAGGTCGTCCGCGCTGTAAGGAGTTGGTGAGCATGGGTATCATGCTCTTGTTCAAACTGCCGCCTTCCAGCACTTCCTCTCGAATCAAATCGTACCCACTTGCGATTTGAATCTGGTTTTTGTTGTCGGTGAGGTAGATCAGGAAGCATAGATCGGCGAGCATCGTTTGTGCTATGGCGCGCGTGATTGCCTGGCTCAACCTGTCCGCGCTGGTTTCGCCTGCCATCCCGAGGAGCGCATGGAAAGTCTTGGGGTCTGTGCTATAGCGTCGGCGTTCCTCGCCGGGCGCATGTGGTTTGATGGAAGTTGGACCAATCGCGGGCGCGGGGAAGCGCTGGGGCAACGTCATCAAGATCGGGAATGCCGCGAGATATGCCAGTCGCACCGCGCCGGGGAAATTCCCGTCGAAGCGACCTACGATCATATGAAGAAGATGTCCGAAGAAGGCCAGCAAAAACACTGCCAGACCATACCCCCATCCGTTTGGGCGGCGTAAGCCGAGCAGGAATACGCTAAAAACTGCAACCGCGATACTTGCCAACTGCCAGAGGCCATCGTAGATGGTGGTGTTATACGGAGGGCGGCTGAAGTCCTGCGCATACGCCACGAGGGAGAGGGACAAACCGGCCGCGATGAGCAGGCTCAAGAGTCCGGTGGCGGCGTCCGCGGCGCGGCTGGGCTCCGGGAAGTTCCACAGCCAGAGCATCCATAAAAGGGAAAAGAGGGTGAGCGCGCGGTCGAACGGCGGGAGGATGACCGGCAAGTTGATCAATCCCTGGCTTCCAATTCCTCCCATCACAAAGAGCGCAATCTGCGCCAGAAGCAAAGACCCCAGCCCGAACATCATCCGCCGGGTCTGTGGAAATTCGCTGGTGCGCCAGTGAAAGACCGCGGCTTGGAACGCGCCCGCGATGGAAAACACCAGAATGAGATGATAGATCAGGCTCCCCGCGGGCTCTGTCAGGACGTTGAATATTTGGTTCAAAGTGGCGTCCATATCGCCTGTGATTATATTCCAGTTGACAGTTTCTGTCGTGCGCGGTTGGTAGCAAGAGCATGGGTTTCTGCGTTTGGGCGTACGGCTATAATTGAATCCATGCGACGCGGTGTTTTGCGGATTATCTCTACTCTTCTGTTGATTCTTTTATTACTCACCATGCTGGTGATTCTGCGCGGATATTCCGAATTGAGGCAGGCGGAGGCGGCGGAGTCTTACGACGAAATAGCAGAACATTATTTGCGCGCCGCGCAAAGCCACCCGTGGCGGGCGGATCTATATGAACTGGCTGGGCACGCCTATTTCAACGCCGGCGAATATGCGCTCGCCGATGAGATGTATCAAATTGCACTCACTCGAAACTCACTCTCGCCTGAAGGGTGGGCGGCATGGGGCGACGTCAATTACTTGGATAAGGAACAAAACCGCGCAGTTGAGATATGGAATCAGGCTTTGGAGCAGGAAAAGTTTTCACCGAAGGTTTATTCACGCCTCGCTCAAGTGGCTCGTGAGCAAGACGATTACGCTGGCGCCGTAGAACATCTGCAAGCGTATGTCGAAAGCCAGCCTGATGACGCATCTGCTCATTATCAATTGGGTCTTTTATTGACTCTCACAGAACCTGATCGCGCCGCATCGGAACTGATCACCGCCTCGCAACTGGACGTTCAATTCGACCCGGCTGTGCAGGCGCTTCGTACGGCGTTGAGCCTTGCATCTCTTGCCGACACATCCTCGCAGAAATTTGTCATCATCGGCGCGGGTCTCGGCTCGGTGGAGGAGTGGGAGTTGGCGCGCGCCGCGTTCGAATCAGCTGTCGGTGCGGATGACTCGAACGCCGAGGCGTGGGCTTGGCTGGGTGAGGCGAATCAGCGCACAGGGAAAGAGGGCATCGAAGAACTGAATCGCGCTCTCGAGTTGAATCCGAATTCGTCCGTGGTGCGCGGTCTTCGCGGTTCGCACTTCCAACGGATTGGGAATCATCGCGATGCGTTGACCGAATTTCAATTTGCCGCTTCGCTCGAACCGAAGAACCCTGCGCGTTTCGTCTCTTTGGGTGATGCCTATGCATTGACCGGTGATCTTGCCCGCGCGCTCGGGTCGTTTCAATATGCGGTGACCCTTGCGCCGGACGACCCAGTGTATTTGCGTGCGCTTGCGGAATTCTGCGGGCGGCAGGGTATTTATGTGAACGATATCGGCATTCCAGCCGCGCAACGCGCGGTAGTGCTCGCGCCCGTTGATTCGCGCTCGGAGGATCTGTTAGGCTGGCTGTGGTATCTGGGGGGCGACTATCCTGCTGCGGAAAGGCATTTGCTGCGCGCGTTGGATTTGGATTCCCAAAATGCTTCAACCTATTTGCATCTGGGGATGGTGTACCTGCAAACCGGCGACCGCCCGCGCGCGTTCGAGAATTTCATCCACGCACGCGACCTTGGGAACGCGCAAGCGGAAGAGATGTTGAAGCAGTATTTCCCGTAGCCCACCATGATAAAATCCGATTTGTGAAATCGATCATCGCTCACGCTTCAATGTTGATTCTTCTCGTCTCTTGCTCTCCTGCGCCGGCTGTCGCTACGCCGCCACCGCCATCCGGTACGGTGCTGCTTCAAGATGAATTTGCGGACAATACCAGCGGCTGGGATCGCCTTGCCAACGATGTCGGCATCATGGACTATGACAGCGGCGGCTATCGCATGTTGATCCGTCAATCGCAGATGAATTTTTGGTCTACACCCGAAGTGGATCTGCGCGACGTACGCATCGAAGCGGATGTAACCAAATTGAACGGTCCGGACGAGAATCGCGCCGGCTTGATGTGCCGCTATCAGAATGGTGATCATTACTTCTTCATTATTTCAAATGATGGTTTCTATACGATCGGCAAGTTTATCGGCGGGCAGACCATCCTTTTGGGTCAGAGCGAAATGCAAGCCTCTGAAATGATCCAGTCGGATTCAGTAAATCATCTACGCGCCGATTGCATCGGTGATTCCCTTGTGTTCTACATCAACTACAACCTTGTTGTCGGCGCAAAGGACTCAGACCTGACGACCGGAGATGTCGGCTTGGTGGCAGGCTCATTCACCCAACCGGGAGTGGATGTATTGTTCGAGCATTTCGTGGTTATGCAGCCATGAAGATCTATCTCGATACCATTGGCTGTCGCCTCAACCAGAGCGAGATCGAACACATAGCGCGCGGATTTCGCACCGCAGGGCATGAGATCGTTGCCGCGGCAGAACTCGCCGAGATGGCGATCGTCAACACCTGCGCAGTGACGAATGATGCGGTCTCTGTTTCGCGAAGCAAGATTCGCCAGATCTCACGCGCGGGCGTGAATGAAATCGTAGCAACAGGCTGTTGGACGACCCTGCAGCCCGAACGCGCGCTCGAGTTACCCAGTGTTACGCGCGTCATTGCCAATGACCGTAAAGATCAACTCGTTTCCGAGGTGCTCGAAATTCCACAAGAGTCGTTCGATCTCGAGCTTCTAACTCGCACTCCTCTGCCCGGCCTTCATCGCCGCACGCGCGCTTTCATCAAAGTGCAGGACGGGTGCAACAATCAATGCACATTCTGCATCACCACTGTTGCGCGAGGCGAAGCGCGAAGTCGAAGTGTCAATGAGGTGATTGACGATGTGCAATACTCTCTGGCGGGTGGCGCGAAGGAAATCGTTTTGACCGGTGTGCATCTTGGTTCGTGGGGCTATGATTTCGATCTGCAATTGAAAGACCTCATCCAAGCCATTCTTCGCGAAACGGATGTTCCCCGCCTGCGGCTCTCTTCGCTCGAGCCGTGGGATTTAGATGCAGGCTTCTTTTCATTGTGGCAGGACAAACGTCTCATGCCGCACCTACACCTGCCTCTCCAATCGGGTAGTGATGCCACCCTCAAGCGGATGCGGCGCAACACTACAACCGCCTCGTTCCGCGCGTTGGTTTATGCGGCGCGCGAGATCATTCCCGACGTTGCGATCACCACAGATGTCATCGCGGGCTTCCCCGGTGAGACGGAGGAAGAATTTGCCGAGACCGTTGATTTTGTCCGCGAGATGGATCCCGCTGGCGGACATGTGTTCACGTATTCGCCGCGTCCGGGCACGGGCGCGGCGCGGATGAAAGGACAGATTCAGCACGAAGTCCGCAAGAAACGGAATCGCATCCTGCGCGAGGTGTTTGAGGAATCCGGGAAATCCTATCGCGAGAAATTCAATGGACGCGAATTACCTGTGCTGTGGGAATCCACGTCTGCGATGGGCGAGCGCGGCTGGCAAATGGAGGGGCTGACTGGGAATTATCTACGCGTCCAGGCATTCGCTGATACACCGCGCTGGAATGAAATCGATGAAGTTCAATTGAACGATTGTGATGGCGAAGTTTTGCGAGGCGTCATCTCCCGAAGGGGATAGGTGTCACTGTAGCTACACAGGGCAGGGATGTACAATGAAGTCAAAACCGAAGCAGGAGTTTTCTATGACCGCACAACTCATTGACGGAAAGATGATCGCCGCACAAGTGCGTGAAGAGGTTGCGGCGAATGCCGCGAGGAGAGTCGCCGCCGGGAAGAACAAACCTGGGCTTGCGACTGTGCTGGTCGGAGACCGCATTGATTCTGCCACCTACGTCGCCTCGAAACAAAAAGCCTGCGCCGAGGTGGGGATGGACTCACTGAGTCAGAATCTGCCCGGCGATATCTCGCAGGAGGAACTGGAAAGAGTTATCAAATCACTGATCGATGACAGATCAGTACATGGAATCTTGGTTCAATTGCCGCTTCCCTCCCACTTGGATGAGGAACGCGTTCTGCAGCTCATCAGCATCGAAAAAGATGTGGACGGATTTTCGCCGATCAACATCGGTCGGCTGGCGCAAAAGGGGCGCGAACCGTTGTTCGTGCCTTGCACACCGTATGGGTGTATCTATCTGCTCGAAAAGTCCGGTGTGAAAATCGAAGGTGCGAACGCGGTGGTGCTGGGTCGTTCGAATATTGTGGGCATGCCCGCCGCGTTGTTGCTCATTGGCAAGAACGCTACTGTTACGGTCTGTCACTCCCGCACAAAGGATTTGCCCGATGTGATACGCAGTGCAGACATTTTGATCGCCGCGATTGGCAAGACAGAATTTGTACGCGGCGATTGGATCAAACCCGGCGCGGCGGTCATTGATGTCGGAATCAACTCCAAGCCAGACGCGACGAAGAAGAGTGGCTATCGGCTGGTGGGTGACGTCAATTTTGACGAAGCGAAGGAGGTGGCGGGCTTTATCACCCCGGTTCCGGGTGGGGTTGGACCCATGACCATTGCCATGCTCATGCGCAATACCTTGAGGGCGGCTGAAATTCAGGATCCGTAACTTGAAAGAGTACTAGCCAAAGCGCCGCTTCGCGCGGCGCTTTCCTTTTTAACAGGTTTTTGCACTTTTTGACACACCCGCCATTTTGATATACTCAGACGCATGTCTCCCGACAAGGTCGGCAGGTATAAGATCAAATCGGAACTCGGGCGGGGTGGGATGGCGACGGTCTATCGCGCTCACGACCCGAGTTTTAATCGCGAGGTGGCGATCAAAGTACTGCCGCGCGAGATGATGCACAATCTGCTCACGCGCTCGCGTTTTAAACGCGAATTGAAATTGATCGCCTCACTCGAACATCCGGCGATCGTGCCGGTCTATGATGTGGGGGAGGACGAAAGCCAGCCCTTTTTCGTGATGCGGTTCATGTCCGGCGGTTCGCTGACGGACATGATCAAAAAAGGGAAATTCTCGCTTCAAGATGCCGCATTGATCATCGAACGGCTCGCAGCGGCGCTCGACCATGCGCATGCGCGCAAGATCATCCACCGCGATATCAAACCGGATAACGTGTTGTTCGACGGGAGCGGTAACCCCTACCTTTCTGATTTTGGCGTGGCGAAACTTACCGAGTCGGCTGTCTCTGCCACCGGCGAGGAAGTCATCGGCACGCCGGCCTACATCAGTCCCGAACAAGCGCGCGGCGAAACGGTGGACCATCGCGCCGATATTTATGGTCTCGGCGCGATCCTGTTTGAAATGTTGACCGGCGAACGTCCCTACGACGGCGGCACGGTGATCGGCATTGCTCTTCAGCACGTTAACGACCCTGTTCCAGATATTTTGAAAACCAGACCCGACCTCCCACCGGAAGTTGGCACCATCATAAGAACCGCGTTGGCAAAAGAAAAAGACCAGCGTTATGCGACCGCGCTGGATTTGGCGCGGGCGCTGAACCACGCAGCTTTCGGCGATGAGCGTCCGATTCCTGCCTCGGCAAGTTTGAGCGATCGGCAGAAGGTTTCTCGAAGGAATATCTGGGTTGGCGCAGGCGCGTTGCTATTGATCGTCTTCTTCGGGATACTCGCCACGCGCGGACAGATTCCCTTCCTTGCTCCCGCCTCAACCCCGACGGGGATTCTGGTTGCCACCTCTGCTGTCGTTCCGCCGACTACTACACCAACACCCACTCTTACTCCCACCCCCCCGGTTACGCCGACCGTTCCTCCCATCCCCGGCGGCGCGGATCAAATCGCCTTCGTTTCCGGCAACGAACTTTACTTCATGAACATTGATGGTAGTAACCTCATTCAAGTACGCACCGACAATTCCGCTAAATCAAACCTCCATTGGATACCCGGCAACCGACTCGTTTTTGTGTCGCGTAATTGTGCGTTCATGGTTTATGGCGATACCAAACGAGTGGAGCAATTGGTCTGCTTCAACGTCAACGAGACGTTGGAGGGATTTCGTGTTTCACCGGATGGTGGTCACGTCGCGATCAGCGTCCAGCGCACGCTGAATATCTTTCCCTTTGATCTAGAAGCGTTGAAGGAAATGGACACCCGCTTTAACCTCACGGCACGCCGGGATAACTGTTTCTACTCATCCTTCCCATTCAGGGAAATCCTCTGGTCGAGCGATGTGAAACGTCTCGCCGCACGCATTGTGGATACCGAACTGATCAATTCCGATCAGGTGATCTTGCTGAGCGTGGATGTCGCAAATTGCGCCAACATCGGACTCACGCGCATTGATAAATTTCCCGGCTTGAACTTCGCCTTCACGAACAAGGAAAGCACTAAGCGCATCACCAGTTTCGATTGGAACGGCGCCAATCTGTTTCTCTTGAACGATGATGTGCGCAATGACGGGTTCGGCGACCTCTATCTCTACGATAGTGAAACATATCAGGAGGAGATCATCAATCCGGTTGACGGCGTGTGCTGTTACCGCGACGCGCGCTTCAGCCCGGACGGAAAATTCATCCTCTTCGCCTTCCAGCGATATGACGGCAGCCAAGTGACGTTGTATTATGTGCCATTAGCTGATATCGAAACAGGGAAACCGCTCATACCAATCGAACTCCCTGCCGGATTTTTCTCCCAGAGAGATAATCCTCAACCGGTCTTGCGGCCTGTGCAATGAAAAGTCCCGCCTCACGCGGGACTTTTTCTTGATCCGATCAACGATTGTTTCTTCACTCGTAGCGAAATCTCAACACGCCCACTGTGAAAAAGATAGCCGCAAACCCAAGCAAAACTCCCGCTTCGGGCAGGATATCCATCACACCTCCGCCGCGCAAACCCAGGTCTAACATGCCTTCCATCGCCCAGGTGGTGGGGAGGATTCGTACAGCGGACTGTATCGCAGGCGGAAACAACTCCAAAGGATACCAGCATCCGCCCATCAGCGCCATGACCATGCCGAACATGATGCTCAATCCGCTGGCTTGACCTTCGGTCTTGATGAACGTGCCCATTGTGGTGCCGAATGCCGCCGCCGCAAGCGCGGCCGTAAACAGGATGACGAACAACGCCAAGGGTTCGCGTCCCCAACTGAGTTTCATCACCAAGATTCCAAACCCGACCAGCAATAACATCTGCACCAACGCCATCGCAACCTGACCCGTGATCGTTCCCAGCAGGAACGTCGCTTTAGATGAAGGCGTGGTGAGCAGGCGACGCAACGTCCCTTGCTGACGTTCGTAAGCGAACAAAGCGGAAATCCCAAACAACGGAATGAACACCCATGTGATCAACTGTCCAGCGGACGAGTTCGCTCGTGGATCATATCCAATGTCGTCTTCGGTCAATCCTTCCACGACTGTGACTCGTTCAGGCGCATCCTCTTGAATGGACTGTGCCAATGCAAGCGAATTTTCGAAGTAGGCTTGCTTCTCAGTTTCATCTGCAAAAGGTTGTTTCGCTTCCCGTGCCTTGACCGCGTTCTTTGCGGCAGAGATGGCACTGCTTACTCGACGAATGGCTGTTTGTACCGCACGCTCGGCGATGTCAGCGTTGATGTTGTTGGGTTGCTGTAGCATCTCCACTTTGGCGGAGCCATCTTGAAGAGATGAGATGTCAATTCCCGCTGGGATGATGAACACCGCCGAAGCACGTCGCTCATCGAATTGACTCTGCGCTTCGTCACGAGATAGCACCTCTGTGCGGACAGCGGTCGAATTCTCCAATTCTCCAAGTATCTGTTCCGAGATCGTCGTTTGCGCTTCATCTACAACGAGCAACCGAATCCGATTATCGTCGTCCCCTGATGGTGTTCCGCCTGCAAGGAGGAAGGTGAAGACAACGGGCAAAATGATGAAGAACAACAACTCCGATGAACTTGCAAATCGAATGATGGCGTCCTTGCATGCAATGGCGAAGATTTTTTTCATAATTCCACTTTCTCCCTCTCCCCGCGGGAGAGGGATGTCCGAAGGACAGGGTGAGGGAGAATTGCGCAAGCCCTCACCCTAACCCTCTCCAAACGGGAGAGGGGACTCTTTACTTCTGCACCAATCCATTGCGATTAAAAACCACAATGGCAATCCCAAATAGCAAAGCACCCATAATCAGTAATGCGGAAATGGGTTCTGTTAAATTATTCAATGTGCCACCCAATGCCAACGTGGTGAAACCGTCCAAGCCCCAGGCGTTGGGGGTGATCTTGCTGATGGTCTGCATCAACGGCGGGAAATTTTCAAGGCTGATGAAACTGCCGCCGAGGATGCCAAAGATGAGCATGATGGCAGAGCCTGTGCTACCGACTTGTGCGGGTGTGCGTGCCAATGCGGTGATGAGCATCCCCCAGCCTGATGCGCCGAAGACTGCCGCAAGAATCAACACCGTCACGCCAAGCGCATCGCCCCATTGCACTTGAAAGAAAACGGTGGATGCAAAGATCAGAATGCCGACCTGCGCAACGCCCATGAAGAAGATTCCGAGTACCTTGCCGCCCAAGACCTGTACGGTTTGAGTGGGAGAGATTATGAGCCGCGGCAATGTGCCTCCCGCGCGTTCGGCAAGAATGGATCGTCCGCCGTAGGAGACGGTGTACATGAGGAACATCAACGCCATGCCAGGGGCGAAGTAGGCGAGCAGGTCAAAATCAACGGCTTCGGCGCCTGATTGATCTGTTTTGAGCGTGATGGCGGTCGATTCGGATTGGTCTACGTTTTGGAACAGTGCCTGCGCTTCGCTCTCGATATTTTGCGGATTCACCAACCCGCTCCGCATCAACCCGACAATGGATGTCATGCCGCTCATGCGTCCCTCTTCGACTCGGGAGACAAATTCGTCCACGATGGCTTTGACGACGCCTGCGCTGGTTGGGCGTGAGGGATTGGTATACACTTCGATCTGCACGGCTTCGGGTGATGTGGTTTGGTCGAACATCGTTCCGTCAGAGGGGATAATGCTTTCTGTGAATCCGCTTGGGATGATGATAGCGGCTGAGGCTTGGTCATCGTCTATAAGTTGACGGGCAGTTTCGGGTGAGTCCGAAGCGGTGGGCTCCATCAAGTCCGCTAATTCGGCGGAGTTGAAAACGTCTTCGAGCGCGTTCCCTAAATCCTGTTTGTCCAGATTGACGATGACAACGGGAATATTGGAAAGTCCCGTTGAGCCGCCGCTAAAACGACCCGTGACAAAACCCATGGCGATGGTGAGGAGAAACGGCGCAAGGAGCATGAACGTGAGCGCGGCGCGGTCGCGGAACATCAGGGTGAGGTCTTTGATGCCGATGAGGAATAATTTACGCATAAGATTTCCAATACTATGTGGATGATTAGAGACTGGAGATTGGAGACTAAGTAGGTGTTCAGAATATTTGTCATATTGTGTTGGATTGGGTTTATCCTTGATGGGCAAGGAGACCCAATCCGGTGGCACTTTTCAAACTGACATCCCGTGCTTACAGCTTGTTACGTG
>Ga0187892_10011302_pt1 | contig 10993 bp, 7 predicted proteins | sample MA1701073metaG_FD_139345 | JGI IMG/M metagenome (GOLD analysis project Ga0187892, IMG submission 139345) | Bio-ooze microbial communities from a basaltic lava cave in the Kipuka Kanohina Cave System on the Island of Hawaii, USA - MA170107-3 metaG ... | reverse complement strand
TCGATCAACCGCTGGTAGATGGCACGCGCCTCGGTCGTGGCGCCTTCGGAGTCCAGCCGGGCGGCCTGACGCCGGAGCTTGGTGACCGGGCCGGCGGTATCGGCCTGCGCGTGCAAGGCTTGGGCCGCGACGATGAGTGCGAAGCTCGCCCAGATCTTCATGTCGTACACTCCCCCAGCTCTAGATTCTCTTGAGGATGCGGCGCTGGTTGGCCAGGATTTTCTTCTGGTTGGCGATGATGGTCGCTTGATTGGCCATGATCTTGCGCTGATTCTGAAGCACTTGCTTCTCGCTCACTCGGCTCCTCCGGATGAAGGGGACCCAATCCCTCCGCGGTCTGAAGCTAGCGGCCCGGGTCCAGGCGCGGAACTCGCGGGGGGGGGGCGCCGCTGCGGTCGGGCCGCCGGATCGATGCCCGATAGCGCTCGAAGTGCGGTCGCTCGACCAGCCGGTGAAATCCCAGGATGGCGCTCTGATCGAACCCGGCCGCGATCAGCCCCGGCAACGACCCCGTCACGAACGCGAGTCCATAGGTCTGGAGGTACCCCACCGTGTACATCGGATTGGCGAGAAACCGATAGGGACCCGAACGTACCACCGCCGGAGCCGGCGAGTCCGTGAAGAAATTGCGCCAGTAATACGCGTCGGCGCCAAGCGTGGCGCGCGCCCAGAGCTTGGTCAGGACGCCGATGAGGATCAGGACCGCCCCGACGGCCACCCGCCACGCCGCGGGGATGCCGAGGGAAAGCGTGCCCATGCTCACGACGCACAGCGCGATGAAGCTCAAGCCGTCGTTATTCATGATCAGCGACGCCCTGCGCCGAAACGCCCGGAAGCCCGCTTCGCCGCCGCCGTAGCGCCGAGTGAAATAGCCGGAGCGATCCTGCCGGTGCATGGCCCACCCGACCCCGATCACATAGGCCAAGCGACTGGCGAGGTGATAGATCAGGGTCACGGTCGCGAGTGTCGTCACGAGTGGAGGACTCTCGAACGCTTTACCCGCACCGTCGAAGGGAGGTCGGTGGTCGGCGACAATGGGCGGCGACGCTAACTCGCGCGCCTGGGCCCGTCAAGCATGCCTGCCCCGCTGCACCCGCGCCCGCGACTACCTTAGCGCATGACTCAGCGCCCCGCCGCCGCGCGCGATTGGCGACCGCTCCTGGCCGCGCTCGTGTCGGTGACCCTGTGGTCCTCCGCCTTCGTCGGCATCCGCGCCGCCACCCGGACCATCTCCCCCGGCGCGCTGGCGCTCGGCCGGCTCCTGATCGGGAGCGCCCTCCTCGGCATCCTCCTGTGGCGGCGCGGCACCGTCCGTCCCACGCGCCGCGACGTCGGCCTCCTGGGCATCGCCGGCCTCTTGTGGTTCGGGCTGTATAACGTCGCCCTCAATACCGCGGAGCAGGTGGTGGACGCGGGAACCGCGGCGATGGTCATCAACATCGCGCCGCTGATGGTGATGGCGCTGGCCGCGCTGTTCCTGCACGAGCGGCTGTCGTCGAGTCTCCTGATCGGCGGCGCGGTCGCGTTCGTGGGGGTGGTCGTCATGGGACTCGCCACCACGTCGGGAAACGCGCCGCTGCGCGGCGTCCTGCTGGTCCTCGTCGCCACCGCGGCCTCGGCCGCCGGCCTCGTCGCCCAGAAGCCCACCCTGGCACGACTCTCCGCGCTGCAGGTGACCTGGATCTGCTGCACGATCGGCGCGCTGAGTTGCCTGCCCTACGCGCCGGCGCTGTGGCGCGACCTCCGGACCGCCTCGCCCGCGGACCTCGCCTGGATGGGCTACCTGGGCGTGTTTCCGACCTCGGTCGCGTTTACGACCTGGGCGTACGCGCTGGCGCGCGGCACGGCGAGTCGACTCGCCGCGACCGCCTACCTCATTCCGCCGATCACCATCGGGATGAGCTGGCTCATTCTGCAAGAGGTTCCCCGCCTGCTCGCGGTGCTCGGCGGAGCGTTGTGTCTGGTCGGCGTCATCCTGGCCCGCCGGCGCCCGGCCTGAGCCATATTCTCCCCGTGCTTCCCGTGCCCGGACCGGACTCGTGACCGCGCGCCCGATCGCCGCTTCGCCGCGCGCCGCCATCATCTCGCCGTTCGTCGACGCGCTGTGCGCGGGCGGCCTGTCGATGCTGGTGCTGGTACCGTTGTTGACGCTGGGCTGGAGCCACCTGCTGCTGCTCGGCGCCGGGGTCCAGGCCTGGCTGGGCGCGCTGCTCAACATGCCGCATTTCCTGGCGTCCTACCGGATGGTCTACCGGACGCGCGCCAGCATCCGCGCCCATCCGTGGGCCGCGATCTACGTCCCCATCGTGTTGTTGCTGGGTTGTATCGGAACCGTCGTCGCGGCCCGATGGACCGACGTCCCCGTTGCGACGCTGCTCACGATCTCGAGCTCGTATCTGGCGCTGCACTACACCGGCCAGGCCTGGGGCATGATCGCCACGTTTTCCTACCTCGAAGGCGTGTCCTTCAATCCCACCGAGCGACGGCTGGTGCGCGGCTCGCTCTACATCCTGATGACGTGGCACGTGGTCTGGTTCTTTCACCTGGGCTACCGCCAGTACTTCGACATCACGCCGCTCTACCATGGCCTGACCGCGCTCACGGCCGTCGCCCTGGCGCTGGGGCTGACGGGGTTCTCACTGCAGCGCTCGCGCACCGGTCGCTGGGCGCCGGGGCGCGCGTGGATTCCCTGGGCCGCCATCTTCGTGTGGTATGCGGCGATGGCCCGCGTGGGCCTGCCGGCGTTGTTCGTCGTGCAGATCGCGCACGCGGTCCAGTACCTGATTTTTCCCTGGCGGGTGGAAGTAAACCGGACGCGGCGCGAGGTCGGGGCGGGCACGGGGGGCCACGAGCGCCTGGTCTGGCACATGGCGGTCTACTTCGCGGTGCTGCTCGCCGGCTCTCTGCTCGCCGCCATCGCCCTGCCCCTGGGCGCGATGGCCGTCGTCACCGATTGGCTCGGGACCCGGCCCGGGCAGGTAGTCGGATTCTCGATCAATGCGTTCTTCAACATTCACCATTACTTCACCGACGGCGTGGTCTGGAAGCTGCGCAATCCCGAAGTCCGCGAGGATCTCTTCGGTCACTTGCAGCAACCGGCACGGCGCTGACACCGTTCCATGGCGGCTCGACAAACCGATCCGTACCTTTCTCACCGGCGTCGCGACAACCAATCTCCCAGCCTCACCGGGATGGCGTATGCCCAGGTTCACGTTGCCAACTGTCCGCCGGACCGTCATCGCGTGCCTGCTTGCCGTGTCGATACCGGCGCCGGGACGGGGCCAAGCGCCGGCCGGCGCGCTGGAAGGGTGGGTCGTCGACGCGGTGAACCGTCCGCTGGCAACCGCGCTGGTGACGGCGATCCACCCGGGTACCGCCCCGGTCCGCGTCGTGACGGGCAGCGATGGCGCGTGGCGGATCGCCCATCTGGATCCGGGTGGGTACGAGGTGACGGTCCGCCGGCTGGGATTTCGCCCCCAGGTCGACACGGTGCAGGTCGAAGCAGGGCGAACGACGCGACTCACCACGAAGCTCGAGGCCGTCCCCTTCACGCTTGATTCACTCGTCGTGAGCGCGCCGGCCCTGAGCATCGCGACGGCCACCGCCGAGCTGAGTACGCGACTCACCGTGGGGGAGATCTCGTTGCTCCCCACCACCCTCGAATCCCGACAGTTGATCGGGCTCACGCCGGGAGCGCGGCCCGACCAGATCTGGGGCGGCGCGTCGGACCAGGCGAACTCCTACGTGCTGGACGGCACGCTGGTCAATCACGCCGGCCAGGGCGGCGCCTTTTTCATCCCCAGTCCCACCTGGATCGAGACGCTCGAGGTGCGCGGCCTGGGCAGCGGTGCGGAGTACGGAAACTTCCAGGGCGGTGTGGTCGAAGTCGCGACGCTGGACGGCGGGAACGCCGTCGCAGGCGCCCTGCGCACCAGCGTCGAATCGTTTCGCATCAACGGGTCGAACCTGATCGGCGGAGAGATCGGGCGCGAGCTGGCGAGTCGCTGGGACCTGGACGGCCAGATCCGCGGGCCACTGGTCCGCGACCGCCTGCACTTCGCCCTGTTCGGCCAGGCGCTGCGGCAGGAGGAGCTGGTGCTGGATCAGCTCTCGGGAATGGGCGACCGCTTCGTGCTGGGACCGCCGTATTCGTGGGACGGCCGCTGGCTCGCCAAGCTCACCTGGAAGCCCGGCGGGCGCGACCTGGTTCAGGCCAGCGTGCTGGGCCGTCACATGAACGGCGAGCGGAGCGGGCGGACCGGATTCGAGACGGCCGTGGCGTCCGAACAGCTGCGGCACTGGAGCGTCACCGGGAATCTGACGTGGCAGCGCAGCTGGTCGCCGCAGGTCGCCGTTGAAGTCCGCGTCGGTGGCTACGTCTCGCGGGAACGGCGCACCCCTTACGCGGGGACCGGCGTGCCGGGAATCGAGTTGTTCAACACGGTGAATCCGCCGCGGTATCAGAACAATCCGTTTCTGACCCGAAGCGAGCCGTCCAGTCTCGGCCTCACCACGATCTGGACGTTCCGAGGCCGGTCCGGCGAGTGGGACCATGAGGTGAAGCTGGGGAGCGAATACTCCCTGGGGTCCTGGAGATTCGTGCAGCTGCGCAACGCCGGCATGACGTGGCGGCCGCTGCGGGTGCTCGGGTTCGATCCCGCGAACCCGCAGACCTGGGGCTTCAGCGGCACGGGCACTGTCGCCATCGGCACCGGATGGGGTGGCGAAGTCCGGCTCGATTCCGACGTCCACAATGGCGCGGTGTTCGTGCAGGACTACATCCAGATGAGTCGTGGGCTCCGGTTCACGCCCGGGCTGCGCCTGGGCTGGTGGTCGGGAGGACTGACGCCGCTTGCCGGGGGAGCGCGGTTCATTGCGGTGCGGGACAAAGCACTGGACCCACGGGTCGGGATCGTAGCCGACCTGGACGGGCGCGGCGGGTTCGTCGCCAAGGCCCACTGGGGACGCTATCACCAGTCCCTGTTCGCGGCCCTGTTCGACCGCGTGGAGGGCGCCGGCGCGTTCAATAACGAGGAAATCTGGTCGTACCTGGGCCCGGCCCCGTCGGACCCGACCACGACCTTTACCATGGCCGAACGCGACTCGCTCGCGGCCGCGGGGTTGTTCCGCTTCGATGAGGAGATCCGGCTGGACCAGGCCGGCCGCGTCGAGAACTACCGGCAACCCTACGTGGATCAGACGATGCTGTCGCTGGAGCGGTCGTTCGGCAGCCACTGGAAGGCCGGGTTGGTGTACGTGCACCGCGGCAACCACAACCAGGTGGCGTTGGTGGACCGGAACCTGGCCGCGAACCACTATGTGGTCGAGAACGTCCAGATCCGTGATCGTTTGCACCGGCCGGTGGAATTCGGCGGCGGCGTCCTCGTGGTGGATCGGTTGGCCATCTCCAACGAAGACATTCTCTGGGTCCTGGATCTCCTGCGGCAAGACTTGATCAGTTGTCGGTTCGAACTCTGCATCCCGCCCGGGCTCACCGCGGCCCAACTAGCGGCGCTCCGCTACGATCCGGACTTCGTGCTCACCACCGTGTCGCAGGCGCGGCGGCGGTTCGATCAGTTCCAGCTGCGCGTCGACGCGCGCTACCGCACCTGGTGGGCCGGCGCCTGGGCGACGCTGTCGTGGCTCAAGGGCAACTTCAACGTCGTGAGCGGGCCGGACGACTACACCAACGGCGGGCCCGGCCCCTGGGTGCGGTTGAACGAGCAGTACAACTACTTCGGCGCCCTCAACAATCAGAGCCGCTTCGAGGGCAAGGTGTATCTCGGCGGACTGTTGCGTGCCGGGTTTCGGGGCGGCGCCGCCTTCTCGATCGTGACCGGCGACCGGGCCACGCCGACGCTGCCGATCTCGGGTCTCCTGTCCGAGTACGCGCTGATCGTGCCCAGCGCGAACGATCCGGCCATCGCCGACACGGTCCCGCTCCATCCCTTCCTGCTACGCAGCGTCAACGGGAATCGGCTCTTCGTCCAACCCCGCGGGACCTATCGGTACGAGGTGCGGACGTCCCTGGATCTGCACCTGGAGCGCAGCTTCCCGAGCGGGCGGACCGAGATGGTGGTGTCGCTCGACGGGTTCAACGTGTTGGGGGACCGCAGCGTCACCGAGATCCAGATCGCCATGAACGCCGCGGCGGGGTTCTTTGAGAGTGACTACGGCCGGGTGCGCGGGCGCGTGCCGCCGCGCACGCTCCGGCTCGGCGCGGGCGTCCGGTTCTAAGGTTGCGCCGGTCCGCGCAGCGTCACCCCGACGCTGGCGCCGACCACGCTGCGGGATCCATCCGGTCCGAACGAGGTCGGACCCGACCTCGTCGGTGAGACCCGCTCACCGGTCGCCCTGACCCAGAGCGACGTCCGGGGTCCCACCTTCCATTGTACGGCCACGGCGCCGAGCCACGGCTGGGCGGGCCTCGAGGCCAGGTCGTACTCGGGGAGGATGTAGGACCGGTAGACTGGTCCTAGAGCCGTCGGGGAGGGAAACGAGCTGTTCGCGGAGTAGGCGGCGAATCCGACTGTCGCCGTCGCGAACAGTCGGGGAGAAAATGCCCGGCCAACCTCGACGCTGGCGCCCTCGGTCAACCCCATCACATGGGCCGCGATCGGGACGGTGAGCGCATCGCGCAGCCGGTACTCCCAGCGGACCTGCACGCCGACCGCCAGCGACCAGCCGATGGTGTCCGGCCCGAGGCGCAGCTCGACTGCCGCGCAGGCGGCGCGCTCGGCGGCTTGCAGGATCACTCCCGTCGAGTCGAGCGCGAGATCGCCGTCGCCCCGGAGCCTGGTGTAGCGGGCGTCCACGGTGAGGATGGTCCGCCCGAACATCCGCTGGTAAGCGCCGCCACCGTCCCAGGCGTTCACGTCCCACGCATCCTCGGCCGGGTCATTCGCCTCCTGACGGGTGAGGCGCTCGCGCAGCCAGCTCCGCTCCGCGTAGAGGCTCCAGGTTCCTCCGCCCAGGGGACCGGCAACGGCCCAGCCGACGGAGGGAATGTCCTCTTCGATGCGGCGGTAATAGAAGGAGAGGATATCGAACGGCCGCACATCCCTCAGCCCCTCGAGCTGAATCACGCTGGCTTGTGCCGCGCGCTCGATCAGAAAAATGGTTTCCGCCCGGTTCCGCCAGCGGGCGTACGGACCCAGACGCACGGATCCGAGCCTCCGGGTCAGGCCGATCGTCGCCCCTGGCATCGTCTGGCGAGTGCGCCGCACGAGCCCGGCCGCGATGGTCTGATGCTCGCGCGCCTCGTACCCGAGGGTGAGGCCCAACCCCCACACTCCCAATTGCAGCCCCGCGCCCCCTTCGAGCCGGACTCGGGTGCGCCGTGTCGCCGTCGAGCTGGTGTCGAGCGGGACGAACGGGCTGGTGGGATACGCCTCCACCACGTCCGCGTGGGTGCCGGGATCAAAGCGTTCCTGATCGATGACGACGCGCCCGAGGAGCGCGAGTCGGGAATCGACCGGCGTCCAGCCCAGGCCGCTCGCCTGCCGCAGCGTGCTCGCGCCGGGGTCGAGGGGGCGGCGCAAGGCTCCACTCTCATGACTGGTGGCAAGGGCGAAATCGGTCCGGGTATCGGTCAGCTCGGCGCGCAGCCCCGCGGGATTGCCGGCGGTCCAGAACAGCCCGACTCGAGGCGTGGGCAGTAGGAGTGATGGCACCGCGTTCACCCGGGGGAACCGGCGCGGCAGATCGGCGCGCGGCTCGAGCGGGCTCCACGTCTGGGCCGTGACCAGGGCGACGATGAGGAGTGGTGGGTTCACCGCTCTCCCCAGGAGAGCCCCAATGGCATGGTGATCTCGAGCCCGAACCGGGTGGCCGGGAGCAGCCGTGGCACGGTGTTGCGGTCGCCATAGTTGCCCAGCCGGTCGAACGCGTTGAACGCATAGAACGACAGCCGGCCGTCGAGCGGCAGGCTCTTGCTGATCTGGAGATTGAACAGCCAGTCCACGGGTCCTTGCTGCGGCTCGACAAAGACGCCGAGGCGTGGCACGCGCAAATCGTGATACTGGGGGTCGGTTCGCTGCTCCTGCGGCACCGGCACGAGCAAGCCGCTCCGGGTGATGTAACCCGCGAAGGCGAGCGAATCGGTCCCGCCCTGGTTCGCTCGGATTTCCCGCACGAAAAGCTGGAGCGTACCGGTGATGACGAGTCCTACCTTCGGTTGGTGGTGGATGAGGCGGGTGGTGACGAGCAGCCGCTGGCCGGTTTGCACGAGGCTCTCCCAGTACGGCGCGCGCTGCTGCCGCTCGCTGAGCTGGAAGTCGTCAAAGCCGGTGCCGAAGTCCACTCCCTTGGATTCGAGCCGGCTCCAACTCCAGGCGGCCAGGACCGCGATCCGGGTGCGCAGCGGTACCATCTCGGGCAGGATCGCCGTCAGCTCGAGACCGCGCGAGCGCAGATCGAGGTTGTTGTCGGGCCGGTCGATCAACACCGGCACGGTGTCGGCAGCAGTGGGAGGCTGGAGCACGTCGGGCGGGCGCCCCTGGTTGATGGACGCGCTATCCACCGCGTAGCGATCGCGGATCAGGTAGGTGGGCTCCAGCGTGACGCCGACCGCGCGACGGACGCGATCGAGATACCCGACCAGGGCGATCTGACTCCCACCGCCCAGGTCCAGCTCCACTCCTAACTCACCCTTGTCCGCCCGCGACATCACGAGGGCCGGGTTCTCGCGCTGGAGGATTCTGGTAGTCAGGATAGCGCGGCGCTCGGCCGGATCGTTGGCGTACCAGTTGAAGTTCACGAGATCGTAATACTGCGGCGCCGGATACAGATCGCCGAGCGTCGGGACCTTGGCGAGCCGTCCGGCCCCCGCGCGGACGCGCAGCCGTCGGCTCGGCGCCAGCTCGAGCTGCAGCCGCGGTTGGAGCACGTGGTCTCGCGCCGCCCGGAGCCAGGTCGCGCCCCAGTGCAGGAGGTCGAGGCGCACACCGCTCTGTGCGCTCACGGTCCAGCCGTTGCCGAAGCTGTGCGTGAACCGGTCGTCGACGTAGAGCGCGCTGGTCACGAGCGGCGGGATCGCGTCGAAGCGGCGCGGCCGGTCGTAGCCGTTGACGCCGTTGAACTCCACCTGGGGCGGGAACTCGATATCGAAGACGTAGCCGGGTCCCCTGCTCCACTCGCGCCGCACCTCGAGGCCGGGGCGCAGCTCGTGGTCCAGCCCCACGAACCGCCTGGGGAAAAAGCCCTCCAGGCGGGAGTAGAGGTGTCGCGGGTCCCCGTCCACGTCTACGCGGGCGACGTAGACACCGCCGATGAACTTGCCGTCCTGGGTTCCCTCACTGAGCCGGTTGGTGAACGGCATGGCGCCGCGCAATCGGGGCGACTGGGTGAAGGAGCGCTGGCGCACGCCCTCGAACGCGGCGGTCCAGTCGAGCCGGCTCCGCTCGCCCACGCTCCAGCGCAGCCGCTCCGAGACGCGCAGCCCGTTATCGCGGCTTTGCGAGGCAAGATCGGGCGACAGGGCGCTCGGCGGCTGGTCGTCCAACACCTGGAAGAAGTCGAGCCGAGTGTCGAGGGTGAGCCGGCCGCCCTCGGAGCGGTGAGCGAGCTGTGCCGAGAGGCGGGATCCGGTGTTGTCCTGAAATCCGGGCGCCAGGCGCGTGCGGGCCAGGTTCATGGTGGCGGTGGCGGAATGCCGCCCGGCGAGGCGCTTGCCGCCGAGCAGCGATGCTTCCACGGTGCGGGCGTCGAGCCGGACCCGCGTCTCGGGATTGACCGCGCCCGCGCGCGTGTCCACCAGCACCACGCCCTGGGTCAGGTCGCCGAAGCGGCTCGAGGGAAGCCCGCGAATCACCTCCACCCGCTCGATGGTGGCGGCGGGAATGCGCCGCAGATCGATCCCGCCGCCGGACGCGGAGGCGAACGTCAACTCGCCGCGCGGGCCCAGGCTCTGGAGGTTCACGTTGTTGGAAACCGGGACCCCGTCGAGGACGATCTGGGTGCCAAACGACGCGAGCAGCGACGCCGAGGGACCGGAGATGCTGCCGACGCCGGGGGCCGCGCCCGGGCTGATGGGCACTGCGCGCAGTCCGAACTGCTGCACGCCGTCGAGTCCCGGTGGCTGGAGCAGCGTCCCGGGCACGAGCTCGAGCACGCCCGCGAGGCTCGCCGCGGTCTGGTTGCGGATGGCTTCCTGGCCGATGACCGAGGCGGTGCCCAGCTCGCCCCGTGCGCGACTCGCCGGATCGGCGGTGACGACGAGCCCTGGTAACTGGAGCGCGCTCTTTCCGAGTGCGAGGTCGAGGGTCAGGGTCCCCGTGCCCGGTACGACGAGGGAGTGGCGGAGCGGCGCGAAGCCGATGCGGATCACCAGGATCACCTGCGGTCCGGGCGGAATGCCGGCGAGGCGGTAGTGGCCCGAGTCGTCGGCGACGCTCGTCAGCGTGGTGCCTTCGACACCCACCACCGCGCCGGCGACCGGAGCTCCCGAACCTGCTTCGGTGATTCGGCCGGTGAGCGCAGCGACAGACGGTTGTTGCGCCACGGCGGCCGGTCCCGCCGCAACAGTCAGGATGACGAGTGCGGCCCAGGATAGACCAGTGGCAGCGCTAGGTGCGACCGCTTCGCCGGATCGCATTGAGAAAACCTATCATCGCCGTGGCGAACGCGCCCGGCCACCGCAGGGCGTGTGGCGCGACGCCAAGGTGCCGCGCGAGCGACTTGCGGAGGGCGCCCGCGGCGCTCAACCCGTATTGCTGCGCCACGCGCTCGACCGAATCGGCACTGTGCTCGAGGCGATGCACGGCGAGGAGCAGCCGGCACCTGGCGACGCAATCCCCGGGTGGGGCGAGACCGGCGCTCCGGAACCGGTACTCCAGCGCCCGCCTCCGGATTCCGCAAACGGCGGCGACCTGCTGCACACTGAGCGGCCGGTCGGCATGGTCGAGGCAGAAGCGGAAGACTGGCAGCAGGTGCGCAGGCACTTCCGAGCGCAACGCGTGCAGGATCCGCTCGGCGACTTCGGGACGCGTGGCTG
>Ga0187892_10011301_pt1 | contig 10993 bp, 7 predicted proteins | sample MA1701073metaG_FD_139345 | JGI IMG/M metagenome (GOLD analysis project Ga0187892, IMG submission 139345) | Bio-ooze microbial communities from a basaltic lava cave in the Kipuka Kanohina Cave System on the Island of Hawaii, USA - MA170107-3 metaG ... | reverse complement strand
TCGCTTCGCGCTTGGGTGGAGAGGGAGCGCGCTGTCGCGATCGCGCTTGGTCTTGGTGATCGACCACTGCCGATCTCGACGCTTCGTGGTCAACACGTGGACAACCGAGAGTGGCTCGAAGACCCATCGTCTCCCGCGATCGTCGTCGGCACGGTCGACATGGTTGGCTCACGGCTCTTGTTTTCAGGCTACACCGTCTCCTCAAAGATGCGTCCCTATCACGCAGGTCTACTCGGCGCAGACACCCTCGTCGTGCTCGACGAGGCGCATCTCGTTCCGGCATTCGAGGATCTCCTCCTGCAAATCGAACGCGGCGCAGAAGTATTCGGTCCAAAGGATTCAGCCCTGCGCGTCCTGCTCCCCAGGTTCGTTCTCTTGTCGCTCTCAGCGACAGGGCGGGAGACGGCCTCGACGCCGCTGACGCTCACCGATGCAGATCGCGCTAACTGCGTCGTCTCGAAGCGCCTGAAAGCGGAGAAGACGCTGACGATGGTACAGCTCAACGCCGCTCAGGTTACGACCGCCACGACAGGCGGTCTCAGCGCAGACGATGAGGCAGCGGGCGACGCCGGCAACAACTCCAAGAGCAACAAAGCCGAGGTGCCGAAGCTCGCGGGTGAACTCGCAAAGCAAGCTTGGAAACTGACGACCAAGGGGTCCGATCCCGTACGCTGCCTCGTGTTCTGCGACGCGCGCAAGGACGCCACGGCCGTCGCGAACGAGCTGCGCGGTCTGGCCAAGTCGGCGAGTGCGCCGGAGCCTACAGTCGAGCTCTTCGTAGGCGCACGCCGGGTACGAGAGCGCATCCAAGCGCGGGAAGCCCTAGCTCAGCTCGGTTTCCTCGCAGGAGCGCCCGTGACGCTCGAACGCGCGGTCTTCCTCGTCGCGACTTCTGCGGGCGAGGTCGGCGTGGACCTCGATGCAGATCACATGGTCTGTGACCTGGTCGCTTGGGAGCGGATGGTGCAACGCCTCGGACGGGTGAACCGGCGCGGTGAAGGCGACGCGCAGGTTGTCGTCGTGCTCGAGACCGAGCCCGCGTTTTCGGAGGCAACGAAGAAGGCGCTCGAGAAACGCAATGCGTCGCGGGACGCCAAGAAGGAACTCGAGGAGCTGACGACAAAGCTGAGCGCACTTCAACGCGAGAAGAAGACCGTCCCGAAGGGACAGAGGAAGACAGGTGAGGAGAAAGCTGCCGAGGAGAAGCGCAAGCAAGCCGAGAAGGAGCTGAAAGCGTCGATCTCCCGGTCTCAGAAGCGCATCGAGGCGTTCAAGGACGCCGATGCGAAGGTTGTAGCCCGCCACGAAGCAGAGATCGCGAGGCATCGCGCTCTTCGTACGCTACTGGCAGCGATCGGCGAGGGCGGAAGTCTGAGCCCCGCGTCCCTGCTCCAGCTGCGACAACGACAAGATCTCGCCGAAGCTCTGCGCGCTGCGACGACGGTGGAGCCGCTCCGGCCCGAACTCACGCGCGCGCTCGTGGACGCGTGGTCGCTGACCTCGCTCGACGAGCACCCGGGGAGGCCCGACATCGATCCGTGGCTTCGCGGTTTCCGTCCGAACGATCCGCCGCAGACCACGGTGGTCTGGCGACGGCATCTACCGGTGCGAAACGATGGTTCCTTCGACTCGAAAGCGGCAAGGCGCTTCTTCGAAGCTGCGCCACCACACACGAGCGAACAGCTCGAATCGGAAACGCATCTCGTGCTCGATTGGCTCATCCGGCGAGCCGAAGCACTCAGCGAAGCAGCGAGCGAAGAGGCGCCGCTCACTCCGAGTAACATCGTGGCGATTGCCCTCACCTCTCGCGGCGAGATCAAGGGATGGTACAAGCTCGAGCAGCTTGGAGCCCCGAAGGGCAAGAAGGACAAGGACAGCAAGGAGGCCAAGAAAGTTCGCGGGGAATTCCTCAAGCGACTCGAAGAGCTGCTGGCCGGAGCGACGCTCGTCGTCGACGCGCGCGTTGGCGGTCTCACCGATGGTCTCTTGGACGACAAGACCAAGAAGATCGCCGAAGCCGCTGACGACACGAGCACGACGTGGCTCGTTCGCCCCGACAACGCCGACGTACCAGTGACCGGCTTCCGCGTTCGCCTCATACGAACCGGCGAGCAGGACGACGCCATCGCGGCGTGGCGCACCACGCCAGGCAACGGATGGGTGCGGCGATATCTTTTCGTGACCAAGGTGGTGGATGGAGAACCGTCGGCGGCATTGGCCATCGATGGTTGGGTCGGTGACGCCGCAACGGAGGATGAGCGCTCCGAGGCCAACCGCCCGCAGCAGCTCGACGAGCACCAGAGCTGGGCCGACGAGTGCGCGCGAGTCATCGCCAAGCGCCTCAGGCTCAAAGCGGGATACGAGGACCTCCTCGCGTTGGCCGCGCGCCTGCATGACGAAGGGAAGCGCGCGGAGCGATGGCAGCGCGCGTTCAAAGCTCCGCGTGATGGACTCTACTACGCAAAGACCAGGGGGCCGATCGACTTCGACGTTCTCGACGGCTATCGGCACGAGCTCGGCTCGTTGCCGTACGCTGAGAAGGATGAGCGGGTCAAAGAACTCGCCAAGGATGACAGAGATCTCGTCCTGCATCTCATCGCAGCGCACCACGGCTACGCCCGACCCGTGATCGGCACGACCGGGTGCGACGCTCCACCATCGGTTGTAGACGCACGGGCGCGTGAGGTAGCCCTTCGATTTTCGCGCCTTTCGAGACGTTGGGGGCCCTGGGGCCTCGCGTGGTGGGAGGCACTGCTCCGAGCCGCAGACCAGACCGCGTCACGGCGCAATCAACAGGCCGGCTCGTCTTCAACCCACGCGGAGCAGAGCTGATGACGCCCGCCTCCGCATCGATTCCGGTCGATCCGAAGAGCCCCGGCCAGGTGTTCGCCTGTCTGGGTTTCCTTGAGGCCGCCGATGTGCTCATCGGGGGTGCCGAGGCTCACTTCGACTGGAGCGGGCCCTTGGTGAAATTCGTTCTCGCCGCAGACGGAGACAAGAACCCGTTCGAGGTCGTCCTCTGCTTTCTCGCAGCGGCGAGGGTCGTCGAGTTGATACCCATTGGCTACGTCGAGGGCGGCGCTGCCGATGGGGATGACGACGATGCTGATGCCGCACCCGTTGAATCAGACGACGAGAGTGCCGACACGGATTCGGAAGACCCGCAGGAGGAAGCAACCCATGGGCCGGGACGCGTTCCAACGCCCGCGTTTCCGTCCGGCGAGGGCGACCGCAACGCGCTACCGATTCGGCTCGTCGGCGCCGACTATCGTCGCCTCACAGTCAGTCATTGGGCCGACGGCTCGTCGCGCGATGACTTCAAGCTCTATTCGGGGAACCGTTCGGCCAACCGCATCGCCACGCAGATGCTCCAAGGCGTGCGCGCGAAGCCCAAGAAGGGGCAGTCGATCGGTGACCTCAAGACGCGCGGCGTCGTGCAGCTTTGGTCGGAGCAACGGGATGAACTCGTCAAGGCACCGTTCAACGTGGTCACGCCGATGGGCGGTAGCTTCAACTTCGATCCGCGCGGCGCGTGGACCGCGATCGACGCGGGTTACTCACCGAACACACAAAAGGACGGCATCGCCGCGTCGCCCGTAGTGGAGATGCTCGCGGCGATCGGGCTCGAGCACGCGCGTCCCGATGAGTACGAGACGCGCAAGGTGCGCTACGCAGTCTGGGGACGCCCGTTGCCGCCGATGCTCGCACGCGCGGCCCTATCGGGAGCCGACCTGAATGTACCAATGCGGCGGTTCGAGTTCGACCTCGACCTGTCCGGCAAAAACAAAGTTACGACGTTCGCACGAGAGGAGAGCCCACGATGACATCGCAGATTACAGAATCGGCCAACGCGTCCCCACCAAACGAGGGGACGACCAACCTCTTCGATTCGTGGCTCGATGCTGCTGGGCCGGTTGCGCTTCGCCTCCGGCAGCGACTCCTCCCTGTCGAGGCCGACGAGAACGGTCGTGGCGTCATCTTCCCGCCGACCTACGCGGACATCGGCTACAACATCGATACGCTCGCGGACGGCACACGCGTCGCGACGATCGACACAGTTGGGTCGCAAGCGAACCGTCTCGAGCCTATCTTCAAGAAGGCACCGGATGGCCAGCCGGCCAATCCGCTCGCGTGCGTCGTCCCGCAAATCGAGATCGTCCTGCACAAGAAGGGGGCCGCGAACGGCAACGACGGCACCGACCAGCACGTCGAGAGGCGGTCGATCCTCGACCTCGCTCACCGCAGCGCCGACGCGGTCGTGCTCGCAAGTCCGACGCTGGCGGGCGAAGTTGCGAAAGCCTTCGAGGCACTACGCAGCAAAGGCAACGCCACCCCGCTCTGTGCGATCGCGCCGACGTCGTTGGTCTTCGGCGTATGGGACTCCCGCGGCGGCTCTGGCGAGAAGCGTCCCAGGCTGGTGCGCTCGATCATTCGCGCGTGGGATGTCGACGTTCTACACAGCGCCGCGCAGTTCAACTCGGTGTGGAAGGCGTTGAGTGAGGAACAAAAAAAGGAGCTAGAGAAGGAAGCCCAGACGAAGAAGGTGAGGCTCTCGGTGAAGGGCTTCGCGGACGCGCCGGCGACGTTCCGCACGGACAAGGTTCGGCAGTTCTTCGATGATGGTCCGAACCCCGAGGCGCGCGTGCTCGGCGGAGTCCTCGCGAATGGCCCGATCGAGCGTGACGTCACGATCAACCTCGTCGCGCTGCGCGGCCTGCGCGGGAAGGACGCTGAGGAGACCAAGCAAGTCCAGAAGTACCTATTGGGGCTCGCCTTGCTCGCCGCTACCGCCGACCTCGAGCTGTTCCTGCGTGAAGGTTGCCTGCTCCGTTACGCCGACAAGGAAGACGCTTGGACGGCGGTGCCACGTCGCGGTGAGCCGAGCAAGGAAAAACTCTCCCTTCCGAACAAGGACGAACTTCGGAACGTCGCGCGAGCCGGGCGCAGCTACTTCACTGCGCAGTGGCCCGAAGGACTCAAAAAGGATGGCCAGCCGTGGCTTGAGTACAACTTCGACCTCACAACGGCGAAGCGGTTGCTCGCAAAGAAGGACGAGGACAGTCCGGCAGGCGAGCAGGGATGACGCGCTATCTGGCCATCCACGTACGCGCCCACGAGGGGCGCTACCACGGAGACGGGGACGATCCGCCTTCGCCGTTTCGCCTGTTTCAGGCCCTCGTGGCGGGTGCAGGGATCAGTGGACCGCTCGACGACGAAGCCAGGGGCGCCCTTGCCTGGCTCGAAGGACTCGCCACGGGGCCCGTCATCGCGGCGCCGCGCACGGTGCGTGGTCAGCCTGTCTCGATGTTCATGCCGAACAACGATCTCGACGCCAAGGGCGGTGATGCGCGTCGAATTGGGGAGATCCGCTTGGCGAAGAAGGTATGGAGGCCACGGCTCTTCGACGCCAGGGTGCCCTGGATCTATGCGTGGCCCTTCGCACAGGCCGACGAATCGCGCGCCGCTGTGGTGTGCGCGCTCTCCGAGAAGCTCTACCAATTCGGTCGCGGCATCGACATCGCGTGGGCCTGGGGCGAGATCCTCGAACAAACCAGCCTCGATGCCCGGCTCGCCGAGTACGACGGCGTGGTACGGCGACCGAGCGCTGGAGACGGGGTGTTGATCGCTTGCCCTGATGCCGGCTCGCTCCAAAGCCTCGAGTACCGCTATCGGGCGCGACGGTTCCGGTTCGAGGCTGGTCGGCGCGTGTTCGTGCAGCCGCCAAAGCCAAGCTATCGACAGCTCGCGTATGAGAGTCCCCCCACTCGGCACCTCTTCGAGCTCAGGTCCGCGACGGATTCGGAGCGCCGTGTGGCGTGGCCGCTCGCCGGTGCCTCATCGCTGGTGGTCGCAGCTCGCGAGGCCGCTCGAGCGCGGCTGTGCGCTGCTATGCCAGGCCGCTCCGAGGAGATCGACCGGCACCTCGTGGGCCGTAGGCCGGATAACTCGAACGCAGCACCGGCGGAGAGTCGTGTGCGTATCATCCCCATTCCCTCGATCGGCATACACTATGCCGACCGTGGGATTCGGCGACTCCTCGTCGAGGTCCCAGCAGCATGCCCACTCCGCAGCGATGATGTCCGATGGGCGTTGTCGGGAGTAAATCTGCTCGACCCCGAGACCGGTGAGCTGAAGGACGTGCTGTTGTCGGCGTCCATCGACGACGACATGCTCCGCCACTATGGCGTCGAGGCGAGCGCGCGCGTCTTCCGCAGCGTCACTCCCGTCGCTCTACCAGTGAAAGCGAAACGGCGCCGCATCGATCCGACGCGACGAGCCGCAGACGCTAAGCGTGGCCTACAGCGCGTTGTGGAGATTGCCGGCGCAAGGGCCTCGGTGGTCCAAGCGCTCCGTCACACTGACGTGCGCGCCCCCGTCGAGGCCATTCGTGTGCAACGGGAACCGTTCGACGCGGCAGGATCGCGCGTCGAGCCCTTCGCCGAGGGAACTCGGTTCGAGAAGGAGCGACTCTGGCACGTCGAAATCGTATTCGGCGCGCCGGTGGGAGGCCCGCTGCTGATCGGTGATGGCCGCTTTCTGGGGCTTGGCCTCATGGCGCCTGTGCCCGGCGCGGTTTCGGGCCTGCATGCGTTCGCCGTTGTCGATGGTCTCGATGGCGAGCCGCAGCCACTTGAAGTCACGCGCGCTCTGCGTCGCGCGGTCATGGCAAGAGTACAGGCGGTTGTCGGCGTGCGCGAACTCGCTCCGTTTTTCAGCGGGCATGAGGAGGATGGCGCCCCGCTCCGCCGTTCACGGGCCTCCCATCTCGCGTTCGCGTTCGAGCCGGTTTCTCGACGTCTTCTGGTCCTCGCTCCTCATTTCATCGAGCGACGAACTCCGACAGGTGAGGAGCGCGAGCATCTCCGCAAACTCGATGTCGCGCTCGAGGGCTTCCGAGAACTTCGAGCTGGAGGCGCCGGTCGACTGACGCTCGTCCCGAGCTTCGTCGGCAACGACCCAGAAGACTCGCTCGCTGGGCGTTCGCCAACGTGGGAGACAGTCACGCCTTACGTCGTCACTCGACATGCAAAGGGAGTTGGTGCTGCGGAGGCGCTGGCGGCCGATGTGCGAGCGGGGTGTCGTCTTCTTGGGCTACCGGAACCGAGGGTTGACTCCCGCAACGTTCGCGGCATGCGGGGAACAGGGCTCATGGGAGATGTGCAACTGACCTTCGGGCAGAGCGTTTCGGGTCCCCTACTGCTCGGCAAGACTCGCTACTTCGGTGGTGGCCTGTTCCGCCGCGTTCGGGACCAGCACCAACCGTGACATCACCCTCACCGCACTCGATTCGCTCGTCGCTCAGGGCGAGTGCGAGACGCTAACGGCGGAGCTGCGACTGGCGGGTGAGAAAGGGGGCTCGGACCTCGCCTCTCGCTCCGCCCACCTCGGCCTCGCCTGCCTGCCGTAGCCAAGGCGCAGGCAGGGGCAGTTCAGGCCGATCAAGTCGTTGCCGATCGAAGCAGTGACGGATGACGGATGAACGACCGCGCCCAGCGGATGAACGATGCGGGATGAACCATCGCGGCGCGCTGCGCCTTTCGATGGCGGGCGGCATTCGTGTAGCATCCCCCCATGGGCACCTCGCACCGAGAACCGCTTTTGGCGGTGCTCGACCGAAGATTGGCTGGTGATCACCGTCGTGGTGAAGTATTTTGGGCAGACAAAGAGGGCTGATCCATGAAACTCACCTACGACTCCCGCCAGAACGTGGCTTACCTGCGCTTGCAGGAAAAGACCGCCGAGGTTGAGACGATTCGTTTCAGCGATGAGCTCAACGTCGACCTTGCCCCCGACGGTACGGTCTACGGTATCGAGCTCTTGAACGCGAATCAGCAGTTGCAGGCGGCCGACAACGGCGCACTGGTGGTGATCGACGAAGCTCTTGGAGAACGCCACGCAATCCCGCTGGCGAAGTGAGACTCGACGATTGCGACCAGGCCCAGGTTCGCCCTTCCAGCCGGGAGATCCCCCAAGCCGTGAACTTCCGTCGCTCGTGTCCTGAGACAGCCGGCAGCGTGAGGCCGCGTCGCACGCCGGTTTCGACGTCATTTTGATAGAGTAGATCGCATGCCGCGCAATACCTACCTCGTCTGCTACGACATCTGCGACGACAAGCGGCTGCGCACGGTTTTCAAGACGATGCGCGACTTCGGAGATCACCTGCAGTACTCGATCTTCGAGTGCCAGTTCACCGAGACCGACCTGGTGCGTTGCCGCCACGCGCTGAGCGAGATCATCAACCACCGGGAGGACCAGGTTCTGTTCGTCGACCTCGGCCCGGTCGAGGGGCGGGGTGACCGCGTGATCACGGCGCTCGGGAAGCCGTACAGTCCCATCGACAGCGCCTGCATCGTCGTCGACGGAGAAAAGTAGATGGCGGGAGAGCCAGATCAAACAGCCGGCGCTGCGGCTGGGCGCAGTGGGCTCGCGCTCGGGGCGTCGCGGCGCCGCATCGAGCTGCCGGAGTATCTGCCGGCGCGGATGGTGAACGAGCTCCTGTATTGTCCGCGGCTCTTTTTCTACGAGTGGGTCGAAGGCGTGTTCGTCCACAGCGCCGACACCGTCGAGGGCGCGCTCCGGCACGAGAAGCTCGAACGCAAGGAGGACGCCTTGCCGGCCGCAGCGGCTGTCGGCGATGCAAAGATCCACTCGCGGTCGGTCGAGCTGTCCAGCGAAACGCATAAGGTGATCGCCAAGATCGATCTCGTGGAGGGTGCCGGCGGCGAGGTCACCCCCGTCGACTACAAGAAGGGGTCTCCCCGCGCAGGCGCGGACGGTCCCGAGGCCTGGCCGGCGGATCGGGCGCAGGTGTGCGTGCAGGCGCTCGTCCTGCGCGACAACGGATACCGCTGCGACGAGGCGGTGCTGTACTACAGCGCCACCAAACAACGCGTGCGCGTCCCGATCTCCGAGGAGCTCGTGGCGGAGACGGTGCAGGCGATCGCGGAGGCTCGACGCGTGGCGGCCTCGGGCCGGATCCCGGCCCCGCTGGTCGATAGCCCGAAGTGCCCACGCTGCTCGCTGGTAACGATCTGCCTACCAGACGAGAGCGCGTTGTCGAGATCCGCCGCTGCGGCAAACGACGCGCAGCAGCTGCTTCTGTTCGACACGCAGGACGATAACGCACATATTCCGACGCAGGAGCACGCTGCGCGCGACGAAGTGCGCCGGCTGGTTCCCGCGCGCGACGATCTGCGGCCGCTCTATGTGACCGGCCACGGGTTGACCGTCGGCAAGACCGGCGACGTGCTCCAGGTGAGGCAAGTCGAGAAGAAGGGCGGTCGGTCCACGCTCGTGCAGGAGATCCGGATCAACGAGATCTCGCAGGTGAGCCTCTTCGGAAACGCTCAGCTCACCGCGCCGGCGCTGCAGGGGCTCTGCTGGGCGGAGAAGCCCATAGCGCATTTCTCCTTCGGCGGTTGGTTCTATGGGCTGACGCAGGGGCTCGGATTGAAGAACGTCTTCCTCCGCCGCGAACAGTTCCGGCACGCCGAGGATCCGGGATTCTGTCTGCGCCTGGCGCGCGACATCGTGGCCACCAAAATCCGCAACCAGCGCACGCTGATCCAGCGCAACCACATCGAGCCGCCGAGCCTCGCGCTCCAGCGGATGAAGTATCTGGCGCGACAGGCGCAGGCGGCGGAGCGTCTCGACGAGCTGCTCGGCATCGAGGGCACCGCCGCGCGTTTCTACTTCGAGCACTTCGCAGGGATGCTCAAGGTCGAAGAGGGAGACGCCACCCCGCGCTTCGACTTCTCGTGCCGCAACCGCCGCCCGCCGCGCGATCCGGTGAATGCGCTGCTGTCGTTCGCCTACAGCCTCCTCGCCAAAGACCTGACGATCGTGTGCCACGCCGTCGGGTTCGATCCATTCATCGGCTTCTATCATCAGCCGCGGTTCGGCCGGCCGGCGCTGGCGCTCGACCTGATGGAAGGATTCCGGCCGCTCGTCGCCGACTCTGCCGTGCTCACCGCTTTGAATACCAGGATGGTATCCGAATCCGACTTCCTGCGCGTCGGCGAATCGGTGGCGCTCACGCCGGGCGGGCGAAAGGGTTTCATCCGGGCGTATGAACAACGCATCGACACCCTGGTCACGCACCCGATCTTCGGCTATCGAATCAGCTACCGCCGCGTGTTCGAGATTCAGGCGCGGCTGTTGGCGCGCTTCGTCAGCGGTGAAATCCTGCGCTTTCCGGGATTCGAAACGAGGTGAAGACGTGCAGCGCACAGGTGCTCGAGTCGATATGGTTGCCGCAGCGAGCGCTTGGATGAGCGCTTCCGGCCGGGAGTCGCTCGCGGGCCGAAAAACCTGCGTCACCGCCAACTTGCGGTTTGCAGAAATGCGAGGTAGGAGCCCCCAGCATCGCCTGGACGGTGCCGCTCGCGCCGAGCTCCACTGGTCTTTGAGAATCAGACACTTGCAGCGGACCCATTTCCGCGGTCATCTGACCGCGGCCCCATTGAAGCCACGTCGACCGATCGACGTCCCACGCCATGTGCGGCAGATTTCCGCGGTCATCTGACCGCGGCCCCATTGAAGCTGATCTGGCCGGCGCCGGCAGTTTTGAGCGCCTCGAGATTTCCGCGGTCATCTGACCGCGGCCCCATTGAAGCCCGCCGGTCGTGGCACCGGCCTGGGTTGCCGAAGATCGATTTCCGCGGTCATCTGACCGCGGCCCCATTGAAGCCCCTTCCGCTTGCTCCGCTGCGCCTTGCGCGGCTGCGCCGATTTCCGCGGTCATCTGACCGCGGCCCCATTGAAGCTCGGGTGCCACCTGGACGCTAGCCGGCTATCCACTGCATTTCCGCGGTCATCTGACCGCGGCCCCATTGAAGCCTTCGTCGCGTAGAACCGCCCGCCGATTACATTGAATTTCCGCGGTCATCTGACCGCGGCCCCATTGAAGCTCAATGTCCCCCTGCATGTGTGCCGGTCGGTGCCAGGGCACATTTCCGCGGTCATCTGACCGCGGCCCCATTGAAGCATCGCC
>Ga0187892_10011300_pt1 | contig 10997 bp, 13 predicted proteins | sample MA1701073metaG_FD_139345 | JGI IMG/M metagenome (GOLD analysis project Ga0187892, IMG submission 139345) | Bio-ooze microbial communities from a basaltic lava cave in the Kipuka Kanohina Cave System on the Island of Hawaii, USA - MA170107-3 metaG ... | reverse complement strand
TCTCCAGCGTGCGCGTCATGGGGCCCTGCATCGCGATGGGGGCCGGTGCCGCGCACGCGCTCGACCTCGCCGGCGAGGCGAGCGTGCACGAGGTGGATCTTGCCGCGCTGCGCGCGCGCCTGAGGGACAACGTCGAGCGCCGCGACTAGGTAGGGCGGCAGCTTTGCTGCCGCCGTGCGCTAACGAGCGGCGGATGCAGCGCATCCGCCCTACGCCGGAGGCCTAGCAGTCGAAGAACACGGTCTCCTCGGGCCCCTGCAGGATCACGTTCCACTCGAGCGTGCCCGCCTTGCCCGGCACCTTGCGCGCGATGAGCGTCGCGCGGCGCTCGGGAGGCACCAGCGCGAGCACCGGGTCCTCGGCGTTCGCCGACTCGTCCGGGAAGTAGATGCGCGTCACGAGCTGCTTGAGCTGCCCGCGCATGAAGACGTTCACCGCGATGTGCGGCGCCTGCAGCCTGCGGTCGTGCGCCGGCGCGCGTCCCGGCTTGACGGTCTGGAAGCGGAATCGTCCTTCGGCATCGGTCGCCGAGCGCCCGAAGCCGCGAAAGCCCGGCTCGACGGGTTTTGCCTGCCGGTCCTCGGGATGGGCGTACTTGCCGTGCGCATTCGCCTGCCAGATTTCGACCAGCGCGTCGTCCACGGGCTTGCCGTCGCCGTCGAGCACGCGCCCTTCGAGCGAGACGCGCTCGCCCGTGACGCCGGGGCCCACGAGGTTCTCGGTGATGAGCCAGGTGAGCCCGATGTGCAGGTACGGGCCGACGGTCTGCGAGGTGGTCGCCTGAAGGCTCATCTACTCACCCGGGGAGGAGTCGCGCGGCGTCGCCTCGGGGCCGCGCAGGATGATGTCGAAGCGGTAGCCGAGCGCGAACTCCGGGATCGTGGTCTCCCAGTCGAGCGCCGCGACCAGGCGCGCGCGCGCCCTTTCGTCCGGCACGCACGTGTACATCGGGTCGTAGGGCAAGAGCGGATCGCCCGGGAAGTACATCTGCGTGACCAGCCGCGTCGCGAACGCCGGCCCGAACAGCGAGAAGTGGATGTGCGCCGGGCGCCAGCCGTTGTAGTGGTTGCCCCAGGGGTACTCGCCCGGGCGGATGGTGACGAAGCGGTAGCGGCCTTCGCCGTCGGTGAAGGCGCGCCCGCAGCCGGTGAAATTGGGGTCCATCGGCGCCGCGTGCTGGTCGGTGCGGTGCGGGTAGCGGCCTGCTGCATTCGCCTGCCAGATCTCTACGAGCGTGCCCGCGACCGGCCGCGCGTTCTCGTCGAGCACGCGCCCCGTGACGATGATGCGCTCGCCGAGCGGCTCAGCTGCGTGCTGCTTGGTGAGGTCGGCGTCCGAGGGCTTCACCGCGTCATGGCCAAAGAGCGGCCCGGTGAGCTCGGTGAGCGTGTGCGGCAGCAGGACCAGCGGCTTGGTCGGCGCGCGCTTGATGGTCGAGGCGTACGGCGGGTACAGGTACTCGGGCTGCGTCCCGGCCTGCGGCCGGCGATAGGCCTTGATCTCGGACATGGGTACGTGATCCTCTATTCGGCGTCCGGCTGCCTTGCGGGCTGCGCGCGGTCGAACGCTTCGAGCCTCATGCACTCGCCGAAGACGCGCATCAGCGTCGGGTACGGCGCGGTGTCGCACTGGTAGCGCTGGGCGTTGAACACCTGCGGCACGAGGCAGCAGTCGGCCATCGTCGGCGCATCGCCGTGCGCGAACCTGCCCGTGCCGCCCCGCGCGAGGTCGTTCTCGAGCTTGCCGAGGCCGTCGGCGATCCAGTGCCGGTACCAGGCATTGACGCCCTCCTCGTTCTGGCCGAGGTTCCTCTTCAGATGCTGCAGCACGCGCAGATTGTTCAGCGGATGGATCTCGCAGGCGACGAGCAGCGCAAGCGACCGCACGCGCGCGCGCCCGAAGACATCCTTTGGCAGCAGCGGCGGCTGCGGGTGCGTCTCCTCCAGGTACTCGATGATCGCGAGCGACTGCGTGAGAATGCTCCTGCCATCCTCGAGCGCGGGCAGCAGCGCCTGCGGGCTCACCGCGCCGTACTCCGGCTTGCGGTGCTCGCCCTGGGGCAGGTGAATCGGCGCTGCGTCGTAGGCGAGGCCCTTGAGGTTCAACGCGATGCGCACGCGGAACGCCGCCGAGCTGCGGAAATAGGTGTAGAGCTTCACTGCGGCGGGACGATGCGCACCTTCAGCTCGCCCACGCCGTCGATCCCGGCGTGCAGCTCGTCGCCCGCCTTGACCGGCCCGACGCCGGCAGGGGTGCCCGAGAAGATGAGGTCACCGGCCTCGAGACCGTAGTACTCGGAGAGGTACGCGAGCTGCTCCGGCACTGACCAGATCATGTCGGCGAGGTCCGCCTTCTGCCGCTCCTTGCCGTTGACGCGCAGCCAGAGGGCGCCCTTCGACGGATGGCCGATCTTCGACGCCGATGCGAGCGCGCTGCAAGGCGCCGCCTCGTCGAAGTCCTTGCCGAAATCCCACGGCCGGCCGTGGTCCTTGCCCCACTGCTGCAGGTCGCGCCGCGTCATGTCCAGGCCGACGGCATAGCCGTAGACGTGGTCGTTCGCACTCTTGGCGTCGATGCGCCGCCCGCCCTTGCCGATCGCCACCACCATCTCGGTCTCGTAGTGGTAGTTGGCGGTCCGCGGCGGGTAATGCACGTCGCCGCCCCCGGGCACGAGCGCGTGCGCGCTCTTGATGAAGAAAAACGGCTGCTCGCGGCCGCTGCCGCCCATCTCCTTTTGGTGCTCGGCGTAGTTGCGGCCGACGCAGAAGATGCGTCGCACGGGGAAGCGCTCGGCCGATCCGGCGACGGGCAGCGCCGGCGGGTTCCAGCCCGGTATCACGTACGCCATGGCGTTGGCTCGCTCTTGGGAGCCGCGATTCTAGCGCCTGGACGCAGCCCGGCCGCGCTCAGCGCTCGAGCTCGCGCTGCAGCGTCTCGCGCAGCCTGAAGCGCTGCACCTTGCCGCTCGCGGTGCGCGGCAGCTCGCTCACCGCGCGGATCCATTTCGGCCGCTTGAAGCGCGCCAGGCGCTGCTCGCAGGCGCGCCCCGCGGCCGCGACCGCCTCGGCGGGGTCGCCGCGCGCGACGATGAACAGCGCCAGCCGCTCGAAGCCCTCGCCGTCCGTCACCGGCACGCACGCCGCCTCGGCGATCGCGGGCTCCGCCGCGACCGCCTCCTCGAGCTCGCCCGGCTGCACCCACAGGCCCGAGATCTTGACCAGGTCGTCGGCACGCCCCTGGTGCGTGTAGTGACCCTCGGCGTCGCGCACGAACACGTCGTTCGAGCAGAACCAGCCGTCGCGGAACTGCGCGCGCGTCTGCTCGGGGCGATTGGCGTAGCCGAGAGCAAGCGCGGGGTGCCGCATCCAGAGCACGCCGGGCTCGCCGGGCCTCGCCTCGCGCCCCTCGCTCGTCACGAGCCGCGCCGCCACGCCGGCGAGCGGCACGCCGGTGCGCGGCGCGCCGGGCGTTCCCGGCGGCGTGAGCATGCAGACGCAGAAGGTCTCCGACATGCCGTAGAGCGGCAGGATCTCGCCTCCGGTCGCCTCGCGCCACTGCGCGGCGAGCGGCTGCGGCAGGCGCTCGCCCGCGGCGATGAAGCGGCGCACGTCCCGGAACGGCGCCAGCCGCGGCGCGCCGAGCGCGAGCAGCCTGCGGTAGAAGGTCGGCACGCTGAAGAACTGCTCGGGCCGGTGGCGCGCCACCAGCTCGGCGACCGCCTCGGCCTCGGCCCAGTCCGGGTTGAGCAGCGCGGTGGCGCCGCTGGCGAGCGGGCCGAGCAGGCCGTTCTCCAGGCCGTAGGCGAAGAAGAACTTCGAGGTGGCGTGCACCTTGGCGCCGGGCGCAAGGCCGAGCACCTCGCGCTGGGCTTGTCCCGCGGCGAGCACGCTGCGATGGGGCAGGATGATGCCCTTTGGCTTGCCCGTGGTGCCGGAGGAGTAGAGCCAGAACGCCGGCTGCTCGGGTCCGGCGTCCAACGCGGCGCCTTCGGGCTTGGCTTGCGCAAGTGCCGCGCGCCAGGAGGCAGCGCCCGGCAGCGCGCCCTCGCCGGCGACGACCAGTCCGCCTCCGCGCGCGTGCGCGGCGGCGAGGTCCGGGCGCGCGCCTACGAAGCGGTCCTCGATGAGCGCGAGGCGCGCGCCGCAGTCGGCGCGGATGTAGTGGTACTCGTCCTCGGAGAGCTTGGTGTTGAGCGAGACCGGGATCGCGCCGGCGCGCACCGCGCCGAGCCACGCCGCGGCGTGCTCGGGCGTGTCGCGCAACAGCAGCAGCACGCGCTCGCCGGCGGCGAGGCCGAGCGCGCGCAGCGCCCCTGCGGCGCGCGCGATGTGGGCGGCGAGCTCGCGGTAGCTCTGGGTCTCGGCGCCGCAGACGAGCGCGCTGCGCGCGCCGTGCCGCGCGAGCGCGGCTTCGCCCAGCAGGTGCTCAGCGGCGTTCAATGCTCGGTCAGATCGCGCGTCGCGTCTTGCGCGCGCGCGGCGCTTCGCCTAGCATCGTAGCGTCGCCGTTGTTGGCGCGTCAAATTGTTTGGCCCCCAAACAAATCCTCGCTCCCGGCGCGCTGCCCGGCCTGCTTGGCTACCGGCTGCGGCTCGCGCAGCAGGCCGTGTTCCGCGACTTCGCGGCGAGCGTGCACGGCCTCTCGCCCGGCCGCGTCGGGCTGCTCATCCTGATTGACGCCAATCCCGGCGTGACGCAAAGCCGCCTCGCCGAGGCGGCGCGGCGCGACCGCTCGACCATGGTCGGGGTGCTCGACCAGCTCGAGGGGCGCGGCCTGATCGAGCGTCGGCGCGGCGAGGACCGGCGCACCAACGGCCTGTGGCTGACGCGCGCCGGCCGAGCGCTGCTCGCGCGCGCGCTGCGCGCGATTGCCGTGCACGAGCGGCGCATCGCCACGCGCTTGAGCGCCGCGGAGCGCCGCCAGCTGCTCGCGCTGCTCGGCAAGATCGCGGCGTAGCAGAAAAAGAAAAGGGGCGCACGCGGCGCCCCGAACCAGGACGGGAATCCCGGGGAATCTACATGCGGTAGGCGGCCTCGCCGTGCGAGGTCGTGTCGAGCCCCTCGCGCTCCTCCTCTTCGACGACGCGCAGGCCGATCGTGACGTCCACCAGCTTGTAGGCGACGAGCGCCACGATTCCGGACCAGAGGAACGTCGTGACCACGCCCTTGAACTGGATCCAGAGCTGCGTCCCGATGCCGGGGTAGCCGGTCTTGCCGGTGACCCAGTCGGTCACGAGGCCCGGCCCGCCAAGCGACGGATCGTTGAACACGCCGGTGAGTAGCGCGCCCAGCATCCCCCCGATCGCGTGCACGCCGAAGACATCGAGCGAATCGTCGGCGCGCAGCATCTTTTTCAGCGCATTCACGCCCCACAGGCAGACCAGCCCCGCGGCCAGCCCGATCACGAACGCGCCCGGGATGCCGACGTTGCCGGCGGCGGGCGTGATCGCGACCAGCCCGGCGACCGCGCCCGAGGCCGCGCCGAGCATCGTCGGCTTGCCCTTGAACAGCGCCTCGCCGAGGGACCAGGACAGCACCGCGCAGGCGGTCGCGAGGTAGGTGTTGGCGAATGCAAGCGCGGCGGAATTGCCGGCCTCGAGTGCGGACCCGGCGTTGAAGCCGAACCAGCCCACCCACAGCAGCGAGGCGCCGATCATGGTGAGCGGCAGGTTGTGCGCGGGCATTGCCTCCTTGCCGTAGCCGATGCGCTTGCCGACCAGGTAGGCGCCGACCAGCCCGGCTACGCCGGAATTGATGTGCACCACGGTGCCGCCTGCAAAGTCGAGCGCGCCCCACTGCCAGATCAGGCCGGCCTTCGCGTTCACCGCGTCCACGACCTTGGGATCGGTGTAGGCGTCGGGGCCCATCCAGAACCAGACCATGTGCGCGATCGGCGCATAGCTGAAGGTGAACCAGAGCACGATGAAGACGAGCACCGCCGAGAACTTGGCGCGCTCGGCGAAGGCGCCGAGGATCAGGCAGCAGGTGATCGCCGCGAAGGTCGCCTGGAACACGACGAACACCAGTTCCGGGATCGGCGTCGCCTTGCTGAATGTGGCGGCCATCGCGAACTCGCCCTTCGCCGAGTCGAAAGTGCCCGAGAGGAACAGCCGGTCGAAGCCGCCGAAATAGGCGTTGCCCTCGGTGAACGCGAGGCTGTAGCCGTAGATGCACCACAGCACGGTGACCAGCGAGAACACCACGAACACCTGCATCAGCATCGAGAGCGCGTTCTTGGCGCGCACCATGCCGCCGTAGAACAGCGCCAGCCCCGGCACGCTCATCATGATGACCAGCGCCGTGGATACGAGCATCCAGCTGACATCGCCCTTGTTCGGCGTCGGCGCGGGCTTTGCTTCCGCGGGCTTGGGCGCCTCGGCCGCGGGCTTCGCGGCATCGGCGGCCGGTTTCGCCTCGGCGGCGGCCGCCGGCTTGTCGGGCGCGGCGGCCGGCTTGTCCTGCGCCGCGGCGCCGCCCGCGAACGCGAGCAACGCCAGCATCGAAACGAGTGCAATCAGCTTCTTCATCGCTTTCTCCCTAGATCGCGGCGGCGTCGGTCTCGCCGGTGCGGATGCGAACGACCTTCTCGAGCTCGAACACGAAGATCTTGCCGTCGCCGATCTTGCCGGTGTTGGCGGACTTCTCGATCGCCTCGAGCGTGCGCTCGAGCATCTCGGTGGTGATCGCGGCCTCGATCTTCACCTTGGGCAGGAAATCCACCACGTACTCGGCGCCGCGGTAGAGCTCGGTGTGGCCCTTTTGCCGCCCGAAGCCCTTCACCTCGGTGACGGTGATTCCCTGCACGCCGATCGCCGAGAGCGCCTCGCGCACCTCGTCGAGCTTGAACGGCTTGATGATCGCGGTGACCAGTTTCATGCGCGCCTCAGAACGTCTTGCTGACCGAGAGCACCAGCGTGCCCTTGCCCGCGTCCTTGAACGAGGCCGTGCCGCTGCCGATGCCGCCGTTCGGCACCTGGTTGGGGAAGCAGTAAAAGCCCGGGTTGGCCGCGTTGCAGCTGCCCTTGGAGCTGGTGTCGACGTAGGCGGCGCCGAACACCCAGCCGCTGATGTCCTTGGTGACGCCGATCTTCCAGTCGGTGTAGTCGCCGTTGGTGGCGTCGGTGCCCGCGTGCCAGCCCTTCAGGTTGAACGAGCCGATGTGACCGTTGATCCCCCAGCCGTTGCCGAGGTCGTAGCTCGCCGAGAAGTCGAGGTAGTTCGAGCGCTTGGTGCCCGGCAGCGAGAAGTAGTCGCCGGTGGCGTGGTAGTACTTGAGCGACAGGAACTTCCAGGAGCCGCCGATATAGATCTCGGTGTTGCTGACGCTCCCGGTATGGATCTTGGTCGCGTCGCGCGGGTTGACGAAGTGCGTCCCGGCGGTCAGGTTGGCGTCGCTGCCCGGGTAGTAGTAGTAGATCAGTCCGACATCCAGCCCCCAGTCGCCCCAGGTCTTCTTCCAGCCGCCGTAGAAGTCCATCTCGAGATTGGCGGCGGGGAAGCCGGCGCCCTCGTTGACGTTCGAGTTCCAGTTGCCGAGGTAGAAGCCGCTCGCGTGCGAGTAGTCGATGCCGCCCTGCAGCGCGGGCTTCTTGAACGTCTGCGCGATGCCGCGGAACCGGTACTCCGAGACGAGCGACAGGTTGCCCGTGACGGTGTGCGGCGACGGGGCGGGCTGCTGCGCGGCGGCAAGGACGGGAACCGCCGCGGCGGCGGCAAGGACGGTGGCAAGAATCGTTCTGCGCATGGCGATACCTCCTGAACGGATGAATGCCCGAAGCAATTAGCACGGTGCATGCCAGCTGTAATACTCCATGCAAATCAACATGTTGAAAAGAACTCGAGCAACGCCTGCACCAACCTGAGGCGCCCGCACCGCGGGACGCCCACTCGGGGTGCGGCGCTCGCGGGTGGACACGCCGCGCAGCGCGCGCCACGCTTGGGGCCATGAGCGAGCCGCACCCGTTGGAGGAGCTGCGCAGCCGCGTCGCCGCGGCGCTGCGCGACTCGCCGGCGCAGGACCTGGAGAAGAACCTGAATGCGCTGCTGACGGCGTTCTTCGAGCGCTTCGAGCTCGCCTCGCGCGAGGACCTCGAGGTGCAGAAGAAGCTCCTCGAGCGCGCCCAGGCGAAGCTCGCCGGGCTGGAAGAGCGCATCGCCGCGCTCGAGGCGCGCGCAGGCAAGCGGCGCGCCACGTAAACCGCGCCCTCCCCGGCGGCGTTTCTCCCCACGAGGGACTGACCATGCCGCTGGCCGTCGTGGCGAGCCGTGCGCTCGCGGGGATCGCTGCGCCCGAGGTGACCGTCGAGGTGCACCTCGGGCCGGGCCTGCCCGCGTTCAGCATCGTGGGGCTGCCCGATGCCGAGGTGCGCGAAGCGAAGGACCGGGTGCGCGCCGCGCTCAACCACGCGCGCTTCGATTTTCCGGCGCGACGCATCACGGTCAATCTCGCGCCCGCCGACCTGCCCAAGGATTCGAGCCGCTTTGACCTGCCGATCGCGCTCGGCATCCTCGTCGCGAGCGGACAGCTCAAGGCCGCCGCGCTCGCCGGGCACGAGTTCGCGGGCGAGCTCTCGCTCACGGGCGGGCTGCGGCCCGTGCGCGGCGCGCTCGCGATGGCGCTCGGCGCGGGCGAGGCCGGCCGGGCGTTCGTGCTGCCGGCGGCGAGCGCGGCGCAGGCGGCGCTCGCCCCTCGCGCGCGCGTCCTGCCCGCGGCAAGCCTGCTGGACGTCTGCGCGCATCTCGCGGGAGAAGCGCCGCTTGGCGAGTACCGCGACGGCGCGCCGCGCGCGCAGCCCTCGTACCCCGATCTTGCCGAGGTGCGGGGCCAGGCGCAGGCGAAGCGCGCGCTCGAGGTCGCCGCCGCGGGCGCGCACGCGCTGCTCCTGCTCGGGCCGCCGGGCACCGGCAAGTCGATGCTCGCCGCGCGCCTGCCCGGGATCCTGCCGCCGATGACGGAAAGCGAAGCGCTGGAAGCGGCGGCGATCCAGAGCGCGGCCTCGCGCAGCTTCGACGCCGCGCGTTGGGCGGTGCGGCCGTTCCGCGCCCCGCACCACAGCGCCTCCAGCGCGGCGCTGGTCGGCGGCGCGAACCCCCCGCGCCCGGGCGAAATCTCGCTCGCCCACCACGGCGTGCTGTTTCTCGACGAGCTGCCCGAATTCCCGCGCGACGCGCTCGAGGCGCTGCGCGAGCCGCTCGAGTCGGGCGAGATCTCGATCGCGCGCGCGGCGCGCCAGTCGCGCTTCCCGGCGCGCTTCCAGCTGGTCGCCGCGATGAACCCCTGCCCCTGCGGCTGGCTCGGCGATGCCTCGGGCCGCTGCCGCTGCACGCCGCAGGCGATCGCGCGCTACCGCAGCCGCATCTCGGGGCCGCTCGCCGACCGCATCGACATCAAGGTCGAGGCCCCGGCGCCGCGCGAAGCCGAGCTCACGCGCGCCTCGGCAGGCGAGCCTTCCGCCGCGCTGCGCGCGCGCGTCGCCGCGGCGCGCGAGCGCCAACTCGCGCGCCAGGGCAAACCGAACGCCTGGCTCGGGCCGCGCGAGACCGAGCGCCACTGCGCGCCCGATGCGGCGGCCACGGAGCTCCTGCGCCAGGCGATCGCGCGCCTTGCGCTCTCGGCGCGCGCCGTGCACCGCGTGCTGCGGGTGGCGCGCTCGATCGCCGATCTCGCGGGCGCGGGTGCGGTGGGCGCAGCGCACGTCGCCGAGGCGATCCAGTACCGGAGGCTCGACGCCGCCCTGTAGACTCGCCGCGTGGCGACCTACGCCATCGGCGACGTGCAGGGTTGCTTTGACGAGCTCGAGGCGCTCGTCGCGCGCATCGGCTTCGATCCGGCGCGCGATCGCCTCTGGTTCGTCGGCGACCTCGTCAACCGCGGCCCCAAGTCGCTCGAGGTGCTGCGCTACGTGCGCGCGCTCGGCGAGCGCGCCATCGTGGTGCTCGGCAACCACGACCTGCATCTGGTCTGCCACGCCGAAGGCCAGTGGAGAAAGCGCGCGGGAGACACGCTCGACGCGGTACTCGCCGCTGCCGACGGCCGGGAACTGGTCGCGTGGCTGCGGGCCCGGCCCCTGATGCACGCCGAGGGCGACCACGCAATGCTGCACGCCGCACTGCTGCCGCAGTGGAGCATCGCGAAGGGACTCGAGCTTGCGCGCGAGGTCGAGGCCGCGCTCGCGGCGCCGAACTACCGTGAGTTCCTCGCCCGCATGTACGGCAGCACGCCCGAGGAGTGGCACGAGGGGCTCGCCGGCTTCGACCGGCTGCGCGCGATCGTCAACGCGATGACGCGCCTGCGCTTCTGCACCCCCGGGGGGCGCATGGAATTCCGCGCCAAGGGCGTCGCGCCGCCGCCGGGCTTTTCCGCCTGGTTCGACCTGAGGCCTGCCGGCGAGCCGCACGCGATCGTGTGCGGCCACTGGTCGGCGCTCGGCCTCAAGCTCGGCGCGCGGCTGCTCGCGCTCGATTCGGGCTGCGTCTGGGGCGGCGCCCTTTCCGCGGTGCGGCTCGAGGACCGGGCGCTCTTTCAGGTACCTTGCCGCGGCTACCAGCGCCCCGGCACCGATTGAGGAGATTGACGATGCGCGAGTGCGTGTTCTGCAGGATCGTCGCGGGGCAGATCCCCGCGAGCCGCGTGCACGAGGACGAGCACACGATCGCCTTCATGGATCTGGGCCATGTCAACCCCGGGCACACGCTGGTGGCGGTCAAGCGCCACGCCGAGAACCTGTACGCGCTCGACGAGACGCAGGCGGCGGCGGTGGCGCGCGCCTGCCTCCACGTCGCACGCGCGATACGCGCCGTGTTTGCTCCCGCCGGGCTCTCGCTCTACCAGGCGAACGGCAAGCCCGCCGGCCAGACCGTGTTCCACTACCACGTGCACCTGGTGCCGCGGCTGGACGCCGACGGCATGAACCTCGTCTGGCCGGTGAGGAACCCGCCGCGCGAGAAGCTCGAGGAATACGCGGCGAAGCTGCGCGCCGCGCTCGCGTAACCCCCCCC
>Ga0187892_10011297_pt1 | contig 10999 bp, 12 predicted proteins | sample MA1701073metaG_FD_139345 | JGI IMG/M metagenome (GOLD analysis project Ga0187892, IMG submission 139345) | Bio-ooze microbial communities from a basaltic lava cave in the Kipuka Kanohina Cave System on the Island of Hawaii, USA - MA170107-3 metaG ... | reverse complement strand
GAGCCCGAGGAACCGGGCGACCTTGTCGTAGGCCTCGCCCACGGCGTCGTCCACGGTGGTGCCCAGCAGCTGGTAGCGCCCATGGTCCTCCATCAGCACGAGCATCGTGTGCCCGCCCGACACGAGCATGACCACGGCCGGGAACGCGAGGTCGGGAGCCTCCAGGAAGGACGCGTACAGGTGGCCCTCCATGTGGTCGACGCCGATGAAGGGCACGTCCCACACCAGGGCCAGGGCCTTGGCCGCGCTGATGCCGACCAGCAGCGAACCGACCAGGCCGGGGCCGACGGTCGCCGCCACCGCATCGATCCCGTCGCCGCTCACACCCGACTCGACCAGCACCTCGGCGACCACCGGCGTGAGCAGCTCGACGTGGGCCCGGCTGGCGATCTCGGGCACGACGCCTCCGAACCGGGCGTGCAGGTCGACCTGGCTGGACACCACCGACGACACCACCGCCGTCCCGTTGGCGACGATGGCGGCCGCCGTCTCGTCGCAGGAGGTCTCGATCCCGAGGATCAGGAAGGGGTCGACGGGCCCGTGCCCGTTCCCGGCGTGGCCGTTCCCGCTGACCGCCCCGTCGGCGGCGCCGTCGCTCACCGCACCCGCCCGTCGTCGAAGAACGTCTCGCCCGGGATGGCGGCGGCGATGGTGTCGAGCCGCACGCCGTACTCGGGCAGGTGCACGTCCTGGGCCCACATGATCAACGCATCCTCGTTGGTCTCGACGTAGTAGTTCTTGCGCACGCCGGCCGGCGCGAAGCCGAACTGGCGGTACAGCTCCTGGGCGCCGGCGTTGCTCATCCGCACCTCCAAGGTGAGGGCGTGGGCGTCGCGGCGGCGACCATCCCGAGCGGCGGCGAGGAGCAGTCGGGTGCCGATCTTGCGGCGGTGCCAGTTCGGGTCGACGGCAAGGGTCGTGATGTGCCCTTCGTCCGCGCTCATCATGAGTCCGACGTAGCCGACGACCAGCCCGTCCACCCGGGCCACGAAGTACGACCGGCTGGTGCGCAGCGCCATCTCGCTCATGAACAGGCTGAGCGACCACGGGCGCGGGTGGGTCTCGGCCTCGATGCGGATGACGGCCCGCAGGTGGCGGCGCCGCATCGGCACGATGTGCACGAGCAGCTCCGGCGGGGTAGCCGCCGGACGGCGGTCGTCACGAGCTCGGACCATGGAACTCAACTGGCCTGGCGGCCGAACTCCTCACCCAGTCCGCTCTTGGGCTGGCGGCCCCACCCGGCCGTCGACTCCCAGTTGATCTCGGCGTCGGTCTTGCGCAGGTACAGGGGCCGGAGCTTCGACGGCGCCACGAACTCCTCCCGCAGGGCCTTGGCATGGGCCAGGGCCACGAGGGCGGCAGCCGACGGGTAGACGTTGGGCGGCCCGGCGATCTCGGCCGGACCAAGGTCGCTGAACTCCTCGCCGTAGCGGTGGGCGCCGTCGCCCACCAGCAGCACGTCCTCGCCCCGGGCCTGCAGCTCGGACATGAGGTCGGCGGGCTTGCCCATGTGGTAGCCCGACAGGCACTGCACGCCCCCGGGCACGTGCCGGTAGAAGGCGTAGTAGACCTCGCCCCGCCGGGCATCGACGGCGGGCACGATCAGCCTGCTGCTGTGGCGCACCGGGAAGGCGAGCAGGTCGAGGCTCGAGACCCCGACCATGGGCAGGCGCAGGGCCTGGGCCAGCGTCTTGGCGGTGGTGACGCCCACCCGCAGGCCGCTGAACAGGCCGGGGCCGATGTCGACCGCCACCGCCCCCAGCTCGTCGAGGGTCACGCCCGCCTGCCGGCAGGTGAACTCGATGGCGGGGACGAGGGCCTCGACGTGGCGGCGGCGGCGCGCCGCGTGGAACGAGGCGATCACGCCCTCGTGGCCGCCGATGGCGCACCCGACCTGCACCGACGCGGTCTCGATCCCGAGGATCAGCATGGTTGCGGCCTCCTACCCCTCGGCCGACCAGCGGGCCAGGGCGTCGCCGATCGGCCGCAGCCGGGCGGGCCACGACGGGCCGACGGCCCGGATGCGGAGCCGCCGCTCGTCCTCGGCGTCGCCCGGCTCCAGCCGCACTTCGAGGAAGTCGGCGGGCAGGGCCGGCGTCACCACGTCGCCCCACTCGATGAGGGTCACGCCCTCCTCGTCGAGCAGTTCGGCGATGCCCAGGTCGATCAGCTCCTGGAGCTTGTCCAGCCGGTACACGTCGAGGTGCACCATGGGCATGCGCCCCGTGTACGACCGCACGAGCACGAACGTCGGGCTGACCACCCGTTCGGTCACGCCCAGTCCCTTGGCGAACCCCTGCACGAAGGCGGTCTTTCCCGTGCCCAGGCCCCCTTCGAGCAGGATCAGGTCGCCGGCTCGGGCGAACGGGGCCAGCTCGGCGGCCAGGGCTCGAGTGTCGTCGGCGGACTTGGTCCGGGCGTCGATCATGAGGTCAGGCGAACAGGCTGGGCTCGGCGGGCCGGTCCGTCGGGCCCCTGTCGGTTGTCGTACCCATGTCCCTCATCAGAAGCTGCTTGGCTCGGACCAGGTCGGCCCGCATCTGAGCTTCGCTCGCCCCGCCTCCCCGGAGGACGGCTGCCGGATGGTAGGTCGGCACCAGCGTACGGCCGCCCACGGGGTATGCCTTGCCCCGCACCTTGGTGATGCCGTCGGTGGTGCCGAGGAGCAGCTTGGTGGCGAAGTTGCCGAGGGTGACGATCACCGCAGGGTCGATGAGGGCAAGCTGCTGCTCGAGGAACGGCCCGCACGCCTCGATCTCGTCGGGCAGCGGGTCGCGGTTGTTCGGGGGCCGGCACTTGACCACGTTGGCGATGTAACAGTCCGCCCGGGTGAGGCCCATCTCCTCGAGGACGAGCCGGTCGAGGAACTGCCCGGAACGGCCCACGAACGGCTCGCCCTGGAGGTCCTCCTGCTGGCCCGGCCCCTCGCCCACGAACACGAGGTCGGCGTCGGGGTTGCCGACCCCGAACACCACATTGGTGCGCCCCTGGTGGAGCGGGCAGCGGGTGCAGGCCAGCGCCTCCCGTTCCACCTCGGCCAGGGTCGGCATCGAGTCGAATGCTAGACGGCGGAGCGAATCTCGACGCCCCCGGACGTCTTCCGCTCGCTACCCTCTCCGCCGGTGGGCCTCACAGCTTCTCTCGGCGCGCGCGTGCTCGCGGTGGAACCGGGCGGGACGGGCGCGATCGAGGTCACGGTGCGCAACGACGGGCCGTCGGCGGAAACGGTCAAGCTCGCTGTCGGCGGGGCGGGACGGCCGTTCTCCTACGTCGTGCCCGACACGGTCACCGTGGAGCCGGGCGGCCAGGCCGTGGTCCGGGTCGGGTTCAAGCTGCCCCGCACGTCGGTGCCGGCCGCCGGGCCCATGCCGTTCGACGTGCGGGTGGCAGGCGGCACCGAGGCACTGGCCTCGGGCGTGGTGGAGGTGGCTCCGTTCTCGGTGCTCTCGGCCTCGCTCGACCCACCCGAGGTCAGGGGACGGGGGGCGAGCACCTCCACGGTGACGGTCCGAAACCGGGGCAACGCGCCGGTGACCGTGGCCCTGGAGGCGTCGGCGCCGGACGGGGTCGACGTGCGCATCGAGCCGCCGTCGGTGGTGGCGGCGGCCGACGGGTCGGCCTCGGCCGCCGTGAACGTGACGCCCCGCAGCCGACCGTTCACCGGTGGGGAGCGGACGCTGCCCTTCACGATCGTGGCCCGGCCCGAGCGGGGCGCGCCCGTCGAGGTGGGTGGCCGGCTCGTCCAGCAGGTGGCGGTGGGCACGAAGAAGCTGGTGACGTCGAGCCTGGTGGCGGTGGGCGTGGTCGTGGCCCTGATCGTGGGGGTGACGGCGTTCTCGGGGGGCGGCTCAGACCCTGCCGACGACGTGGCCGCCGGCGCCGCCACGAACGACGCGTGCCCGGCCAAGGACCACCGCGACCCCCGTGGCATCAGCGGGCTCCGCCCCGACGACATCCCCCGGCTGCCGAGCTCGTACTCGTTCCTGTTCGTGCTGGCCGACGGGTGCACGCCCGTGCGGTTCAACCCGTGCGAGCCCATCCACTACGTGCAGAACACGGCCCTGGCCCCGCCCACGGGGACGGCCGACGTGCGGGAGGCGTTCAACCGGCTGTCGCAGGTGACAGGCATCACGTTCGTGGACGACGGGGAGACCGACGAGGTGGCCCGCCGCACCCACTTCCTCCCGGAGCGCTACGGCCAGCGGTGGGCACCGATCCTGGTGTCGTGGGCCCGATTCCCGGCGCCGGCGGGCAACGATCCCACCATCCAGGCTGTCGGCCGGGGGATCGGCTCCCGCGTCGGCGACGTGCTGGTGTCCGGCCAGCTCAGCCTCAACGTCGACGCCGTGACCGACCGGGATGCCCGCACCCCCCTCGAAGGCGGCTTCGGGCCGCCCCTGGGCAGCGGCGTGGGCGCCATCGGGCCCAAGGGCGTGACGTGGGGCCGCATCATCCTCCACGAACTGGCCCACGTCATGGGCCTGGGCCACACCCGGGACAGGGGGTCGCTCATGTACCCCGAGTCCGCCGACCAGACGTCCCGCCCGGCCGACTTCCGGGAGCCCGACCGCCTCGGCCTGCGCTACCTGGGCCGGGAGATGGGCTGCCTCACGACGCCGCCTCCCGGCTGATCCAGCACTCGGGGGATCAGGTCGAGAAGGTCGCCGGCCGTGAAGCCCCTCGTGGGGCCCAGCCTGGCGGCCGCGCCGTTGACGTAGGCGCCCAGCGCGGCCGCTCGGAGCGGGGCCAGGCCCTGGGCGAGGAAGGCCCCGATCGTGCCCGACAGCACGTCGCCCGAGCCCGCGGTGGCCAGCCGGGCATCACCCCGGTTGCTCCACAGTGAGTTGCCCTGCGGGTCGGCCACGATCGTCGTCGAGCCCTTGAGCAGGACGGTGGCGCCGGTTCTCCTGGCCAGGTCGCAGACCGCCGCCAGGCGGTCGGCGCCGGGCGCGGCCCCGGTCAGGCGCTTGAACTCGCCGGCATGGGGGGTGAGCACGGTCTCCGACGCGAGCGGGCCGGCCGCCGGGCCGAGGGCGAAGAGGCCGTCGGCGTCGATGAGCGTGGGCCCGGGGGCACGGGCGACGAGCTCGCGTACGGCCTCTCCCGTCGGCTCCGACCGGGCCAGGCCGGGACCGACGACCAGCGCCTTGGCCCGGTCGGCGTCGTCGAGGACGGCCTGGGCCCAGCCGGTAGCGGGGATCGTGCGGCCCACCACTTCGAGGAACCGCGGGTCGGGCGCGACGCCGGGGATGGCCAGGCGGACCGTGCCTGCGCCTGAACGCATGGCGGCGCGGGCACACAGGTGGGCGGCGCCGGCCATCCCCGCCGAGCCCGCGACCACGTACAGGGCGGTGCGCCACTTGTGGCTCTCCCGGGGTGGGGCCGGCAGCCAGGCGGCCACGTCCTCGTCCTCGACGAGCCAGGCAGTGGCCGTGGAGGCGTCGAGGAGCCTGGTCGGAAAGCCCTCTCCCGAGGATCCAAACGGGCTGGTCAGAGGCAGGTCGACCGCCTCGGCGCGAAGCGTCGAACCCGATTCCGACCAGGCTCCGAGGCCGATGTCGGCCAGCACGATCTCCCCCGCCAGGTCGGCGCCCCGTGCCAGCAGCAGGCCCGGCTTCAGAGCGGCGAAGGTGACGGTGCGAGCCGCCTGCACGGCGCCCTCCCCCGCCTCGCCGGTCAGGCCGTTCACGCCCGACGGGATGTCCACCGCCAGGACGGGCGCACGGCCGGGGTCAGGGGCCTTGTACTCGCCCCGGAACCCGGTGCCGTAGGCGGCGTCGATCACCAGGTCGGCGGGCGGAAGGGAGGTCGGTGCGTCCGCCGCCGCGACGACGAGGGCCCGCACGCCCCGTGCGGTGAGGCGCCGGGCCGCCGCCCGCCCGTCCGCCCCGTTGTTGCCCTTGCCGGCCACCACCACGACCCGCCGCCCGTAGCCCCCGCCCAGCATGCGCAGCGCCTCCCGGGCGACGGCGGCACCGGCCCGTTCGACCAGGACCTCGACAGGATCGGGCGAGGCCTCGTCGATCGCCTTCATCTCGGCCGGGGTGACGATGGGCTTCAAAGCGCGACGGCCACCGCCTGGGCGACCGAGTCGGTGTGCGTGAGCGACAGTCGCCACGACGTGACCCCCAGGCCGTCGGCGAGGGACTGCGCCGCGCCCCGCAGCACGAGCGAGGGGGCGCCCGACGACGCCGAGACGACCTCCACGTCGTGGAAGGCGAACGCCCAAAGGCCCACGCCCAGCGCCTTCATCACCGCCTCCTTGGCCGCGAACCGCGCCGCCAGGCTGGGCGCCGGGTCGTGCCACCGGCGCCCGTAGGCCAGCTCCCCGTCGGTGAACAGCCGCTCGGCCGCCGACGGCCGCCGGGCCAGCATCGCCCGGAAACGCTCGATCTCGACTGCGTCGATCCCGATCCCGAACACGCCCGTCACGCTACCGGGCGGCCTGTTGGGCGCCTGGTCGGAAAGCCCTCTCCCCGCGGTCAACTGCCCGGTTGGCGGCGACGCGACGCGCCGATGCAACGGGCTCGTCAGAGCCAGGTCGGCCACCTCGGCGCGAAGCGCCGACAGCCAAATCCGACCAGGCGCCTAGGCGCCGAGGGCCCGTACGGCCGCCGCGCACAGCCGTTCGACCGCGGCCTCCGCCTCGTCGGCGGTGGGCGCCTCCACCATCACCCGCAGCAGCGCCTCGGTGCCGCTGGGCCGGATGAGGACGCGCCCGTGCCCACCGAAGCCGGCCTCGACGGCCCGCACCTCGTCCCACAGCCCGGCCGCGCCGTCCAGGGCCCGCGACGCCACCCGGACATTGCGCAGCACCTGCGGCCGGCGGGTCATCACGCCGGCCAGGTCGCGCAGAGGACGGCCGGTGCGCACCACGGTGTCGAGCACTTGGATGCCGGTCAGGATGCCGTCGCCGGTCGTGGCCAGGTCCCGGAAGATGATGTGGCCGGACTGCTCGCCGCCCAGTGTCCACCCGCCGCTCTCGAGGGCTTCGAGCACGTAGCGGTCGCCGACGGCCGTGTCCACCACCTTGACCCCGTGCTCGGCCATGGCCTCCCGGAACCCCAGGTTGGTCATCACGGTGACGGCGACGGTGTCGTCGGGCAGCAACCCACGTTCCCGGCGGTCCACGGCGCACAGGGCGATGAGCTGGTCGCCGTCCACCAGTTCCCCGGCCCCGTCCACGGCCAGCACGCGGTCGGCGTCCCCGTCGAAGGCCAGGCCCGCGTCGGCGCCCCGTGCGACGACGGCCGCCTGCAACGCCGCCGGGTAGGTCGACCCGCACCCGGCGTTGATGTTCTCCCCGTCGGGCTCGGCCGAGAGCACCTCGACCGTCGCCCCCAGGCCCCCGAACACGGTCGGCGCCACACCACTGGCCGCTCCGTTGGCACAGTCGAGCACGACGTGCAGCCCGGTGAGCCGCCGGCCGTCCACGCTCTCCGTCAATGCCCGGGTGTAGGGGCGGGCATCGGGCCGGGAAATGATGCGGCCCGGGTCCGGTGCACCAGCGCCGCGGCCGCCGCCCGCCGCCAGCCCGTCCAGCTCCGACTCCAGCTGTTCCTCGACGGCGTCGGACAGCTTGCGCCCTCCGGTTGCGAAAAACTTGACCCCGTTGTCCCGGTAGGGGTTGTGCGAGGCCGAGACGACCGCCGCCGGCAGCCCTTCCAGCGCGGAGTAGCACGCCACCCCAGGCGTCGGCAGCACGCCGACGTCCACCACGTCGCAGCCCTCCGACGTCAGGCCCGCGGCCAGCGCAGCCAGCACCATCGGCCCCGACCGGCGGGTGTCGCGGCCCACGAGAAAGGGCCCCGGTCCCAGCACCCGGGCGGCGGCGCGACCCAGCGCCAGCAACAGCTCAGGGGTCAGATCGACGTTGGCGACACCGCGTACGCCGTCGGTGCCGAACCGCAGCGTCAGGGCGGCCTACCGCTTGGAGTACTGAGGCGCCTTGCGGGCCTTCTTCAGCCCGTACTTCTTGCGCTCCTTCTCCCGGGCGTCGCGCGTGAGGAACCCGGCCTTCTTGAGCTGCGAGCGCAGCTCGGCGTCGAGCTCGACCAGGCCGCGGGCGATGCCCAGGCGCAGCGCCCCCGCCTGCCCCGACACGCCCCCGCCGGCGATCGTGGCGTCGACGTCATAGACCTCGTTGGTCGAGGTGGCCCGCAACGGCTCGGTGACGATCATGCGGTGGGTCTCGGTCGGGAAGTAGTCGGTGATCGGCCGCTTGTTGACGGTGATCGCACCGGTTCCGGGACGGATGCGGACCCGCGCCACCGCCTCCTTGCGGCGTCCGGTGGTCTGGCAGAGGGGCTTCGGCATTGCTTCTTTCTCGTCTCCTCGAAACGACTACGACCGGGCCCGGGCGTGAGCCAGTGCGATCGGCTGGGGCTGCTGGGCGGTGTGGGGGTGCTCCGCACCGCGGTAGACCTTCAGCTTCTTGAGCTGCTTGCGGCCCAGCGGGCCCCTCGGCAGCATCCCCCGCACGGCGTGGCGCACCGCCTCTTCGGGGTTGGTGGCCATGATGTCGACGTAGCTGCGGCGCTTGAGCCCTCCGGGGTAGCCGGAGTGGCGGATCGCCTCCTTCTTCGCCTCCTTGCCGGCGGTCAGCACCACTTTGGCGGCGTTGACCACGACGACGAAGTCGCCCGTGTCCATGTGGGGGGCGAACGTCGGCTTGTGCTTCCCGCGCAGCAGGCGAGCCACTTCGGTGGACAGGCGGCCCAGCACCAGGCCGTCGGCGTCGATGACGTGCCAGGCGCGCTGGATGTCGGCGGGTTTTGGCGAGTACGTGCGCACGCGTGCTCCTCTGTCGGCGGCGTGCCAACCGGGAAAGTCTACCGTGCGTGCCACCGTGATCACACTGGCGGACATCGAGGAGGCCCGCGAGCGGGTCGCCGCCGTCCTCCGAAGGACGCCGCTTGATCGTTCCGACATGTTCTCCCGGCTCGCGGGACGGCCCGTCGCTTTGAAGCCGGAGCACCTCCAGCGGACGGGATCGTTCAAGATCCGGGGCGCCACCAACAAGATCTCCCGGCTCTCGCCCGGCACCGAGGTGGTGGCCGCCTCGGCCGGCAACCACGCCCAAGGCGTGGCCCTGGCCGCGACCCAGGCCGGCCTGCGCTCGACGATCTTCATGCCCCTGGGCGCGGCCCTGCCCAAGCTGGAGGCGACGCAGAACTACGGCGCCACCGTGCAACTGCTCGGCGACACGGTGGACGACGCCATCGCCGCCGCCCGGTCCTATGCCGCCGACCGCCGTGACGCCGTCCTCGTGGCTCCCTTCGACGACCCCCACGTGATCGCCGGCCAGGGCACCCTCGGCCTGGAGATCGCCGACGAGGCCCCTGACGCCCAGGTCGTCGTCGTGCCCGTCGGGGGCGGCGGGCTGATCTCGGGTGTCGCCACGGCCCTGAAGTCGTTGCCCGACCCGCCACGGGTCGTCGGCGTGCAGGCGGCGGGGGCGGCCTGCATGGCCGAGTCGCTGAAGGCGGGCCACCCCGTACAGCTCACCGCCGTCTCGACCATGGCCGACGGCATCGCCATCAAGACCCCGTCCGGCCTGACCCTCGCCCACGTGCAGGCGTTTGTGGACGAGGTCGTCACCGTCGACGAGGACGACATCAGCCGGGCCGTCATCCTCCTGCTCGAACGGGCCAAGGCCGTGGTCGAACCGGCCGGCGCCGCGTCGCTGGCCGCCATCCTGTCCGGAAAGGTGGGCGGCGAGGGCCTGGCGGTCGCCGTCCTCTCGGGCGGCAACGTCGACCCGTTCCTGTTGCTCAACCTCATCAACCGGGGCCTGTCGGCATCGGGGCGGTTCCTCATCCTGCGGGTCCAGCTCCACGACCGCCCCGGCGCCCTGGCCACGCTCGCCACGCTCGTCGCCGGCATGGGCCTCAACATCCTCGCCGTGGAACACCACCGCGCCGGCGTGCTCCTCCCCGTCGAGGACGTGGAGGTGGTGCTCACCGTCGAGACCCGCGACCCCGACCACCGCGACGAGGTGGTCGCCGAGATGCGCAGCCAGGGCTTCCGGGTCGACCTCGTGGGTTAGATATATCGAAAGGTCTTGAAGTGTGCAAAAACTAACCTGTGGGGTTCACTTTTGCACACTCACGCCCGTAGGCGAGCCGGGATACACGATCTGCCACAGGCAGAGGCCGTGGGCGGGGGCCACGCGGCCGCCAGCAGCCCGCACCTTGGCCCGCAGGATGCCGGTCATCTCCCCCGCCGTCAGCCGGCCCGTGCCCATGGCCACCATCGTCCCGACAACCGACCGCACCATCTGCTGGCAGAACGAGCTGGCCTCGATGTCGAACCGCAGCACGCCGTCACCCAGGTCGTGCCAGCGGGCGTCGGTCACGCGGCGCACCATGCTGAAGTGGGGCACGCCCTTGGGCTCGCGGCAGAACGACGTGAAGTCGTGCTCGCCGATCAACGGGTCGCACGACAACCGCAGCGCGCCGAGGTCGAGGGGCGCCTCCACGTGCCACGACGTGGCGGCGAGGAAGGGGTCGGGCACGGGCCGGTTCAAGACCGTGTACCGGTAGCGGCGGGCAAGGGCCGAATGGCGAGCCGAGAAGTCGGGCGGGGCCACACACGCCTCCCGTACGACGATGCGCGGCCCCAGTTGGGAGTTCACCGACCGGCGCAGCCGCGCCAGGTCAACGTCGTCCGCCTCCACGTCGAAGCTCACGACCTGGCCCCACGCGTGCACGCCGGCGTCGGTCCGCCCGCCGATGGACAGCACCACCCCCGACACGCGCAGCACCCGCTCCACCGCCTCGACCAGGGCGCCGCCGACGGTGGGGATCTCAGCAGACTGGGGGGCGAACCCGTGGAAGCCCCGTCCGTCGTAGGCGACGGTGAGCTTCAGGCGCAGGTCAGGTCAGACCAGTTCGATGCGCGCCATGGGGGCGTTGTCCCCGTGGCGAGGCCCCAGCTTCAGCACTCGGGTGTAGCCGCCATTGCGGTCTTCATAGCGCGGCGCGATCTCGTCGAAGAG